>Ga0123353_10006609_pt1 | contig 15481 bp, 12 predicted proteins | sample TergutLab28metaG_3_FD_92763 | JGI IMG/M metagenome (GOLD analysis project Ga0123353, IMG submission 92763) | Labiotermes labralis P3 segment gut microbial communities from Petit-Saut dam, French Guiana - Lab288 P3 | ecosystem: Host-associated > Arthropoda: Insects > Digestive system > Gut ... | reverse complement strand
AGTCACCGCAGGAGAGCATGCCCATCATGCAACCGAGGCATCCGCCGCCGCCGCTGCCCATGAGGCCGCCCATGAGGCAACCCATGAGCCCCTGCGGGTCGCCCATAAAGGCGTGCAGGCACTCGCGGCAGCCGCCGCCTATGATATCCGTCATCTTCAGGTTGTAATCGATGGGGAAGAAGCAGCCGAAGCAGTTGCCGGGCACCGTGCAGGTGACAATGAGCGCCGCTCTCGCGTTGGCATGCACCGTGATCCAGAGCATGAGCTCGTATCCCATCATCGCGGGGAAGAGCCGATCCATGATCAGGGAATACGAGAGGTTCGGCAGAAGCTCCACAATGGCGCTCAAGGGCGCGCCGGCCAAATCGCCGATAAAATCGCCGAATATGGGGTCAAAGATCGCGTCCACCAAGGCGCGGGCCCCGAAGGAGGCATCGCTCATCTCCGTTATCGTGGGCACGTTGGGGCTGCCGAGGGTGCCCAAACTGGCCGGGTCGAAGCCGACGCCCAAGACGCCCTCGAAGAGGGGCGTGAGGAAGCGCGCGTACCCGGGGGAGCCCGGCGAAGCGAGCACCACCTGCAGGTTGGAAACGGTGACGCTGGCGTTGCCTACTACCGGCAAGCCTCTAGCGTCCGCCGTGACATTCGCGAAGGTAAGGGTGCCGCTGCGCATGCTCATGTTCTGATCCAGCAGGGCGGCTTTGAGCAGGGGCCATAGGCTAGCCAGCACAGCCGCCAGGGCATTCTTGAACTGATTCTCTTTGCCGGCGGCGGTGGTCTGCTTGTCAATGCCCCAGTCGAGCTTCTTGACGTCGAAGGTGTCGTCGTCCCAGGCGCGGGTTGGGTAGGTCCGCCACTGCGCCGTGGTGCGCGCGCGCATCTTGGCCAGCTCGTTCGCCGCGTCCGTAAAGCCCCAGGCGCGCGCCACGTTCGCTACCTGATCCGGATAGAGGTTCAACTGACCGTTGAACTCCCCCTCGGTGGTGATCTCGCGCAGGGATTTGAGCGAGATGTTCGTGGGGGCTATGGAAGAGACGTAGCAGTTTATGCCGGGGCAGCAGGTGAATACATTGTCTATGCAGACTACAAGACAGTTACACCACATCGATCGATACTGGGCATTGGTCGTTACGGTCGGGAAACCGATCAGCACATCCTCGACCATATCCACCACCATGGGGAAGAGGGCATCGACGATGCTGTTGATGATGGAATCGGAATAGAGCATCTGGGGCAGGGAGTTGATGCAGCTTCCGATGTCCATGCAGGCAAGCTGGGCGAAGGCCGGGCCCGTGAGGAGGCCCTCGAGCTTGCGGAAGGTCTCGTCCATCAGGAAGTCGGTGACTTCGTACTTCTCGGGGTCGCCGTGGCGGGCGACGTCCTCGGAGGGCTTCGTCGCGTCATACGGGAAGCGCACCGGGTAGTCGGGATCCTTAAACGGGTCGCCCGGCTTGATCTGCTCATACTTATCGAAAGCGCCGTTCTCGATGAACCACTTGTACTCGTTGCCGATCCTACCCATGAAGGCATTGTAATCAGCGATCAGACCGACGTTCAGGTAGGCCTGGAGCTCCGGCACCGCATCCCAGATTTTTTGCGCGTCATCGAAGGCCGTGCCGAACGCCTTGCGCAGCTGCGCGACGTTCTCGTAACCGACCGATTCCGCCTCCCCGTCATACAGGTCCATGAGGCCTTCCGTCGAGTAGGCGAAGCGGGCGGCCAGCACCTGATAGAGCCTTTCGATGGCGAGGTCGATCGTGGGCAGGAAGTCGGTGTAGACGATGTTGAAGCCCTGCAGCGACATGGTGCCGGCGGCGACCTTGGTGTTGTAGGCGTTATCCATCTTGTTGTAGAAATCCACCTTGCCGGCCAGCGCCCCGCTGTCGCCCCGATTCCCGGCCACCCAGGGATTCTTAAGCAGGCCGATCAGCTCGTCGGTGCTTTTGCTGCCGAGGGTGGGGCTATACGCGATGTCGTTGAAGAATCTGTAGTGATCCTTGACATCGTTGTGCAGGCCGCGCCACTGTGCCTCGGCGAACAGCTTGGCCCTGTAGTCGAAGACGTAGGTGGAATAGACGTAGGGGGGGTTGGGATCGTTGAACACCTCGTCGATCTGCGCCTGGGTGTAGGGGTTGGGCGGGGTGAGGCGCGTGCAGTAGATCCCGAACCTGTCGCTCAGGGCCTGCAGCACATCGTCGCCCTGGATGGCGTTGAACCATTCCTTCTCGTAGTTCTGGTAATCGGTCCAGGCCGGTTCGTCGGAGGGGCCGGCGGGGATGGGGCCCGTATAGGCGTCCATATACGCCTTATAGGGTTCGTAATACCCGTCGATCTCCACCTTCAGGTCGAGCAGCTCTCTTATCTGCAGGCGGTGCAGCAGCGCGGCGCGGGCAGCCTCGATCTCCACCATATCCAGACCGTACCGGAACGCGGCCAGCGTCCTGACGGCGGGAGAGACCCCCATGATCGCGAGGTAGTGGGGCTGCTGCTCTTCCCACCAGGCCTGCAGCTGCGCCCTGGTCATGGTGAGGTGCTCGCCGTTGTCGAGTATCCTGGTATCGAACCCGCCGGGCCTTGCCATGAAATACTCGACATTGAGGCGGATACGGATCAGGGCCTGGGCATCCCGGCACGCCTGCATGAAGTCGATGACCTCATCGACTTTCGTCGTGCCGCTGTAGATGTTGCGGATGTCGGCCTCTGTGAGGCCGGTACCGGTGACCCTGTTCCACCAGTAGTTGTTATCATTGACGAGGGCGTCGATCCAGGGGAGCGTGACGCCCGGCGCGAAGGGGTCGGTCTGGGTGGCCATGCCCACGAAGTGGGTGGCGAAGAAGTAGTTGTCGAACTCGATCAGGCGCCTGAGGGGGCTGCCGTCGAGGGTGGGGTTAAACCTTGTTAAAAGGGGAACCGCAAACCCGCCGGAAAAGTAGTTGTACGAGGCCCAGGTGGGGGTCACGGTATCCGCCCTGGCCGCCGCGCCGTTTTGGGTGTATTGGACGTTTTGCACGAAGCCGCCTTCATTATATATCCTGCGCACCTCGGCGATGCTGCGCAGCCGCCTTGTCTGCTGCATCTCGGTGGCCGATACGTTGAAGCGGATGCTCGTGTGCACCCCACGCGCCTGATACGTATCCATGGGGAGCGGCAGAGCGGAGGTGTCGGAGCCGTAGTCGGTGGTGTTGCGAGCGGTATTGTTGCCCAGGTCCCAGGCGTTCCCGGCCCAGTCCTTCGTGAAGGAGGCGTTCTTCAGCGTCAAGACCGTCGTGTTGTTGTTCTGCTTCATGTTGGTGAGGGCGCCCAGCATGTAATCCCAGCTTGCGCGATTCGTGGCGGTGACGCCGAAGTAATCCTTCAGCCCCCAGTAGACGAAGGTCCACCAGGTGAAGCCGAACTTGCTGCCGCCATCGGGGCCCTCGGTGTTCGTGGCCGCTTGGATCATGCCGGCCTGCATCACCTTGGTGAAGGCCACCGCGATCTCGCCGATGTAGCCCTGCGTTGAGGCATTGTCGGCGAAGACCCAGGTCTGCGTGACGTCGGTGTTGTTGGGGCCGTTGTTGCCGGTGTTGTTGCCGACCGTGGTGCCGCCGTTGTAGGTGGTGGTGCCGCAGGTAGTGGTGCTGTTGGTAGAGCGGCTGGCCGCCCCGTTGTTCAGGTTGCCGGGGACTGTCGTGTTGGTCAACGCCACAGTCAGGGCACCGGCCGTGTCCGCCGCGATAAACGCGGCCTCCAGTTCGTCCAAGGCGGTTTGCAGAGCCGGGTTCGTGAGCAGGGCGGTTTGAAGCGCCCCCAGCTCTCCCGCGGCCTGCGCCGGAATGAATGCCGCGCTCAGGCATCCCACTATCATGAGTATTGACAGCAGTACGCCCAAGCATCTTCGGGAGAAACTCTTCATACGGGAAATCCTCCTTGCATATGTGATTTCGCCCCTTCCGCGCAATCACGGAAGATAGCCTAGTATCACTATACACCTATTCGAAACGTTTGTCAATACCTTGCAAAAAAAATCTTAAAATAATATTCATAATATAGGAATCATGACAAACTCCCATGGGCGGACAGCCCTATTATAATGTAATAGGGCCAGGCCGCCAGGCCGCGCCATCCTTATTGTTGATATTTTCCTGCTTTTTTGTAACAATCTACCATAACAAAACTTTAAACTGTTTGATCTCCGACCTTCGGCCACCCCCCTCGCGCGCTTTGTAGCTCCCCCCGGCCTTCGGCCACCCCCCTCGCGCGCGAGGGGGGCTATTCGCGCGCGCCCGTAAATTGCCGCTTGCAATCCGGCGGGGGACGTGGTATAATTGGCAGGCGGCAGTCAGATTTTTTTGATGATAAGAGAGGGCTTCCGGCGATGAAAGCCAAATTTTTCAAAAGGGTGGCCGACCCGTTTGTATACCTGTTCTGGAGGGCGCAGATCGGCATACTGCGCGCCTGCCCGCCGCTGTGCGGCGTTGTGATCGAGCTGGGCATGAACGCGGACCGGTCCCGCAGGCTTTGGATCAGGACGCTATTCAGGGTGGCCGTGCGGGCGCCGCGCGCGGTTTTTCTCCATTTGCGCGACGTAAAGGAGAAGCGCGTCGTGCTGCCCCGCATTTCCGTGGGCGTCACGACACGCTGCACCCTCAACTGCGACAAATGCATCGCGCGCATCCCCGAGCTGAAAATCCACAGGGACATCCCCGCGCAGGTCCTGGTGCGCGACCTGCGCTCCCTGTTTTCCTGCGTCGCCCAGATTTACGACCTGAATATTTCCGGCGGGGAGGCCTTTCTGCACCCGGACCTGGACGTAATCATCCGGGCCTGCGGAGAATCGGGCAAGGCCGGCGCCCTGGACGTGACGACGAACGGCACCGTTATCCCGGCGGCGAAGGTGCTGGAGGCGCTGCGGGAAACGAAGGCGTCGGTGCGCATCACCAGATACCCTCCCGCGCTCCAGCCCAACGTGGAACAGCTGAAGCATCTTTTAAAGGAGAACGGGATCCCCTATGTGCACGAGGTAGGGGAATTCTGGTTCGACACGGGCACCCTCGGCCAGGCGCAGAGCGGCTCGGCAAAGCGGCGCTTCAGCGTTTGCAGCCAGCAGCTGTGCCTGCCCTATTTTGACGGGAAGCTTTACGTATGCAATGCGTCTCTCGCTTTGATAGAGGGGGGCTTTACGCCGGAGCGCTCGGATGAATATATCGATCTGCGCGCCGTCAGCCCCGCCGAGTTCCGCGGGCAGTGGCGGAAGCTGCGCAAAAAGCGCGTGATCTCCGCCTGCTCCTATTGCCTGGGCTGCTCCTATGAGGCGCCGAAGGTCCCCGTGGCCGTGCAGCGCGCGCGGTAACAATCCATTCTGTTTTTTATATATATTATAGCTATAGAAAGGGGGCGCCCGCATGCTGGAACAGCTGCACGAGAGCACCCTGCCATATCTTCAATACGCGGCCGAGCACTTCGTCCCCCTGATGCTCGCGTTGTTCAGCCCGCTGTCGGTACTCTTTCTGGTTTCTTCCAGGATGAACGCGCGCGTGGAGGCCCCCGCGCCCGCCCCGCGGCTGCTGCTGCAGCTGGCCCGGGGGATTATGGACGGCAGAAGCTCCGTCCCCCCGAAGCGGCGCAAAGCGAGCAGGGCGAAGGGGAGGCCTGCCGCCCAAAACCAGGCGGAGCTGCCGCTGCGCCCCGCCACGATTGCCTTTTTGCAAAGAATCAGGCTGCCCTGGCTGCTGCGGAAAGCCGACTGGCTGCTCCATGACAAGCTGAAATTGCTGCCCGACGCGCACACGGGGCGGCGGCTGAATTTCTTCATGCTGCTCATCGTGTGCTGGTCGGCGCTGACAGCCCACAAATGGTTTTCGGACAACGAATTGCTTATTGCTTTTGAAACGGCCCGCAACGGCGGCATGACGCGCACCGCGCTGTGGCAGGACTCTTTTCTGATGCTGCTGTTTATGTTTCTGTTTTCGGTGCCGCTTCTTGTACTGCCATTTTATTTCGCCCGGAAAGCCCGGGAGCTTTACCAGGACATGGCCGTTTTATTCGCGTTGCTGATCACATCCATTTTCAAGCTGGTCTTTTGCTGGAGGAAGGGTTGCTGCTTCGGCATCCCCCATTGGTGGGGCGTCTACAACGATACGCTGGACACAACCGTGTTCCCGGTGCAGCTGTTCGAGTTTGCCGCCGGGATTTTGTGCGTCGTTTTGTGCATCCTTTATATGCTTTACGCGAAATCCTACCGGCCGGGGCGCGGCTGCTCGTTTTGCCTGCTCTCTTATGCGGTGCCGCGATTTTTCTGGGATTTTCTGCGCTACCGCGGCAGGGACTACCGCTCTACGGAGGCAAACGGGATTTTTGGGCTGACCATGGCGCAGACCGTCTGTCTCGCCGCAGTGGCGATAGCCATCGCCTGGCTGTTTGTGCTCCCGCTGGAAAAAAAGCTGATGGACCGCCTCTGGGTTTCCGCCGTGGACCGCCTACGCAGGCGGGCCGCCAAATCGCCCTCCCTCTCCAAGTGGCTTGTGTGGCGCCAGAACGCCGCGACGCCGAAATTGGAGCAGCCGGACCGCGAACGCAGCCTCCGGCCTTTGAAGGCAAAGAAATAAACCCGCCCCCGGAAGCCGCTGGCCTCCGGGGGCTGTGTGTGGACCCAATCTGCGCCCGTATATTAAGCAATCCTGTAAATCGTCAAGGCTGATGTCCCGGCGCGGATCGATGCCGATTGCGACGCCCCGGTGTTATACAAAAACATCGACACGTAATCCCCCGCCGAAAGCGGCCATATGGCGGCCGCCGTCGTCGTGGAATACCAGCCCTCGAACCGGTTTACAACAGCTATCTCTGGATTCGTGCCGAGGTTGAGGTCGAGGCTGCCGTTTTTGGCAAGCAGATGGCTCAGCGTATCCACAACGCTCACGGCGTCTATTTTTGCGCATAATACCGCCGTGATGACATAGATTCCGCTCTCGCTGACGGCAAGGCGTCCGGCGCTGGGCGAGGATACATTCTTGCTGGTCCCCAAGACCGGCAAAAGGATTTCCGCGCCGCCGCTTGCCGCCGTGACGCTGAAGTTGGCGGTGGAATACAGGCTCCCGTACGCCGCCTCGAACCCCGCGCCTCCCTGCCCGGGCTCCCCCTGGGGGCCTGTGTCGCCCTTGGGTCCCTGCGCTCCTGTGTCCCCTTTTGGCCCCTGCGGTCCGGTATCGCCCTTAGGGCCTTGGGCCCCAGTATCGCCCTTAGCCCCCGCCGGGCCTTGCGCGCCTGTATCGCCCTTCGGGCCCGGCGGGCCGGGAACCCCTATACCCTCGCCGGATTCGCCCCTGGGGCCTTCGGGCCCCGGCTCGCCCTGCGGCCCGGCGGGGCCCGGCGGGCCCGCATCTCCTTTGTCGCCTTTCGTACCCGCTGTCACGGCGGCCGATTCCGCCCGCTGCGCCGCCTGCTCCGCCGCCAGGGCCGCCTGCTCCGCCCGGGCGATCTGCGGCTCAATCGCCTCGCCGGCCCCTTCCACCTTCAGGCGCAGGGTTTGCCGCATATGGTCTAGCTGCGCCATCAGCTCGCTCATATGCCCCAGGGCGAAGGCCGAGAGGGGCTCCCCCTCCCCCGCGATGCCGTCCTCGAAGGCCAGCAGGAAGGGCGCGGATTTTTCCAGCCGCACGCAGCGCCCGTCCTCCTGCGCGCAGGCCTCCGCCTGCACGCGCACATAGCTGCACTGGGTCACCTGATCCGGCAGCAGGCAGTAAATGACCCCATCGCGCACATAGGCGAGGCCCTCTTCCCCCTCCCCCCCGGCGGGATAGATGTTGCCCAGGGGAACGCGCCTGCCCGCGCCCATCACGTCAAAGCACAGGGTGTAGTAATCGAAGCCCGCGCGCAGGCGCTGGGGCAGCTCGATTTCCAGGCGCGCCGCGCAGTGCTCCCCCATATAGACCCGTTCCGGCGTCACATGCGCCGTTTCATCCTCGCGCAGCTCCACTTTGATGCTCCGCATGGGTTCCCTCCTCTTCTCAGCAATTTTCGAGTTCACCCATCCCCGCCGCCCGCCCTTATTGGCGCGCTTTTTTGCGCCGGGGGAACAATAAGAAAACTGCGCAGGGTTTTTTCCTTACGCGCTTTTTTTGTTGCGGCTTACCAGTGGCATCCGCCCTTTTTTACCCCCTCTGTCGCGAATGCGCCCCTCCGGGGCCGCGACATCCCCCTCGACTTTATGCATGCTAAGGCATACAAAAGTTCGTTCGCCGTCGAGCAGTTCACGAGGGGGACAAGGTGCGCTAACCTGAATCAGCTGCTTCCTCATTGGCCGTCAATTTATCAATCAACGTGTTGATCGTATCCATCACCGTAGCAAATTGACGCAGTGAAAGCGTCCGAAGCTTTTTATCAAGGGCGGCTATTTCATCTTCCTCGTCCCATACCAAGCTATCGGCCAGGAAAAAACCGGGAGAAATGCGCAGTTTATTGCACATGCGCACAAACATCGGCAAACTTGGGAGCTTGGCTCCGCGCTCGATTTGCCGGATAAAAACGGCAGTCACATCGCATAACTCCGAAAAACGTTCCGTTGTTAAGTGCTGTTCCCTGCGCAAAGTATACAGTCTTCGGCCAAACGCCACTCTGTCCATTTCCCCTCCTCTTCTCATAAACCAACCCTTCTATCAGTTAGCAATTCGTATCTCTTAGTATACAAATTCCCTTGAATGCCGGATAGATACTATTAATTATAAATAATAATTAATAGTTTACATTTTGGAAATTTTATGATATGATGAGGTATATTGCATGCTGAGAAAGGGAGTATCGTACGATGACCATGGACGAATTGCTTCGCAGCGAAGTGTTTTTGCGGGCTTTAAAAGAGAGTTATGAAAAAGATCTTCAGCGCAGTGGCGATGAAGCTGCGAGTGAGGAACTTGTCTTTTCGCCTGCATTTTTGCGCAAGATGGAGCTGCTCATCAACGGCGGCGGCACCACCACCCCCTCTGACCAGCGTCTCCTTTAGAACCGCAGGCCGTCTCCCCAATAAAAAAGCGCGCAAGGTTTTTCCTTACGCGGTTTTTTTATCATGCGAGTGCCTGTTGAATACGCCTTTTTACCCCCTCTGCCGCACTTCGACCCCTCTGGGGTCGCCGCGGCATCTCCCCCAGTCATTCCGCCTGCGGCTCCGTAGGAGACGCTAGCTCCATTGGGGGCGATCCTGACGGTATCCGAAAACCTGTGCGGCAGAGAGGGCAGATTGATCTTTTAGTAAATGAACAGCGTCAGCAGGATGGCGTCCTCATCGGGATTTTGATAGTATTTTTTCCGGCGGCCCACCTCCGCATAGCCCCTGGACCGGTACAGGGCCAGAGCGGCGGCGTTGCCCGCGCGGCATTCCAGGCGGATCTCCGCGCAGCCCTCCAGGACGGCCCGGGTTTCGGCCCGGGCGAGCAGGGCCTGGGCGACGCCACGGCGGCGGCCAGCGGGTTCCACGGCGATGTTTGCGATGTCGGTCTGGTCTGCGGCATGCGAAATGCCGAGGTAGCCTATGAAATGCCCCTGATCAAGAGCGGCCAGATAGTGCGCGCCTTCGGCTTGCATGCCCTCCCGCAGGGCTTGTTCGCTCCAGGGGAGGGCGAAGCATGCCCGCTCCAGGGCCGCCGCAGCGGGGATGTGGGCTTCCTCCATGGGGACGATTTGCAGCCCCGGGGCGGCGCGTAGCTCCCGCCGCAGGGCAGGCAAGGCGGCGGCGATTCGCAACCCGCAGGCGCGGTAGGCCTCCAGATTGCCGCCGTAAGGATCGGGGATGCCGCCAGCCAAAACCCGCAATTTTTCGCCGCTTCGCTGTGCCCTGTCCAGGCTTAGGTATGACACCAGGTGTTTCGCGTGGGATGCCGACAGGCAGACGATGTAATCGGCCTGCTCCAGCAGTTCGGGGGTGAGCTGACGGCTGCGGTGGGGGCCGAGGTCGGCGCCATACTCCGGGGCGACGGCGAGCATGTGCGCGCTGGCGGGCATGCCCTCCGCAGCGGAAAGGCCCGCGCTGAGGACATTATCCTCCGGGTTTTGCGCGGCGTAAATGCCCGCCGCCAGGGGGCTGCGGCAGGTATTGCCGGTGCAGACGAAGAGAATAGTTTTTTCCATGGGTTTAGTTTAACACATGGGGGCGAAAAGTGCAAATTTTATTTTGGCGCGGAAAAGCGCGCCAAACCCGGGGGTTTGCGGGGATGTGCGGAGGGAGTGACACATATGCGCAGGAGCAAAAAAAAGAAACGGCGCTGCGCCGGGAGGAAGTGATCGAGGGCTACCGCAGGCTGGCCTTCGGCACGGGCAACGACGCGCTGCGGCTGATCTTCAGTGAAGGGGAGCTGGGCCCTGGGGAGCTGGCCGCCCTGGATATCTTCAACGTCAGCGACATCAAACGGCCGAGGGGCGGCGGGCTGGAGATCAAGTTTTTCGACCGCTGCGAGGCCCTGCTGCGCCTGGAGGCCATGGACAGCGAAAACGGGCGGCAGAGCACGGACGGCGTGAAGGCCTTCTATGAGGCGATCGCGAGGAGCATTGACAATGCTGAATGCTGAATTGTCTCAGCATTATGCATTCAGCATTCAGCATCAAAATAAGGGAGGTGAAAAAGTGTGCAAATCGAAAAATTTTCAAAAAAGCAGCTGGAGGTCATCAATTGGTGGCACCCCGGCAGCGGGCAGGAAGGGCACGACGCGGTGATCTGCGACGGGGCGGTGCGTTCGGGCAAGACGCTTTGCATGGCGATTTCCTTCATGGCGTGGGCGTTTCACGCCTTCGACAGCACCTCCTTCGCCCTGTGCGGCAAGACGATCGCCTCCTTGCGGCGCAATATCGTGACGCCGCTGCTGGCCTGGCTGCGGAACGTGGGGATGGGCTGCGAGGATAGAATCAGCCGGAACTGCGTGGAGATCAATTGGGCCGGCAGGGAGAACCGATTTTACTGCTTCGGCGGGAAGGATGAGGGCTCCGCCGCGCTGATCCAGGGCATGACCCTGGGGGGCGTGCTCTTCGACGAGGCGGCCCTCATGCCCCGCTCCTTCGTGGAGCAGGCCGTCGCCCGGTGCTCTTTGGACGGCTCGAAGCTGTGGTTCAACTGCAACCCGGAATACCCCCAGCACTGGTTCCATCGGGAGTGGATTTTGAAGGCGGAGGAAAAGAACGCCCTCTACCTGCACTTCCGGATGCGGGACAACCCCTCCTTAAGCGCCGCCATACTGGAACGCTACGAGAGTTTATACTCCGGCGCGTTTTTCACCCGCTTCGTGGAGGGCAGATGGGCCGGCGCCGACGGCCTGGTGTACCCCATGTTCGACCCGGGGCGGCACGTCTGCCGCGAATTGCCGGAGCGCTTCGAGCAATACGCGGTCTCCTGCGACTACGGCACCGTGAACCCCAGCTCCTTCGGGCTGTGGGGCAGGGAGGGGGAGGCGTGGACCCGCGTGCGCGAATATTACTGGGATTCCAGGGCTCGGGGGCAGCAGCGCACGGACGAGGAGCACTACCGGGCTTTGGAGGAGCTGGCGGGGGGCCTGCCCGTGCAAAGCGTGATATGCGACCCTTCGGCGGCCAGCTTTATGGAGTGTATCCGCAGGCACGGCAGGTTCGCGGCGGTCCCGGCGAGGAACGACGTGATTTCAGGCATCCGCCTGGTGCAGGACGCGCTACGGGAGGGCAGGCTGCGCTTCCACGAGAGCTGCGCGGACTGCATCCGGGAGTTCGGGCTTTACACCTGGGAGGCGGGGGTTGGCCGGGACGCCCCGAGGAAGGAGAACGACCACGCCATGGACGACATTCGGTACTTCGCGGCGGCGATGCTAAGGGGCGGGGACGAAGGATGGTTTGGATATGTGGAGCGGTAATTTCTAAAACCCCCCTGGTCGCAGCGCCTCCTGCGGGAGGCATTGCTCCCTTCCCCCCTAGAGGGGGGATTCTGACGGAAGTGGAGTAGCTGCGCTTGACGCAGTCGAGTTGTGACTTTTTTGAGAAAGGGTGAAATTATGCCAAGACCATGGAAACGAAAACAGCCGCAGCCCGAGGGGGCGCTTTCCTACCCCGGGGGGCCGCGGGGCGGGCGGCGGGCCTTTCCGGCGGTGATGGGGAACCTGGCCCGGGGCGAAGGCGGCCTTTGGGCCGGCGCGGGGGAAGCGGGCTTCCCGGCGGGGGAGGCAATGCTCTACCGCCAGCTGCGGGAGGCCGTGCCCATCATCGACGCGGCGGTGATGCGCCTGGTGCGCCTGCTGGGCGGCTTTGAGGTGCAGTGCGAGGACCGGGCGGTCCAGCGCAGGCTCGAGGACTTTTTGGAGATGATCCCCGTGGGGGGGAACCAGCGGGGCCTTCCGGCCTTCGTCGGCAGCTACTTCGAGCAGCTGCTCACCTACGGCACGGCCCTGGGGGAGCTCGTTTTGCGGGAGGACGGCCAGCCCGCCGCCCTGTGGAACGCGCCGCTGGAGGGGATCACCCTGCGCCGGGCCAAAAACGGCCTGGACGTGGAGGTGTGCACAGGGCTGGGGGAGAGGCTGCGGCCCGCGCCCTACCCGGAGCTGCTGCTCTACAGCGTGCTCAACCCCGCGCCGGGGGCGCTGTGCGGCAGCTCCCTGCTCAAGGGGCTGCCCTACGTCAGCTCGGTGCTGCTGCAGATCATGGAGACCATCGGGCTCAACTGGGAGCGCCTGGGCAACGTGCGCTTCAGCGTGACCTACCACCCCGGCGGCGACCCCAATGAGCAGGCCCGGGCCGGCGAGCGCACGAGGCAGCTGGCCGGGGAGTGGGAGAAGGCCATGCGCGAGGGCGCGGGGGTGCGGGATTTCATCGCGGCGGGGGACGTGCGGATTTCTGTCATAGGCGCGGACGCGCCCCTGCCGGACAGCCAGGTGCCCGTGCGCCAGCTGCTGGAGCAGATCGTGGCCAAAACGGGCCTGCCGCCCTTTTTGCTGGGGCTGACCTGGAGCTCCACGGAGCGCATGAGCTCGGTGCAGGCCGATCTGCTCACCAGCGAGCTGGACAGCTACCGCCGCGTCCTCACGCCGGTGATCCTGCGCGTGGCCCAGGCCGTGCTGCGCCTGTGGGGCGAGGACCCCCGCTGCGAGGTGCTGTGGGAGGACATCACCCTGGCGGACGAGGTGGAGCTGGCCCGGGCGCGGCTGTGCAGGGCCCAGGCGGCGAAGATCGAGGCGGAACTGGAAAGCCAATTCACAATTGACAATGAACAATTAACAATTGAGGGCTGGAAAGGATGATCTGATGGACATTCAAAAGCAATTGGAGCAGGGCGTTTCTCCGGGCGTGCCCGGGGAGGAGGACCTGGCGCTGATCAACGGCTGGGCCCGCAGGGAACTGGCGGCACAGGAGGTGTATGTCTTCCGGGTGACGCTGTGCGACAACGAGATCGACCGGGACGGCGAGCGCTTCACCGCGGCGGGCCTGGAGAAGCTGGCCGCGCTTTTCCCGGGCAAGACGGGGCTCTTCGACCACAGCGGCAAGAGCGGCGACCAGGTGATGCGCGTCTACGACGCCTTCGTGCAGCGCGCCGCCGAGCGCAAAAACAGCCTGGGCGAGGCCTACGCCGCCCTGTGCGCCAAGGTGTACCTATTGCGGAGCGAGGAGAACGCCGCCCTGATCCGCGCCATCGACGCGGGGATCAAGAAGGAGGTCAGCGTTTCGTGCGCGGTGAAGCGCGTGGCGTGCTCGGCCTGCGGCAAGGCCTGGGGCAAATGCGACCACAAGAAGGGCGTCGCCTATGACAATGGAAAACCCTGCCACGCCGTGCTGGAGGAGCCTACGGACGCCTACGAGTTCTCCTTCGTAGCCGTACCCGCCCAGCCGCAGGCCGGCGTGATGAAGAAGAAACAGGAAAGCGTCTCCTGCGGAGCAATCGTCTCCTTTGGAGCCGCGGACAAGATGCAGGACGAGGCGGAGCGGCTCGAACTGGAGCAGCTGGCGGCGGACGGCAGGGCCTACCGGGCGCAGCTGCTGGAGAAAACCCTGCGGCAGGGCCTGCTGGCCGTGCCGGGCATGGGGCGCAGGCTGTTGGAGCCCATGTGCGGCGGGCTTTCCACGGCACAGCTGAAATCCCTGTGCGCCGCTTTTGAGGAGCAGGCCGCGAAGACGCTGCCTCTCAGGCCGCAGCTGCGGGGCGCGGCGGAGGGGGAAGCGGAGGGGAACGAGGGGTTTAAGCTTTAGGGAACCTTGACCACCCCGGCCTTCGGCCACCCCTCCAATGGAGGGGAATGGCTGATCGATCACAGAACGATTATTCCCCTCCATTGGAGGGGTGCCCGAAGGACGGGGTGGTTAATTTCAGGGGGAACGCCCCCTGCAAAAATTAAAACATAAAGGAGAAACGAACATGGCATTCGACAACATCCGGCTGGACAAGGGACTCTACACCACGGGGGGAGCTTTACGCAGGCTCTCGAAAGCATCGACCCCGGCGAGCAGTACCGCGGCACGGCGATGGAGGGCCTGGACGCCTACGAGCGGCAGCTCAAGCGCTTCGGCATCCGGGTTTCCGGCGCGGGCAGCGACAGGGTGGAGAAGTTTTTCTCCTCCGCAGACACCGCCGCCCTCTTCCCGGAGTACATCGCCAGGGCCGTGCGCCAGGGCCTGGAGCGCGCGGACAAGCTGGGAGATATCGTGGCGGCCACCACGATGATCGAGGGCACGGATTACCGATCTGTAAGCAGCGAAACCGATCCGGGCGCGTCAAATCCCATTGCCGAGGGCGAAAAGCTGCCCAGGACGAAGATCCGCACCAAGGGCGTGCTGGTGGACATGCGCAAGCACGGGCGCGTGCTCTCGGCCAGCTACGAGGCCCTGCGCTACCACCGCCTGGACCTCTTCACCGTGATGCTGCGGCAAATCGGCGCGGATATCGCCAGGGATCTGCTGGCGGACGCCGTGGACGTGCTGGTGGGCGGCGACGGCAACGCGGATACGGCGGCGGAAACGGTCTCCATGGCCGGCACGGCGCTGAAGTACAGCGATCTGATCGCCCTGTGGAACAGCTTCGACCCCTTCACCATGACCACCATGCTGGCGGAGGCCGGCATGGCGGGGGACATCCTCGCCCTGGACGAGCTGCGCGACGGCTGCGCGGGCCTGGATTTCCACGGCAGCGGCAAGCTGGTAACCCCCCTGGGCGCGCAGCTGATCAAGAGCGCCGCCGTGCCCGCCGGCAAGCTCGTGGCCTTCGACAAGAACTGCGCGCTGGAGATGGTGAAGGCCGGGGACATCGTGACGGACTACGACAAGCTGATGGACCGCCAGCTGGACCGCGCCGCGATTTCCGCCTGCGTGGGCTTCGCGAAGATCTTCCCCGGGGCGGCCGTTGTGCTGGAATAAGGCAATTTTGTTTGGGGGCGGCGGGCGGCTTGCAAGCCGCCCCTACAGATTGGAGGTGCAAGATGACCCAATACACAATCCTGGGCCGCCTGCGGCTGATGGCGGATTTTGAAAACGACGACGCGGCGAAGGAGGCCCTGCCCTATTGCGCCGCCGCGCT
>Ga0123353_10006608_pt1 | contig 15482 bp, 12 predicted proteins | sample TergutLab28metaG_3_FD_92763 | JGI IMG/M metagenome (GOLD analysis project Ga0123353, IMG submission 92763) | Labiotermes labralis P3 segment gut microbial communities from Petit-Saut dam, French Guiana - Lab288 P3 | ecosystem: Host-associated > Arthropoda: Insects > Digestive system > Gut ... | reverse complement strand
CGTTTAAACTGTCTTTTGCGGCAGCCGCTTCATTTTTCACTCTTTCGTAAGCCGATTGTATCTCCGCTTTTTCTTCGATAAGTTTGTTATAATCCTCTTGAAGCGAATCGTAGACTGCGCCTGTTTTTTTGACTTCTTCCATCAGCCTAATCTTCTCGGCTGCTGCTGTCTCTTTCAGAGATTTGATTTCTTCAAGCCTTTGCGCCGAAATCGTTTTTGTTCTCTTTAACAGAGTTTCCGTTTTCTTTAATTCCGAAGAAAGACGGTCGGTTTCCTGGGCGTGTGCGTCCGCCGTTGGCGCGCCGCATTTATCCATATCCGGATAAACGGGCTGTTCTTTCGGTTTGACCATTTTTTCCATTTTTTATCCCTTCTTAACATCACCGTGCAAAACAAAAAGATGTATTGCCGGAACCGCGGCGATTCATCGCCGAAATGCGTTTTTAGAAACTGTACGATTCTTTTATAAAACGATACTACATATCCATTTTTGTCCTTTGAAATATAACTACTTTTCTAAACATTCTTTATTCGACTTTATCGATGGATTTTTGCCGATGCTTGAACACCGGAATGTTTGAACGCCGGAATGCTTGAACGCCGAGTGATTGAGAGCCGAGTGATTGAGAGCCGAGTGATTGAGAGCCGAGTGATTGAGTATCATTAAATTGAAATAGAAACAACAGGAATGTCACTTTAACCTCGATTAACCGATGAGTTTAAATCAAAAAATTATGGTGGGAAATTCATGGAAACCTACGAATGTGAAATTTGCGGTAAAAAAACGAAAACCCCGACAACAGCCGTCAAAGTGGAAGGCGCCGAGTTTAAAGCTTGTCCCGAATGCACAAAGCTCGGCACAGTCATTGAGAGAAAAGCACCCCAATCCGCCGACAAGGCACATGGAGCGCCCGCGCCGGCCAGGCCCGGCAACACTTACGGCGGCGTTTCGAAAGCCAAGCCGAAAAATTATTTTGCCGGCCTTGAAAACGAAATTGTGGAAGACTATGACGCCGTTATCAAAAAGGCCCGCGAAGCCAAAGGTCTGTCTCCGGAAGACCTCGCTTTAAAAATCAAAGAAAAGGCCGCCCTCATCAAAAAGATTGAGCGCAAAGAAATCCATCCGGAAGAATCCGTCATCAAAAAGATTGAGAAAGAACTCAATATCAAATTAACGGAAGCTTTCGACTCCAGTCAAACGTTCCAGCACCAAAAATCCAACGGAACGACTCTCGGAGATATCGCTTTTGTAAAGAAAAAATGAAGAGTCCCCTTTTTTGAAATAAAAGGTCTCTTCTTCCGTTACTTAAAATATAAAACATAAAACATAAAACACAATACGGCTCACGCATCGGGCAGCAAGAGGCTTGATGCTTATTACTTTTTTACTTTTTTACTTTTTTACTTTTTCTTCCCGAGCTGCTCGGACTTTTCGGCGCTGGCAATAACGGCATCCATAAACGCGGCTCGAACAGCTTTTTGCTCCAAAACGGCAATCCCTTCAATGGTCGTTCCGCCGGGAGAGCAAACCATGTCTTTGAGTTCTCCGGGGTGGCGACCACTTTCGATCACCATTGCCGCCGCGCCGAGAACCGTTTGAGCCGCCAGCTTTAAAGCTGTGTCGCGGGAAAGACCCGCGTAAACACCGCCGTCCGCCATAGCTTCAATGATTTGGAAAATGTAAGCGGGACCGCTGCCGGAAAGGCCGGTAACGGCATCCAGCAGTTTTTCCGAAACCTCCGTTGCGGCACCGACCGCCGAGAAGATTTCCATGGCCAAAACCACGTCTTCGTGCGTCGCATTTGTGCCTTGGCTGACGCCGGTCGCGCTTTGAAGAACGGTGGCGCAGATGTTGGGCATGACACGTATGACGCGGGAGCCGCTGCCGGCCATTTTCTCCAAATCGGCGATTTTAACGCCGGCGGCAATTGAAATAAACAGCTTGCCGTCGGTCGGACCTGCCGCCGATAAAGCAGCCGCGATGTCTGCCGGTTTGACGGCAATGATTACGATGTCGGAACTTTTGACGACTTCGGCATTCTGATCAGTGACGTAAATCCCGAATTCCCGGCGGGCGGCTTCCGCGGAAGGCGGGTACACTTCTCCGGCGCAGATGTTTTTCGGCGCGATTCCGTATTTCAAAAGTCCGGTAATGATTGCGGATGCCATTTTTCCGGCACCCAGAAACCCTATTTTTTGTTCTTTTAATGTCATGTGAATCCCTCTGATTATAATTTCGTTAATCTAAAAGCGCCAAGTTTTCCTTTCGGATAACATTATCGTAATTCTTATGGCCGAGAATTTTTTCAATGTCGTCTGTGTGGACGCCCATTATCTGTCGAATTTCTCCGGCGTCATAATCCGTGATGCCTTTTGCGAATATCGCGCCGCCGCATTCAATTGAGATGATATCGCCGCGCTCAAAATCGCCGGATACCGCCACAATACCCTTCGGAAGCAATCCGCTTGTCCGCATCAGCGCGTTCATCGCGCCGCGGTCAACAACAATTGTTCCGGCGGGTCTGGAAAAGAGGACCCATCTGTTCCTGTTATTTTCCATATTTTCGCTTTTGGCGTTAAATAATGTCCCGATGTCCTCGCCGCCGACAACTTTTGAAATCACGCGGTCGATATGGCTGTTTGCAATCACCATGCGGCAGCCGGATTTTTCGGCGATTTTTGCCGCGATTATTTTTGTCCGCATGCCGCCGACGCCTTTTGTGCTGGTCGGGTCGCCGCCGTACTTTTCAATTTCCGGCGTCACCTCTTCGACAAACGGAAGCAGTTGAGCGTCAGGATGAAGCTTCGGATTTTTATCATAAAGGCCGTCAATATCGGATAACAGGATCAGCAAATCCGCTTCAATTTTGCTGGCGACCATCGCGGACAAGCGGTCATTGTCGCCGAAAATGGCGTCGACTTCGTTTGTACACGTACTGTCATTTTCATTGATTATCGGAACGACGCCATAACCGAGGAGGGTTGTGATGCTGTTTCTTAAATTCAGATACTTGACTCGGTCGGAGTAAAAATCATAAGAAAGCAGGATCTGCGCCGACTTGATGCCGTATTTTCGGAGGGCTTCATTCCAATACCGCATCAGCTCTCCTTGCCCCACAGCCGCGGCAGCTTGGCGGATCGGGAATTCGCGCGGTTTTGTCGGAATGCCGAGGATATTCAAACCAACGCCAATCGCGCCGGAGGTGACGATGATCACTTCTTTGCCCTCTGTCATAAGCTCGGCTGTCTGTTCGGCAACTTTGTCCAAAAAAGCAGTGTCAACGGCGGATTCATTCATCATAATCGATGTCGTGCCGACTTTAATGACAATTCTCGAAAGGTTTGCAAAAAGTTCTTTCCGATCCATAATCTTTTGTTGGTTTTGCATATTCAGCTTTCCCGTTCATTCCTTACTGCAGGCGGCAGTATCTCTCCTGCGTTTTTTTGTGCATATAGGGTTTCGCCTTGTCGCCGACATAATCCTTCACCAAATGGCCGCTGCCGGAAAGAATATATTTGTAAATCATCAGCCCTTCCATGCCGACAGGTCCGCGGGAATGGATTTTGTTGGTGCTGATGCCAACCTCCGCGCCTTTGCCGTAGCGGAAGCCGTCTGCGAATCGGGAGGACGCGTTGATCATGACGCTGGAAGAATCGACCAGTCCGGCAAACCGGTCCGTTTCTTTTTGGTCGGCCGATAAAATAACATCGGTATGATGAGAGCCGTATTTGTTGATGTGTTCAATCGCTTCGTCAACGGAGCCGACAATCTTAATTGAGAGAATCAAGTCGTTGTATTCCGTCCCCCAATCGGCCTCGGCCGCTTTCTTTAAACGGATGCCTCCGGTTTTTTCGGCGATTTGATACGACTTTTCATCAAACCGGAGTTCGACTCCGTTTTCCTGATAGATCCGGCACATTTCGGGCAGGAATTTATCGGCGATTTTGCCATTGACCAGAAGCGTTTCAATAGAGTTGCAGGCGGCAGGGTACTGAATTTTGGAATCCAAAGCGACCGCGTAAGCTGTCGGAAGGTCCGCGGATTCGGCAACGTAAGCGTGACAAATGCCGCTTGTGTGACCGAGAACGGAAATACGGGTGTTGTCCTGAATATATTTGACAAATTCATTGGAGCCGCGGGGGATTAAGAGGTCGATATACCGGTCCATCTTGAGCATTTCGGCCACATCTTCGCGGCTTTCCGCCAGCTGAAAAGCGCCGACGGGAATATCGGAAACGGTGCCGATCGCTTCAATAAGAACATCAAATAAAGCGCGGTTGGAGTTTCCGGCTTCGCTGCCGCCTTTGAAGATTGTGGCGTTGCCGCTCTTTAAACAAAGCGACATCACCTGAGGAACAACATCGGGGCGGGCTTCAAAAATGACACCGATGACACCGATCGGGCAGCAGATTTGGTAAAGCGTCAGCCCGTCATCTAAAACGAGCGTTGACAGCGTTTTGCCGACAGGGTCGTCCAATTTGGCGACATCCCGAATGCCGGAAACCATATCTTTGAATTTGGCATCGCTGAGCTTCAGGCGGTCGTAAAGAGCCGTTGACATCTCTTTATTTTCAAGCATCGCCGCGGCTTTTTCTAAATCCTTTTTGTTCGCCTCTAAAATCACCGATTTGTTTTTTTCCAAAGCGTCCGCCATTGCTAAAAGCGCCCGGTCCTTGGAAGCGGTTGCAACGTTTGCCAATAAAACGGAAGCCGTCTTTGCGTTGGATGCTTTTTCCTGCATTTGATTTTTCATAATAAGTCCTTAAAAGCCTGAATGAATATTTAATAAAAGATGAATAAGGAAAAACCCGCCCCGTTAAATATACCTTTTGTTATTTCGGGTTTAAGATTGGCGTCTGATGTATAAGAAATGAATTGAAAAAATGAATTGAAAAAAATGAATTGAAAAAATGAATTGAAAATTATTATGGAACATTGACCGGGAATTAAACAAATTTAATTAAAATTAACCAAAATTAACCAAAATTAATCAAATTAATCAAAATCAATTAAAATTAATCAAAATTATGGAAATATAACAAATTTATCGAAAATTAATGAAATTATAGGAAATTCAGCGGAATGAATGGAATATATTGAAAATTATGACAAATGATTCTGAAATTGTAATGGAAAATAATTAAAAATTGTCATGAGTAATTATGTCCTGATTTATATCTAATAGCAATACTTATAAGGAAGAATAGTTTTTTCTCAAAACATAAATGTTATTCTAATGATTAATCGTTAAAAATATGGCGAACTCGTTCAAAAAAAACGATAAATCATAGAACATTTTCCGAAAAAGTTTAAATTGTTATTCATCTTATTCGTTCAATATAGGAAGACTTATTGAAAGCAGACTTCTGAATGAGACCGCCATTTGATTATGGGGGAAAAGAAGCTTTGTTAAAAATATAATCGAAAGCTTTTTAAAATTGTAATATATTTCATTTGAAAACAAAATTTCATTGGAAAACAGAAGTATCAATAAGATATGAAAATTATGAAATGAAATAAACCATTTGAAGAAAAACCAAAACGGTAACTATAAAATGGATAATATAATGTAAAAAGTAAGATATTTCAAGGGGAATAAAAAACAGATCTTACTAAAAACGTGTTACATAAAAAACGACAGTGTGGTTATAAAACAGTGATAACGGTGGAAAAATGAAATCTTTCGCTTTAATTCGAGCAGATGAACCCGACAAAGTAAAAATTGCATTACATGACTTGGAAACATACGGCCATATGCAGTTTAGTGAAAATCCGAAAAATATTGCAACTAAATATGCCGATCAAATTTTGACAAGCGTTATGAGCGTGACATTGAAAAATGAATGCTGTTCAGCTTCTCTCGTCCGCTTAGAAACGCCCCCGGGCGCGGCAATCAGTAACCTGAAAAAAATTCACCCGCCCGCGCACATTATAATTATCAGCCCGCGCCATGACAAAATCTACGAAGAGCTGATGTCGAACTATGATAATTTTCCGGACTTCGACCGGAAATTTACAACCGTTCCGAAAGAGAAAAAAGCAGAATAATTATTGTGTGTGTGTTCATTCCGATTTTAATCAGATTTTTTTCTCTTCAAATCTTTTTTATTCGAACACCAAGACGCATCTCATGAGCGGTGTCTTTGGTTTTTCAAAAAAATCTATTCATTGATTTTTGTTTTTCGTTTTTCGTTTCTCAATTTATTCGATTTACCGTTTTTCGTTTCTCAATTATTCGATTTTTCGTTTTTCGTTTCTCAATTATTCGATTTTTCGTTTTTCGTTTCTCAATTTTCAATTTTTTGTTTTTTGCCTCGTTTTTTTGATTTTCAAAAGAGGCCGGTCATTTTAATGAAATAAACAAGACCGCTGTTTCATTTATGAAAATATCTCCAATACCGTTGTTTTTTATAGAGTGGGATACTTTTATTCGGAAAAAAAGGTTTTACTCAAAATCATTATCGGAAAGATTCGGGAGACGGAATTTTATGGGCGTGGCCATCGGAGATTTGCTGGAGCGGGAGGAACTCTCGGAAGGCGAACTCAAAGGAAAGATCATTGCTTTTGATGCTTACAATGTTATTTATCAATTTATTACAACCATTCGCGGCCGGGACGGTAAACCGCTGTCGGATATGAACGGCAATGTCACTTCCCACCTCTCCGGCGTTCTTTACCGGACGGCCGGTTTTATTGAGGAAGGCATCAAACCCGTTTTTGTATTTGACGGAATACCGCCGGAACTGAAAGCGGAAACGATTGAAAAACGCCGCGAAATCCGAGATGAAGCGCATGAAAAATGGATATCGGCTCTGGAGCGCGGCGATATGGCCGAGATTTTAAAATATTCGCAAGCCGCCGTGAAAATCGACCCTCAAATCATCGACGAATCCAAAATGCTTTTGAATATGATGGGCATTCCCGTGGTTGTCGCGCCGTCCGAGGGAGAAGCTCAGGCTTCGTTCATGGCGGAAAAAGGGGACGTGGATTACGTTTCATCTCAGGATTACGATGCTTTCGTTTTCGGCGCCAAAACCGTCATCCGGAATTTGACGGTTTCGGGGAAGCGAAAAGTGGCCGGCAAAAATGTTTACATTGACGTGCTGCCGGAAAAAGTGATTTTAGAGAAGAATTTAAACCGTCTCGGCGTGACACGCGACCAGTTCACCGATATTGCGCTTTGCATCGGGACCGACTTCAATAAAGGTATTGACCGGGTCGGCGCCAAAACCGCTCTCAAACTGATCAAAGAATACGGCAGCTTCGAAGCGGTCCTCAAGTCCAAAGGACAGGACAGCCAAATCGAGCGGTACGCGGCGGCGAAAGAATTCTTTAATCACCCGCCGACGACATCGGATTATACATTAAAGTGGGAGCGTCCCGATAAAGAAAAAATGATTGAATTCCTGTGCGGCAAGCGTGATTTTTCGGAATCGCGCATCATTTCGGCGTGGGAAAAAATCAATGCGGCGTTTGAAACAAAAACAAAGCAGCCGACATTAGATCAATGGTTTTGATGTTGATTACGGATGATTGATTCAGAGGAAAAAGATGTCTAAAATTTTTGAAATTATTGAAAAAGACGCCGCCGGAAGAATCGGCAGACTCAAAACACCCCACGGTATCGTTGAAACGCCGACCGTGATGCCGGTTATTAACCCGAATCTGAGAGTCATTGACCCCGCCGAAATGCGGGATTTCGGCGCCGAAATTCTCATTACGAATTCTTATATTATTTACAGCAAGCCGGAGCTTCGAGAAAAAGCGGTCAAAGACGGCCTCCACAGTTTAATCGGCTTTGACGGCCCCATCATGACCGATTCCGGTTCGTTTCAGCTTTCCGTTTACGGCGAAGTGAGCGTACAGAATCATGAAATCATTGCCTTTGAACAGGCAATCGGAACCGACATCGGGGTTCCGCTGGATATCCCCACAGCTCCCGACGTTTCATATGACCAGGCCCTGAGTGACTTGAAAATAACGAATGAGAGACTGGCGGAGGCCCGCCGTCTGGTGGAAGAGCGCCGCCTGCAGGCCCGCGAGAATGCGGCGAACGGTTCGGATAAGCAGCGCGGCGATGATATGCTGATCGCCGGTCCGATTCAGGGGTCGACTCATTTGGATTTAAGGCATGAAAGCGCCGGTTTTGTTTCGGGACTTAATTTTGATATCTGCCCGATCGGCGCGGTTGTGCCGCTGATGGAAGCCTACCGGTATGAAGATTTGGTGAATGTGATCGCTGCCGCTAAGAAAAATTTAGACCCGACCGTTCCCGTTCATTTGTTCGGCGCCGGCCATCCGATGATGTTTGCGCTGGCGGTCGCTCTCGGCTGTGACCTGTTCGATTCGGCCGCTTACGCATTGTATGCCCGCGGCGGACGCTACATCACGGTCAACGGCACATACCAGCTGAGCCGCCTCAAATACCTGCCCTGCTCCTGTCCGGTTTGTAACGCGCATACGGCGGAAAGCATGATAAAAGCCGCCAATAAAGAAGAGCTGCTGGCCCGCCACAATCTGTACGTGACATTTGAAGAAATCCGCCGGATAAAACAGGCGATCCATGACGGCAAACTGTTGGAATTAGCGGAACTGCGCTGCCACTCGCACCCGCAAATGGTCAGCGCGCTGTCGGCATTGTACGACCACGCTCCTTGGCTGGAAGAGTGCGATCCGGCCGTCAAATCAACACTCTTTGAATGCAGTGAAAAGTCCGCAAAAAGACCCGAAGTTTATCGGTATGCTCTGAGGCTGAATCGTTTTTCCCTGTCGGGCAAAGTGCTGATCCGCCCTCCTTTTTACAATAAAAGCGGGTTAAAGGACGCCGACTTTGATCACGTTCTTTATTTCAAGCCGCCGTTTGGCGCTTTTCCTTCGGAGCTGGACGAAAATTATCCGTTTAACGCGGAAATCCAAAACAGGACATCGGCGCTGTCTTTAAAAACCGCGCTTTCAAATACGGTCGAGTTGGTTCTGACAAACCCCGGCGCCGAGTTTACTTTTATTAAAGGAAAGCGGCTGAATGAATTCGGCAAATCTTATTTCAAACAGTTGAAAAAGGTCTGCCGCGTTGTCGAGAATCCGGATAAACGCAAAAGCAAAGGGATGAAAAAGAATCGAAAAAATGACAAAAATGGCAAAAACAGCCAAAAATAACGAAAGGCCGAAAATAGCGGTCACCTTTTAAAAAATCATATGCAAAGCGTATAGATGCAAATAGTTTTAAATGATTTAAACCGTTACTTTGGTTAGTTACTTTATGTTACTCAGTGTTACTTAATCTGTTCAATTTTTCTGAGAATGGCGGTTTTTTTCGCTTCCGCCAAAAAACAAAAAAAGAGATTTGAAAAATCCGGCCAATAATGCTTTCATAGGGTTTTGAGGAATGCCGCGGTTGAAAGGGCGCCGGTTCAGAGATATTCAGGTAAATATTATGTCAATAACGAGCAAAATTAAAGCTTATGTCACATTACTCCGTCCCCCCATCATGTTTATGGACATTACGCTTCCGGCAGCGGCTGCCATTCTTGCCGCCTACTTTGCAACGGGGGCGCTGCCTGAATTATTGCCTTTTGTTTTGGCGACGATTGGCGGTTTCTGCGCGATTACCAGCGCTTACACATTTAATGACGTCGTTGACATTGATATTGATACCATCAACCTGCCGGACCGCCCGCTCCCGTCTCATGACATTTCAAAGCGTTCGGCATTTTTTTACGCCCTTCTTTTGGGTTTGATTTCAACAGCTTGCGCCGTTTATTTGAACCTTGAAGCTTTTGTTATCCTGATTATTGCAACCTCCGTTATCACGCTTTACACGGTTGTTTTGAAACGAAAAACGCCGTTTTCTTTCATTTCTGTCGGGATTGCTTACGGTTTGGTACCTGTCGGCATTTGGCTGGCGATCGACCCGGCAGGCTTTTTAATGCCGGCCGCCAGCCCGTATCTGCTTCCGCTGTCCGGCTTGCTGTTTGGTTTAATGATTTGTATGACGGACTGGGGTTTTACGCTGGCCGGTGTGTGCCGCGACGTGGAAGGAGACCGCGCAAAAGGCGCGCCGACGCTGCCCGTCACTTACGGCATCCCGCTGACGTCCAAATTCATTTTAGCGATTTGGGTGGTCGGCGTTTTGCTTTCGCTTGCAATCGGTTATGCGGCGGGTTTGGGTCCCGTTTATTTCCTGATTGCGCTGGTGTCGGGTATTTGGATGCTTTGGCGCTGTGTTCGTTTCATCAAAGCCCCCGAGCCGGAGCTCGGCGGGAAATTATTTGTCGAAGGTTCCAATTACCGCGGCGTCATGTTTTCGGCGATGATTATTGATGTGCTTCTGCTCATTTACGCCGGCGGCTACATGAGTTTAACAAATTTGATTTTCGGCGTTTGACCGGATTTATAACAGAGTGATTCAATAAAGTGATTCAATAGAGTGCTTCAATAGAGTGATTCAATATTAATTTCTATTTTAATTTTCAATATTAATTTTAATTTTTAATTTTAATTTTTAATTTAAGACTGAATTAAACAAATTAAGACAAATTAAAGATAAAAAACCAAAGGCGATTCATATGGCGATAAAAACTGATATTGCAGTCATCGGCGCGTCCCCCGCCGGCTTGATGGCCGCCAGATATGCGGCTCTCGGCGGCGCAAAGGTGACCCTGTTTGAAAAGAAAGCGACCATCGGCGAAGACGCGCATCCGGCCAATTCTTTTTTCAAAGGAATGATGGACATTACGGGCGAAAAAGCCGATCCCTCTTACATTGTTCACAATATTAAAGGCATGAAACTGCTTTCTCCCGCCGGTCACAAAATCAAAGTGAAGACACGCGGTTACGCGATCGACAAATCCAAGTTTGACCAATTTTATGAGAAAAAAGCCCTTTCCGAAGGCGTCAATATTGAAACCGGCACCGAAGTTATAAATCTTCGCCGAAAGGATTCGGGCATTCTTTTAAAAACGGCCTCCGGCAATCATGAAAATGAAGCCGGAAGCGTTAAAGCAAAGATTGTTATCATTGCCGACGGCATCCGGTCCAAAAGCGCCCGCACGCTCGGCTTAAACACAATGAGGCATCCGGAAGACATTGCCTGGGGAACGGAATTGACAATAAAAGCGCCCGGTATCGGCGAATCAGGCTTTGCCGAATATTTTGTCGGCAGCCACGCGCCCGGCTGGAAATCCAGCTATCTGCCCCGCGGCGGCGATATTGCCTCAATCGGCGTTTATGTCCGCCATTACGGCCAAAACGTTTCCTCGTTTTCGGATTCATGGGTCAGCCGTTTTAAGAACATCAAAAACATCGCCGACGACGAATTTGAAATCATTGATTCCAAGAGCGCCGGCGACCCCATCGTCACCATTCCCCATCAAACTTATGCCGGCAACGTGATGGTTGTCGGCGGCGCCGCCGGCCAGTCCGGCATCAGTTATGCAATGCACGCCGGCCAAATCGCCGGGAAAGTCGGCGCAGCCTCGATTGCCAAGGGCGATTGTTCCGAACGCGCGCTGTCTCAATACAGGTCAAACTGGCGCAGTTCTTTGTACACTGAACACTTTTTCGGCCGTCTCGGCTTGGAAACGCTTCGAAAAATGGATGATACGGAAATCGATGAGCTCTTTGAAATCTTTGAAAACGAAGATGTTTCTTCTTTGATTAAAGGCAGCACCGTGAATCAGGGCCTTTCCGTTTTGTCGCTGATGATTCAGAAAAAACCGTCTTCGATTTTAAAAATGGGCGCGCTTTTCAGAAACAGGTGAAACAGGCAGAAACAGGTGAAACAGGCAATTGCATTGTCAAAAGTGACTGCTCAAAAGTGATTGCTCAAAAGTGACTGCTCAAAAGTGACTGCTCAAAAGTGATTGCTCAAAAGTGACTGTCCAAAAGTGACTGATACAAAAAGATGTCTTGAAGAATCATGAAGTATCCGATTTACAAAAATCCGGTCTTTCGGGCGGATATCGAGCCGAAAGACGGATTGACAAAAGTGACCGCAAGCGGTCTTCTCTCTCCCGTCTTAGGCCGGGCGGTGTCAAAAGAAATGTCTTTTTTTGATAACCAAAAATACATTGCCGAGCTGCGCGGGCAAACCGCCGGTCTCCTCCATGCCGGCTACGGGCGGCAATATCCAAACGCTCTCATTTATTCCACTTGGATGCCGCCGGTCCCCTCCCCCGCTTTCAAAAGAATGGTTGCGGGGCGCATGAAAGCCGCATTCGGCCAATACCGGCCCGAGCAGGTGACAATTTCAATTACGGAAGAGTGCCCAAACCGTTGCCTGCACTGTGCGCTGCCCAATAAAAACAATCATTCCAAGCTGACCGTCGATGAAACGAAAGACGCCGTGGATCAGGCGATCGAAGCCGGCGCCACGAATATCATTTTTGACGGCGGAGAACCGCTCGGTTACGTTGGTTTGGAAGAGCTGATTTCTTACGTTGACCCGGAAAAAGCGATTGCCTGTCTGTTCACTTCCGGCGCCGGACTCACGGAAGAAAAAGCCGTTTCACTGAAGAAAGCCGGCTTATATTCGATCAGTGTCAGCATCGACAGCCCGTATGAAGAAAAACATGACGAAATGCGCGGCGTTTCCGGTATTTTTAAAAAAGCGGCGGAAGGCATTCAAAATGCGCTCAAAGCCGGACTTTTGGTAAACATGTATGTCGTTTTGGCGCCGCATAATGTCAATGATTTGGAAGCCGTGAAGCGGCTGGCGATTGAAACCGGCGTCCATGAACTTTCTTTTTATGAAATCGTCCCGACCGGCCGTTGGCTGAATCAACGCGATGGCATTTTGACGGCGGAACAGCACAACCTGTTTGAAAAATTTGTAAATGAATGCCGTTCGGATCCGGCCTGCCCGAAAATTTTTTCGGGACCGCTCGTGATCAACGAGTTCGGCTGCATGGCCGGCCGTCACTGGCTTCACATTACGCCGGAAGGGAACATCCTTCCCTGTTCTTGTGTGCCGATTCCGTATGGCTGCGTTAAATCCGGCCGTCATGCCGTTCAAAACGCGTGGAAAAAAATCCGCGCCGACCCGGCTTATTCCAAAGGGAAGAGCTGCCTGATGCGTGATTCCGGATTTCGGGAAGAATACGAGGACCGTTTCCAATAATCGTAAATAGTTAAACATTTTAGTTATTTTAAGGGTGATTTGAATGGAGCCTTCCGAATTTTTAGATATTTTGGGAAATGAAAACCGGCGTAAAATCATTGCCTTACTTGCCGAACGCCCTTATTATGTCAGTGAAATCACAACCCGTCTCAACGTTTCACCGAAAGCCGTTATCGGCCATCTGTCGCTTCTTGAAAATTCCCGTCTCATTGAAAGCAGCACCGACTCCCAGCGGCGCAAATATTACAGCATTTCAAAAAGTCTCCGGCTGGAAGTTTCCGTTTCTCCTTATTCTTATTCCGTTCATGTGAACAACATCAAATTGGAAATGCCCGAAGACCCCGTTTATTCTCTGTCGCTTTCCTTTGACGCGCCGAAGAGCAAAAGGAAATCTAAGAAAACGAAAGATATTCCGACCGGCCCCGTTATCCATCTGGCGCCGTTTTATGCGGCAAAGGACGGCGGAGACAGAGACGGCGGAGACAGAGACGGCGGCGACAGAGACGGCGGCGACGGAGAGCGCGGAGATGACGAAGGCGGCAGCTTTACGATTGAAATCATCGGTCCGTCTCATCCCTTTTATGAACACGTCGGACTTTTGCACGGCGACGCCGGCAGGAAATATTTGGGGCCGGCGGCGGACGCTCCGTTTTCGGATGAAAAAAGTAAATGGCTTTCCGAAGATGAACTCAATTCCGTTTATGACGATGACGCCTACGAAAAACACGAACCCGAAATCATTTTTCCGAACCGGCGGGGGGTGACTCGGGAGGCGAAAAAGAAATCCGGGAAAAGCGGTGAAAAACCGGACGCCGGCGGCGAAGCGGAGCCAAGCCGCCTTCAAAGCCGCGAAGGATATTTCTTGTCACGGATTTTTAACGTCCGGGATGATTTGGACACTCTTTGGGAAGAGCAGCAGGAGCTTTCCCGCCTTCAGGAAGATTTGACGGTTCGCCAAAGCCGTTTGATGAATTTATTTGTCCATTACGCGACGCAACTGTCCGACGACAAAGTGGATTTGGATATTTTGTTCCGCCTTCTCAAAGAAGATATGACCGCCGCCGAGCTTTGTCACACGACGGGCCACGCCCCGTCTTTGGTTTTGCCGCGTCTGATGAATTTCGAGGAGAAAAAAATGGTGGAAAAATACCTTCAAAGCGGCGATTTCATGTGGCGTTTAAAAGACGGCAGTGATGTCTGAAAAAAAATTACATCCTCCGCTTTCCTTTGCTCACAATTTTTGAAGAGAAAATGACGACCGGAGCCTGAGGCGCCGGCCGTAAACTTTTAATGAATGCTTATGCCGATATCGTTTCCAATGCTTTTGAAATCATATTGCGGTATTCGGCAAAGTCGGGGCTGTAATGCTCCAACGCGTTTTTGACATTTTCATTGTCCGGCTCTTCCTGTTCGGAAACCGTCACTCTTTCATAAGTCTTTTTGGCCGTTTCCAAAATCCAGATATCTCTGTCTTTTCGGGTGACTGTCTGAATGTGTTCCGGGCGGACGGAGAGAATCATTTTACCGTCATCCGCTTTGAAGGCGGTCACTTTTCCGACGACCATCACAAATGAGGGGGTTTGCGCTTCCGCCAAAAAGCGCGAGGCTTCCGCCTGATATTGTCCGGCGTAAACCGTAAATGTGCCGGTCGGGTCGGAAATCCGGGCTTTGTAATATTCTGCGCCGAGGCCGATGTTTTCAGATTCCGTCAAAACGCCGGAAATCAATACGCGGTTGGCTTTTGCGCCCGTCGGCGTCAAAACATACTGCGGCGCGTATTGTTCTTCGTCTTCGCGGTACATCATGTTTGACTCTTTCAATTCTTTGGCAAACATACGGACAGCGATTTCTCTGAAATAGCCGGGCATTTAAATCACCCCGCGGCCGGCAAAATCCATCTCTTCCGCGTCATCAGATGTCTCCATCGACGCCAGCATCCGTTCAAATTCTTCAAAATCGGAAACGATTTCAGAATCGGCTCCGGTCGGTACCTCATCGGCTCCGGCTTTCATTTTCAGCTCTTCTTCGATCAGTTCCCGAAGAAACACTGCTTCTTGCGGGCTTGCGGGATTCGCGGGCTCAACGCTTTCGGCAATAATGAACCGGTCCGTTTTGAATCCGCGGACGTCGTAATATTTTCCGAGAAATTCTCTTTTGATCAAATCATTGACGCATTCGGGGTCCAATGTTTCCGTCGCCATTAAAACGGCGTCTTCCAGTGTAATGCCGAGGACTTTTTCTGTCATGGCACAGTTCATGACGGTTTCGTGAGCGCGGGCGCCGTCGTCAAAAACGGCTTTGATGCGGAGGTCATATTTTCCCTTCACTTTTCCGTGTTCGGCGCAAATGCCTTTGGACAAAACT
>Ga0123353_10006606_pt1 | contig 15484 bp, 9 predicted proteins | sample TergutLab28metaG_3_FD_92763 | JGI IMG/M metagenome (GOLD analysis project Ga0123353, IMG submission 92763) | Labiotermes labralis P3 segment gut microbial communities from Petit-Saut dam, French Guiana - Lab288 P3 | ecosystem: Host-associated > Arthropoda: Insects > Digestive system > Gut ... | reverse complement strand
GTTACATCGAAATCCGGAGGGAAGACCATGGCAAGTAGATCAATATGTTGGATATTTCCGCTTCCACTAATCGTGATAGTTAAATTTGTGGCATCATTGGCTTTAAGTTGCGTTCTGCTGAGGTTTGAAGTCATAGTGAAACTTCCTATCAACCCGCTGAAATTATCCGGTTTGTTGTTTTGAGGCAATGACCTTACATTGAGTGTGATAGCATTTGACTTCAAATTCAGATTATAGTTTTGAGTGTTTTGTCTACCACCAAAAAAGCGATCAAAGAACGGATCTCCGGAACTTTGTTGGATAATGACACCAGCAAGAAACTCCATCTCCATCGGCGTAATTGTAATTTCCCCTGTTTTTTGCGGAAAAACAGCTGTTCTTTTAATTTCGTGCACGGCATATTTTTTCCCATTTAAGACTTCCTGTTTTGCCACGGTTTCAGCATTTTGGTCTCCTAATGTATAAGACCATAACCCGCTTAGTGTAGGCATCGTAACATTATTTACACGATAACCGCCATTAACGCTCTGTCCTACATATAATTTATGTGTAATAATCACTTGCTCCCCTTGAAAGGGATTTGTTTTGGAGGCAGAAGCACGAACAAAAACCTCGTTCTTATCAAAAACTTGTGCTTGTTGATTACGTGTTCCTTGCTGCTGCTGTGGTGTACCTGCCTGTTGCCCTGCAATTACTTTAATTTGAACACTATTAGATTTTACCTGATTACCATCTACCACAAATATAGCCGCCGGAATGATGAAAGTGCCTTCTTTTTGCGCCCGAAGTGTGTAAGAGTATGAAAATGAGTTGCTTTGTGTGGTCTGTCCGTTTACGATATTCATAGAAGTAGAAGAACTTTGATTGGGACCACTCAAAATATCAAAACCCGGAAATTGTAACGAGGCGATCTGTTGCGCCCGTTGGTTTAGCATAAATGTAAAGGTAAAATTTTGCCCTACTACAACTTGTGGGGGCGCACTTGCCGTCAACGTAACTTGCGAAAAAACATCTTGAACGCTTCCGATAAAAAATAATAAAATGCTAAAAATAAGAACTTTGCTAATGTATTTCATTTCTGTATTCAATTATTTGCATAGCAATTTCCTAATTAGACCCCTTGCGAGTAGTTGGGTGCTTCGCTCGTAATGGTAATATCGTGGGGGTGGCTTTCGGCTACGCCCGCATTAGTAATTCTACAAAACTCTGCTTGATGTAAATCGGTGATATATTTTGCGCCGCAGTAGCCCATGCCTGCACGCAATCCACCTGCCATTTGGTAAATCACTTCAAAAAGGTCGCCTTTGTAAGGGACTCTACCGGAAATACCTTCAGGGACTAACTTCTTCACATCGTCCACATCGTTTTGCATGTAGCGGTCTTTCGAGCCTTTTTGCATCGCCTCTAATGAACCCATGCCGCGGTAGCTTTTAAATTTACGACCGTTAAACAAGATGGTTTCGCCAGGAGATTCTTCAACACCGGCCAACAGACTGCCCAGCATTACCGAGTTTGCTCCGGCAGCCAATGCCTTTACAATGTCTCCCGAATATCTAATACCGCCATCGGCAATAATTGGGATACCGGTATTTTTTACAGCATGATATACTTCGTAAATAGCGCTGACTTGTGGCACACCCACACCGGCGATTACACGTGTGGTGCAAATACTGCCGGGACCAATACCTACTTTTATAGCGTCTGCGCCTGCTGCTACTAAGGTTTTGGCGGCTTCGGCAGTGGCAATATTCCCTACTACAACATCCAAATCCGAATGGTTGAACTTTATGGTTCTCAGGGCATCAATCACGCTCTTTGAGTGTCCATGAGCAGAGTCTAAAACAATGGCATCAACCCCAACTTTTACTAATGCCTCTATTCTTTCCTCCGTATCAGACGAAATTCCAACGCCGGCAGCTACGCGCAAACGCCCCATGGTATCTTTGCTCGCAAATGGCTTATCTTTTGCTTTGGTTATATCTTTATAAGTAATTAATCCGAGAAGCCTGCCGTCGTTGTCCACTACCGGCAATTTTTCAATTTTATACTGTTGCAAAATGTCAGTAGCTTGCTCAAGGGAAGTCCCTGTTTTCGTAGTAATCAACTTCTCTTTAGTCATTACTAAAGAGATCGGCTTATTGAAATCTTTTTCAAAACGAAGGTCACGGTTGGTTACTATTCCCACCAATTTTTTATTTTCGTCTACTACCGGAATCCCGCCTATTTTGTATTCTGCCATTAAATTGAGGGCATCGCCTACCGTTTTCCCCGGTTCAATGGTAACTGGGGTGTTTATCATTCCATTTTCAGCACGTTTCACCGACTTTACCTGTTTTGCCTGTTCTTCAATAGACATATTTTTATGAATCACCCCGATGCCGCCTTCACGGGCAATGGATATTGCCATCTTAGCTTCCGTAACGGTGTCCATTGCTGCGGAAATAAAAGGCACATTCAATACAATATTTCTTGAAAAACGGGTGGTTAATTCTACTTCTTTCGGAAGAATTTCCGAATAAGCAGGAATCAGTAATAAATCATCGAAAGTAACACCTTCGAGGACGATTCTGTCGGTTTGAAATGATGACATAACATTATTATTTTGGGGTTCCTCTCATTATGGTAACTGTTCCTGAATACGTTATTTTTTTTGGAAATGCGTCATATACAAAAGCATAGTAATAAGTTCCGTCTGGAAGTGCTTGACCATTTCTTGACAAGCCTGCAAAAGCTTCTTTAATATTAAGATAGGCACCACCTTTGAAGACACATTGGTAGTCTTTTTGGCTAAAAACAGTTTTCCCCCAACGGTCGTATATGGTAAGCTCATTTTCTCTATCCGGATTTAATTTTTTAATACCAAAAACATCATTCATTCCATCACCATTCGGCGTAATGATGTCAGGAATTATTAATAAGCAATCTTCCACTAAAGTATCTAATCTTAAGGAGCAGTTTGTAATGAGTAAATCATTCAAAATTCTGTGCCAGCTTGTATCCATATATGCTGTTACTGAGTAATTTCCGGCTTCTTCAATTTCTAAATTTCCCATGTCAAGTCCCAAGTTAGTAAATGAGGTTGCTCTCCTGTTATTAAACCATACCCAATCGAAAGCCGTAAAATTGGAGAACACCTCAATGACACCTAACGGATCATCATTTCTACAAAAAATCTCCTGATCAAAAAACATGAACAGTTCGGGTGCATCAATAATGGTAATTTCCAGTATCCTTAATGTATCACAAGCTATATTCGGAAGTCTAGCAGGAAAAACGCGCTCTACTTCTGTTACATAGTCGCCATAATGATCTGGAGGTCGTAAAACATGTATTCTATTTGGATCATTTTTTTCTCCCCACCAAATCTCCCCACAAGATCTTATTTCATAGTATTCCTTGACATACTCTTCAACTGTTATCCTCCAACGTACCAAACTGTCGCATCCGGAAGCAGACGGCAAAGTGTCCCAATCGGTAAAATGTATTCCGGGTTGAATGTCAGGGTATGTTAGAACTCCCTGAGTGTTTGTAGTAATAGTAATCTCTCTTCCCTGACAAGCCTCAATGTCTATGATCGTTCGAGAGTAGTCAATGGTTATTGTGGCGACTAAAGTATCATAAACAGGGGTTCCATCTACATCAAGCACAAAAAAAATAGAAACAGTATATAAGGAGGGATCAAGAATAATAGGAAATGCTAACTTAATGGGAGTAGTGTCGCAAATGAACTCACGATGAAAATTGTCATACCAACAATAAGTATATTCAAGACCTTGGGTATGATAGAGTTCATTAAAATCAAAAGTGATGCTATCATCGGGGCAATAATAGGCTTGAGTTGCGTCCGGAAATAATTCCCCATTAATCAGCATTTCAAAATAGGGGCGATTGTTGATAGATTTTGTGCCGGGTATTTGTTTGGATTTTTGTGCAAACCCGAAAATTGCAATACTGCTAACCAGTAATAAGAGTATAATTTTTCTGAACATAATTATGGGTATAATAATAATGGGTGCAAAAGTATATTATTTTGGAAAACACCCTACTCTTTTGATAAAAAATTGTTTTTTTTAGAAGAGAAGAGAGACAGACCCTGCTGAGGAGCAACCTGTCAGCAATAAACTTCCCGTGTTACGCTGTAACAAAATAGGAGATAGTATTTTTGCTGTCTCCTATTTTAACGTTACAGATAACACCTTATGGCAAAAAAAATAATTTACGTGCAATTCTGACGATAGCCTTGTTTGGCTCCATCCTTTGTACAAACTTATTGTAAGCCAAAGATAATGCGGGATCACGACGTGCTGCTATCCAAGCAGATTCCATAATAGATGTTTTCAATTTGGATTGTCCTCTAAAAGTCATTTCTCCATCATTTTTTACATCACCTGAAGCCATAACGAATAGAAACCAGAGTATTAAATCAAGCAGTTAAATCTGCAGGAGAGCACATGGATAGAGCACTCAAAACAACCCCATCCGCTGAAAAATATGCCTCAACTCCTCATTGGTTTTCACTTTCACCTCGCGAGCTTTGCTACCCATGGAGGGTCCCACAATGCCATACTCTTCTAATTGATCCATTACTCTTCCGGCGCGGTTGTAGCCGAGTTTTATTTTACGTTGAATTAATGAGGTGGAGCCCATTTGCGTTTGCACAATGAGCGTTGCGGCATCCATGAACATGGGGTCAATCTCTCCGGTATCAATGGCTTCCTCTTCGCCGCCCTTTCCTTTTTCGTCCATAATATATTCGGGGAGCATAAATGCTTCGGGGTAAGATTGTTGTTCTTCAATGAATTGCGCGATTTTTTCTACTTCGGGTGTATCCACAAAGGCGCATTGCAAACGAATTAAATCGCTGCCGGTGGAGAGCAACATGTCGCCTTTTCCGATGAGCCGGTCGGCGCCGTTTGCATCTAAGATGGTGCGTGAGTCAATTTTTGAGGACACGCGGAACGCCAAGCGAGCAGGGAAGTTGGCTTTAATCGTACCGGTAATGATGTTCACTGAAGGTCGTTGCGTAGCGATAATCAAATGAATACCGATGGCACGCGCCAATTGCGCCAAACGGGCAATGGGGGTTTCAATTTCTCTTCCCGCCGTCATGATTAAATCCCCAAACTCATCAATAATCAGCACAATATAAGGCAAATAGCGATGTCCTAAAGCAGGCGACAATTTTCGTGCGCAAAATTTCAGATTATATTCTTTAATATTTCTCGTTTTTGCCAACTTCAATAAATCATAGCGCGTATCCATTTCAACACAAAGAGAATTAAGTGTTTGCACTACTTTTTTAGTATCGGTAATAATGGGGTCATCCGTATCGGGAAGTTTTGCTAAGTAGTGTTTTTCTATAATGGAATAGAGTGTAAACTCTACCTTTTTCGGGTCAATGAGTACGAATTTTATTTCCGACGGATGTTTTTTATAGACCAACGAGGTAATAATGGCATTTAACCCCACCGACTTTCCTTGTCCGGTAGCACCCGCCATGAGCAAGTGGGGCATCTTGGATAAATCTACCACAAAAGGCTCATTACTAATCGTTTTCCCCAGTCCAATAGGTAAATCAAATTTATTGTTTTGAAATTTATCGGAATTAATAACCTCTTTCATGGAAACAATTTGTGCGTTTTTGTTAGGTACTTCAATTCCAATAGTTCCTTTTCCCGGAATGGGCGCAATAATACGGATTCCCAATGCCGCCAAATTCAGCGCAATATCATCTTCTAAGTTTTTAATTTTTGAAATACGGATACCGTCGGCGGGCACAATTTCGTACAAGGTAACCGTAGGTCCCATCGTTACCGAAATTTGCTTGATTAAAATACCGAAATGCCCAAGTGTTGTTTCAATTTTATTTTTGTTTTCTAACAATTCGGACATGATGGTTTCTTTGTCCATTTCCTTGATTTCGTATTCGTTCAGCAAGTCGGGTGCGGGGAATTTGTACATGGAGAGGTCTAAATGAGGGTCATAATCTTCTAAGGGAAGTTCGGGTTCGGAATTTAGATTTTCATGTAAACTACCCAGCCCTTCGGGCACCCCTTCAAAATTTGAAGGGAATACATCATCCTTTTTTCCATCATCATATCTTCTTATCATCTCATCATCTAATCCTCTTATCTCATCATCCAATCCATCAATGGGCGCGGAAACGATCTTAAATTCAGCTTCTTCATTGCGCGATTTGTCTCGTTTGTTATTTATTGTTGCACCTTCGCCGATAAAGGTTATTCCTTTGTTGTCGTATTCGTCGCGGAGTTCGTTGGGGTTTGTTGCGTATAGTTTGGAGAGTTCTTGTCTCCTTTCTCCCTTCTCCTTTCTCCTTTCTTCCTTCTCTTTTCTCCTTTTTTCCTTCTCTCTTCTCCTCTCTTGCTTTCTCTGCATTCTCTTCTCCTCGTTTCCTGCAACCACTTCAAGCATTTTTTTCGGGGAAATGTTGTAGAATAGTATGAGAATGATAATGAACAGTGCGAAAAGAATCAGCGCGGCACCCCAGTTGTGGGTGTGTTCAATAAGAATTTTTGAGATTTCGTTCCCAAAGGCTCCGGATATGAAATCGTAATCGGTATTTGCAAAAAAACATCCGAAAACGGTTGATAGCCACGCCATTGTAATCAGGGTGGTAAGAGTGGTTAAAAATGGTGGAAGGATGGAGCGTTCAAACGTTAATTTAAAGCCGTAAATAAAAAACAGCAGCACAAAACCTAATGAGAAAAAGCCGAAAGTCCAATAAATAAAATAGTAGGCTAAGTGTGCGCCCACAGTTCCAATCACATTGTTAATTTGTTCGGTTTGAGCTGAAGCATGCGACTCATCGGAGCGAAAATGAAAGTAAGAAGAAAGTATGGAAATGCAAAGCAGAACGGCAAAAGCCATAAGCAAAATACCATATACCTGTATCATGCGCTTGCTTTTCAAAAAGCACCAAAGAGTTAAACCGGTATTACTTTTGCTCTTTTTTTTAGAGCTATTCTCCGTTCTTGTTGCCGGTTTCTTTTTTTTGTAACTTTTGATTATTTGTTTGTTTGTTTGTTGATAATTAGATGGTTTCATAAATTATGAATGAGTGTGTAAAAATATGTTTTTTTTTAAACAGGATAAAAAACATATCCCGATTTTGATCAGATTACCATTTGCACCTCACACTCTAAATCCACCTCAAAATTCTCAAAAACAGATTGCCGGATTTTTTCAGCCAAATTCATAATTTCTTCACCGGTAGCATTTCCATAATTTACCAACACCAACGGTTGATGAGGATAAACACCGGCATTGCCCTCACGAAAGCCTTTCCAACCGGAAAGCTCAATGAGTTGTGCCGCTGCTAATTTTACAGATGTTTCATTTTCTGCAAAATGAACTAATTGTGGATGTTTTTTTTGTAATTCATCAAATTTATCCTTTAAAACAACCGGATTTTTAAAGAAACTTCCCGCCGAACCGATTTTCTCAACATCAGGTAATTTTCGGTTACGTATTTCCTTAATTTTTTCTTGAATTAATGCCAAAGTTAGTTCAGAATAAACTTGTAATTCATCTTTTAATGCTTTGTATGTAAGATTATAATTTTCAATTTTTGATAATAGAAATACGACAGAAGTAATGATAAATTTATTTTTCAATTCCTGCTTAAAAATAGAATTTCTGTAGCCGAATTGGCACGCCTCATTAGAAAAGATATGCGATTTTCCGGTGGCGATTTCGCGAGCATGCACTTCTTTTATTACATCTTTCACTTCTACCCCGTAGGCACCGATGTTTTGCACCGGACAACTTCCCACTCTTCCCGGAATACCGGTTAGGTTTTCTACGCCAAAAAACCTGTTTTTTATACAAAAATCAATAAAATCATCCCAATTTTCACCGGATTGCACCACTAAGGTTACAGAATCGTTGTTTTGGTCAATAATTTCTATTCCTTTGGTGTTAATATGAATAACTGTACCGTGAAAATCTTTCGTAAACAAGAGGTTACACCCTCCGCCAAGTATGAAAAAGGGCACTTCAAATATTTTTTTATCAAACAGATATTCAAACTCTTCTTCTTTGTTAATGCAAATAAAATCATCGCAAGCCACCTCTATTTTAAACGAGTTGAATAATTTTAAGGAGAACGATTGCCGCACGCATTGTTTGAATATTTTGCCGCGCTCTTCAAAATTGGCGTATTGGTCGTAGCTGGCGGCAGCAGGAGAGAGCAGACAAATTTTTCCTTTTTGGGTGTGCATAATGGCAAAATGGATGATTTTTTGCATGTCGTTTTCCACGATGTAATTATTTAACCCCTTGTGCTTTTTGCGTAAATTCTTTGCGCCCTTTGCGGTAAAAAAAATATCCCACTCATTTTTCATCCGTTCCCCCGCAGGTCCCATAAAAACAATATTTTCTACCGGATTTTTATCCAAATAATCATACAAAATTCCATAATCAATTCCCCTATCAAACCCACCAAGCAGCAATGTATCAACATTTTTCAATGTTTCTAACGCATAAATAGTCGCTTCGGGAACTGTAGATATCGAATCATTGTAGAAGCGGATGCCGTGTTTTTCTCCTACAAACTCTTGCCGGTGTTCTAAAGGAATGAATGAGGCTATTGCCACTTCAATCTCTTTATCTGAAACACCTAACAGTCTGCATGTTGTAATTGCCGCATTATATTTGATATGATTAAAAAAAGGATAAAATTCCCGATTAAAATTATGTTGCCCCAACAATTTCGTAATCCACACATCATCTTGATTATACACTAAAATATCATGTTCGTTTTGATATTTAGTAATATTCAATTTGGCTTGCACATAACTTGCAAATGCGTTAAAATGGTCCAAATGTTCCTGATACAGATTGAGCATTACCGCAATATGAGGCGAATGGCGCACAAACTCTAACTGGTGTGCCGAAAGCTCAGCCACCACCATGGTTTCATCATCAATTTTCTCAATTATATCAAAAAAAGGCACTCCGATATTTCCTGCTAATACTGTTTTTTTATGACTTTGTTTAAGAATATGGTAAATTAACGAGGCCGTAGTACTCTTCCCTTTAGTTCCTGTAATCCCAATCGTCTGTTTCCCATAATATTGCAAAAACAATGTGGTTTGCGAGCTTATTTTTTCCGGTTCAATGAAATAGTTTAAATGGGCAAAACTGATTCCGGGCGTTTTTAAAATAATGTCGTAATCATTCAGGTTTTGCAGATAATTTTCACCGGAAATGATGGTTGTGTTATTATCGACAATGTCGACTGAAATCAAGTCATGGATTGCCAAATGCTTGTTGGGTAAATAGTTTCTGATAAATCTAAAAGAGGAGTTTCCTTCCCTTCCATAGCCGAGAATGACGATCTTTTTATCTTTAAAAAAATCAATAATTTTCATTAATACACTTTCAAATTCTTATCATTAATCACTACGTTATCACCTACTTGCTTTATAATAGCAATACCGTGATCTATGCACTCTTGTTCTAATTCGGGATAAAAAGCCAGCGTTGCCAAGCCCAAATATACTCGATGATTTTTAAATTCAGGAAAATTAATTCTAATGGTTTGGGCTTTTTTCAAAATCTTAGGCACATCATTTTTGTGTGCTTTAAATTTAACTTCAACAATGCCTACTGATTTTCCATTAATCAATAAAATATCGTATTCGTCTTTGTAATTCTTCTTAATTCCTTTAACATTCTTTTCTATCTCATCGAATTTTTCGCCGAAGAAATCTTGCTGTCCATTTTCAAATGAATTAAAGAAATATTCTTCAGCAAATTCCCCGTGGTTATTTGCCCATGAGCCCATAGTTTCTTCTATTTTTTTCATTCTTTTTTCAGCCTCTTGACTTCTTTTTTCAGCCTCTTGACTTCTTTTTTCAGCTTCTTGTTCGGCTTCTTGCCTTCTTTTTTCAGCTTCTTGTTCGGCTTCTTGCCTTCTTTTTTCAGCTTCTTGTTCGGCTTCTTGCCTTCTTTTTTCAGCCTCTTGTTCGGCTTTTTGACTTCTTTTATCAGCTTCTTGCCTTCTTTTTTCAGCCTCTTGCGCGCTTTTATCCATCATTTGATTCCATGTTTCGAGTACTTTTTTTGCAGCATTTTCTTTTTCTTTTCGTTCTTGCGCAAGTTCTTCTTGCATTTTTTCCTGCATTTGCGCAGTTCTTTGTAAAATTGCCCACACACTTTCCGGTGTAGCAGATTGAAAATCAGATAATTGTTTCATTTCTCAGTATTTTAATTAATAACGCCGCAAATATATACATTGAAAAGGCGCTTGTCAAGAGGGAAAACTGTTTTTTTTAAAAATGTTAAAAGGATTTACTCCTATACATAGACCTCAAGTAACCGCGATTTTATCTTGGGTACTAAATTAATTTCCGGAATGGAAGCAGGAATCAATGCGGTTTGTCCGGCAATCAACACTTCGTGGAAGTCATCGCCAAACAAATGCACTTCGCCTTCTACGCAAATGTAAACTACAAAAGAATCAATGGTGGAGTAATTTTTTTGCAGTGGTTTGTCAAAAACAATCGTATTTATGTTAAAAAACTCCGAACGAAACAGATTGGAAGTAGTGTTAAATTTTTCTTCATATTCAATTTTACAGTCTGTATTTTCGTCAAAATGAATAGCTTCTACCGCTTCGGCAACGTGTAATTCTCTGGGTAAACCGGAAGCCCCTACCCGGTTCCAATCGAAGATGCGATAAGTAATATCGGAAGGTTGTTGAATTTCTACTACGCCGACTCCTTTTCCTAAAGCATGCACGGTTCCGGCAGGGATAAAGAACAGATCGCCTTTTTTTACCGGATAAAATTGCAGCAAAGAGGCAATCTCTTTGTTTTGTACGGCATTGATATAATCTTGTTTTTCAACAGGTTTGTTAAAACCTGCATAAATACCTGCATTTTCTTCCGCATGAATGACGTACCACATTTCGGTTTTCCCATTTTGCCCCTCTCTTTGCTGAGCCAGCACATCATCGGGGTGCACTTGCACCGATAGATCATCTTGAGCATCAATGATTTTAAACAGCAAGGGGAAGCCCAATCCGGCTTTATCAAAAACGGTATCGCCTACCAACTCGCCCATGTAAGTTTCTATCAACTCCCGCAAGTTGTTTTCTGCTAAGAAACCGTTGGTAACCACCGAGATGTCATCGTCCAAATCGGAAATCTCCCAACTTTCTCCAAATTTGGTTTGGCGATCATCTGTTTTACAATATTTTTCGGAAAGCACTTTGCCGCCCCAAATACGTTCTTTCAGGATAGGCGAAAATTTTAACGGATATAACATTATGGTGTAAATTATTAAATTTTATATTTTTCAAATCATTTGAGCGTTTTCCTCTACTGTTTCACCACCTTCATCAGCACCTCACCGGCATCGGTTTTTACTTTTACAAAATAGATTCCTGCCGGCAAATGCGAAATATTTATTGAATTGATAATTGATAATTGATAATTATTTTTTGTTTTCTACCATAAACATCAAAAACCTCAACATTATTAATTATTAATTGTTCATTATTAATTGTTAATTCAGACAAGTTGTAAAATTTCGTTGCGAAAGTATAAAAAACTCCTCACTGATACGCCACTTTATAAACAAAATATCTATTCATGACCTGCTCGGTATATTTCACGGTATGTGAACCCGGTAGATAACCGGCCTTAACCAACGGATCGGCAACAAACTCGCGCCGCGACTTTAATTTCAAATACTTGGAAACATTTTCCCATTTTTTATGGTCACAACCATATTTAATACATAAACGTTGTGCATCGAAAATATGTCCGCGCCCGGCGTTATAAGATGCAGCTATTAAATAGAGTTTTTCTTTTTCATCTTCAATATCATCAAAATATTTTCGAATGTAATGGAGGTATTGAATGCCCGCATGGATATGAGACTCATCATCATCTTCTTCTATAATGCCATAAAATTCCATAGTAGCCGGCATTAATTGCATTAATCCGTAGCTTCCGCCTTTTCCGGTTAATCCGGAAATAAACTTGGTTTCTTGAAAAACAATAGAAGCAATAAAGCGCCAATCAAAATCATATTGTTTGGCATACTTTTTTATGATGGCATCATATTGTGAAATCCCTGATTCTTGTTTTTTTGCAAACGATCTATTAATTAACGAAGATTCAGGAGTAAAATATTTTCGTAGTAACCAACGATATTTCGGCGTTTTTTTAAAATCTAACAGCCAATAGTTTATATCCTCATTAAGTTGCACATTTTTTTTGTTCAAAATCCAGCGTCGTTCAAATTTAGGTCCGGATTGTTCCAAAATTTGTACATTGGAGTAAAAAGGCATTAGCGTAATCGCCTGGTTATAATCACATATTAAATAATGAATTTCGCCGTCATCTACTTTTTCAAAAAGTTCTTCCGTAGAATAGCCATCCCTTTTTTGAATAGGATAGCTATTATAGGGAGAATCGTGAGCGAAGAAAAATTTAGCTGAAAAATCACCGGAAACCAATATGGGTTGCATATCTGTGCTATCTGCTTTATTTCCTGATACTAATACTGGATAGGAATAAGAATGAGGGATGGAGCGTTCTAAAAATGGAAGCAAAAAACCATGACAGCTGAAATCCATAATTACAATATCATAATTATTTCCAAAGAGCTCTTTTTTCATCTTATGCACATCTGTTTCAATCATAATGTCCACATTCCTGTTTAATCCTCTTTCCAATTCTTTGAGAAGATCGTGTTGAAATCCTATGGGTGCTCCTTTGTACACAAAATAATCGGCAGCGTGAAACAGAAGAAGGACACGTATAACATTCGTGTTTTCATCACTGTCAACCTGAGAAATCATAAGCTCAATGTGCTGTTGATCCTTAGTCTCCGGTAATTTTAATATAGGGAAAAAACAGAAGCCGATCCCAAAAGAAAGGGCTAAAAGAAATATTATTAAGAAGTAAAAAAACGCTCTTCTCAAACTATTAAGTTTGGGCAAAAATAAAAAAAATGGAGTAAATACATAAAAACTTCTATTTTTTTGCGAAATCTTATATAACTGTTCAGTTATTTTCTAAAATAAAACAGATTCTTTTATTTTTGCTGCCAGCACCTTTAATCCCTCTCTACTGTTTCACAAATTTCACAGTTTGTTTCGAAATATTCAAATAGTATATTCCACTTGACAAAGTTTCAACATTGATTGTAGAGACGCGGCATCTTACGTCTTTACAAGACAATTGCCCCAGCATTATTAATTGCCCTGTTACGTTATAAATACAGTAATCCGTAACACCATGCATTGCGTCCCCGTGTTCAACTATCAATTGCTCACTTGTTGGATTGGGGTAAATCTTAATTTGTGGCAACGTAATATCTGCTATGCCCACATCAGCAATTTTAATGGACAGCTCTTTTGTGTGACTTCCAAAATTGTTGGCTGCCTTTACGATAAAATTAAATAGACCCTTCATTGTTGGAGAGCCTGAAATTATGCCACTACCATACAAGTTTAGTCCATTTGGCAAATTTCCTCCCTCCAATGTCCATGTTATTGGTGTATCGCCATCAGCAACAAGGGATTGGCTGTATGCTTCGCCGATCGTACCATCAGGGAGTGTGATAGTAGTAATAACAGGAGGTGCATTTACAATCATTGTCAATGCCTTTACGTTGTTGCCAAAACTGTTGGTTGCTTTTATGATAAAATTAAATGTACCCGCCGCTGTTGGAGAGCCTGAAATTATGCCATTTCCATACAGGTTTAATCCATTTGGCAGAGCACCGTCTTCCAACGACCATGTTATGGGTGAATCTCCATTAGCGGAAAGCGTTTGATTGTATGCTGTTCCTAGCGAGCTCTCTCCCACCTCCCATGTTACCGGTGTTTCGCTTGTTACCTCTAACTCATAGTCATACAAGTTGCCTACAACACCGTTGGGCAGCGATAGTGTAGTAATTTGCGGAGGAGGAAAATAGAGCAAATGTTCCGGCATATCTACCGGAACTCCGAATAAACCCGGCAATTTTCCGTTTTCAACGCTCCAGTTGTTTGCAGCAGTAAAACGCCCGCCCAGCATTCCATCTGTATTTATGAATTGAGCGGTTATATTGCTTCCGTTTATGTTGCTACTACTCCAGATTGTTTCTTCAGTGGGATTGAGCATGTTGTTAAAGGCAATATTATTTGAAAGAGAACCTGAGACTTGTTGTCCTGCTATTCGCCCAAAGTATTGATTACCACCTGCAACGCAACTTATATTCGGATTTAATGCCACACCATTAGTTACGTTGCCGTTATTGTATGTTGGAACTCCACCACTACTATTGCTATAAATCGAAAGCAAGCCTAAATTAACAGTTATTGTTCCGGTAAAGGTATCGGTATTATATAAATGTAATCTGTTGCCATAGTTGTCACCATGGAGTTCCACATTTCCTCCTCCGCTGATGGGTGAGTGAACCATGATACGGGGATTATAATCTATAACAAGTCTAAAACGGAGAACAGCACCCGTTGCTACATGTATATTTTTTGCATTAATCTCCAAATTCAGTTGGGATAGACTATTTATCTGTAGTGTGCCTTCCCGTGCTTCTATAGAAGCAAAATCACTCTCAAGAAGTGCTCGAATTACCACAGTACCACTACCTTCTTTGATAAGACGCGTTCTATCATCACCAACAAGAACTGGGGCAAAAAATATGTCTGCATCTGTATTAAAACGAATCTGAGCAGGGTGAGGCACTTTTGAAAAGAGATTAACAGTAGAAAATACCGTGCTTAGCTTAACCCGATCGCATACTATATTTCCACCGTTTTCTAAAATTAAATACACGCCATTAACGTCAGTATATCCAATAAATGAGTTGTGTGGTGAAGTCAATCTCAAGGTAGGCGGCGCTTCCCCTGACCCCTTCCGTTCTATTATGAGACTTTTCCGTATGCTACTCTGATCACTACTTATTGTGCCATTAATTGTTACCGATTCCCCGGCAGGTATTTTAATAGTTACAAGATCACCAATAAGGAAAATGTCGTCATTAATAACTGTTCCTCCATTAAGCTCAATGGTTCCAGACCAATATATTGTTGCCCTGGCACTTGTGATAGTTATTAGCAGAACCGCTAATATTAATACTGTTTTTTGTAAAAGATGTTTCATAATTTTGGATTTAAAGATTTAAGATTTAAAGATTTAAGATTTAAAGATTTAAAGATTTAAGGGTAGGAGAATAGATTTTTTTCCATGGTGCAATAATATAAATAGAGATGAGGCGTGGTGTCGGTAATTTGACCGACAGTTGCGTTAAAATTCAACTTTATATAAACTCAAATTAACATGAAATTTTTTAATTACACACAGACGGATAATTTCAGAAAGAGGTTAAGTTTTTTTTTGAGGTGCTATTATTTGAAATTTGCACTCTCCCCCGCTGGCGGGGGCAGGGGGTGGATTTTCTTCAATTCCCCAATTTTATCTTGAATAATACCTGTCACAAAATT
>Ga0123353_10006605_pt1 | contig 15488 bp, 11 predicted proteins | sample TergutLab28metaG_3_FD_92763 | JGI IMG/M metagenome (GOLD analysis project Ga0123353, IMG submission 92763) | Labiotermes labralis P3 segment gut microbial communities from Petit-Saut dam, French Guiana - Lab288 P3 | ecosystem: Host-associated > Arthropoda: Insects > Digestive system > Gut ... | reverse complement strand
CTACTCAATATCAATATTTGTTATAAAAAACAAACATTTATTTTATACAAACAATCAGACCCACAGTATTCACACAAGATTTAAAACCAACTTACATCCACCAACAGCTAACTTAACAAAGTTACAAAAGGGAGTGTACTACTCGGCAATTAAAGTTTTTAACAACCTTCCCCACAAAATCAAAGACTTGGCCAATGATATATTACCGTTTCGGAATGCTTTAAAAAGGTTTTTACTTGCAAATTCCTTTTATAATAGCAAGGAATATTTTAATTATCAAAGACGTTCCACTGAAATTTAAATGAACAACTAGTTTCAAGTACCTTAATGCTGTACTTTATTTATAGCTAAGATTCTTCCAACTCCATATTAGTATGTAAGTGACAATGTCTAAATCCACAGGATTGTATCCTAATTTGGATTTATCGAACGCAAATAAATTACAATTACAATGCGGCTTTGTGTTAGTTGAACCTTGTTAAAACAGGCCGAAACATGTAGTTACTATCATCCTTTATTAAACATCTTTTTAGAAATTGTTGTGTTAATGACTGATACCTACACCTATTGTTTTGAACAACAATAGTTTTTAAACAAGGAACAATCAACAACAAATTAACACTTTTACAGACGTTTGGAATATTATGCACGAATATCTTTGATGCTGCAAACTGTGCAGCAGATCAGTGCCAAACTGACCAACACCAATCTGACAGAATGGCCACCTCACTGACCAACCTCCAACATTGCAGAGCTGAAAGCAATGACTGTGTTACACATCACCAGCATAGCACATGGGTGAACCAAGTTAGTAAATGCAGATGAAATCCATGGTATGGAAACATTCAATGCCACCTGCGAAGAAATTAAGACAACTGCGAGCACAGAGAAGGTGACCGCAACAATTTTTTGGGCATACACACAATCATTCTCATTGATTTCATGCCACGCAGTGTGATGGTAACTAGAGCTGCCTATCAGGTGTCACTGCAATGCCTTAAGGAAGCAATTCAACATTGGCAGCTTGGCCTTCTTACTTTAAGTGTGCTGCTAACACACAATAATGCTAGGCTGCATCCTTCGCACTCCACAATTGCCCTGCTGGACACCTGGCATTGAGAATATGCTCCCCACCCAAGATACAGCTTGACCCCCTCAGGCTTTCACACATTTAGCAACTGAGACACATCTCCAAAATCAGTGATTTCCATCTGTCAACATTGTCAAAGCTGCAGTCCAGGAGTGGCTTCAAGAGCAGTGTCTTCTACTGCCAAAGCTTGTCAAATGTCATCAAACAGAATGAAAAATGTCCGACCAAGCTTGCCAACTATGTGGAAAAATAAACAACTGGTGTCCAAGCATTACCGTGTGTTTACTTGTCTCCACTTACCTCCATTCACCTAGAACAAATAGGTAATCTTGGTTTCCAACTTTCCCTTATTTGTTATTTACACATTTCAAGCACTTCAACACATTGTTGGGCGATTCTGCATTTGCATTACTGGATTTAAGAAAAACAGTTCTTTTATAGGTCTATCAAAACTTAAATTTGTGGAGAAGTGATGTTTCTCACGTGATTCAAACAAATAATTCGTAACTCAGTGGAAAGAGAGACACCTTTAAATTCAGTCTGTCACAAACAGAACTGCTACTGCTACTAGGTTCACATTAATAGGGTTTTAACAAGGAATTTAACCCTCTGTGAGAGATTTCTATCCAGAAATGAAGCTCAACTCACAATCTGTTTTGAAGCCTCTCACAGCTGATGTATCTCATGCTTCAGTTTCTCCAACTTCAATGGCAACAGTTGCACCATCTCCTCACATACTGACAACTCAATGGACACATGCTTTCTAGCATCTTGGTTGCTCTTGCAGTAATCCACAAGAAACTGTTGAAAAATTTACAATACTAATATTACAATACATTTTCTGTGCAATAATTTTGGTGTGTAGTGACAGCAGAACATAAAGTGTGTGAAAGACCCATTAGTTAAATGTTAGTTAGGTACAGAGATAAAAGTGGCCAAGCATTGCATTCCACGTCTGAATATAATTCACATGGACAATGGTTGCACATGCTAACAAACTCAATATGGTGTTGCTACATACCTTGTAGGAATCTAAACTCTGTTTCAGGTGTTCAAGTTGCTTTGCTTTATCTGGTATTACAATTTTAGAATATAAGCGCCCCACACGAAAGTATGCTACCAGCACTGGTCTAATTAAATCTTCGCTGAACTTCGCAGGCATCTTCTTCGTACTGCAATTAGAGAAAAGCAAGTGTGATGCCCATCTACCCAATTATGAGGGTGGTCAAATAAACAGAAATACAAATAAAAAATCTACTGTAAACTGTCAAACTGAACCCTGTGTAATGAAAACCAACTTGATGCACTATTTATCCTCAGTTTATTTTGTTAATCAACCTCCAGATGTTTCTGGCATGCTTGTAGCCCATCATCAGGAGTTATACTGTGTATATATATATATATATATATATATATGAAAATTGGTACGGGTTGTGCTTTTCAGTTGACTGTCTGTTGGCCAGGTTGGGTTCCATTTCAGCCCGGCCAACAGTCAATTGAAAAGCACAACACGTACCAATTGTTTCTATACATACAGTATACCTCCTGATGATGGGCTACAAACATGCCCAAAACATGAGGAGGTTCACTGATGAAATAAACTCAGTATAAATAGTGCATCAAGTTGGTTTTCATCACACAGATGTATCGGGATGCACGTTCAACAAAACATAAAATTGTCAAAATGAAGTAAAATCATACTGATCTTCTACAAAATTCTAATGCACTTACTCGTTTACCAACCAACTTGTTTACATCTGTCTAAAAGCTTTAACCTTGTGCCTGCCAACAAATCTTGCACCAATTCTTTCAGGACTTAATTCAAACAATGTCTGCCTCTTAAACCCTCTTTTGTTGGTCCAAACAAAAAGTAATGGCATGTCCACAGGTCCACACTCCATTCTATCATGCATCAGAACAGTGTAGGCAGTATGGGATCGGGCATGGTTGTGCAATTAGATTATTCTTTGTGTGAATCTTTCTCATCACTTGGATCCAGTTGCTGGCGTCAGGTTGTGCTGTAACATTTCATTGTACAGACACTATTAAGTATTTCTCCTTCCAGCTAAAAATGTGATAACATAGGCCTGTCAGAATCCCAAAACATGGTCAGCATTAGCTTACTGACATAATGGTTGGACCCAGCAGTTCTTTCATTTAGGAGATGGTAGATGTCTCCATTCCATTGACTGCCTTGATTTCCAGTTTGAAATAGTGTACTCATGTCTTGTCACCACTTCAGCACTGCCTCACCTTCATTTCCGAAACACTCCAAATGTCATGTGCAGGCCTCTTTATGCCATGTTGACATTCCACCTCACACTTATCTTCCTTGAATCCAAGGTCATTATGAACAAGTTTGTATGATGATGTCAAGTTCCAAGGCAATTTAAGCAATGGTAACATACCATATTTACTTGAATGCAACACGAAGTTTTTTCCTTAAATTTGGCAATTAAATATGTGAGATTGTCTTATATTCTTGTCTGAAGTGCCGAACCTGCCCGCACCAAACCAGATTGCTCTGAACCAGACCATGCGGAGTCAAACCAAGGCATGCATTGCCAAACGTCTTGTGAGATCTGTGCCCTGCTGGAATATTACCAACATTTCAGGACAATTTATCAGCCCCATCTTCAAATGTCAAGAAATCCAAAAGAGATACCATAGCATGACTTCAGTTAACTGGCACTATCTTTTTTATGGGACTTTGTCCAACACCTACCGATTAAAAGATGCACAACATTTTGGAAGCTGGGTATGTTTCCATTTTCAGGCAAAGAAACCCATAACCTAGTGTACCCTGTAGATTGAGCTATTCTCAATCACTGCACACCACAGAAACAGTAATTTGTTAAGATATACATCTGAGAACAAATCTAATCCAAGGGTAGTAACAGGAAAATGGCTATTGAAAAATTAAAAATTAACTATCAGGCTCAAAATAAAACCTGAACAGATTCACAAATTAAAAGCCATAAAAAGAGACATGACCTGAGTGACCAGAACACATGTATTTAATTCTTAACACCATTAACACCGTATGTGGAAAAAACTGTGAATCTTCATGGGCCCAAGTAACTTTATAAACCAAGAAATATAAGCGTTTTATTTAGACAACATGGATCATAATGACATGGCAGCGCATCTCACCAGATGTGATTTTGAAGGGTTTAAAGAAGTCCTGTATATCCGATGCAATGGATAAGACTGATGATATGTCACAGAATGGCAGTGAAAAGGACGAGCATGTTAACTGTATATGAAAGATGAAGGCACTGACTGTGAAGATGGAGACAGTGATACTGACCGAATGTGACATACTTTGTGTATTACATGTATGCAATTAATAACAGAATATTTTTATTATCAGGCTCATCATTTCTGGGGGTCATCTTAGATTTGGATAAATGCATTTTCCCCAGGCAGACATGTTTTATGGGGGGGTGGGGGGTTTCTTAGAATAGTCATCTTGCATTCAGGTAAATACAGTATCTGTTGTTTCATATCATGGCATCTACACATAAAGTACCATACCTCATTTTCAAAGTTTTTCCCCATTCAGAACACCCTTCATCTACCAGACTTGCAAGGCATTTGAATGCACTTCTTTACATATTTTTGGCCAAAATGGGTAAACAAGTATTGGTCTATGAACTGCCACCATGAGTGGTACACCTTCAGTGTGCAAAAATTGAATAAATGCACATAAATATTATAAAAAAAGGTAAAGGCCCGGTGTGGCCCAGAGGGTGGGTAGAGGTATAGCTCTATTCTTCCATGACTGCAGGACTAGAAGGGGGTGAGTGGTCAGCAGCACGCCCTGGCCGCACTTCACCCCTGGGAAAGACCCGGTACCCATTTTACAGGAGGCTGGGTGGGCCCCAGGACCGGCCTGGATGGGCAGAAAATCTCGTCCCCACCGGGATTTGATCCCGGACCGTCCAGCCTGTAGCTCAGTCGCTATACCGACTGAGCTACCCGGCCCACACACATAAATATTACACTAAAGCCAAATTACAGTACAATACCCCTATCCTAATATGGCATAATCTGGTCAGTACTGCGTGCTCTCTTGCTCAACTGTTTGTTGATATCTACACAGTAAACATACAGGAACAGAACGATAGCAGAAGTGTTAAAGTAATGAAAACTGGATTTTGCATTTTAAACAGTCAATTCAGTCAATAAAAACTCTATTCTTAAAGAATTTGTGATTATTTTATTTATAAAGTGTGATATCACTTCAACATTACAGCATCATTTTAATGAAAATATTAAGAGGTATTTTTACTGAAAGTGTTATACATAATGGAAATAACTTACAGATTCTTTAAATTCTGAGCCCTTTGGAGTAAGCATGTAAGATTCTTTAACTGTGTGCATGCCATGAAGGGCTTATCAATGAGTTGTGTATTTGAAATGTAAAGCTATCACCAATTAACAAGAAGAAGAGCTTTATATCATGATTCATCCCACCATCTGATAAGATGCTGTGTGAGCCCTGCAGCTGGTCTACATGTAGATGATGCACAGAACAGAGAAACATCTGAGTCACCCCAACTCTTGCCAATGTTTTCACTGCACTAGACTTGTTACAAGGTACAGACGCCTCATATTCAAGTCTCACATGTATTTTTCCAATACTTATATCTCACTACAGCAGTCACTTAAGTCTAAAGCAGTGTTTGACCTCGCAACATGGTACACTTTTACAGGTGACAGGTTGTTAACACCCCACCTAACATCCAGGTTTAAGCTATTTCAAGAAAAGGAACCAATTCTACAATTTTCTACTCGAAGATATTATATATTCTGTATTAAATTTGTCTGTAATATAAGGAAGTTTAAAAAAATGTGACAAACGATGTGATCCTACGACATTATTCCAACTTCTGTGTATGAATGGCACACTGGTAGTAGATGGTACAAACCAAAGTCAGAATGTAGCTCTTGGCATCAGTGTCTGTTACCTTATTTTCTGAAATGCCTTTGTAAATATCAACACAATTGAAGATTCATTTATGTAAAAAAAATAAATTTTACATTCATTGTTCCGTGCATCATTATAATTGTTTCAAAAAATAACCAACACTCACCTTGTATCTCTGAGTGATTCAATGAAATTTCTGAAGTTAGTAATGCTCTGTTCAGCAAGATGATTGACTTTATGCAATGCATGTGGTGTAGGTCGTTCATCTGTGTTTTGCAATCTCTGTAACTTAATATCCAAGATATTTGAATAAGTTTCACCCAGTTCATACCACAGTTGTCTGCACACAGATAAATAGTACTGTGGGTTTAGTTCCTTCAAAACACACTCCAAATGATCTACGCGTCGTTTGTGCATGCGACTCTGTCTGGAATCAAAAAATTTAAGTCACATGAACCATAATGTGAATGTTGTAACAGAATGTGAGATTGGACTGGATTCAGGGAACAGAAAATAAAGGTGGAAGATGGGTAAAATCAATAGCAATCACAACCCAACACCCATATACACAAGAAGTCTGTATATTTAGTTATGCATAACTAAACATACAAACTTTTTGTCCATGTAAATGTTGTGTTTTGACTGTTACTGATTGTATCTGTCCAGATAATAAATATACAACAGGATGTCATATATAAAACTTAAGGTGACATCTTCATAACAAATCTGAAATTTGTTACAGAACAGCAATACACTGTTTCAATACTGATATCATTGCCAAATTTAAGAGTCTAGCATAGAGCAGGCTAGCCCAAGCAGTACCACTTCTAACATTCCGAAATGGAACTGCTTCGGCCAAATTGTTTTTCACTAGACACACCAAATATATATAGCAAGTCCCCAGTTCACACACTAAATGGGACACACACCATCCTTCATATTTCCATAATTTTCCTCTCTCTCCCTCCACAAAATGTCAGTGACCACAACCTTGTCAACTGATTATTCCATGTCATCCAATCACCCGCTATACTACATATATACAGAGGTCCTGACAGCATCATTCAATAAAATACAAATAAATAAAATAAAATCTGAACACCATCCCCCATACCGTGAGAATTGAAAAATCAGTATCCATGCAAATACAGCATATGCAAAATCTCCTGCCAAAACCATGACATGGTCTGGCATAGTTTACTTTCACAGCATTAGTTTCATATCCACCTGTCTACCAACAAGCACGCATGTTCAAGTGACGCATAATCTGCAGCTTGTTTTCCTGTCAAACCTGGTCACATACACAACAGAAGTACTCAACAATAATCCATACTTCTCTTCAAATTACACATACATATTGGTTGTCTTTGCTTTATAAGTATCTAGCCTAAACAAATATACATAATGGAAGGTACAGAAAAGCCACATACAAACACCAGAGAATCAAAAATGACTGGAATTGTAATGCCACCTCTACATCTGCAACACTACCAATCACAGACAGGAAAATTTTAACCAATTAATTTTCATTCTACATAGTGCACAAGAAAGTATGCTGCATTAGTTACCTACATTTACTTAATTAATCAAATCAAAATATATTAGGCACATGGATAAAGCAAATAAGCAATAACCTTACAAAAACCAGACAGGCAAAGTCAAATGTCGCATATGTTAAATCAGAACCACACTGTGAGAACTAACCATAATCAACATTAACTGGTTAAACTTTAAACACACATCCTTTGTGAAAGAACTGATAATGCATTAGTGTATATTAACTGAATATGCCACATAGCATCCAACTTTCACTAAACTTACTTCCTTTATCCACTGTGTATGATTGCTTCCAGTGCATATAAGAAATATAGCAACACCAAGAATGTTTTTACAGTAATCATGTAATATGATTTAACTGACCAAATCAAAATAAGGCAACACACAGCACAAAGAAGGCAGTAACGCAACAAAAAAAAGATATGACACACATGGAAGCAAATCAAACGCTCACATTACTTGAACAAATAAAAATAACTCATTTGCATAATAAGGACCAACAAGATGCACTTCTTTCTCTTTATATATTTCAATAATCATCCTCTACATGTTTCAAATAGATTAACTATTCATCATCAGGATGTATTTTACTGTATGTGTAAAAAGGTAAATCAGTCCCACTACAGGCCCGAGGTGCCCAGAGGGTTCCAGGAAGTTAAGGTTCCCAGATTACATGACAATGGCCCAGGATGGTGATAAGGTTGTCAGCCTTACACACCGGCTGCTTTTACCCCCAGGAAATACTACTGGTACTCATTGCTGTTAGAGGCTGAGTCGACCCCAGGGCCATAGTGCGATCAGAAGGATTACGTCAATGAAAAATTCGAGAATGATACTATCCGGAATCAAACCAGAGACCTTCTGATTCATAGCACAGCACCTTATCCACTGTATATGTAGCATGATTAATACCATATGCTGCATACACAGTAAAATACCTCCTGATGATGAATAGTTAATCTATTCAAAACATGTAGAGGATGATTATTGGAATAAATTAAGAGAAAGAAGTGCATCTTGTTGGTCCTTATTACACAAATATATCACGACGCACAGTCCATAGAACGCCAAAACAAAAAAAAAAAACTCAATTTGGTAATAAAATTGACAACATACATGGTGCTTAAACCTGTTACTATCTGCATAATTAATATAGGCTTTTTGAAACTAGTCTGGTTACTATAGTGGTAGCACTATACACTTGTATCTGGGAGATGCATGGTTTGAATCTCAGCTGGGTCATCATCTACTTAGATATGTTCATTGTTTTCTTCAGTCCATATATGAAACTTCTGGGATAATAAGCAGGCCACAACCACCTCCTTTCACATCGTTCCAACTTAACATTCATCAGTCATCTACCACTTGACAACAAACAGCCTGATGTGCCACAAAATTACCCACAAGAACAAAGGCCTTTTGAAAATAAATGTCTGCTTACTGAACACAATTCTATAATGCTCCACACCTATGCCTACAAGCAATATATTAACATCTCTTGAAGTTTTATTCAGTTGATCTGTTGAAAACCTGTCAGGGAAATAAAGCATACATAAAAATTCAAACTGTGCTCTTTCTGCTGGCTTATGTTTTCTAACACAGACCTACCAAAGAAAACACACAAAAAAAAAAATTCCAATGTATTCATACTGTGCCAATATATAAGGTAACCATAGGTGTTATGGCAATGTGCTGGGAATTTGGCAAGTTTTTTGTATGTATTGCGAGCCCCCATTCAAACTTTACTTTCTTAATTACATAATTACAAACTATTTCTTACTCTGTGTATTATCCCTGGTTTTAAGTTTTAGCTAATCTGTACGGGGTGGCGGGCGCTTGTGAATGTGGTAATGAACCTTCGGGTTCCATAAAATGTGGGGAATTTCTTGACTAGCTGCAAAACAGTTAGCTTCTCAAGAAGGACTCTGCTCCATGGAATGAGTGAGTGAGTGAGTGAGTAAGCAAGCAAGTAAATAAGTAAGTAAGTAAACTACTCTGTATGGTGATACCCATACAGGCAGCAACCATTATCTAGGTGGAGACAAATACTTACAATTGCTAAGTAATAACAACCTTACCAGGGGTGCACAAATTTTCCAAAAATCTAAGTCACCTCAAAGTCTAGGAAACAGGTATACAACTTAGAAGCAACAGCAACTAGGATTTGTGCACCATTTAGCCTTACTCTCTAGTATCATACCTTTCTTCATCTTCTTCAAAGAAAGCCAGGTATTTGTATAACTGACTAAGATCTTGGACAATCTGAACACAGTCAGAAGCATGTTCCTCTAGAGTATAATACTCTTTTGCCTTTGTTAACCACTTCTGACTTTCAAGGAAAACTTTACGTGCATCTTCATACACAAGAGCATATTCGTCCGTTATCTGATCTTCATAACTAGACAGTTCCAATGATGTAAACCACAGATGTTGCACATCACCTGCAAAACAAAGTGTATTACTTTTACACATTTTTTCCAACATCATTGTCTTATCACAGTTCTGACCTTCCCTCACCTCAAGTTCAATTCAAGCAAACAAACTAAAAGCTAGCACATACCTAATTCTTGTATATTTGGGTTTGATACTTCTGATCTTTCCAGCTCATTTTCATCCACTTCTGACATCAGTCGTTCCATTGAGGTTGAAAGTAACAACAAACCATATTTGGCCCAGCATCTTGCTATATCAGCACTACGATGCCTGAATCTCTCCCTCCTATGTATAAGATACCACAAAAAAAAAAAATCAGGAGTCATGTTAGAAATATATTACAAAAAAAGAAAATGAAGTATCTCTAGCATAAAGAATAAATTACTGTATCTATTAAAAAGAGGCCTTTTGACAGCTCTGGATTAACATACATTTAGTCTCCCACAAAACACCTGCCAAACTTCAAGACAATATTAATTAGATCATTAGAAGTGAAAACCATTACATCAACAAGGGTTTTATTCTTAACTGTTACAAAGCTATAATTGAAAACTTTGTCGTATCAGCTACACAGCAACTATTCACAGCCTACCAAATAAATAATCATCACTATTTCTTTAGCAGATTTAGGCCAAGTAGCAATCAAAACTAATTTCAATTCCCCCTTTTATAACATACTCCAATAACCACACCACCTCAAGCTTTCTACAGTGAGATCCCAAAAGTTCCATTCCCCACACACTTCTAATGACAGACAACAGTAACTAAGAACATCCTGGTAATAACAAAAATAGTTTTGGATGTCCCTGTATCCCACCAATGGTGCAGCACTAGGTTATTCCCAATATGACAAAAATTGGCCATTATTCACGTGCTGATACACATAAAAGCCGCTTATCCACGTGATTAAGACACGCCACTGGAACACTGCTATAGCTCCACTCATTCTTAACCCCAACATTAGATGAAAATGTGTGTTCATCATCACACCTAGACTGCTTTACCCAAAGGAAAGAACCCCAGTACCCAAAGAATAGGAGGCTGGGTGGGACCCAACATTGGTCCAGACATTCAGAAGTGAAAAATCTCGTCCCTAACAGGATTCAAACCCCATCACCATCCAGTCAACATCCTTGTTGCTATACACTACAACACATTCCAGAGTACAAAATACCATGACAATAAAATTCATAAACAACAGTCCTTCTGTAAATAAATGGCTTCGAAGAAAGTAATGTGACTTTACAAATTTCATATTAGGTAATTAATACTCCTCTGAATCCGGTTTTGTCATACTCTGTAACAAGTAAATATAAAAGAATATAGGGACATTATTTTATGCGACAACTTCCAAAACTTATCATTCGGACCATCTCACATGATGACAGACAGAACAGTATTCACTGCTGCTCCAGTTTCTATTTACTCACCACACTTAAAAGACACAAATCACATCTCATTAACATACTGTTCATGGCACAGCAAGCAGAGGAAAGTGACCAGCAACAGTGGTCAGGTAAAACTATGTCCCTACATACACATGGTGAACAAAAACACATGGCCAGTGCATCTACACCACAAGAAGAAAAAGAAAAAGTTTTATGAAATTGACCTTCTGAAGCATGGTTTCCTAGTTATGGCCTCCTGAAAATAAAATGTCCACCTTGAGATTCAATGCAGAAAGTTGCACGTCTTAACAGTGAGTGCCTGGCCCATTGGGAAATTTCAGGTGTCACATGAGTCACCTCCAATCCATTCTGTATTTGCTGCTGCAAGAACTAGATGTCACCGACTTGCAGTGTATACAACAGACTTCATATGTCTCCAGACATAAAAATCTACAGAGTTTAAATCAAAAGAATGAAGAGGCCATGCTACTGATCCATCTCATCATATACACTGTTCAAAAATGTTAAAGAATATCCACACTGCAAGCAAAAATGTGGTAGAACTCCATTATGCATGACCCACAGTGCGGAGATCCACTTCTTGCAACAGCTCTGGAAGGACACTTCATAGGAAATCATGGTACACAGCCCCACTCAGACACAGTGGAAGAAGGCAGTCTCATCAGTCCATCTCCTGCAATTCAAGCATGCCAATTCAAGGTGGAGACTGAACATCTTCTTTAGCCATCAGCAGGCCATAACTCAGAAACCACGCTCCAAAAGTTCTTTGTTCATGAAAGATATTTTTTTTTCCTGTATTGTGATGTAGGTTCCCCTTCTGTAGGTAGCCATGTATTTTTCATTCACCCTGAATACCAGCATCTACAGCAGAAATTTCATAAATCTACCCAAAAAAAAAAAAAATTGAAAGAGGGAAACTGAATGATTAGATCATGAATAGCTTTGCACCTTTTGTTTTACATCAAGAATTGTTATGACACAAGAACCCAGGACAAACAAGGCAGTAATGTGATTAGGCCATTTGCTAGGCAACTCAGGATCATTTTTCAGGTCCTAAAAAAGGCAAGAGATTTTTTTTATCATCCAAAGTGTCCAGACTCACCTTGACCCTACTCAACCTCTATAATGAGTAAAGTGGCCACAGCATTAAGCTGACCATTCATCTCCAACTAGTGCCATGGTTAAGAATGAGTGGAACCATACCTCCAACTTCCCACACACTTTCATGGCATGCACAGTGGATACTCTTGCCTTGTTACAGCCCACCTTACCTCACAAATACCTAACAAATAACACCAACTTTCTCTGAAAACGCTACCACTATGTGCACCTGAATTATTCCCTTACTAAGATATAAAAAGAAAATGCCAGCATCACATACCCTTCAGAATGGACAAACATGCAATTCAGAGTGTAAACCTCCACTCTGTGCTCACTAATGAGCAATTAGGTACTTATTACACACATGCTGAAATTCTTGGTTCCACCTCTTCTAAGGGCACTAGGGCAACTGCCCACAAACAACATGCAATCCTTCCCCTAGTGTGTTAAGGTTAATTTTGAGTTCCTTAAAGCCAAAAACAAACATTTATATTTTCACGAAAGTACATACAGGGAAGAGCAAGCATTGTGAAAGAGAGTATTCACAACTATTTAATGGGAGTAACATACTTGGCTTCTAATGTTTCATCATTCCCTTCCTGCAAACTCAGATCAGATTCATACTGGTCCATGACATAGGCAGCTGCAGCCAAGTGATGTCTTGCTTGACAGAATCCATTCTTCTCCATAAAAAACTGTGATAAAGTGGCCGAATTCAGGGCCCAATCAACAGGATCAAAATCTTTACTTTCCAACTGTCTCTTTAACGTTGTATGACAATAGACAGCAGATTTTATGTGCTCATTTAAACTGCCATAGATCTGTGCTAAATAATACAATGTAAGAGTGTACAGTCTCTCTAACATATTCTCTGTATCTGGTTGCGGCATTTCAGAATTAGATGTTCGGAATAAATCATGAAAGGAAATTGCAGCTGTTGAGGAGGATGTGTGTTTTGTGAATTCTTCATACAGTTTCTCAGCTTTGTCCAGATACTCCTTGGCTTTCTGTGGATCAGCTCTTTCTGACCACAGTATACCTAATTGATTGAATGCCGTCATCAAGATAAGAATGACTTCGGGCTTAAGGGCATCATCATACAAGCTGTCTACACAGTTTGTTAGCTGCTCTTCTCCTGTTGACAGTTCCTCAGTATCAATGGCAATAAGTCCAAGATTGAGTGAAACCACACCAAGCATTGCTTTAAACTTCAGGCAACTAGAATCTTCAAGCAGCTTTACTAACAAGGACTTCATATCAGTCAGTATTGCACTTGCAGCATATTTAGACCGATAAGGATCACTAGCTGGGTCATTCTTACTGTCTTCATCCACAAGCTTTCGCACCTTTTCATATTTCTCCTGAAGTTCCACCAAAATTTCATTGTGCAAACCATGTGAACCCATCCTACACACTTGTATTTGGTGAACCTGTAAAGTACAAAATTTCAAACATATAATTGTTCTTTAACACATTTAATGCTCTATGTTTTCATAGCAAGCCCCTGACAATAATTTATCTTTCTAATGCAGGTTATATGATTACACTTTAGTATATATTAATGAACCAAGGATTAGTCCCAAGTCCACAGCCTTGTGCAAGTTTCATAGCATCGTCACTTTTTAGTGAGGTGATGTAGAGGCTACTGGTGTTCGAGACTAGGGTACTGAGAAAGACATTCAGGCCTAAGAGATAAAAGGTAACAGGTCAGTGTAGACGGCTACATAACGATGAGCTTTATGATCTGTACTCCTCACCAAATATTGTAAGGTTGATCAAATCAAGAAAGACATGGGTGTGAGTTTTGGTGCAGATACCTGATGGAAACAGAACACTTGGAAGACCCAAGCATAGATAGAAGGATAATGTTAAAATGGATCTTTAAGTGGCACGGGGAGGCAAGGCCTGGGTTACTCTGGCCCTCGATAAGGATCGCGGACGTTTGTGAATGCGGTAATGAACCTTCGAGTTCCATCAAATTCGGGAAATTCTTGAATACACTATTGTTGTGATCTTGAAGCAACCCAAATACGTGAAAAAAATTCGCCAGATATATGTAACAACTTCGTACTTATTTTGAAAGTGTCATGTTGAGACATGATTAGGAAAACTTCATACTCGTTGATTTGCTACGCTGTTCTCTACCGTGTATATGGATGCACCAAGTTCGTCCGAAATGTCAGGAACATTTTATCCAATGACATAGGGCCCTTCTCCCACAAGACCTAAACATTCGACAAATTTCTATTATGCCCCACGCCGTCAAGTTGACCCACCAAATCTTCACGCTATTACCGATTCCCCATTCTTTTTACTATACCTCAATACATGCAACCTGCAACACAAAACAAGCACAACACATGCCCTACCCACCTTTTCGTGATAAAAGACGCCGTCTACTCTCACCGCCACACAACGCATATATGATTACAACTGATAATCTGTGATAACAGCTGTGGATCACAGTTCAACTCCGTACGTACCAATACACATTCTTACCTCGAATAGACTGGAACTACAGCGCCAGAAGCGGCTTGGTCGTCTTCATGTAGCCGGCGTTGCTCAGTGGCAGTCGGATCAGCATGCTTCTGGTGGCAATATACGGAACTATGTAGCATGACATTGGTTAAGCTCCATCCCACCCCCAACACACCAACTTGCCCATTCCGTCTGGTACTTAAATAGCCAATTTCGAAATTATTACAAATCCACTACATACACTTACTAGGCAAAACACCTTATTTCTCTACACTATATTTTCTCCGCCATATTTCTCAGATCAAATATAAGGTAAAATAATAAGGTATATTGAGCTGAAAAAGTTGGCCCATGATGCCAAACATTTCAAATCAGCATTGCACACTTTTTTATCTACAAACTCATTTTACTCTATTGAAGAATATCTTAATTATAAATTACACTGCAATGATTATTAATTACAATTCACAACATATTGAGTCTAGAT
>Ga0123353_10006604_pt1 | contig 15489 bp, 12 predicted proteins | sample TergutLab28metaG_3_FD_92763 | JGI IMG/M metagenome (GOLD analysis project Ga0123353, IMG submission 92763) | Labiotermes labralis P3 segment gut microbial communities from Petit-Saut dam, French Guiana - Lab288 P3 | ecosystem: Host-associated > Arthropoda: Insects > Digestive system > Gut ... | reverse complement strand
GCGGGCTAATGCCCGCCGCTCTTGCGCAAGGACAATGGGTTTATGATAGGAAAAAGCATCACAAACTTTACGGCTCTGGGCGGATCGCCGCGCTCCTTTATTGTTTACAGAATTGCGGAGGTACAACGCTCAAAACCCTGCCCGCAACCTAGCACTTCACAAGGGGCTGTCCCTAGTCCATGCCACTTCGTTTTCGTGTTTCAATTTTCGAGTGAGAGTGTAACACACGGCATGTGCGAAACCGTCAGAATTTTTGCTGACAGTTGTAATGAAAGCCGGAAGCGCAACGAAGCGGAGCAACCGGATGCGGCTGGCTCTGTTAACCTTGCCCCAGTGAAAAAAAATCGTTACACTCCGTTCCTGCTGTTCATTCATGGAAAGAAGTTTTGCCATGCTCCTCGTCAAAGAAATTACGAAATCGTACTCCAAAAAGCGTCTGAAAATTCCCGTGTTAAAGGGGGTCAACTTCTCCGTCCGAAAGGGGGAATTCGTCTCGATTGTCGGACAGAGTGGCTCCGGTAAAAGTACGCTTCTGCATCTGCTCGGTACGCTTGATGTTCCCGATGCCGGTGAAATTTACTTCGGCGGGGAGCGAATCGACACACTTCCGACCGTCCGCCGGGATTGGCTACGGAACCATTCCCTCGGTTTTATTTTTCAGTTTTACCATCTTTTGCCGGAACTGACGGCACTGGAAAACGTCTTGTCGCCGCTGATGATTCGGACGGGACTCTTGGAATATTGGCTGAATCGGCGAAGGTTTCACGAAAAAGCCCGATTGCTGTTGGATCAAGTGGGACTGTCGCATCGTTTGAAACACAAACCGAACGAACTGTCCGGCGGAGAAATGCAGCGAACTGCCATTGCGAGGGCATTGATTTCAGAGCCGCAAGTTCTTCTGGCGGACGAGCCGACGGGCAATCTTGATGCCGCATCGGCAAAAGAGGTCATTCAACTGCTCCGGCAATTATGTACGCTACACAAACTCACCGTCATTATGGTTACGCATGACCATGACATTGCGGCGGTGGCTGATCGAACCGTCCAAATGGTGGACGGTGTGATTGTCGAATCGTAAAAGCCAGAGTCCCGGCTAAACAAATTCTTTTTCGATGACTCGCATTGACTCCCAAACTTTGCTACAGTAGCGGAGCGAAAAACAGATGCAATAGGCAAAGACTACTAACGTCAAGACTGTCCAGCACCAAAGAACGCCGAGTCCGAAATAATGAATACCAATGGCACAGCAAATCGGCAGAAGGGGTGCCAATATGCCCGTTACCCAAGCGATAAAAAACGTATCACCGGCACCGCGAAGCGCTGAGTAAAAAATCACCGAACAACTGTCAAACAGAAGATACAGTGCAATGAACCGGAGCAATACGATACACAACTCGCGCATAGCGGCAAACTCTTCCGGTGAAGTATAGGCGGCAAAAACCGACAAAAACACATTGGGGCAGACTAAAAAGGCAAGTCCGAAAAATCCTGCGTAGATACAGCCGATTATTTGTGCGGTAATGGTAACACGTCGAGCAAAATCCGGTCGATTTTTGCCCAGTTGATTACCGACCATTGATGTTACAGAAATTCCAATTCCATTGAGCGGGATGAATGTGAACGAGTTGAGCGTGAATGCAATCGTGGTGGCGTTTCGCTGTACTTGTCCCAGTCCACCGATCATCAGAATAAATGCCGTAAAAGTTACCGTATCCATAAAATTGTAGAGACTTGCCGGAATACCATAGTAACAAAGCCGACCCATCATCGGCAAATCGAGCCGCATACCGCCGAGTACGCGAAACTTGTTGGCGTTTCGATCCTGAAGGAACATCAGAATCACATAGATCAAAAATCTCACCCACAGGACAATGGCAGTGGCGATAGCAGCACCGGCAAGTCCCCAGCACGGAAAGCCTAATTTCCCGAAAATTAAACAATAATCGAGAATGATATTCAAGAAAAGACAGAAAATGTTGTTGAACATTTCGACTCGCATTTTTCCTTGTCCGCGAAAGAAGGAAGCGGCGGCTTCACCACTGATTGCCGCCCCGCATCCTAGTAGCGTGTAAAAATAATAGGTACGTTCGAGTTTGACCAGTTCCGGGTCATGCCCGAACCAAACAAACACTTGGGCAAACGGTTCAAACAGCAGAAGGAGGATCGGCATCATGAGGAATCCGAACCAGATTCCTTGCCAAACGATTCGTCCGATGCGGTGATACTGTCCGCTGCCGTGATATTGAGCGACGAAGGTAGTAACGAAAGCGGCGGTCGCCAGCGGAATCGCAATGGTAGCCCAAAAGAGCATTCCTGCCTGCATGGAGGCGGTCATCGCATCGGGTTCCACGGAAGCGTGCCACATCAGGAACATGCGGTCGGTGAAGTTGATCAGCGAGATACAACCACCGGAAATGATAAGCGGTACGGCTTGCCGGAGCACGTCAAAGCCTCCGCAAGGACGCGTCCACCAATTGTTGTTCTGATCCATAAACCGCCACCTTCCTGTCTCCTGATTGTATCGAAAGTTGTCCTTTTGACAAGATTAACGGGACAGGGAATCTTTTGACAGGATTGACAGGATTATCAGGATAGGATAGCATCCTGTCTATCTTGTAAATCCTGTCAACAATGCGATTAACAGTCAACGGCGAAGCACTCGATTTTTCCAACGGAAACACAGTACGGCAGTTATTGGAGCAACTCCATTTGGCGGAACGTCCGGTGGCGGTCGAGCGGAACGGTCAGATCGTTCCTCACTCGACCTTCGGTCAGACAGAACTGACCGAAGGGGACTCTCTTGAAGTGGTAACGCTTGTCGGCGGCGGATGATGTTCTTGCGCTGCGCACCATTCCGGCTTTGGTTTGTTTGCCGACCGGATTGCTGCACGTCGACTCCTCACGGGATTTCAGGATTAAATCCTGATCGGGGACTACTACCCAGTTCGATTATTTCCGATACAATGGGACGGGAGCGTGGTGTCATTTCTCTTGCCACGCCGTCCGTTTTGCCGTCCTTTCCAAGAGAGTCTAGTTTGTCCATCCGAATCTACGCCCTGTCGAAACAACTCAATGTCGATAGCAAGGAAATCCTTGAGGCTATTAAGCAACTTGGAATCGAAGGCAAGGGTTCGTCATTGGCAGGTCTGACCGAAGAAGAAGTTGATCAGGTCAAAACCAAACTCAACACTCAAAAAGTACCCAAAACAACGCAATCCAACAGTACAACTTTTCAACGACCCACAGTTCCCGTTGATAAACGAGTCCGCAATCTTGACTCTCCCACAAAACCGGCTCCGCTCCCTGTAAAAACAGAGACTTCTGTTCAAATATCGGAACCGGTAATCGAAGAAATCGAATCGGTCGTTACAGACGAGCCAGACGAAGTTTCCGCCCCTGAGCCTTCTCGAGAGCCGCCTGCCCAAGATGCAGGTGGATTGCCGAGGCACAAACAACCGCCGACACCGATTCAGCCGGTCATCCTTCCTAAAACCATCCTGCCGCCGCCCATCGGACGCGTTGAACTACCGACCAAAAGTTCCAAAAAACCTGGAAAGGATAAGCCAAAACAGCAAGGGTCATCCGGCGGGCAACCGAGGACATCCCACCCGCCCTCCAAACCTGCTACCCCGCTTACGACAGGGTACGCCCAGCAGGGACACGCCGCCAATGTCCGCATGAATCCCAATTACCGGGGACCCATGCGGAAGATTACCGAAAAAATCCCCAATCTGGATGACTATCGGCAGAACATGGAAGGAGACCGATCAGCCGGACACAGAACCGCCGGACCCGCAATTCACATTGCTCCGCTTCCCCAGGGGGCTTCCCAACCGAGACAGACAAAGCCCAAAGAACCGGCAGCCCAAAAGCCGGACATGAAATTACCGCCGGAACTCTTACGCGGAAAAGACAACGTTGCCAAATCGATTGCCGAACACATTCGCAAACATGAAGAGCGGCAACGAAAAAAGGAAGAAGAACGGAAAGAGCGCGACGGGGGTAAAAAGACCGTCAAGACGGACGGCAGAGGGACAAAGGGGACGGACGGAAGAATCCGAACCAAAGGCAGCACGGAGTTCGGCGGACTCTTTGAACCGGAAAAAAAGAAACGCCGCAGTGGTGCGACCGTTCGCCGCTCTACCGATGCTGACGACGATGGCGGTGTCATGACACCGCGTCAGTTGAGACGACAAAAAGTTCATGGACGCTCCGTCAACACTGCTGCTCCCAGAAAGGGGGATATTGTGATTCAACTCCCCTGTGCGGTCAAACAGTTTGCGGAACAAACGGGTTTGTCCGTTGCCATCGTCATTCGGAAACTCCTTGAAATCGGCATGCCCATGACACTCAATTCGCAACTCGACGTAGAATCTTCGGAATTGCTTGCCGAAGCCTTCGATATCAAGGTGTCGGTCCGAGAACAAATGACGTTGGAAGACCGCCTTGTAACGGCTCTCTTTGAAGAGGCAGACCCACCGGAATCTCTTTGCCCTCGTCCGCCGGTTGTTACGGTGCTGGGACACGTCGATCACGGAAAAACGACGCTTCTCGACTACATTTTGCATTTGAACGTTGTTTCCGGTGAAAAGGGGGGCATCACGCAGCACATCAGGGCTTACCGGGTCAAAATGGAAAACGGTGCAGACATCGCCTTCGTCGATACGCCGGGACATGAAGCCTTTACCGAAATGAGGGCACGAGGTGCAAATTGTACCGACATTGTGATTCTCGTAGTGGCGGCGGACGACGGTGTCATGCCGCAAACCGAAGAAGCCATTTCACATGCCAAAGCAGCCGGAGTGCCAATCGTCGTTGCCCTCAACAAAATGGACTTGCCGGGAGTTAATCCTGACCGGGTGATTCAGGAACTTGCCCAGCATGACTTATTGCCGAGCGAGTGGGGCGGAGACACCGAAGTGATCCGGTGTAGCGGACTGACCGGCATGGGAGTCGGTGAACTCCTCAAAACAATTCAAGCGATTGCGGAACTCAATGAACTCAAAGCGAACCCGGATCGCCCCGCCATCGGAGTGGCACTGGAAGCGGAACTACAAGCCGGTCAGGGAGTCGTTTGCAAAGTCCTTGTTCAGAATGGGACGTTGCGGACAGGCGATGTGGTGCTTTGCGGCTCGGCATACGGACGTGTCAAGGCAATGTATGACACGCTTGATATAAAAAAACAAATTGATGAAGCAACTCCAAGTACGCCGGTTCAACTGGTCGGTTTGGATGTTGCCCCCAAGGCGGGAAGCAAATTCTGCGTGCTGGACGATGTTTCGGATGCCAGAGTGATTGCCGAACAGCGGCTTGAAGACGAAAGAAGAGACGAATTGGCAGATGTCCAAGCCCATGTAACGTTGGAAACGCTGTTCCAGCGGATAACACACACGCAAAAGGTTCAAACACTGAACATTATCATTAGGGCGGATGTTCGCGGGTCAATCGAAGCGATTCGGAAAGAACTCGAAAAATTGAAACATCCCGAAGTAAAGATCAAGATTTTGCAGGCGATGGTCGGCGGAATTACAGAAGCGGACGTTCAGTTGGCGGACGCTTCGGACGCAATCATCGTTGGGTTCAATGTGGTGCCGGACGAAAATGCGAGAATGATGGCGGAACGCAAGAAGATTCAGGTTCGGCGGTACGACATCATCTACAATTTGACAGATGACATTAAAAAGGCACTCGAAGGAATGCTCAAACCGATTGAACAGGTCAAGGAATTGGGTCGGGCAATGGTGCAGCAGGTCATTATGATAGGTCGGGTCGGAGCGATTGCCGGTTGCCGCGTAACTTCGGGAATTATCGAGCGAGACAGTCGGGCGCGTGTGATCCGAGATAGTCGGATCATCGGCGAGTATTTGCTCGATTCATTGAAGCGGTTCAAGGACGACGTAAAGGAAGTTCGGGACGGATACGAATGCGGCATCAAATTGAAAGGTTTCAACGATCTAAAAGAGGGAGACATTTTGGAAACGTACAAAATCGAATCCATAGCACGAACATTTTAGCAGTACATTTGATTTGGTGTTTTGCAAAAACGAATTCGCCCCGACGTGCATTCTTATTGGGCAAGTATCACTGATCGTCGGACGATGGCGGCTGCAATGAAACCTCTGAAATACCTGAAAATGATCGGGAAATAAAAAACTTGCAATCGGACTATGCATACCCTGTCGTCTATTGAAAACGGCAACAAATACGCTATAATGCACTTCTTACCTAATACTCTTGTCCTTTATCCCAGATGAAAACAGCCCTCATTTCCACCCAACATGGAGACATCAAACTGGAACTTTTCGACGATCAAACGCCGAAAACTTGCGCTAACTTCGAGAAACTTGCCAATGAGGGTTTTTACGATGGTCTCACGTTTCACCGTGTCATTGCCGACTTCATGATTCAGGGGGGCTGTCCTCGCGGCAATGGCACCGGCGGTCCCGGATACCAATTTGAAGATGAATTTCATCCCGACCTGAAACATGACACTCCCGGAATTCTTTCGATGGCGAATGCAGGTCCAAATACCAATGGTTCACAGTTTTTCATCACTCACGTTCCTTGTCCCTGGCTCGACGGCAAGCACACCGTTTTCGGCAAAGTGATCGAAGGACAGGATGTCGTTGATCGCGTTCAGGCAGGAGACGAGATTCAAAAAATTACTATTTCCTCATGAGGGCGGTCTGACATGACATTTGAGGAATCGATCATTCGGCTTGAAGAAATTCTAAAACAACTCGAAGGGGACAAGGTGGACTTGGAAACTGCTCTGTCGCAATACGAGGAAGGAGTTCGTCTTCTCAAGAATTGTCATGGAATTCTCGAATCGGCACACCAGAAAATTAAGGTTCTCCGCGGTATCGGAGCAGACGGATTGCCGGTCGTTGAGCCGCTCAATGAAATCGGGTAGAATGAGGCTTCGTCTCGTTCCCCTCGCGCTGTTTGAGAATGCAATGCTGCCGAAACGACGCCACCTGTGCGCATGACAACCTTGCGTTCGAGGAGCGGATATTTAACGAATACAGCGGCGGTGATGACTTCTTTATGCTTTGGCGCAATAAAAGTGCAGTCATTGTAGGGCAAAATCAGATTATCGAAAATGAAGTGGACGTACCCTACGCCGAAGCGAACGGAATTCAAATCGTCCGCCGCATGACCGGCGGCGGGGCGGTTTACCACGATCTAGGCAATGTAAATTATACCTATATCGGCAGAAAGGCTGAAAAATTCGGCAATTTTCTTGAATTCGCACTGCCGATGATCGAGTTCCTGCGTTCACTGGGAGTTGATGCGAAACATATTGGCAACAACGACATCGGCATTGAGGATCGTAGTGGCGTTCGTAAAATCAGTGGCGGTGCGCAAGCCGTTCGTGGGGAGTATATTCTGCATCATGGTACACTACTGTTCGACACCGACATTTCGGTACTTGAAAAGGTCTTAACTCCTGACCCTGCGAAGTTGAGCAGTAAAGGAATAAAGTCGGTACGAAGCCGGGTGTGCAACGTTTCGGAATACGTCAACATGACCCGCAATGAGTTTTGGGAAAGCATTTGCGCTTACTTTAATGCCGAAAAGATTGATGATGTGAACAGAACCACAATCGTAAAACCCGAAACATCCCACGACAGATTCGGTGTCGGGAAAATTGGTATTGACAGGAGTTGCTGATTTCGTGTATAGTATTCCCCGCTTGAGGCAAACAACTATCGGGAGGCAAGGATGCGAACCTGTTGTCAGGGCACGGATGCCATTTCACTTAAAAAAACGCTCAAACGTGTCTGCAAAAATGTACAGTGTTCCTTCGGAACAAATATAAAAATCAAAAGTTGTACCGCCGATTCCGAAGAAGTTCGTCCCGGTGATCTTTTTTTTGCTCTGTCGGATCGAGAAGACGATATTGACGAACTCGTCGCTCTCGCCCTGCATCATGGTTGCTGTGCCGTCGTTGCCGACCGACCCGTCAGCGGAGCAGAACAAGTTCCCTTCTTTATCGTTCCTAATGTCGGCGAATGTTATGCCACCGTTTGCCACGCCCTTCACGACGATCCGGCAAGGTCCCTGAAAATGATCGGAATCACTGGCACCAGCGGCAAAACATCAACTTCCTATCTGATTTCCGGTATTCTTGCCGAAGCAGGCTATCAGGTAGGATTACTCGGATCGCTGGGCATTTTTGATGGACACATGCTCCATCCGGCAACCGATGCTGATTTCCAACCGCCGCAATTTGCCGCCTGGCTTTTCAGAATGATGATGAACGGCTGCACCCACGTCATTGTGGAAGCGTCAAGCCGAATGATTGCCGAAGGACACCTTGGCGGAATCGAATTCGATGCCGTCTGCCTCACCAATATCCGGCGAGACCATCTTGATTATCATAAGACCGTTGAGCAATACCGCCGTAGCAAACTCGGAATCTTTCGCTATGCCAAAAAACATGCTTTGGCAATCTGTAATGTCGATGACCGCATTACCGAAGCAGTCATTCCCCTAATTAATCAGCCGCTGCTTTCCGTAGGTATTCGTAATCATGCGGAAATCGGCTCCACATTAACCGAACGCAGTGCGAGTGAACAAACGTTCATCGTTACGGCAGGAACGGAGGCGATTCCATACCGAACAAAAACGATTGGAGACGACCACATTTATAATTGTCTGGCGGCGACGGCACTGGGCATTGGACTGGAAATTGATATTAAGACGATTGCGCGGGGCGTAGAACGGGTTGACAACGTGCCGGGCAGAATGGAGCGGATCGAGTGCGGACAAGATTTTAACGTGTATATCGACTCTGCGCGAACGGTCGATTCGCTGCACACGGTATTGCGCACAGCGAGGGAAGTAACCTCTGGACGACTGATTTGCGTTTTTGGAGCGGCAGCCCATCACGAACCGGCGCGTCGGGCAACGTTTGCCAAGGCATTGGAATCGCACTCGGATTCGGTTATTTTGACGGCGGTCACTGATTATTTGGACACGGAATCTGCGACGGCGGCTTGCGACATTGGCAGTTGTTTTACTGTTGAACGGGCAACAAAAATCGTGCCGGATCGTGCTGAAGCGGTGGCACTCGGATTGTCGGAGGCAAAGAGCGGCGATACGGTTCTCATCTTCGGACATGGCACACTCGCCGAAAACATTGGAACAACTCCATTTTGTGATCGTCTCTTCACAAAACAGTGGCTCTACGAAAATCAAGTGTGCAATTTGACCATGTGAACCATTCTCTTGGGTTTTTTCTGCTGATCAGCAGGATTGTATGTTTCGCATGGATTCTTCCGGCAGTGTACTTACAAACGGCATCGAAGTCGTTACAATGCCGATAACGTCAGTGGGCGTTTTGCGCCTTGATTTCGTTCCAAGCCCTGTTGAGCCATGCCGGAACTCAATTCTTCCTCCGTTGACAGTTTTATCGAAGCGGTACAAAATGGTGCCGGGGAATCCGCTTCTGCATTTGCCCGAACGTTCGGTACAACCGTTACACTTGAACCGAACGAAGGGGGAGCGTTCAACGTCGAAAAATTTTCCACCAATCTCAACGAAAAAGGGTTGGCATTGCTTCTGCAAGTCGGAACACAGGGAATTGCCGTGTTGATTCCCTCCTCGACCGGTTTGATTCCCGCATGGTGCGACGCACCGGATGCCACCGGAAAGAGCAAGTTATCGACGTTTGCCCAAGAGTGGGGAATGAATCTTGCTCCCGAAGACTTTTTTCCCGACGATTTCAAAGCCGCCGTCGTTCAAAATCTGTCGCAGGGGCTCCTTCTGGCAATGCCGGAACTGAATGCAGGTTATTTGGAACTTGCGCTGGGCAAAGAGGATGGAACGTCGGCGACGGCGTATATGGTTTGGGCATTGTCCGCTCCCGAAAAGTTACTGGAAGAGCCTAAACCCGCTTTTGAGGAAATCCCACAGGCACCGTCGATAGGAGGACCGCCGCCGGCGTTTGGCGGTCAGGCGGATCCCTTCGCAAATCAAACTTTTGGAGTACCCAACTTTAATGGCAGTGGAATGCCACAGCGGCATCGCCTGGAAGACTTACCGGGATATGCCCGAAGCGCCTTGAAAGTCAAAATTCCTGTCGCCACAATTCTAGCGCGGGCGAGAAAGCCGATCAAGACCATCTTGGAACTCGGTGTCGGTTCGATCATCCAATTTGACAAATCATGCGATGAAATGTTGGAAGTCGAAGTGGGACAAACCATTGTGATTGCAACGGCAGAAGCAGTCAAAGTCGGCGACAAGTTCGGCTTCCGCATCAATACGGTCGTATTGCCAGACGAACGGTTTCGCAGGGTGGAGGTCCGACGTGAAGGAGAATACCATGTCAAATCGGATTCCCCGCAGGTCATCGGCAAAGCCCCTATCAAGTCGTTTGACAAAAAGCGATAACGAATCACACGTCTTCTCCTACCGACGGGTACGTTTAACGCTTTTGTTCCTTTTGGCAGTTCGTTTTTTTGCCGGAGTCCGTGCGACTTTCACACGTTTCACCTTTTTGGGACTTCGACGTGGACGAGTTAATCCGGCTTCCTTAATCACCCGACAAATCGTTCCGTATGAAACTCCAAATCGTTTTGCAAGAGCATAATTTGTGGTTCTTTTTTTGCGTTCCCGGATGATGCAGTTTCTGACTTCGTCTGTTACTTTGCGATTGTCCTCTCTCCGAGCCCTCAACGGACGCTCCGCGGTGTGGTTGTATCGGGCAAGGTCCTGAAAGACGAATTTTTTCTCGATGCCCAGTGCATCGGCAATTTGTTGGTACGTTAAACCTGATCGGCATAGTTCCACGATCTTGTTCTGGCGTTCCAATTTTTCCGGTGATGGTTGATAACCAAGCCTGCGCGCCTTTACAATGTCCACCGGATTATCCGAGAGTCTGTTGAACAAAAGCACGACCTGCCGCACCCGCTCACGTGTGATTCCATATCGCTCACCAATAGCGGTTAACGTCGTTCCTTGACGGCGGAGTTCGGCAATTTCCCTGTCTCGCCCCGAAATGACCGGTTTGCTTTTTGTGGTGGCTGTTTTAATTTGCTCGGTGAAATTTGAGAGGGGCTGTGCCAAAAAATCCTCAAAGCCTATACCATACGAATGCAGTACAGAACGGAGTGCCTCCCGGTTTGACTTATCTTTACAAAATTCCTGTATAACTTTGTTGCGGTCTTTTTGCGGCAGAGGCGGCATCTTTTTTAACTCTTTAAGATTGGACCCTCGTGACTTCAAAAGAGCATAAACCACTGCGGGCGCAATCGAAAACATGGCGGCAACATCACGAGATTGTCCCCGCTCACGAATGAACAAAACTGCAAAATCTACGTCACACTGTTTCCACGTCATAACTTGTTCTAATCTCCTTTCGATTGCTGTACTCTACGTTCGCAATGAAACGTTGTTTTCCCTAATGTACGTTAAAAACTGTTGATGGAATGTCTCGATCTCCTCGCCGGAAAGCGTGTGATCCGGCGAGCCGATCCAAAAGCGAAACGAGTAACATGCCGTTCCCTTGTCCAAATCCTTTCCACGATGGAAAACCAAAAACTCCCGGCGAATCACCAACGGATTTGAAAAACGATCCAGGAGCGACTCCAACTTGTCGAAGCCGTCTTCAACGTTCCAGAGCAACGAAAAGTCCTGCCAAGAGAGTGGGTACTCCGGCGGCTCCTCGAACTTCGCTTCGGGATAGAGCACACCGGTAACTTTGTCCAAGTCGATTTCAAACCAAACGATTTGTCCCCCTTCTCGGCAAACTTTTGCGGTCAAGGTTTTGTCGAGAATGCCCAAATTGCCAATCTGCTTGCCGTTGGAGGAAATCGTTACGACATTGCCGGGGGACTGCCAAACTGCTACGACATCGTCGCCAACTTTCTTTACTGGCTCTGTAAACGTGACGTTTGGTACGCCGCAGGTTGCCAAAATGCTTTCGACTGCCGACTTGACCGAGAGGTAAAACTCTTCCCACACGCCTGCATGTTGGTACGCCACGCCACCGAGATGGTGCTTTTCGAGGCACTCTTTGTCCTTTTGAAGTGAAAAAAATGTTCGCCCGACTTCAAACAGCCGGAACGATTTTCTAAATGGTCGGTTTTTCGGTATCAATGCCAGCAAATTCGGGATCAACGTGGTGCGTAACCGACTCGTTTCCGGCGAGGTCGGATTTTTTAGCACCAGCGTTTCGCCCGGTTCGTAATCCAACGTTTTGAGCCAGTTGTCATTGAACCAGATGTAATTGTGGACTTCGAGGAACCGGTGTGCCGTCGTCAACATACGGCGCATTTTATGTTTGATTTTGAGCGGTTTTTCCACGAAGAGGGGCGAGATCGGTACCACCGGCATCACCGGCGGAATGTTGTCGAAACCATACACCCGAAGCACCTCTTCGAGAATATCTTCGGGAATCGAAATGTCTCGGCGACTGCGAAATGGAGGAACGCCGACTCTAAGTACGCCCATATTCTTCATCGTATCATGTGTTGACGGCTCACATTATACCACAAAAACACGAAGGAAAAACACAGAGTCCGAAGCGTAAACAAGGAATCCTTGAGACACGTTAAGTAGTGTTGATTCTATCGGTTTTTCCTCTTTTTTTGGTCGTGTCGATAGATGGTGTTTTCCTCGAATTGTGGGATAAAACTGTCGATTCGATAAGTACGGCGGGGTCTTGCTCCGCTCAGTATGCCCGCCCCGTTTGGGTAAAGATCGAAAAAAACGAAGCGGTTTCAAGTATTTGATCTTGCGATAACTTCCGAAAATCTTTACCCTTCACGGCAACGGAAATTTGGTTTCGATGTCGAAACTCAAAGTGGATGGAAGGATTCTATCCTCAATTTACAAGGACGTAGTTATATGAGCCGCCTCCAAAGCCTCACAAAAATCGCTGTAAGCGTTTTGTTGATAAGTATTTGCTTCCAGTTCGGTTGCCAGTCGCAACAGCCGCTCTATTTGACCGAAAGGGGTCGGTACCAGAATCACTACATCAGCAAAGCGACCAAAATCGAATATCCCGATACTGATGTCCAATCTCTTTCCGAGGTCTGTCGAGCCGCTCCGCCACTCACGTTGGACAATCCCGATCCCGATTCCATGTGGGAGGTAACACTCGAAGAGGCGATCCAGATGGCATTGAAAAACAGTAAAGTTGTCCGAACCCTCAGCGGTGTCGGTTTTTCTCAAGCGGGCGTTTCCGGCACACCGGGGGCACTATTACAATCGCCGGGCAGCATCAAAACGGTCTATGATCCCGCCCTGATCGAAAGCGATCCCCGATATGGTCAGGAAGCCGCTTTGGCAGCGTTTGACGCTCAACTCAACGCCGGTGCCCGATGGATGAAAAGTGATACTCCCTATCGTAATGATGTCGGAAGAACAGTCGGAGCACAAAGTGACGCAGGGCAGTTCAATCTCGGTATCAGCAAATATGCGGCTCCCGGTACACAATTTTACCTCAACCACGTTAACCAATACGACGTTAGTTATGGTGGTCTCCGATCAACACCCGTTACATGGTCGAATTACCTCGAAGGAGGGTTCGTCCAGCCCTTGCTTCGGGGAAATGGTATCGAATTTAACCGGATTGCCGGTCCCTACGGTACTCCCGGAATGTACAACGGCGTGGCGGTTGCCCGAATCAATACAGACACATCCCTGAACGATTTCGAGATGGCAGTTCGTAACCTCGTTGCCGATGTTGAAAAAGCCTATTGGAATCTGTACTATGCCTATCACCGTCTCGAATCGGTGCGTTCCGGTCGGAACGCTGCCTATGAAACTTGGCGGCAAACCAAAACGCACGCTGAAGTTGGTTCCCAACGAGGTCGTGCCCAATACCTTGCCCAGGCAGAACAGAACTATTTTACGTTCCGGCAGCAAACGGAACTCGCTCAAAACAACCTGTTCAAGGCGGAATCTGCGATGCGGTACATTCTCGGCTTGACCACGACGGACGGCAGATTGATTCGTCCGATAGATGATCCGGTTACGGCTCCGATTAGCCTCGATTGGCAGAATATCCTTTGTGAAGCCTTGTTCCGGTCTCCCGAATTGCGAAAGCAAAAGTGGGAAGTGAAACGGCGTGAACTCGAATTATGTGCCTCTAAAAATTTCTTGCTGCCGCGTCTTGATTTGGAAGCGGGATACCGAATTTCCGGGGCGGGCAAAGAATTGCTGGTGCCGGACAACAGCCGGAGCAATGCGTATGGTTCCTTGACGGGCGGCAACTACACCGGTTGGACGGTGGGGTTGACTGCTTCGGCACCGTTTGGCTGGCGGCAAGAACTGGCAGGTGTGCGGAATGCGCAACTCAACTTGGCAAAAGCAAGAACAATTTTACAAGAGCAGGAATTGGAATTAACGCATCAACTTGGGGATTCATTCCGGGAGATTAGTTTGGCGTATCAACAAATGCAGACGACGTTAGCGTGTTACCGAGCCGCAGACGAAGAAGTCAGGGCGGTGCGGAATGCGTTTGAGGCAGATACCACAACGTTGGATCAGTTGCTTCAGGCACAGCGTCGGCAGGCGGAAGCCGAAACGAGTTATTACAGTTCGGTGATCGACTACAATTTGGCAATCATGACGCTCCACTACCGGAAGGGTTCGCTGCTTGAATACAACAATGTTTGTTTGACCGAAGGACCGTGGCCTGGCAAAGCCTATTTTGACGCAAAGCGTCGGGCAAGAGAAAGGGATGCGGGACATTATTTCAACTATGGTTTAACACTTCCGAGAGCCGTGAGTCGCGGAACCTATCAGCAGCACCAGCACGGCTACGATTCGATAGCGTATGAAACGTTGCCAACAATCCAGCCGAGGGGAGAGAGAGAACTCAACTTGATTCCACCAGCCCCCAGTCTCAATGGGACTCCGAAAACGATAGAGACCGATTCGTTGATGATGATTCCGACACCGGTGTTGCCGAAGTCAGCGAGCAATAGTACGCCGGTTTCATTCACCACACCGGATGTTGCACCGCATGCCGTCGGATCCGTACCGACATTAACACCGGCAAGAAATATGCGGTACATCACGAAGTAAATTGCGTTCGATCCAGTCTGATTGCAAGTCTGATTGCAAGTCTGATTGCAAGTTTTTTATCGCGTTATGTTGACATTCCCGCTGCGTGATTTACAATGTGAACAGGTCATAAAGGGGAAAAACGATGTCAACACAACAGATTCCATTAACTTACGAAGGTGTACTTGAACTGTTCCGAGAAACCGACCGGAAAATTGAGGAAGTCACCCGGCAAATGAAGGAAACCGACCGGAAGTTTCAGGAAACCGACCGGCAAATGAGGGAAACCCACAGGCAAATGAAGGAAACCCACAAGAAAATTTCGGCTCTCGGTTCGCGCATCGGAGAAATTGTCGAAAACATGGTCAAAGGGGACATCGTTGAAAAATTTCGCAGTTTAGGATACGACGTTAATAATTGTTATCCCAAGCCTTTTAGAAACAAGGATTTAGGAATTGTCGGCGACAT
>Ga0123353_10006603_pt1 | contig 15490 bp, 5 predicted proteins | sample TergutLab28metaG_3_FD_92763 | JGI IMG/M metagenome (GOLD analysis project Ga0123353, IMG submission 92763) | Labiotermes labralis P3 segment gut microbial communities from Petit-Saut dam, French Guiana - Lab288 P3 | ecosystem: Host-associated > Arthropoda: Insects > Digestive system > Gut ... | reverse complement strand
TTGTTAACAAAATTTGTGTGAGCATTGGACAGCAAGTTTCCTTTTGTCTGGATGGTACTTATTTTGTGGAGTGGGAGACATTTATATTCCTTCCTGTTTGAAAATTTCACCAAAATGTAAGAAATGATGAACACGCGTGTACAGATAATCTAAGTGAATGGCTTCTATTACCATAATGGTTGGCAAGAAAGAACCATGCTAAATTGTAATAAGTACTATATTAGCCACATTGGGAGGTTATGGTTAATAATTTGCTGAAGTATCATCTTACATATTGCTTCTGATTTCAGGATTTGAAAACTCAGCACTGAAGATGAGCTTCTCCCTGTCCTCGCTGCAGCCCTCTAGTGGAAGTCTAGAGAGTCCTGAGCATGCGAGACTACGGGCAGAGAGGCCATACAACAGTCTGACGAAGAAACCAAGGTTTGGGATCACTCAGAATATTTAATGGTCATGACATATTATTCATATGTTACACAGCAGAAACGTTCATGTACTTCTCTTGTTTTTTTAGCCCCAGTGACAAAACACAATCATTTGCACCATATTGTGTATGCTTTTTAATGCCATAAATATTATTTTTATTTATTAGCTTATGTAAGGTTTGCGAAGTGTGATGTAATGTGTGACTTCATTTGTACTTGGGCACATTTTGAATTGAAAGCGATGCTGAGATGATGTACTATGTACTTGCCTGTCCACATTATCCAGAGAAAGTTCTTCCGTGATGCCGTGTGAATACATCAATTAACACAGCTAAGTCTTTCTGCACGTCAAGTAGTCTGCCATAGGAAACTGAACTAAGAAAAGTGATCATAATTTTTATCAGTATTCCACATTTTCGCATTACTAAAAAGTAATGATGTTTGCTTGGGTAGTCAGCCATGTGGATTGGGAGTTCATGCCCACTGTTTGATAAAATGCATCTGTCTTCTTCATTAGGGTTTGATACGATGTGTAACGTTTATATTTATACTTGGGGTCTGCTCACAGACCTCAGTGATCTTTTCCTGGCACAGGACAATGATAAAACAGTGAATGGAGTCAGGCAGTTAGTCATCACAGTCAGTGTTGCTTAAACTGGGCACTTTAGGGTGCTGGTTCTTATTAATCGACCCTGATGCTTTTAGAAGGCCCTGCTATGTTGAAGTATGTTGGTGACTGGGTGCCATGAATTATTGGGTGAATCCCATATCTCTGTTGAATTTGTTGATGGTTGGTTGGCAAGAATGACTGGGTGAAGTTGCTTGCTGGGTGCAATGAATGATTGGGTGAATCATGATGGTTCTGTTCCCTAAGCACCCTGTGTATATGTCGTTCTGGCTAGAACCATCTTGTTATTGTACTTGCACATTCCCTTGATAGCTCCAGCTGCCAGGAAGAGTGTGGAGTTAATATCATTACCTTTATGTGTTTTCTGCTAGGTCTGCAGTAGGAAGGTTCAAATAGAACAGAAAGAGGAAATAGATAAGGTACGTCTTTTTATGTGTACTAGAAGACGCTGCCAACCTTCAGTTTTCCCACAACATACAGTTTGATACAAATTGAATGTGTCTTTTCATGTGTGTTACAGGAAGGATCCTGAGCAAGAATCTTGGCGCCGGTCATGGGGTAATCGAGAAGAGAATAAAGATGAATTCTGGGCTGCTCTACAGCCCAACTACAACTATCTTATGGACAATAACCTCATTGAGAGTTGCAAGGTTAGTTATCCAAAACAATAAGAGTGAATTTCAATTTGTCTGGGAAATTGTTAATTGCTGCATCTAACATGCAAGTACATGTTAAATTTTTCTACACCAAATAAGTGTTTATCTTAATAAGCTAAAAGGTAGCATGGTTTGATTGAAAAGAATGAAGTTACTGTATTGTAATTATTTTTCTCACTGTATCTCACAATTACCTTTAGAACTTGTTTTCTCTGCTGCTTTACTGATTACAGTAGCCACACTGATGTGATCCTTCAGACACTGGGAGCATGAGTTTAGATTCTTCTCAGGTCATGGATGGATGTATGTGTGCATTTTCTGACATGTTTGCATAGTTGTGGAAAGCACCCGTTGGCTTCATCATGTCTGTCCATCCCGTCGCCTCTCTGTTTGTTTGTCTGTGCACGTGCATCAGCGTGGTTTTCACTGGATGGATTTCTGTGAAATTTGATACTGGGGAACTTCTGTGGTTAGAATGGAACAAAAATATCAGGCACTTTACTTGAAGACTTGATTATGTTTCATTTTGACATAAATTCGCCATAAAAGCATTGTTTTGCAACACTCATTTTTATATTATTGATAGTGACTCATAACCCAACAATACACAGAGAATGATGGTTATGCAAATGCATGATATCATTATGTATACGTACATTGCCTGTCTTGCTCTCCGTTTGTGTAGGTAGTGGCATTTTGATGGTTTTATCCCTGTGCAAGGAGTTTTACCAAACTGTGTACAAAATAAAATTCTGGAAATCAAAAAATGAGGTGTTTTGGGCATATAGGGCTGTAGTGCTGTCAAAAGGGAATGAGTATAAGAGCTGAATGTTGCAACTTACATGTTGTCACTTTCAGCCCAAAAATTGAATGTAATAGAGTATACTCCATTATCCATGCTAACACATTTAAAAATGTGCACAGGTAATTGAAACGGCTGTTTCACCTAAGGTTCAGTTATAGTTCTGCTGTACCTGCTAACTGAAGCACACTAAAGTGTACTGGAACTGACAAACATTGGATGATTTCTATGACAAAATACTGTTTGGGAAAGGTCCAGCACCTCCAACCTGTATTGTATTCCCATTTCCATTGGTTCTTCATTTTCTTTTTCATGTATCAGTGTTTACAAGTTTGTATGATTTTATGTAAAATATTTAAAGGATAATCTGCATACAGGGAATCAGGAGTAGACACTGTACTTTGGAATTCTGTTACAGTGTTTTTGCAGTTCTGAGAATTACTGTGATTTATATCTGCCGAGCTTGCTATTTCTCAGTGACCTCTCCCAGTTGGTCAATGTTGTATCGTGTTCCTGTACATGGGTATTCGTTTCCCAGTATATCTCTTGGCAGGTGATTTTTAAAATGGTCATTCTTTCTGTGCGTGTACCTGTGTACAGACATAGTGGATGGGAAGGATGCTTGTTTACATAAAACATTTCAGATTTTCTGTTCGAGTTCCATACCAGGATCTAATTTGTAATGTTTGGTTTCTATTGGGCACAGATATTGTGTGATAACACTATAAGTGAAAATAAGTCTAAAAGTGTGTGATGAAGACATATTACATACTTTACACAGTTATTGGTCCATCCCATCATCTGAATCTCATCTCTGTTGCAAAACACTGTTTTGAAAGCTGTCCGTGCCTAAACCATCAATGAAAATCTTGTAACATATTGTGTTGGGTTCATTAGTCTGAGCTTGTTAGGCTCACAGGACTTCCACATTTTACCTGTTGATGGAAACAGAAGTATGTTTAAAGATATGTTTTAAGAAAATTAAGACAATTGAGAAAATGCAGTGTAATTTTTCAGTGTACTACAGTAGAAGTAAAATTTGTTATTTTAAACACTTGTGAATCTGTTCATCTCAGTTTTGTTACAATTGTAATTTTAGAATGCCGGCATTTCATTTGTCCCATTTTCTATGCTTTTAATGTGGCATAACAAAGTGGCATCCAATGTTTTACATGTGACTTACCTCCAGAATCTGAATTCTCAGTTACAGATAGTACCTGTCCCAAAAGGTCATAAACCTAATTTATGAATGATCCATTGATCACTCCAGGTAATATAATACAAGTTAAAACTATGAAAACTAAAAGAAGAAGAAGAAGAAGAAGGAGGAGGAGGAGAAGGAGGAGGAGATGAAGAAGAAGAAGAAGATGAAGATGAAGAAGGAGAAGAAGAAAAGGAGGAGGAGGAGGAGAAGATGGAGGAGGAGGAGGAGGAGATGAACAAGGAGGAGATGAAGATGAAGAAGAAGAAGATGAAGATGAAGATGAAGAAGAAGAAGAAGATGAAGAAGAAGAAGAAGAAGAAGAAGAAGAAGAAGAAGAAGTAAATTTGGATGTATTTTCAGTATAATAACATTACAGTAATAAAACTGTAACAGTTTTGCCTGAATTTAATTTGTTTGTACAGACCCTGACAGTTTTCAGATTTTGCTTGTGAGTGAACATAACAATGTGAGACTTGGGATAGGTTGATTGACATAGTGACTGACTTTTGATGGCAGGGTTTTGATATCCAGCAGTGGAAAGAACTTTTCTCATTTCCATGTCCATACCAACTCTGGAACCCACCTAACCTCTTAGGCAGTGGATAAAATGGATCTTGCCTGGGAGGGTTAATTGACTGAAGCATGAAGCTGATCACTCACCTGCATCTAGTGCAGCTGTTGAGAAAGCATTGGGTTTCACCACCTCTTCACCATACCAATTAATAGCATGACACTGAACTTTTGAAGTGTTCTTGATGTAGAATTACATGACACTTAGTTCCCCCACTTCTTCTAATGTAGTATTTCTCTCTGATGTACTGTCTGCACTTCTGTCTGGGGTATTATTTCCTTCAGAGGAAGAACAGTGATAGTTGCTGCACTCTAGGATCAGAATTGGAACTATTTAAGCAGTTTATGCCAGCTTTGAACAGGCAGTAGTTGAAACTGTTGTATTGATATCTAACATCCTCTTATTTTTCTTTTATAGAGAACTGAAATGTGCCAAGGGAATTAGAACAGTGTGAGAAAGTACTACTGTCAGAGTAGAATTAGTTAAGACATTCATTAAGAAGAGGGAGAATACCATAACCTTACTTTTTGTATGTTTAAAATGTAACAGAATATGTGTATGAAGAAAATATCATTCCATAAAGTCAGTTTCATGGTTATGTTTCAGGAAGCAAGCGGTGAACTTTCTTGGGATGAGGGGGATGTAGCAGCACCTTCATATACCTGGAGCTTCAATGAATTCCTCAAGCAGTTCTCTGAACTTTATTCGTGGTTGAATAGCATTCAAGAGGCTGTATATGGAAAGGAAGAGAGTGTCATTGACAGGAGTCTTAGGGCTGTCAGTATTTTACTTAGCATTACTTTAATTTGTTAAAATGATATATTGTAGTATGATAATGTGTTTTCTGAGCAGTATATTGTAAACTACAGTTAAACTTGCAATATCTGGTGCTGGATGATCTGGAAAGTTTTGTTCATCAGAAATAGACCAAGATTCCCATTACTGGACATTAGACAGGAGCAGTGTAATGAGTATAATAATTGAAACAGTGAAATATTGGTGTGTTGTTCGTTCACACCCTGCACCCCCTTCCATCTTCATTATTTATATATATATATATATACAAACACACACACACACACACACACATTGTTATGTAAGTAGTGATGAAAAGGGAATAGCAAGTTCGAAATGAAAAGCAGAATGGGATACCAAGTCACTAGTTAAGTAGTTAGGTATGCCTGTGTGGTTGCTAGATAGGCTAAGGTACACATTGTGTATAATGTGCTAATATTCAGAAACTTGCGATACGTTGCAACCCTTCAAACCCTTTGTTCTGATGGAGACAGGTGTTGCAACCTTTATCATATATGGAAGGAAGTATTTTTCTGGCAGTATGGAGAGAAATCATGAGTAATCTTGGCCAGTGTAGTGCATATTTGACACTGTAGACCTCTGAAATATGAAGCAGTAGATCTAACTGTTACGACATTCTGTTGTGCCGTGTCATTCAAGTGGTGGAATGTAGAAATATAAAAGGGTTATAACTGAAAGTATCACATACAAATTTTTTTAACCATCATATATGAAAATTGTTAAGTGATCCACACAGAGCCTTTTGTGCTATTATTTGCTCATATGCCATATTTGCCCGAATGCAATTTGACTCCAATTGAAGAGGACCCCCTCAAAACAACCCTCTGCTAAGGTAAAATGTATTTATCCAAATCTAAGATGACCCCCAAAAATAAAATGTCCGCTGAAAAAATATGTTACTGTTACTTACATATACTTCATACATGAAGCATGTCAGATTCTTCTGCCTTTACCAATCAGTGTCACTGTCTCCACCTCCACAGTCAGTGCCTTCAACTTCCTCACACTCCTAATATTCCCATTCTCTTCACTTCCATTCCACAGCATATCACCATCAGTACCTACCATCCCTTGCATTGGGCATACAGCACTTCTTGAAACCCTTTACAGTCACTTCTAATGAGATGGCTGTCATTATGATTCACACTGACTAAATAATATATTTACATTTCTTGGTGTATCAACTTACTTGAACCCATGTAGATTCACAGTTTTTCCCAAGATGGTGTTGGTGGTGTTAAGAATTTAAATATTTATTTGTTCTGGATTTTGTGTTGTGTCTGTTGTCTGATCATACTGAGTTCATGTAATTTGTGTATTGGTCCAGGTTTTAATTTTGAGCCATGCAGTTAATTTTTTATTTTTCAGTAGCCATTTTTATGTTACTATCCTTGGACTAGATCTGTTCTCAGGTACATATCTTAAGGAGTTAATGTTTCTGTGGTGCTCATTGATTAAGAATAGCTCAATCTAAGAGATTCATTCAGTTTTTTGCTTCTTTAAAAAATTAGACAACAGACAACATCCCAGAAAAGAAGACTGTTTCAGTTAACTTCAGTCATGCTGTATCCTCTCTTCTGGATTTCTTAACCTTGAAAATGGGACTGATAGTTTGTCTCAAAAGTAAGTAAAGAATTACCACTCAGAGCTGCATGATATCTCAGAGAAGTGGTGATCTCACATGATGCTTTGATGATGCAGGCTACATTTGGCTCCGCATGGTCTGGTATGGCTTGATCTTGGACAGCATTTCATACATGAATATAAGATAACCTCACATATTTTAGTGTCAAATTTAAGTGAAAACCCTTGTCTTGCGTTGGGAGTAAATATGGCATTCAGAAATCCTGTGTTAGTCTGTTCTGTTGAGCATCTCCTGGTGACCCCTCCAACCTTTTTGTAAATATTTGACATATGAAGGATTTTTGGTTTGATATGTAGGAAACTCACTATTTGTATGTACACAGAATGAGAACCTAATGCATTTATAAATGTCCAAGACTCTTAGTTTACAAAACAGTGGATTGCATATTTTTAAAAGTTCATAACAGTGATCAGTGTTTTTGGGAGATCATTATCTCAGTGAGCTGAAACACATATTGCATGATGAAAATTGTAGCTGAAATTTTTTATATTGTCCATCATCTGAGGCTGAAAAATCTTGCAATGTTTTGGAGGTTGGACCTGTCATCATCTGAAGATGGAATGGGGAGAATGCTTATCTTGAAGTTAGTTTATTAAAATTAATCTTTTAAATTAATATTTATTCATAAATAAGTTTTGTTTACATGACAGTCAAATAGGAATAAACAAATAATACATAAGAGTTGCGCTCTTCTGGGTTATTACCCTGCGAGTAGTGGTAATTCCTAAGTTCAGTCAGTTTTAGAAAACTTATTTGTTACAGGTTTTTTAAGTAAAAAAATGTTACAAACATGCAGTATGTTTTAATAAATAGCTATGAACTAATGAGATCTTGAAATAACTTGAAATGCCAACTTGATGCAACAAGGTAATTTTATTAATGTATTCTTAGCTTGACATGTTTCGGGTACATACGCCCATCATCAGGAGCATTGGATCTTGAGTTGCAGCATATGGTTTTCTGCACTGTAAGGAATGACAATATGAAGTGTGTTTGTGTAGTGGCTGTATGCTGTGTTATGTAAGTGTTTATCAGTGCGGTCTATGGAATATTGTACAGGTTAACCTTAAACCTCCACCACGAACCTCTGCTACACACACCCCTCGCACAACCAGGTGAGCAAAAACCTCCAGTCCCCACACAAACAGACCTGTACAATACTCTATAGACCGCACTGATAAACACTTATATAACACAGCGTACAGTCACTCACACACACACACACACACACACACTTCATATGCTGCAACTTAACATCCAGTGCTCCTGATGATGGGCGTATGTACCCGAAACATGTCGAGCTAAGAATACATTAAAAAAATTACCTTGTTGCATCAAGTTGGCATTTAAAGTTATTTCATGAGGTAGATGCATGGTCAAACAACTCCTAATGAGTTCTTGCTATCCAAAAACACATACTGCAAGTGTACTTATGTTTTTTAAATTTTTTTAAAAGTGGTGCCTGATGATGTGTCATTGAACTGAACCATGTAGCGCTAGATGACAAATATAAAAGTGTTGTGTTTGGCTGTAATACTTTATTGGTATTTAATAAAATTTAAGAGTTACAAGTTCAAGAACTTACGAGACATGCTGCTGTAGTCACTGCCATTTATCTAGCAGCCCTCTCCACAACATCCATGACTGTGTGCCTTCAGATTCACATGAGTGTAGCCATGACTATGTTTACCTCCTGCTTCTCGGTGCATCTCTTCCTCTGTTTTTGAACTCTCCAGCTTTCTGTTTGTATCCTTCTGTGTGTGTTTCTCTGTACATCTCTTGTGCATCATTTCAAAACTGTTGGTATGCAGCTAACTGTTGAATTTGTTGTTTGTGTGCTGTAGAGTCATATGGAGGAGATGCAGCGCAAGGCATATCGACGTAAGCTGTTCATTGATCAGGCAAACAAGCTTCTGTGTCGATATCCAGATATGCGAGATGAAGTTACGTGGAGGATGTTTCATCTTAACTCAAAGTGGGAGACACTGGAGCAAGCCATTACCCCCTGCAAGAGTAACCCAAACCAGCTGGATATGTGTACAGGTAATACTGGCTGTTCGCTGTCTGCATTCTTAAAAGATCCATTCTTCTGGGATGTGATGCTGTGTCTCTTCGCAGTAGTGTGGGTATCTAATCTCCACAACTGCAGAAACTTAAAGCATCTGAATTAGTTCTTGCAAAGCTATTGTGATTCACAAAGCAATGTTTCTCCACAGCTGTTTTGATATTGAAACACTGGTTGGCTCCCAGGACCAATAAAGTGCATATATTAAAAAGTCAGGTGTGGTGAAACATATTTATGTTACTCGAAATAAAAAATAAGTGATTTTAGCAGTGTAATTTGGTAAGAGAGACAAGAATGCACATGCCATTTGTGATGTGATTGTAAACAGCTGAATGAAAGTTGAACTGAAGAGGTGGCCATAATCCTGGTTCACACATAATGATGTAATGTCTGATTATTTGGAATTCATGGGTAGCAAAGTTCGGACATTTAGTCATGAGACCAGCTGGCCATAAGGGCTCTTAGGCTTGTCACTGTGGCTACTTTCTTCATAAGAATTTAATTTTATGGAAGAACCTGCATGCTTCCTACATCAGTCAGATTCAGACAAGCATCTTGTACTAGTCTGAGCTGTTTCAACAATGGCCAGTGAGAACAGTGTTTTAGTTTAACATATAGAACATTCTACTCCAGTTTTAACTCTTTCAGTACAAAACTGTGTGACTCTCGTGTCATGTGTTTAAGAGGAAGAGTACATCAGTTTTGTGGAAACAATGTAATGTCATTTGAAAACCATTGAATTTGATTGCATTGTTCATAACAAAAGTGTTGGTTAGTGGCATAAGTGGTTACGACGCCAAACTTACCATGTATGCAGACGTGAAAACAAGCATAAAGCTTCATGTAGACAGCTAATACAGTTCAGACATAGGCCCCTACTTTTTAAAGTGAGTGACTATGTAGCAACTAAATACAAGTTTAGTAAAATAGACTTAGTAGCCAGGATAGTGTAGTCAGAATAGTGATTGGGCTACAGACTGGTGGATGTGGTGTGTTCATCTCTGCAGGGGCAATTTTCCAGACCAGACCAGTGGGTGCCAGCGTCACTTTTCCCAGGTGTAAGTTGGACAGTGCATGAAGTTGACTACTCAGCACCATCTAGTTCTCAGGATGAGTGACTGGAACTGTACCTGTATGCCCCTTATGTTCCTTTATGGCATGGACAGAGATAACTTCACCTTGACCTTTAAAAATAAACTTTGTCTGAAATTAGAACTAGACTGTAAATGCTGTTGTTTGTGTTACTGGCTATGTGAGCCTTATGGATGGAGCCTCCTAAGTGCAAGGCTTAAGGATGCATAACCCCAAAGACAGAGACCTCATGCTTGAATGAGTAGTCCACCTAAGATACTCTGTTTCCACCAGTCAATCATCATCAAACTCTTAACAACGTGGCTACACCAGTCCCAGTGGAGAAGCACCAGACTGACAGGGGTTGCTTACAGTGTGTAGGACATCCATTGCATTGTCAGTGTACAGTCCTTCATCACATTCAGTTGTTTGAAAGTCTTAAAAGACAAAGAAGCAACAATACAGAACATGATAAAGTACCTTGGATACTGTAATACATTTTAGAAATGGTAGAACTAATTTTTAGTTTTGAATCTACAATGTCACTGTTGTTCATACAAACATTAGGAAAATTTGACACATCAGTGCTTTTCAAGAATGGATGTTTCTCTGTAGATGTGGAACATGAAGTGAGGTGTCTGAGGAAGTGGATCCGGGAGATGGAGGCTCGTTTGCAGCCACTGGACTTCCGTGTCGGTGCTGGTTGGAGTTTGCAGGAACTGGAGGAGAAGGCCCAGCAGCATATGGTAAGTATCCTGTGCATTTTAACACATGTAATTTGATCTGTTGCACTTCAGTTTCATTGAACCTTGCCATATGGTGATTACGACTGTCCACTGGAAGACCCTAGATACAATCTTCCCTGAAATTGGAATCAAGATATACTGAATTAAGAATGCTACAGTACAGTAAGTTCAAGCACAAATGTATGAAAATATGTACTTGTGATCCAGCGGGAAAAGAACAAGAAAGGTCATGAGCTGTTGAATAGTAATAGCATGCTTGATAGATAATAAAAAAAGAGCAAATTGAAAATATTCTGTGACAATAAAAGTATAATTATTGATGGGACATCTGTTAACTGTGAATTAAAGAAACACAAAATATTAGTTGTTTACAATGTATTCAGTATGTAATAAGATAAATTTGGATGTGAAACTTGTCAGGTATCTTCAGGTAGAATGTAGAGCTTGAGACTGAAATGCTGAGTTTGATATTTGAACCAAAGAAATAGGAAATATCTGGTGGGTGGGGCAAAGTATGTAAAGAGAAACCTTAGGATTGGACTTCTCACCCAGGGTTCCAAGATGATAAAATCAAGAATGATTAGAAGAATGGAACCTTGAGCTGTACTATGAGATGTGAAATATGTGTGTAACTGTAGTCTTGGGAAAAAATGGGGTAATTTGGTATCAACTGGCTCAGGATAAAATTCATTGAGACCATCTTGTGATCCCAGTAACAAAAGCACTGCTGCTTATGGCATCCAGAATGTAAAATGCAAATGCAATGGAATTTTTTAAAAATATTTATTAACAAAATTGAGTGAGAACTCTTTAACACATACATTTAGCTATTTTTCAACATAATCACCGCATTTGTCAAGGCATTTGTTTAGCTTTGGTACAAGTATTTGTATTCCGATGTCACAGAACTCCGCCACCTGCATGCGCAACCATATAGTGACTTTGTTCTTCATTTCTTCGTCTTCATGATACTTCTGGCCAGCCAGATGTTCCTTTAAGTTCAAAAACAAATGCAAATCTCTGGGAGTGAGGTCTGGGCTGGACGTGGGATGGTGTCAACCTTCAAGCGGTGATGTCCCTTCCCCTCCTGCCTATTTTTTATCTTTAATTTCCAGGTAACCCTTGTATTTGGCATGTCCAAGAGTACAGAACAAAATGTGTGTATCAAATTCTGCACAGACCTTGTGCAAATATGAAATGAAACTTGTATAATTTTTAAAACTGCATTCTGAGAGGGGCCTTTTTTTGAATGGCTCTGCCGTTTTAAAGATAGGCGTACGTCTGTAGAAAGATATGAGGTTTCTAGACATTCTTTTATTGAGCAGAAATGAGTCATGATCTGGTGAGAGCAGACAGAAAACTAAACACTAGGGAGGTAGCTAAGAAGTAGGAATTTATTTTGGCTGATGTCAGGCAGTTTCAAAGATTTGGGTATGAAATGTATGTCAGCAAAATTTGTCCAGTGGCTGCTGACAGCAGAGTGGGAGGAGCCCTGGCTGACTGCAGCCTCAAATTTGCTTGAACATGGTGAAGCAGGCAAAAATTGTTCTAAAAACATAGGAACTCTTTGCCCAGATTAAGAACCCCTTGCAAGATAAACAATTGGATGGTGTGGAAACGTACTTAATGTGACGCAGCAAATTTTAGGTATCCCCACAACAGAATATGAGAGGTGTCTGTAGCAGTGGAAGGGCCACTGGAATAAATGCATCGCAGCAGGAGGGGCGTAATTTGAAGAGGATTAATCTGTTAGTAGGGTCAATTTTGTTTTTTTCACAGCATCAGTACAGATACTTTTTGGTCAAGCATCATTAAGGTAAAGGTAAATTTCACCCTAGAACAAGCCACGGAGGCCCAGAGGGGGAGGAGTAGCGGTATAGCTGTTCTCTTTCTTTAACCTTGGCGTTAGAGGGGGGTGGGTGGCCAACGCCATGCCCTGGCCACATTACCCTCGTGAAAGACCCTGTACCCATTGTATAGGAGGCTGGTTGGGCCTCAGGGCTGGTCTGGCTGGATGGGTGCAGAAAGTCTTGCCCCCCCCCCCCACCAGGATTCGATCCCCGGACTGTCCAGCCCGTAGTGGATCACTATACCAACTGAGCTATCCTGAGCCACAATCAGGCATCATGTTATTAACTGTTTTCGATGAACTGTTCCTCACAGTAAGGTTCATTTAACTTTGCAGTGTGCTCTTGCACTTCGTATTCTGGTGTGGCCAGTATTCCAATGCCATCTCAGATACTGGGTGTCATGGTTGATTTTTTTAGTATACACATCCATCCCACCGTTCTTTGTTTCATAATCTAAGCAGCTGATGGAGTGTGGTCAGTAAGCCAGTGCACATCATGTAATTCACATACGAAAGTGTTTTTTGATGTGTGATTCAAATACCTTTCCTCCACCTTGCCCAGTATTTGTTTGTGGCCCATGATGTCATCATAGTTTATGGAATGAAAACTGCAATGGGCTAAGGTAATTGCATTCATATGTCTTGTATAGGTGTGATAGATATGTGTACCTTCTTCAGGGTTCTATCCCACAGATGTGCAGATAATTGTCAGAAAAGTCCAACACAGTTAAGTGCAATCTTACAGAACTGTGGAGTAGTATAGTACTTGACAGTCTTAATCCATTTGCAGATATTAGACAACCAAATGTTATTTGTCTAATCCATACTAAAAATAATTGTGGGATTCATGGGACATTACAGTGTAGCAGTGTCTAGTTTTGAAGATTGTGATTCCAATCTCCTGTCATCTGCCACATTGAGTGAAGGCATACTGTAACTCGTTTGCCATGAATAAGCCATAGCTCATACTGTCCTCCACCTGACCTAAGTCCAGGTGTTACTTGAAGCTTTAGTGCTCTGAAATCACTGTAGATTGTGGTTTGGTAGTTATCACTTCTGCCTGGATATTGAACTTCCTTGGTTCAAAGCCTGACTGTACTCACTGATTTATTTCAGATCTTGCAATCTGAGGCTGGTAGGATACCTTAAAATGGGCCACAATTGCTTTCCCCACGTTCCTTGAATTTACAGTTCACAGTTTCCCCATCACTGCAAGATGCATAATATTGTGTTATATAAAGAGCCCTTGAATTGAATGAACATACGTTAAGTAATGTCACAGTAGACGGGTTAGCTCAGTTGGTATAGTGACTAGGCTACTGGGTGGACAAGCGAGGAATCGCGGTTCAATTTCCGGCAAGGGCAATAATATATCTCACTGAAATGTCCAGACTGGCTCTGTGGCATACCAAACCTCACTGCGTGTCGGAGGCTCTTTAACCAGGGGTAAAGCGGCCGGGGCGTGAAGCTGACTGCTCGTCTGTAGTGCCGAGGTTATATACGGTCAGCTGTAGGTTACCTGTGTGATGTGCAGAAGGACTTTTCCTTTCCCTCAAATAATGTCACAGTAGCCTGCAGCATGAACACGAAAACAGGTTTCTGCACATGGAGTGCTCTCTGTCGTATTGTAAAGACACTAGGGCGATATGGTCGGCGTGACAGTTACGGTGTCGTCCCGAGCGTCCTGTCAGCGACGGGAAACAGCCAGAGAAAGGACATGTTTCACAGAGGGGGGAAAAACCACAATCTTAGATGTGGTCACGAAATCACGATCATCGTGAAAGGTTTTGCGGCAGTTTTATTTATTTATTTATTTTTTGTACTATTCACTGGTTTTTTTGTTTGTTACGAATACGTGCCCTTGCGGGAATCCGGACTGAATTCACTTCACCATGATCCAGAATAAGACACTGAGATTGGTGTAGGACATGTGGTGTCGGAGACTGTAAGAACGATTACATTATCCTGTACTTTTCGGTCTGTGTTTCACATCTGTAGCACAGTACAAGAAAGTCAGATTGACCGCATAATTTGTTGTAGTTTTAAATCTTATACGCGTTAAACTGTGGTGTCTGGAACGCGAGATAGTGTGTGTTCTAACCGGTATGCTTACTCATATTGCGACGGCTGAGGCCTGTCACCCTCTGTATTGGCGCCTGTAACTCTTCATTATGAGTGCATGGATGTGAAATATGACGGTCCGGTGAAGACAAGAAGGTTGCTTAAGTTGCACTGAAAATATCTGGTAATTCTGATACGCCGACTTTTGAATTAGTGTACTAAATCCATCGTCGTCGTAGGCCTCGCAGGTATTTTGACGCGACAGATGCAGGCTGACGGTTGGTGACGTGTTGAAATATTTTCTGGATTTTTTGTTTACGGAACCGTGTAGTTTGTAGCTACCAGCATTTGTGATGAATACACTGTCTTCATCCTGACGCTTTGAACATTGGTACCGCCGACCAGACTACACGTTGTCGTCACCCCGAAGGCCGGCGTATGAATCACCAAGGTCTTAATCTGAAATCTTGCATAAAAAGCCGCAGGACTATTCGAGCCTGTCTGTTTCGATGAAATAGAATGACGTGCTTATTGTCCGTCTCTTTGTTGCGAGTTTTTGCATATAATCGAAACAGCTTTTTTGCCTGGTATGCTTATTATTTAGCCTTCTTTTCATAAGGAAAACAATTTAGGAAATCCAGACATAATGTACCTTACCTGTTCCAGCTAGAACGTTCGCTCCTTTTCGCTGACTTACCTCCGAAACTGTTCAGTTGTCAACAAACTGTTTTTGGAAAGTAAGTTCTGGGCAAAAACGAAGTGTTGTAGTTCACTTTAAAATTGTTGTTGAATATCTAGCGAGTTACAGCAGAGATGCACCTATTGCCTTTTTTTTAAAATACAAATCTAAAAAATTGTCCACCTTTTGAATAGGGCTTTTGAAAAGTACACCGATTGTAGGCGAACAATTGTACCTTTGCGTTCTTCGAAAAGGAGTGTACGCTGCAGACG
>Ga0123353_10006602_pt1 | contig 15490 bp, 9 predicted proteins | sample TergutLab28metaG_3_FD_92763 | JGI IMG/M metagenome (GOLD analysis project Ga0123353, IMG submission 92763) | Labiotermes labralis P3 segment gut microbial communities from Petit-Saut dam, French Guiana - Lab288 P3 | ecosystem: Host-associated > Arthropoda: Insects > Digestive system > Gut ... | reverse complement strand
CTTACCTTAAAGGGATAAAAGTAACCGCTTTTTGGCGACCTGCGCGTCAAAAAGCAAACTTAATTACAAGAACAGACCTTGATTCGCCGAAGAGCGCACTCTGAAGGCGAGAGGGTGAAGACTTTGTCTTCAGCCTCAGCCCAGCCATAGGGCTGGGCTTGCAGACTGTAGAAAAACCGGAGGCAAGGAGTTGCTCTTCTTAACGTCAAATATAAAAGGCGGAGGGTGAATGCCTCCGGGAAAATGATCTTTAACCAGAGCAAAACCTCGTTGGGAGTCGGTAAGCTTGGTGGCATAACTTCAGAATGGGGAGCCGTAAACCTGTTGTTCGGTCATATCTAAACCTGTAATGGAGGTGCTTCGCCTTATGGAACATACTAAACTTCAGCAGCGTATCGAAAAGCTGTTGCTGGCAGCGGTAAAATACCCCTCTTTTACTAATGCTAACGAAAACTGCATGGAAGATTTCTTCGCTGCCTGGGTTAGCACTACTCCCTATTTTACCCACCAGCCGGCTAACTTTGGCTTTTACCCTATCCCGGAGGATCATCTTCAGCGGCGGGTGTTCTGGTGCCTGCTCCAAGGAAAGTCCGCTCAGACCGTGGTGCTGGTTAACCATCACGATGTGGTGGATACCAAAGATTTTGGCAACTTGGAACCTTTAGCCTTAGAGCCACACTTGATTACTGCGGCTTACTGCCGAGGGGAGCGAGAGCTGGCACCGGAAATAGCTGCCGAGGCCGCCAGCGGGGAGTGGCTCTTTGGGCGTGGCGTCGGGGATATGAAGGGGGGTATTGCCCTCCAACTAGCCCTGCTGGAAGGGTATATGGAGGAGCCAGATTTCCCGGGGAATATAGTTTTTATATCGGTGCCCGATGAGGAGAACCTCTCGGCGGGGATGATGGGGGCAGTGCGACTCCTGAAGGAGCTGCAGGAGAAGCACGGTTTGGAGTATACTTTAATGCTTAACTGTGAGCCTCATACTCGCTTGCAAGAGGAGGCGCCGGTGGTTTCTATCGGTTCCATTGGCAAGCTCTTGCCGGTTTTTTATGTGCGGGGCAAGCTGGTGCATGTCGCTCATGTCTACGAAGGCTTAAACCCTCTGAATATTTTGGGAGATATTATTCACCGCAGCGAACTGAACCCCGACTTTATCGAAAGGGTAGGGAACACTGTCTCCCCACCTCCTACTTATTTAGCTGCCAGGGATAGCAAGGTCATCTACGATGTCTCCCTCCCTTTGGCAGCCATGGCTTGCTTTTCGGTGCTTACCCTGAAGCAAACCCCGGCGGAGGTGCTGCAAAAGCTCAAAGATATTGCCTACGCCGCCTTCGATGCCGTAGTAGCCGACGCTAACTACTCCTACCGCAGGTTCTGTCGCCTGGCAGGAGTGAAGTACAACCACCTCCCCTGGCAAAGCCGTGTGCTCTTCTTTGATGAGCTTTATGCCGAGGCTCTGCGAGATGCCGGGGACACCTTTGTGGCAGCTTATGAGGAGACGCTGCGGTTTTTAGTAGAGCGTATAGAGATTTCGGCCATCGACTGTGTTTCTTCCTTAATTGAAACCACCCTGCTTCACGTGAAAGATGCTTCACCGGTAGTGGTCATCGCTTTGTCGCCGCCCTACTATCCTGGGGTACATAATTCGGCTCTGCAGGGTCAAGCCGCGGAGAAGGTTGCCCAAGTGCTGCAGGATGTTGCCGCGTTGGCGGCGACGCTCTATTCCGAACCGCTGCTGGTGGAAGATTACTTTGTCGCTATCTCCGACCTCAGTTATGCCATGTTCACCGCTGGCGCCGAGGATGTGGCGTTAATCGGCCAAAATATGCCCGGTTGGGGGGAGATTTACCATATCCCTTTGGATCTCGTTCGGGAGCTATCTATGCCGGTGGCGAACATTGGTCCCTGGGGGAAAGACTTGCATAAATATTCCGAACGGGTCTACTTGCCGGATCTCTACTACCGCACTCCTGTTTTAGTCGATTATGCTATAAGGCGTATTTTGGAGAGATAGCCACCTTTAAGGCTATAATCCGCCCCCAGGCGCCGTATACTGCTCCAAAGCTGCGCTTACCGCTTCAAATTCGCCGTGGAGAAGCTGCTGAGAGATGGTTTGCAGGAGCTTTTCTACCCCCTCAGACCAGGCTCTTTGGTGTAGCTCCGCTATGGCCAAATCGGCCTGGCGTTTGTTGTACTCCTGGCAGGCCTGGATAATAATCTGGAAGGTCGCCAGTAAATACTCTCTGTCCGCCCCATCCTCCTCGCCAGCTACTTCCTTAGTTTCGGGTTGGAGTTGGCTTACCAGTTCCCGAAGGGCACTGACGAAAGCCGGGGTCTCAGCCGCGAGGATACCTACTTTGCCCTCCCGCCCAGCCATCTCCAGGCGGGCAGCTTCCCCTGAGAGCTCTTGCTGCCCGATCACTCCCAGGGCGCTTTTAATGCCGTGGATACTAACCAGATAAGAGCGGAACTCTTCTGGATCTTCGTAGGCCTCATCACAGGTGAATTTTGCCAATACTTCCAAGGTTCGACTGGCATCCCGTAAAAATATGGGAATGAAACGAGGGTTTATGGCGGCGGAAACCGTTGTTGCTTTTTCAGCAGAGTGCTTGAGAGCGGCAGTGCCGCGAGCTTCCTGCAAGGTAGCGGCGCTTTGTTTATCGCGAATTAGCTTATTCAAAACGGCGTTTAGGGCGCGAACATCAATAGGCTTGGAGATAAAGTCGTCAAAGCCGTTGGCTAAAAAGAGGTCGGCTTGCCCGGCAACAGCGTTAGCCGTTAGAGCCACGATGGAACGCTGGTAGCCCAACTCCCGCATGATCTTGGTGGCTTCTAAGCCATCCATCCCCGGCATCATGTGGTCCATAAAAATAACATCGTACTCTTTGCCGGCGTGGATAAACTCAATAGCCTCATAACCACTAGCAGCAACTTCTATTTTTAAGCCGTAGGGTGCCAGAAGCCCCCTGGCTACATAGATATTCGTCTCCACATCGTCGACAATGAGCACCGAACCGTAAGGCATAGGCTCCCGGTTGATTTGCACCCGCTTGAGTTGGTTCCAGTTGTTGCTGCGGAAGAGGCGCAGGTTATCCACCATATCCTTGCCTAAAGGGGTTGCCGTGGCGACGCGCCCCTGGGGAAGACGCACAGTGAAGGTACTGCCTACACCCAGCTCGCTGATCACCGCGATTTCACCGTTCATCAAGCTCACCAGGTTTCGGGTGATGCTCATTCCCAGGCCGGTCCCTTCCGTGGAGCGGTTGGCTTCCATATTGAAGCGGGCATACTCGTCGAAGAGGCGGCTAATTTGCTCTTTGGTCATACCCTGACAGGTGTCGCTAACCTTAAAGACTAAGGTTATTTCCTCCTTCTTGGCTGTATCCTCCACGGCAAAGGAGAGGGCTACAGTGCCGGCTTGGGTATACTTAAAGGCGTTGGAGAGCAGGTTGTTGAGGATCTGTTTAATACGCAGGGGGTCTCCTGCCATCTGGTTAGGCACATTTTCTGCCACGTTAAGCTCGAACTCAATATGCTTGCTGCCCATACGCATAATATTCAGGTGAGCGGTATCGCTAACCAGGCTGGCTATGTCGTAATTATCTAACATTAGCTCCAGCTTACCGGCTTCAATTTTGGAAAGGTCGAGAATATCGTTGATAATTCCCAGGAGCAGGTCACCGGAGGCGTAGATTTTATTCAAGGCATCCCGAGTAGGGGCATCTAACTCTTCGTTTTGTAGTTGGATTTCGGCAATGCCGATGATAGCATTCATAGGGGTGCGAATTTCGTGGCTCATGGTGCTTAAAAAGGAGCTTTTGGCGCGGTTAGCCGCCTCTGCTTCCTGGCGCTGGGTTTCGATCTCCTGGATAAGGTTCTTGGTTTCGGTTATATCCATGATGGCGCCAGCTACCCGGATAGGGTTACCCAGGTCATCGCGAAAGGTTTCAGCAGCGGAGTGGAAGAAGCCATATTCGCCGTTTTTCCTCTTGGCTCGGTATTCGATATCGAAGGGGGTTTGCCCGGTACGATCCAGGATATGATCCCGCAATGCGTTGTGGGTAGCTTCAAGGTCCTCAGGGTGCAAGAGCCCTTCAAAAGTACTAACCGTGTTGGGGAACTCTTCTTCGTTATCAAAACCGAGGAGGCGTCGGAAACGGTCAGACCAGACAATGGCATTAGTTGATCCCACCGGGTCATCGGCGTTAATTTCCATATCCCAGAGTCCTATATGGGTAGCTTCCAGCACCAAGTTCAACTTGGCAAGCTGGATTTTATATTGCTCCCGGGTATGGATGAGCTCCAACTCCCGCTGGTGGATTTCGGTTAGGTCGTGGATATAGCAGACGATGGCGAAGCTATTTTCGTAAGGTATTTTGCGAAACTCTACCCCCACAGTTCGCTCTTCTCCCTGTAGGATAACCCTGCCTTCCAGCTTGATATACCCGTCTCGAGCGGCAGTATTAAGACTTTGGGACAGGGAGATAGAGAGTTCGCCGTCGGGCTGATAGATGGGAATACTGTCGGTGATGGTTTGCACCACCTCAGCCAGCAACACCTCTTTGGAAGGAAACTCCAGGAAGCTGACGGCTGCCGGATTGCAGTCGATAGCCTGGAAGGCGTCATTAAAAAGAATATTTATTTGCGGGTTCGATTCAAACATCGCCGAAGTGGTTTGTTGCGCCATCTCCAGGGCAAAGACAGCGGAGTTGGCCTTATCCAGAGCGACCTCCAGCTCCCTTTGGATTTGCGCCAGTTCGGAGATATCTTCTATTTTGGCCATGAAGCCGGCTGCTTCTCCCCGCGCGTCGAAGATAGGGGTGGTCGTCACATGCATAACCTTGCCATGGGCATCGAAAGACCAGTCTTGGGGTCCAAAGGTCACGGTGCGCTTCAAATTCTCGAGAATATAGCCATACTCAACACCATTTAAGCTTTGGTAAAGGTTCTGCCCTACCTGGAAAACCTCGCGATCTACCAGGTGGGGCACCAGAGAGCCGTCGAAAATGGTGACGACAAAGTCTTTGTCGGCGCTGCAAATAGCCCCGGGGTAGTTAGCTACCACCGCTTGCAGACGGGCAGCGGTATCGCTAATCTGACGGTTTTGCGCGTTACGGTTGATGGCATTAACCAACATTAACGCCGCCGAGTTGAGAATGCCTATTTCGTCCTCGGCGAAGTAGCGCTCTTTAACATAATCATCGACGCAGAAAACGCCCCAGAACTCGTCTTTATAATAGAGGGGAATGGTTATGGTGGAGGTGAAGCCGTAATGGGCAAGAAACTCCCGGTCTTCCGGCGCTAGGGTGGAGACAGGACCGTTAATATTTTCGCCTTCGGCAAAAAGCTGCAGCCACCGTTGGCTGTAAGGTAAAGCTGTCCCTAAAGATAAGTGGGGAGCAGCCTCTCCTTCTTCGGAGAGCCATTTGTGCTTTAAGACGAAATGGAGCTCATCGTCTCGTGGCTCGTTGCCCCAAATCTGGACACAGTCTGCCTCTAAACATCTGCCTATGAGCTCCATACCTTCCAGGAGGGAGCTTTCAAAGTTCTCTTCCTGGGCAGAAGAGAGCAGGATAATCGCTAGGGTATTGATGACCTTTAGCAGCTGATCTTGCTTGGCAAGGTCCTCTAGCAGCTTTTCGATTTCCCGGGCGCTGTGGGAGGGAGAGCTTGCGTCCATAAAATTACCTCCATAAACCGGTTTTTCTACAGTCTGATCTTACGGTTGAACTATTAAAGCTAAAACCGTGCCAGTTGCCACGGCAAGCAGGAACAAGATGCGCCTGGGAAGTTAGCGCCAACGGCGGTATAGTTCGGCGACTACGGCTTCAATAGGGGCTTTACCGGTTTCGATATCGACTAAACCAGGTTGTTCTGCCAGCTCCCCCAGGAGTAGGCGCATGTTACGAGGGTCGCTGTTCACTTCATAAAGATGAGCGAAGCCATCGCTCCTGAGCCAGGTAGCCCTCTCTAGCTCAGGAGCTACCTGGCTATCGGTAGTGACGGTTATATGGCGGCGGATGGTAGTGAGTTTACGCAAAGCATCGAAGGTGCCGTCGAAGGCCAGCTCTCCGTGGGAGAGGAGCAACAGGCGCCCGGCCATCTCCTCCAGATCGTCCATGTCGTGGCTGGTGATGAGGACGGTAACTCCTTTCTCCCGGTTGAGCTGCTTAAGGTAGTCGATCATACGCCGCTTGGCGAGGACATCCAAACCTAAAGTAGGCTCATCTAAAATAATTAGCTTAGGGCTGTGGAGGAGGAGCAGGGCTAAATCGGCGCGCATCCTTTGCCCTAAAGAGAGCTCCCTAGCGAAGGTGTTCAATAGAGGCTTAAGTTCCAGCATCTCCAGAGCTTGCTCCAAGTTGTGCTGGTAGGTGGCTTCGGGGATATCCCAGATCACCTTTTTCCAGGCAAAACTACTTTGGATAGGGAGATCCCACCACAGTTCGGTGCGGTTGCCAAAGAGGACGCCCAGCTCTCGCATGAGAGGGATCCTCTGTTGTAGGGGGTCGTAGCCTAAAACTTCCACTTTGCCGGTTTCGGGGTGTAACATACCGGCGAGAATTTTTAGGGTAGTGCTTTTACCGGCTCCGTTAGCACCGGCATAAGCCACAAACTCCCCCTGGCGCACTTGGAAGCTAACCTGGTTTAAGGCAACCACCACACGCTGCTCGGGGCGGAGGAGGTTTTTCAAGGTGTTGCTTACCTGTCCGGAGCGTTGCCATTGTAAATAGCGTTTCGTGACCTGCTCTAAATTAACGGCGATGTCCGATGGCGGAGTAGCGGTTGATGCCGATGCTGGCATAGTGACGTAGTCCTTTCTTAAAGAGGGTAAGGGTGATAAGCCAGAGGGTTGCAGCAAAGGCTAAAGGGAACCAACCGGGGAGCCCCAGGGGAGCCTTGCCTAGAAGCGCCAGGCAGGGAAACCAACCGAGCAACCCTACCGGTAATACCGAGCATAGGGTTATTTGCAGCCCCAGGGGCATGCCCGAGAGGGGAAAAATTTTTAGGGCATCGGCTACTCCAAAGACGCGGGAAGATATCTCCTCGCAAGCCACGGGGGCATAAAAGGCAGAAGTAGCAAAGAGATAAGAGGCGCCTATCACCGTAACTACACTTAAGACCAGGCTGCCGGTTAAGCTTAGCCACCACCAACCGTGAGGTTGCAACTCCAGGCGCAGGAGGGAGTAGCGCAGAAGAATAAAGCCGGAGATGAGAGTACCGTTACCGGAAAAAGGAATAAATCCCTCGGTGAGAAGCTGCAGAGGGAGGGGGAGAGGCAGCAGCAGCATATGCTCCAGCTGTCCGCGACCGATACGGCGACTGATATAGCTGACGTTACAGTTGCGCAGGAAGATTTCCTGGATACCGCTCATCGCCATAAGGTAGCTGAGCATAAAGAGGACTTCACTGTCGTTCATGCCGCCAAAGTTTTGAAAGCGCAGTGCCAGGAGAAAGACGCCAGAAATAGCCGCTATATTGCTCAGGAGGTCGCCTAGAATACAGATGAGGCAGTGCTTGGTATCCCGTAGAAACCATGCCAAGTCCATGCGGGCATATAACCCCAGTAAGCTAAAAACGCGCTTAACCTCCATAGGACATCATCTCTTCTCGGGAAGCATTATAGAAAAGGTATAACAGAGGCCAGAGGATAACGCACCACAGTAGCTGACTAAGGATGAGCTGCCAGGGGATAGGGCTGCCGATGGCAATGGCTAAGGGCGCCCCTGCCAGAGCGCCAAAAGGCGAGAACTGCAACCAGTTGCCAATACCGTAGGGAAGAGCCGCGAAGGGGATAAGAGCGCCGGAAAAGATGGCGACGACAGCTCCCCGGATAACAGTGACTACCCAGGAAATGCGCTGCATACGGATGATCAGGCAGGCGAAGAGGAGGTCGATGGCAAAGCCAACCATCATGCAGAGGAGGAGGCTGGGGAGGAAGAGCCAACTTACGGGCAGGATACGGATTGGCCAGAGAGGGGCGCTGAGAGCGAGGGGGAGGGAGAAGAGGAGGAGGTTAGGGATCCAGCCGCCTATAGTGAGAGCGAGGAGCTGAGAGAGAACTCCCAGGGGGCGCTGGTATAAGGAGAGGAAAAGTCCTTCGTAGAGCCACTGGGAAGCAGGGGTAGCAATAACCAGGAGATCGTAGAGGATTTCGCTTAAGAGGGTATAGCTCATCATCTGGGAGAGGCTTAGGTCGATCTCCTGTCCGGCACCTGAAGCAAAGAGGGTGCGCCAGAGGTAGAGCAAAGTTACTAAAGAGATCACCCTAAGAGCGATGTCCGGCAGCAGGTAGATGATGCCGCCTCGCAGCTTCTCCGAGGCTTTAAGAGAAGCGGTAGCGTATAGTTTAAGCATTATGGCTGCTCCTTAAATACGGGGAGTCGATAGCTGCTATTTAACCGGAAGCGGCGACGGTGCAGGCCGATTAGGTGAGCAGAGAGGTTGGGGATAGGCCTTAGGAGGTTTACAAAGCTTTAAGGCGCCGCTCCCGATAGCTCAAAGCCAGATAGCCCAGAGCTGCTGCCAGGGTTGTTCCCAGGCCCAGTTTTAATCCGGCATTGTGGTAGGTAAAGTGTATGGTCTGTTCTCCGGCGGCTAAGGGGATAGCCGCCATAGCGCCTCCCAGGAGGGTTATCTCCGCTGGCTTGCCGTCTATATATGCCGACCACCCTTCTTCGTAGGGGAGAGAGGTGTAAAGCCAGCCAGCTTGGGGGCTGGTGATAGTGCCACGGAAGGAAGTGTCACCGAAGTGCTCCAAGGTGCAAGGATACCCGGCGAGCAAGGCATACCCTTCGTTAAATAGCATTTCATCAAAGCGTGCCACGTAGACACGGATATTGCCGTAGGGGGAAGTAAGAGGAGCTGTTAAGGTAAGGGTATCGCCGGTATTTAGCCAGCCACAACTGAAGATATTGGCGCGCCGGTTTTCGATGGAGCGCATACTACTGTTATTCAACAGCACCTCCAGGTTGCTGCCATAATCTATTTTAGCGAAAGCGTAGTAATAGCCGCTTTGGGCAATTTCGTAGTGCCATTTAAGGTTGCCTTCACTGACCCCTTCGTGGCGGTAGTAGTAGTAATCCCCCAAGTCACGTCGGGTGACGGCATAGTTGCTGTGGCTGGCATAGAGGATATCCTGGAGGGTGAAAAGGTTACCGCTCAGACCGGTGGCTAAAGAAAAAAGCTGGTTTTGTGCCTGGAGGGGGTTGAAGTTGTCAGGGGTAAACTCTTGCGCTTCCTGGGGTAGCCAGAAGGCGAAAGGAAGATGGTAGCGGTTTTCCAGGAGGAGAGAATAACCTGACTGGGCAGTTACCTCCCAGCTATGGGTATCGTAGTAGCTGCCGTCGCGGCTGATAAGGTAGCGCAGCCCCAGGAAAGCGTTAGTTAGGGGGGAGGTTTCGCTAAAGTAGTAGCGACTGGCAGCATCCCAGGCTGGAACTCCCATACCTTCCATAAAACGGGTGGTTTTAACATTGGCGGTGGAGGAGAAAAAGGTGATGCCCTCGTAGCCATAAATAGTGGGGTCGTTGTGGGTATACCATTTGGTAAAATCGGTGCGATAAAATTGTTCCCCAGGCTCTTCGCGCTGGGCGAGCAGCTCCTGAATAGGGTCGTAAAGCCAGAGGTAGGTCTCCCGGGAGGTAGTACCTACGGAGGTTACCCCCACAATGGTACTGGCAGTGTGCTCTACAAGGACTACGATAAGTAGCATCAGGGAACCATACCTTCCCAGGCGAGACCAGGAGCGCTGGCGTCCTAAGAGAAGAAGCAGGTACACCATGCCCAAAGCTATCCCCAGGTATAAAGCGTAATCTGGCTGGGAGCCAAAGGCAGCTGAAGCTAAAGGAATTAAGGCGCCACCTCCCAGGGCTAGCAGCTCCGGGGCACCGAAGCGCTCCAGGGAGGTCAAAGCTCGGTAAGCCATGGTGACTAAAGTGAAAGGAATAAGGAAGGAGAGGCGGTAGGGGAGCTGGTTAGGGACATGGAAGCCGTGCCAGATGAAGCTGAGCATGTTCAGGTTGCAGCTAAGCAGCAGAAGAGCTACTAAAGCGGTGTGGGCAAGGCGCTCACGCCAGGAGAGGCGGGAAGTTACCAAGTAGAGAGCGGTGAGCATCAGAGTGAGCCAACCGCAGTAGATATTGGGTAGTCCTTCAATACTGGTGGGTATGAGAAAAGGGAGAAAATTGCCCATAATAGCGGTAAAGCTTTCAAAAAAGGAAGCAGAAGTGGGGAAGCGGGTGGCAGCGCTATAGGCGTTTTGCAAAGCGTGGTAGGCAGGAAGGGTAATAAAGGCGGTTAGCCCTAAGGCTACCCCTGAGCTGAGGGCAATTAGGCCAAAGCGCCGGCAGATGTCGCGCCAGGAGAGAGCTAAGGAGAGGCAATAAACTCCAAAAAGGAGCGCCACATAGATACAGACAATATAGCCGATGTAGAAGTTACTGATAACGCCTACGGCTAAAGCGCCAATATAAAGGGTGCAGCGCCCTTGACGCATCAATTGGTGCAACCCTAAAGCTATGAGAGGAAGGAGAGCCACCGTGTCCATCCACATGATATTCCAGTAGTAGCCTAAGGTGAAAGCAGACAAAGCATAGGCGGTGGAGAGGGATAGCCAGGCTACCGGCGGCGGAATCCCCCCAGGGATGGGAGTTACCGGCCAGGCGTGGCGCAGGTAAAGAGCACAAAAAAAGCCGGCCAAGCCGATTTTAAGCAGCAGCAGTAAAGTAATAACCTCTCTGAGCCAGGCAAGGGGGAAGAGAGCTATAAGCAGGTTTAAAGGGGAAGCCAGGTAGTAGGCGATGAGTGCCAGGTAGTTAAAGCCTAAGCCGGAAGACCATGACCAAAGCAAAGAAGCACCCTCGCGCAGGCGGTGCCAATACTCCCTCAGGAAAGGGTAATACTGCTGCCATAAGTCGGTAACCATAATTTGGCGTTTGGCAAAAGGAAAAATGCCATTTACTGCAAAGGCTAAAGCCATGAGGAGGAACGGGGTGGCAAAAGCCCAAGCCAGGTAGAAGTTAGCGGAGCGGGTGGCTAAGAGGTCGGGGGGGGGAAGGTTTAGCTCCGGCGCCTCTTCAGGGAGAGTTACGGTATTGTTCACAACAGGGAGAACACCTCCGTCGGTTTTGTTTGCAGAAGGTGAGCCAGGCGTGCTATAATTACACCAGCTCGAAGCAGGAGAGGATGTTATGTCAACCCTTACGATGGTTATACCTTGTTATAACGAAGAGGCTTCGTTGGCAAAGCTGTATGCGGAAATAACCAGAGTGAGTCAGCTACTGCTGGATGAGCATGGCTTATCTTGCCGTTTTTTACTGGTGAATGACGGTTCCCGTGACAGCACCTTGGCGATAATTAAAGCTCTTAGGGAGAGAGATCCTCGTCTGGATTATCTCTCTTTTTCACGAAATTTTGGCAAAGAGGCGGCTATTTATGCCGGTTTACAGCACAGCCAGGGTGACTTTGTCGCCGTCCTCGATGCCGACCTGCAGCATCCCCCGGTTATGCTTCTGGAGATGTTTGCCGCCATAGCTAACGAAGGCTACGACTATGTAGCTGCTAGGCGCACCTCTCGCCGGGGGGAAGCTCCTCTGCGCTCCTTCTTTGCCCGGAGCTTTTACCGTTTAATGAACAGCGTTTCGCCAACAAAACTGGTGGATGGGGCTACCGATTTTGCTCTATTTACCCGCCAAGTGGCTCTGGCTATCCTGGCACTGCCGGAGTATAACCGTTTTGCCAAAGGGCTTTACGCCTGGGTAGGCTATAAAACTAAATGGCTACCCTACGAGAATGTCGAACGGGTGGCGGGTAGCAGCAAATGGTCTTTTGTGGGGTTGTTCCACTACTCTTTGCAAGGGATTTTGGGTTATACCACTGCGCCCTTAGCCCTACCCCTCTATTTGGGCGGGGGGTTGCTGCTGGTAGCCTTAGGGGCCTTGCTTTATTTGCTTGGGGTAGGGCCGAGTGCCGCTGGGGAGCGTCCCTTTTTAATCGTACTTATTTGTGGTTGTAGCGGGATGGTTTGTCTCTCACTGGGTATTGTCGCCCTGTACTTAGGTAAAATGTACTGGGAAATTAAGGGTCGTCCCGTTTATATTATCCAGGAAATGAGTATGGAATAACCTTTACTTCGTTGCCCTACCTGTTTATTCCTGCCAAAATCGTTACTAAAACCCCGGTACCTCCTTATCTTTCGGAAGTACCGGGGCTGGGGAAACCAAGGGGAGAGCTCCGGAGGTAGGATAAACTTTACTTGGAAGAAATAACTACCTCGTCTAGCAAAACGTGGGGGAAGAGATGATTCCATGCGGGCTTGGCTACCTGGGAACAATCGATAAAGTGTTGGCGCAGATGCTCAAAGGCGTTAATCGTAAACATACAATCTTTAACCCGACCGACAATCTTGCCTTTTTCAATTTTCAGCCCTAAGGCTACCGTTCCTGAGACAATACCGGCATAAGGGTTACCCGACCAGGAACCCATGGTGTCATAGATAAGCATACCGTACTCGACGGAGCTAATAAGTTCCTCTAAGGTTTTGCTACCTGTAGCCAGCTGCAGGTGATGATACATAGGTGCGCTGCCGCCGCTGGCGTTGCCGGTACTCTCTTTGCCTAAGAGGGCGCCGGTTTTGCGGTCGAGAATTAGACCTACCGGAGAGCCATTTTGGACTAGAATGTTGCGTCTGGTGGGGGTACCTTCACTGTCGAAGGGGACGGAAAAGACAGAGCGCTCCAGGGAGCCGTCATCCACCAGGTTGAAGCGGGGATCCAGAAGTTCCTGCCCTAGCTTATCGGCCCAGGGGGAGAGCTGCCTGGCTACTGACATACCGTTTACGCAAGCTAGCACCGGATTGATAATACTGCCCACTTCACCAGGGGCAAAGATAACCGGGTAAGAGCCGGGAATAAAATCTACTACCTCTTTGGAGTAGTTCAGAAGATCAGCTAGTTCATCTTTTATCTCCTGAAAGTTCAACTTCGGTCCTGAGTTAAGCACCGCATGGGAAAGATCTACTTTGTCGTCCCCTTGAACCAGCTCTAAACCGGCATAACCACCCCAAACCGTTTTGCGGTAGCTGTGGTTAAAGCCCAGGCTGGTTTCAAGAGTTAGCTCGGTTTTGGTAGATTGTATGCCTGCCGAGACCGACAAACGAGAATCCAAGGCGCGCAAGTCGGCGACTAAAGCGCTGAGCTGTTCAATAACCTGCTGGGAGGTAAGATCGTCGGGGTCTTCCAGATGAAGCTCTTTAATTGGGCTGTCGCCAACGAAAGGGATAGTATGGGCGGAGCCGTAAGGCAAGGCGGCAATGGCTTGCTGCAAAAGTGCCAGACTGCTGTGGGGTTTGCTGCTAACGGCAATGCTTAGCTTACCTTGGTGTTGCAGACGCAAGGTTTCGTTTAAGCGGTCGGCGCTTTCAATACTTTCAAAGGAGTTACCGCGGAAAGCGGTAGTTTTACTTTGGTTGCGGACACGGCTGAGCTCGTAACTGGCGCCCCAGGGGAGATGCTCTCGTAGGCTCACTCTTTCACACCTCCCAGGATGACGTTTTGAATACGGATGTGGGGGCAAACGCCGCCGGTAGGCAGAGGAGACTGGCTACCTTTGCCGCAACCACCGGCTCCACCGCCAAAGGGACCTAGGTCGTTACCCACCATATCGATATTCTCTAAGGTAGTAAAGACATTGCCCATCAGCTTAACATCCCGCACCAGCTCCGCCAGTTTGCCATCTCGGATCATGTAGGCATAGTGAGCGGCAAAGTTGAACATCTCACCATTGGTCTGACCGCCCCCGGAACCGATAGCATAAACTCCCAGCTTGACATCTTTCAGCATATCTTCGAAGCTGCTCTCGCCTATGCCGATGCAGGTATTGCGCATTCTGACAATGGGAGGAAAGATATAGTTAATAGCTCTGGCGCTACCTGTCAGTACGGTGCCTTCTTCTGCCAGTTTGGCTGCGCTCCAGCGGTTGTGCAGGCGTCCCACTAACACCCCTTCTTTAACTAGGTCGGCGCGCTTACAGGCGACACCTTCATCATCGTAGATTAAGCCGCCGCGAACATGCATAAATTCACCGGTTTCATAAATATCCAGGATAGGTTTGCCCAGGACGCGTCCTAAGCTCATGGCTTTGAGAAAACCAGGGCTCTTGGCCAGATCGTCGGCTTCGCTGAGGTGCCCAAAAGCTTCGTGGACAAAGAGACCGGTGTGGGCAGGATCGCAAATTACGGTATAAACTCCGGCTTTCATGGGGGGAGCATCTAAAAGATTTTGCGTTAGTTCGCACATTTCTTTAATTTGCTGGTCTAAGTTCAACATGTGGTCTAAACCTTGGGAGGAGCCGGTAGCTACACTGGGGCTCACCGAAACATCCCCTTTGCGGCCGTGGGCGGTTACAGAAGCTGCGGTGTCGACTTTTTCCTGACGGATGGCGGTTCCTTCCGAGTTAACAAACCAGACGGTGGTGCAGCGCTCCTGGAAAAAGACCGAACAGGAGGGGATATTAGGGTAGGAGAGAACCAGTTGCTGGTAATGCCCTAAAATACGCACCTTTTCGTCTAAGGAAACCGCTTCGGGATGCAAAGTCCAGTTGGGACAGACATCTTCCACTACTACCGGCACTTCAGCCAGCTGGCTTTGCTCTTGCACCAAAGCCCCTGCCGCCTTCGCTTGATCACAGGCTAGGCGCAAATTGGCTTCTAAATCGTCCAGGTCGTTAAAGGTAGCAAACCCCCAGCCACCGTGATACAGCGCTCGCACATTACCCCCAAAAAGGTTGTTACTGCGCACCTGCTCCAAAGCCTGCCCCTGATGCATAATTTGTAAATCGCGGCTGTCTTCAATACGAATTTCACAGTAGTCTACATCAGCCAGGTTCAGTTTCTCCAGTAAAAAAGCTTTTACTGTTTCGAAGGTTTCAGCTCGCCAGTTAATCTTATCCATAATCGCCCTCCTGTAAAAATATGTTACTGCTTTAAACTGCAGGCAATGGGGTGAGGTGCCAAACTGCTCTCCTGCCGTCCGTTATATAATAATTCCACGATGGCAACAGTATTCCTTCATTGCTTGTTTGCCTAAGAGGATTCCTTGCCGCTACCGATGACCAACCAGGAAAAGGAGAGTGTCACCATGCATCTGTTTTTGACCGGTGAGCGAGGGGTGGGGAAAAGCACTGCCATCAAGCGCTTTTTGGCAGAGCAGGCCAAGCCTTATCAAGGTATCCAAACCTATATGGGTGAGGTGGATGCCCAGGGAGTGCAGCGGGTTTATGGTTCTGCCTTTGGTAAGAAGCATGACGATGAAGCTTATTGTATTGCCGTCAGGCAGCCGGGAGGTAGGCCGGTGGCGGTGCTTTCCGCTTTTGAAGTGTTATTATGGGGGATCTTGGATAAGCTGGAAGCCTCCGGGGGTTTCATTGTTTTAGATGAGTTAGGTTTTCTGGAAGCAGAAGCGGTGCGCTTCCAGGAGAAGGTTTTCACTTT
>Ga0123353_10006601_pt1 | contig 15490 bp, 2 predicted proteins | sample TergutLab28metaG_3_FD_92763 | JGI IMG/M metagenome (GOLD analysis project Ga0123353, IMG submission 92763) | Labiotermes labralis P3 segment gut microbial communities from Petit-Saut dam, French Guiana - Lab288 P3 | ecosystem: Host-associated > Arthropoda: Insects > Digestive system > Gut ... | reverse complement strand
TTCGGCATCGGACAGCGGGTCGGGAGTTGCCGCGGTGTTTTTGTCCAGAATACTGCCGAGAACAGTGATATACAGGTCGCCGTCGATGCCGGTTTTGATTTGGTCGACGTTAAGGTCGCCGGTGTGTTTGATGCGGATGTCTCCCGTTGCGGAAAGGTTGACGTTGTTGCCGACAGTCATCAGGAAATCGCCGCCGTCCTGAGCGGTGATTTTTCCGGAAGCAACGGCAACGGTCAGGTTGTTCGAAACCGTGATTCCCGTTCCGCCGGTTTTCATCAACACATCGGCGGTCGATGTCAGAAGTACATTTTCGCCGGAAACGGATTGGACTAACAGCGGATTCTTATCGACGGCAAGATTAACCCAACCGTTTGCTGCAGCGTTGAGCGTTGTGTTACCCCAAACGGATTCGATTCGAATGGCGGTATCCTCCGTACCGATGTTTTTTGCATTCAACGTGATTTCTTTCGACGTGATGACGGCATTGCCAGCAATGCCGCCGACAGTTGACATAATGTTGACGGTATCCGCCGCACGAACAAGGTCGCCGAGCGAAATAGTTTTCGCACCGGAGATATTGACGCTGCCGGAGGTCTCGTTGCCGGTGAAAAGGATGCTTATCGGCTGCGACGCATTCAGGTATGTCGTGAAGGTCTCATCGTACTGCTGCGTTGCTGTGTAATCATGATAATAATGCCGGTGTCCGAAAAAGACCCAGCCGGTATCACGGATAGGACCAAGTGTTTCCGTCGGAGAGGAAGTCGTTCTTTTATAGTCACCGTACAAAATGCCGCTGCCCAGCGTTGAGTCCACGACCAGAAACGTTCCGACAGGCGTTCTGCTGTTGACGCTGGCACTTCCGCTCACGCCGGTCACGTATTTGTCGTCCTTCGCCAGCCAGTCGCCGCCGACACCAAAGGCGTAACCGATGTCCTTGTCATAAGTATATTCCCATTGCAGTGTTGACGTTGTCCCGACAACGGTTTTCAACCACCGGTTTGCGGTAGTTGCATAAGTCAGATTGGTATCCGCAACTTTAACGCCGTTGATGTAGTAATCTCCGTCTTTTCTTTCGTAGAGGGTCTTGAGCGGCTGACCGTCTGTTCCTTTGGAAGTATCGTAAATCGTGATAGTTCCTTCCGAACCGAGACCGGCATCGACACGCCCAAGGACAAGATTATATTCGTTGGGAGCGGTTATCGTGATATTTCCGTAACCGTCTTCGACATGCAACTGACCGTTGCCCGTACTGATGATGTTTCCGTAGAGCGTAATGTTTCCGCCCATCGCGGTGATGTTATCGATGGTGATGGTTTGTGTATCTTTATCAAAAATAATCGTTGGGAAAACGATACTCAGGTAATCATTTCCGTAGAGTGTCTCAGTCAATCCCTCGTTCCTGTTCAGGAGACGGTTTGCAAAAACATACTTCGTCAAATCCGTTTCGTTCCTGCCGATGGCATCCAAAACGGTTTGTGAGGTCAGGTCGATATTATACTCAAGAGAACCGCTGTGAATCTTTCCGTTGATATTCAATGTTTCCGCAGAGATGAAGACAGACCGCTGACCGTAAATCGTTCCGGTGGGTGCCGGATTGGCAAGGTCCGACAGGTTTGAGACAATCCAGCCGGCAACACTGTGCGGATCGATTTGCGATTTCGCTTGGTTTGGCTTTTTGAGGTTATCATCAGAACCGGACGTGACAACTCTCGCATCGGCATACGTTTGGACTTTCGACGTGATGTAAGCCGTTGCCACAGCGGAAACCAGCACCTCATACCCCTTTTTGGTTGTAAGCAGTGACGCAATATCGTCTTTAAGGGATACCCCGCTCTTCGATATGAGATTCTGTTCCAAGTACTGTTGATTCCAATTGACCGTGCCGGTTTTACCGAAAACGGCAATCCACGATTCCGTCGTTGCGGCATCCTGAATTTTAACGACGGCATCATTGTACTTGGCAAAAGCGTTGCCCACTTCGGCGAGATTGTTTCCGACCGCGTTAATCGCCGTTTCATACGTCATGATTCGGTCAACAAGCGGCTCGGTCGCGGCAAGAAGATCCTGATAGTGCGTAAGCCAATCGACATCCTGTTTATAGTACCCGGTACGCTGATCCAAACTTGCCTGCGTAACACCGCTATTAGGCTTAAGATCGCCCAGTTTCTTGACATCAAGTGCATAATCGCCTGAAAGCAGTGCTGTTGAAAAGTTGGATGTATTATCTCTGAGCCACTCAAAATCCTGCTGTAAGTAATTCGACCATATAGTAATTCTCTCCCTATACATCTGAGGATAATACTCGGCATTGGCATCGCTATAAACGGCACCGGTTACCCCGCTGAATGCTGTTTTAGCGTCAGTAATGATTTTTTGGAATTGCGCAATGTCGAATTTGACTCCCGCTCCGAGTAGCATAGCTTCGTTCATCCACTGGGTAATCGCTTTGGCGATGTCAGCACCGCTGACGAAGGGATTTCCGCCGGTGTCGGTTCGACCGTCCTGATAACCCTGATAGAACGAACCTGCTGTCGAAACGGAAATGTCCCGCGCAATTATACTGGAACCGCTTAGCCATTCACGTCCCATCAGCCAGATGCTTCCCACACTTTCGAGGGTTACCTTTCCGCCCGGATTGTACAAGACGGTATCAGTGAGGAACATTTCCGCTGCAAGATTGCCCCCCGAACCGCCAAACATGTTGCGAACAGTGATAGACGGAGAACTGTCGTCAATGTCGGAAATTAACGTTGCACCGTCGAGTGTGTTAATGACGTAGTTATTGCGGAGAATCCGTCCGCCGCCTTCGAGCGGATTGGGAATGTACAAGGTTGCGTTGCTAAATTCAAGAAAATAATCCGAGTTGTTGACGATTTCGATCTGCGGACTGCCGTGAGCCATCAGTGTGTTAGTCGAATGGGCAGTGATGGAATTGACCGCAAAGGGCTGACTGACATTCCCCGTTAGCAGAGAAATATCCCCCGCCGCTGCGATAATGTCGCCTGATATCTGGAAGAGATTCACCGGCTCATAATTGTTCGGATTGCTCGGATCGAGTCCCGGACTCTTAAGATAATGCGCGAGTTGTTGTGTCAAATAGTCGATTTCCATCTGGTATGCCTGCCACTCTGCGGGAAACTCCAGAGCCATCGCCTGCTTCTCCTTGAGCGAAGCAATCTGCTTGTCGAGCAATGTGAACATGCTTATATCGCTGGCAGCAACGTTCAGGGTGACCCAATCCGATTTGATAATGTCGTCCAGACCGTTGATGGTCAGGAACGTATCGTAATGGAATCCCGCTTCCAGAACATTGTTCGCCCCCAATTTGATGGTGTTGAAATTGTTCGTTTTGACTTTGCCGGTGGATTCCTTAATGGAGAACTCCCGGTCTCCGAAAAACGCGTCTTTCCCGCCGGTCCAAAGGTATTGCGACGAGGCATAAGCGCGTGCCGTGTAACTTTCCTGCCCGGTTTGCAAGAGAATATCCTGTACCGAATACAATTTCGAACCGGTAATGTCAATCAGGTTGGTTACGGAAATATCCGTCTCGGCACCGACCATGACACCGCCGGTGATCGGAATGACACCGCCGTTGAACACCCGCGTTTGTGCATCTATCACTGCCGTACCCCTTCCGGCGGTCAGGGACATGCCCAGTAGTTCGTTCCATGCTTCCAATGTACTGCCGTTGAGTATAATTTGATTCTTGCCCGCAAGATTGACGGACGACTGTCCCCCGGCAACGACAACGGCACCGAGCGTATCGGTGGTATGACGCGCCGACACACCGGTCAACGTTCTGTAGGCATCCAGTTGGATGATGCCGCTGAGCAAGTTGGCTTTGCCGATTTCTAGCAAGGTGTCGAAGTTCATGTCGAGGTCCGTGTTTCCGAACGCGGCGACTCCGAACCCGCCAGCATCAACGTCGCCGTTGCTCTTGACGTTATCGACATCGACGATGGCTCCGATGAGGATGGTATCGTATCTGCCGGGCAAAGTCGTCGCTGACCGGAGCATGACACTATCGGCGACATAAACCTTGGCATTGCCGCCGAGTTTAATCAAACTGTCGATTCCGCCGCCGCCAAGCAAGCCGCCAGCTAAACCGTAAGCGTCCGTTTCGCTGTTTCTGAAATTCTTTACGGCTTCAAGTATGATATTATCGGCGTGAATTTTTGCATCATGAGCGATATTAACAACGGCATCGCCGTCAAGTTTCAGTGTAATGCCTGCTCCGCCGAGCCCGAGATAATAACCGATGGCACCGGCATCGGCTTCGACTACGATATCTTTGAAAATCTGATCCGATTGGATCAGTACGTTATCGGCACGAATCTCACTGTTTGCACCGAGCGAGGTCGTGATGTCGCTGGTGAAGGTCGTCCAATTTCCCGCACCTGCAACACCGCCCAGGAAAGCCCCGGCTCCGGCAATGGCAGAGGTTTCGCCCTGGTTGACACTTTTCCCTTGCAACATGAAATCGGCAGCAGTGGCGTTTCCGATAAATGATGCCGTGACGTTGTCCTTGACATTAACGTATATCAATGCACCACCGGCGGCGGCAGCGAGACCGACCCCGATTCCAGCCGCGGTCGCATTGATATTGTTATCGGCAGTTGCTCCCAGTGTGATGACATTAGCATCAAGGTTGCCCCCCAAAAGTAGTCCGGCACTTTGTTTTTGCGTGAGCGGAGCATTTAGTTTTCCCGTAACTTCCTTAACGTCTCCAAAGAGGTTCTCCGTCCGCGTCGTACCGGTGTCGGCAAAATCGGTATTTTTGAAGACATTCAACGTGTCGTCGATGCCTTCGTTCGACCCCTTCGCTCCACCGATGGTGACGTGATTGATTGTACCGGCAAGTCCCACTCCGCCAGCGGCACCGGCAATCGTGATGAGTTCTTTGATATTCCGCGTTACGGTCGCTTGGGCTGTAATGGATTCGGTTGCCGTCATGTCGGCGTATCCACGAACCACAGCACCGTTGCGTAGTTCCAGGACACTCAAACCGCCGGCGGCACCCACGGCACCCACAGCAAAGCCGCCGATGTTCGAAATTTCCTGCGTGAAAATGTCGTCGGCTTCGACTTGGATTGCTTTTCCTACGAGTTTGGTATCGGTGCCGTCAAAAACAATTTCCGTGAAACTGTCGACAAAAAACAAGCCCATTGCTCCTCCAACTCCAACACCGCCTGCTCCCAAAGCATCGATGTGTTCGGCAAAAATCGTCTCGCCTTTCGCTCTGACGGAAAGCGTGTTGCCACTGATGAGATTGTATTTCCCTCCGATGTTCACGGCGGTGTTTTGCTCAAGATTGTTGATCGTAAAAGCAACACCAACACCGACAATTCCGCCAGCGACCGCTGTGTTGAGGGCGAAAATGTCCAACTGGCTTTCGGCATAAACATCCAGGTTGTTTCCGGCTTCAATCGTATTTCCGGCGGTTCCACCTGTCAAATTTGTTTGGACTTTCGACGTGGCGATGATGCCTTGAGCATTGACGGGCACTGCAACACCACCGATGGCTACGCCGATCAGGAATGTGTCTGTGTTGTCGCTGTTTCTTGATCCAATGGAGATGTCTCTGACCGCTTTGAGGTTGCTTCCTTTGATGTTCGTTTCAACAAGTGAATGGAGCAGATGAATATCGACGAGGGCACTGACGGCGGCGATTCCCCCGGTTGCGCTAGCGACGACACCCAGTGATTTGGTTTCCGCAAGTGCTTCGATGATAATGTCCTGATCCGCTGTTCCGGCAACTGCCTGGTTCAACTGAGCATTGTCGAGATTGATGATTGTCTTCCCACCGATGCTGTTGACCGGCACACCGACATTGACCCCCGCCATTGTTCCGAAGGAGACGAGAAAGAAGTAATTGTCAATTTCGCTGTGCGTGTAAGCACCGATGCCGATTCCCTTCTTGCCCGTAAATGTGTCGGAAAGTCCATTGATTCCATAGCCGCCATTTTTGACGCTTGCGGCAAGACCGGTAAAAGTGCTTGCTTTGTTGGCTTTTGCGTTAATCGATGAGTTAGTGATGTCGATGACAGAGTTACTACGAACACCATTGTACGTGACACTCCCTGCAACGGAAACACCGAAGAGCGCGGCGGCGACCGCGACGTTGCCTGTAACCGCAAGAAGGTCGCCATCGACATTGGTATGAATCAGCGCATTTCCTTCGGCAGACAAAGCGGAATTGACAATATCGATTCCCACCTTGGAATTCATATCGTTTATGGCAATGGTCGCACCAACAGAAGCACTTCCTGTAGCACTGACTGTTAATACAAACGCACCGGTAATCGCGTACAAGTCGTTAGTTGTTTCCGCATCGAGGACAATGGAATCACCCGCCATCAAGTCAGCATTGTTCAGCGAGATGATAGTTGTTCCTTTAAGAACGTTGACGGTCAAAGCGGCGGCAACTCCGGCGTACTGTCCGCCTGCTAATGCCAGCGAGGAACCGACGACTTCGCCGGAATTGGTCGCTTTGAAAACGATGTCCCCACTGGTAGCATTGATTCGGCTGTTCGCGGAAAGAGCAACTTGGTTCGTCGCCACCAAGACATTAGCACCGGCACTCACGCCGACTCCGGCGGTGCCGCCGACTCCGCCGCCGATAACGACGGAGTACATTGCGTTATTGATTTGCGAAGAACCGACGACGTTTTGCCCAGCGGTCAACGCGGAATTTTCCGTAACAACTCTAACTCTTCCGCTGATGCTGTTGTATGAGGCACCGACTCCGACACCGGCAGTACCGGCGGCTCCGACGGCTGCGCTGATGGAAACCATACCGCCGCCAGAGAATGCGTCCATCGTAATATCCTTGCCGGCATTGACATCACTATCAACAATGAAGATTTCCGTGCGGTTCCGAGCATTCCAGATTACTTGGATCGGATTGTTCTCGCCGGTAACGTCGGCAAAGAGGGAATTCAATTCGCCTTCTCTCGAAGCGTGTTCGGCTTTGGTGTCGTCCGGTGTCTCCAAGTCCGCATCGTCCAGTTGAATGGTGCCAATCGTGTTGATCGACAGCGAAACACCAACCCCTGCCGTTCCACCGCCGCCGATGGACAGAAGAAAACTGGTGAGGTCGGAGTTGTTTTCCGCAGCGAGATTGACATCGCCGATTACGGAATCCACAGTTGACTTGTACAAGTCAACGCCGACAGAATGTGCAACCATGTTGTACGAGAAACCGACTCCTACACCGACATCGCCTCCGGCACCAACGGTAAACGAGGCGTTGATGATTCCCGCCGTACTTTCCGCCGAGACGTTGATGTTTCCGATCAATGCTTGCAAAGTTGATTGATCAAAAACTACTTCGGTTCGTCCACCGACGAGGTTTACGCCGACGTTTCCTGCGACTCCAGCAGTCTGTCCCGCCCCGACTCCGACAGCGACCGCAATTATGCCGCCTTCGGTTTTTGCCGCAATACCAGCACTTCCGGTCGTAATGGTCGAACCTGCAATGGAAACGAAAGTCTCCTCGGTCATCAAATTGATACCGATATTGGCACCGATGCCGACCTTACCACCGCCGCCAACGGCAAGTGCCGCCGTAATAATACGCGGACTCAGGATAGACATTCCGAGTTGGACGCTTTTTTTCTCTGTTGTTGTATTTTCGTTTTGATCGGTTTTGTCGAAGTCAATGGTTTCACCATCTGCGAGATAGTTACTGTCCCCACTACCTTCGGTTTTTGCGAGAAGAGCAAGCAGTTCTTTGTAGGAGTTGTCCGTTCCATTGAAGGTATCGCTCAACGCCACAGCGATGAAATCCCCAGTAAGCGTCAATTCCGAGCCGATGATTGATACGGAGGTATCACTATCGGAAAGTACAAAAGCCAACGTCCCACCGATGCCGACATTGCCCGACGTTGCACCGCCAGCCAGAGCAACCGTGATGATGAGAGATTCCGTCGCTGCCTTTGTCGTGAGGTTACGAGCGTTGATCACGGAATCGAAAAGAGAGACTCGTGTATCCAGCGTAAGATTGCTTGCCGCAATGGACATACCGATGGCAGCGTTGCCACCGACGGCAAGTCCACCAGCGATGTTTGCAATCAGTGCTTTGTTGGTTGCGCTGACCGTCATGTCGCCGCTTGTACTGGTGTTCGTCTTCTTGATCGTTGTGTTTCGTATGTCGGCAAGCGTTTCACTTGCTATCGAAGCAATGGACAAACTTCCTGCGACCTCAAATCCTTCACTTGAAGCGGAACCAGCGGCACTTGCTGTCAACGCACCAATATATCCGCCTCGATTCGCATTGAGACTAAACGTGTCCGTATAGGTTAATGTACTCCCTTTCGTATCAACAAGTGCTTGCGTATTGCCGAAGAGCATATTGATACCGACTGCTCCGGCAATACCCTTGTTATTGCCGGAATCCAACTGAACGACCACGCCGCCGACTAAGGCGGCATCAATGGATTTATTGATGGCTTCAATGTTGAAACTGTCGGCTGTAATTTTCACGTTGCCATTAATTCCGGCGACAACGTTTTCAATGAGAAGATTGACTGCAACCGCACCGGCGATTCCCAAATCCGAACCGCTACTACCACTGCTTTTGCCGCTGCTGCCGGAAGTCACGTTTCGCTGATAATCGTTTATGTAACTCGTCAAATACCCCAAACTTTGCGATTCGGAAGTTCCTAATTTACCTAATTCTTTTAACTCAACGAATGCTTGCGTCGCATTTTTTAACGTCTCTTCCTGTTTCTCCAACTCCTTCTTTTCGAACGCTGCGATGGCATCTTTATCTTCCGTGGTTACGGCTCCGGCAACGGCAACCGTAGCGGTAACGCCCGTGGCTTTTGCCTCGATGTTGACATTGCCGCGGACAACGGATTCTACGATGCCAGCGGCGGGCGAACTCTTATCGTCAGGGTAATTCCCCCAAACGGCGTACACTTCCCTAATGGCAATAGGAACATTTACCGTAAGACCAAAGGCAGTGTCATGACTCGCAACAACACTACCGCCGACACTGATGAGGATTGTCTGGTCTTTCGCATCAATGTTCACATTGCCTGCCGCTATGATCTGAGCCCCTTCGGCGATTTTCGCCCGGGCTTCCGTGAAAAATAGGGTTGCACCAATGGTTCCGGTGAGTCCCAAATCATCCGATTTACTTGCACCAATCCCCAAACTAATGTCAAACCCCTTTGTTTCAGCAGATACTTTGACATCGTTGACATTGATCAACTCTGCCGCACCGATTTCCGCGATTGCCTTGTTATCGATCCAACTGAATGTAATTCCCACACCAATGCCTTTGTCTCCTTGGTTGCCCCACATGCTTGGGTCTGCGTTATTAGTAGCACCTCCATAATCAAGGAACGAACGTATATTGCCAACAAGGTGTCCCATTTGTGTGTCCGTTACCGCATTGACGATCACATCCGGTTTGACCGTGCCTATTCCCGTAATTTTCACGCCGTCTTGAATCTTCGCAACAGTGTCGTTGTCCATGAAGGTTACAGAGAACATTCCGCCGATTGCCATTTCTTTGGCATCAACCGAGGTTTGCGACCAAGAATTGAAAAAGCCCGAAGCCCCCAAGGTACTGGACATGAGCATATTCATGAAGTCCTGCACGGAATCATAAACAAATTCGGCGATTTTCGGTCCCGACCTGTCGTTGTTTTCGTCTGCAAAATAGATGCCGTTAGTAATGAGATTGGCAAGAAACTGGTCGGTATTATAGGGTACTTCCGTTGTGGCATCGATATTGATTTTCTTTCCAACTTGAATTTGTGCCCCGCTTTCGATGACCGCACTGGTATTCTGGAGAACAACCGTAACCGGTACGGACATGGCAACGGCAAACTCTTTTTTGACATCTTCTTTATTTTTTCCTTCGCCCACTTCGTATTCCCTGATGAGTGCCGAGGCGACCAATACTGGCGTATTCGTTGTGTACGCCTCCACAATGAGAGACTCCGTAGCAGTGATGTTTGCGGTTCCGGCAATGGTTACAGTAGTGTCGATGTTGTCCACCATGACTGCCAGTCCGAGTCCTAAACCAAATTTGTCTGCCTTGCGAGTGCTTGTTCCGGCAATTTTCTTGATTAATTCATCAACCCCTTTTCTGATACCAAACATAATCGGATCCGATGCCGCTTCCGCGCCTGTGTACATCGTCTCATCGAAATGAGAAGACCCCATAGACACAACAGCAGTTACAGAATTGGACGTAACATCCGTTATTGCCTTGACATCAATTGTTTTCGCCTTCAGCACACCACCGATGGAAACGTTGGTATCAAAGTCTTCGATGAGAACACCGATGGAGAGTGCGAGGTAGGACTGTCCGCTTCCCCCCCACGCTTCAAGCGATGCGGCACGTTCTGTATTGGCAGAAATGTTGATGTCACCATTTTCGGCGGTCAGTTGTGCGCCGTTTTTGATGTCGATTTTATTATTGCCGTTCATCACGGCGAGAGCCAACGCAAAGTCGAACGGAAGTGCATCTTCCTTCATGCTATGAAATCGATACGCATGGGTTGCTTGGTTGACCACGTCGGACTGAATCGTGATGTCTTTATCGGCTGTGAGTTTCGCCGAACCGCCAATGGTGATAGCCGAATCGGTCAATGTTACAGAGACCGAGGGACGAACAATGCCGCCGAACCCAAGCGAACGGACGGTGGACTCCGCCTCGGCTTTCGACCAAATTTCGATGGATTCTTTTGCTTCCAACGTTCCGTCGATTTGGATCGATGCTGTAACATCGTAACCATCAAAGGGAACAAATTGACCGGACAGAATATCCGTGAATGTACCCATGAACGTATCAAATATACCACTGGCATAATTGTTATAATTCTCTAAATGTTCATTCTCAATTTTGTTACCCAGATTATCGGTGACTGTTCCATCCTCAAGGGTTTCCATGGAGAACTCCGCATGCGAAGCAATAGCCCTGATGGAAATGTTATTTCCGCGAATCAGTGATGCCGAATCGACTGTGATTTCGCTTTTTCTGACACCCACCGGTACAAACATTGTCCACCAGGCACCGTTTATTGTGTGGATGTCAATGTCCCCTGCCTTTCCGTTTACTGCGCTGGCATCGAGCCGCGTGTTAGCCAATGTTACTTCGGTTCGTGCGAGAAGGCTGATGCTGCCCGCATTATATGTACCGGTCGCAAACGAAAGAACGTCCGAGTTGGTCAGCGTGATGGTCGGAGCCTGCAAGGTGATATTCCCGGAATGCCCCGTTGAGTTCTCTGTCAGATGGTCATTCCTGTTTGTGCTACCGCCAACTTGACGCGACGAAAGAACAACGCTTGTCAGTGTAATGGAATTGCTTGCTTCCAGTATCATGTCCGCTCCATGAGAGAACATGTCATCAACCGGTTCCAGGTTTGATCCCGTCAATACAATATCTTCCGGATCAATCAAAATCGTTCCGCCGTAAGAGGAACGCAAACCGCTGCCTCGTATATGAACGGTGTCCGTCGCACTGAATTCAAGAAAGCCGCCTTTGCCGCTTTTTGCGCTGACATCTGCAACCGCTCCGTCTTCGAGGTACGAATTTCGGTCGGCGAAAATAACGACGTTACCGCCGTCAGATACTGCGCCGGTGTTCGCTCCCTTTGCCGTTATCTCGGCACCGGTTTGGACACGAATGTCGTTTCCGGCACGGATGTCGATTTGTCCGGCGTTTTCACCCGGCGCGGCATCGGCACTGACCTTTCCGGCAACAGTAACATCACCCTCCGCAACGAGTCGAATTTTGCCTTCCGGCGTAACCATTATATCATTGCCCCAATTCACACCCCGCACATTAACCATGTCACCAAAATCGACTTGAACCTGCCGTCCGGCACGGAGTTGCGAACCGCTAGCCAAGTCGATGTTGCCTGCCGTGAGATGTATCGCCTCAACTGCGTTGATTTTGCCCTTAACACTAATCAATCCGCTGGGACTAATAGGAACATTGCCGTTAAAAAGCATCTGTTCGTGAACCGCACTGACTGTGCCATGTTTGTCAAGCAACTGGTTCATATACTCCGTCGTCGGCGTTTGCAGATGCAGCGAACCGACATTCACAACACCGCTCTGTCCAATCATGATGCCGTGCGGATTCAAGAAAAAAACGTTTCCGCCGATTTGACCGTTTTTGTACGAGTTCAATATACCGTCAATCTGCGTGCGTTCATTGTGAACAAGGTTGACGAGATTCCTTGCCGCATCGGGAACGTGCAAATTTGTCGTATTGCCCCCCGGTACGTTGAACCGGCTGAAGGAGTTGTACGCATTGATTCCGTGAATGGTGTTAGTCCGAATATCCGTCAGCGTTCCGGCAGGGTTTGATGTTACACTCGTTTGCGTGCGTCCGTCAGGTAAAATAGCAGGGGCTTGTGCCAGCAATACCGGTGCAGGCACAATCATGCCTGCACAAGTCAAAATAACAACAAATAAATGAAAAATCTGCCGGATTGTCTTGCAGTGTGAAGATTTCATATTCTTAATAGTTGCTAAAAATGTCGATAAAATAGAGTTGTTCGGAAACCGATATTCCTGCGTAGGTAGGAATCCAGAGGAACAGGTATAACCTTTTACGTCTAGATTCCCGCTTTTGCGGGAATGACGGTTTTGGAGTTTCCGAACAAATCTAATATATGTAAAATCTACTGTGGTTATTTGATATTGAAAACTGAAAAACAAACCTGCCGCTTTATTTTGCAAGTTCGTTCAGGAGCCGGACAGCATCACGCCGTTTTGCAAATGGACTCTTCGCTTGAAGAGCAGCATTCAAAAGTTGTTTCGCTTCTTCGGTCTTTCCCGCCTTAACTGCGATGCGGGCAAAGTAATAAGCCGTTGCGGAGTTGATTTGTCCCGCTGCTGCCGACTGCTTCAATACGTTAGATGCCTGTTCAAGTTGGTTCGCTTTGTAGAGAACCCAGCCCAGTGTTCCGAGATATTCACTGTTGTTCTGGTCTTTCTGAACATTTTCCGCCGCATAAGCCAAGGAACGCCGCAGTTTTTCCGGCGAATCCTGCTCACAGAGTGCTAACGCCAGTCCATTCTTATTTTGGGCTTCCAACGGGTCGGCAAGCAGAAGTTCCTCGAACAACTTTTCCGCCGTCGGGTAATCGTCCAAATACAGTGCTATAGTCGCACGCAGCCGCTTGACCGAAGGAGAATTGGGGTCTTCTGCCAAAAGTTTTTCAGCGAGTTGTTTTGCTTCTTCAAGCCGGTCGTCATTTACCCTTGCTTGTATCGAGAGAGCAAGCACCTCCTTTGAATTAGGAAAGGCAGCCAATGCCGCTTCGAGTGCCTTTCCGGCGTTTTCCTTGTCACCGCGCAGGAGATAGAGTTGTGACATCACTGCATCAGCCGGAAGACCTTTTGTCTCCGACGCGGCATCCAATTTGTCTGCTTCGATGAAAATCGTTTTCGCTTCGTCATCTCTTTTTTGCTGGAAAACTGCGATGCCTTTTTTTCGCAGCAATTCGGGAGTTGGTTCATCGGTTTTGATTTGCAGATTGACGCTTTCCTCCATTTCCTGCCAACGCTGTCTCGCTTCGTATAAGTCGGTTGCCACACGGCGGATTGAACGGGACAGGTTCTTCTTTCGCACTGGATTTAGCGAGTATGTCTTGACTTTATCCGCCGCCTGATAGAGCAATGCTTCTGCCGCCGTCAGCGAACCCTGCCGCAGGGAAATCTCCGCAAGCAAAAGGAATGCTTCGGGGTCTTCGGGGACTTCTTCGGTACCCATTTCGAGATTGGCTTTAACGGCATTGCCCAAATTGGACTTGGCGAACCATTGGGCTAGTATGATGCGCGGCGGAACGAGTTCGGGATGTTTAGCGTAAAGCGATTTGAGTATCTCCAGCGTATCGGCAAATCGTGAGGCATTGAAAGCGGTGACCGCTTTTTCGAGTTCTGCCTTGACTTCGGGACTTGTCTGATTCGCCAGCGGGTCGGTCTCGTTTTGCGCCAGTACGCAAAAACAAGAAAACAAAAAGAAAACGAAAAACGGAAAAACTTTTACTATCGTAGGCATTTGTAAGTGGGAGATAGGAATAAAGGGAATTTACGGACATTAACAATTACGGGATATGGAACGAGACCGCCTTTTTCAATAATTATACGCTAAAAAGCGGTATTATCCAAGATAATAATAGGAAAATTCTGTCCGATTGCAGGTATTTTCACTTTCTGGGTATCCATTTTACTCCAGTAGTTTTTTAGTTAAAATAGGCGGGTGTGGAAGAATATCCGCGAAATGTTATGGATTTGGAAAAGCAGTTTTCGACCGAGGAAGCCTGCAAAGATTATCTGTTTCGCCTGCGTTGGCCAAACGGGTTTGTTTGTCCTCGCTGTCAAGCCGTTGGAAATTGGAAAGCAACACGTGAACGCTTGATGTGCTGTCAATGTCAGCATCAAACGACGATCACAGCAGGAACCATTTTTCACGATACTCGCAAGCCGTTGACCATGTGGTTTCGTGCCGTTTGGCATGTGACCAGTCGGAAAAACGGAACCAGTGCGATGAGTTTGCAACGAGAATTGGGATTGGGAAGTTATGCGACGGCATGGACTTGGCTTCATAAACTTCGACGAGCGATGGTTCGACCTGGCCGAGAACGTTTGCGAGGTACGGTTGAAGTCGATGAAACTTATTGGGGCAGCGAGGGAGAAGGAATGATTGGTCGTCAAACGGAGACCAAAGCCTTGATTGCTGTTGCTGTCGAGGATACAGGAACAAAAATCGGTCGTATTCGCATGAAACGAATTCCAGACCTCAATCGAGAGACTTTGCACGGCTTCATTGCCGAAATGATCGAGTCGGGTAGCACGGTCCGCACGGATGGACTTCAACCCTATCGAGATTTGTCTGGATATATCCATGATCGGCAAATTCAAAGCCATCAAGAGCCGGGCGAGCATTTGCTTCCTCGTGTGCATCAAGTTGTATCGTTGCTCAAGCGTTGGTTGCTCGGAACACACCAAGGAGGTATTGGACATGCTCATTTGGATTATTACCTTGACGAATTTACGTTTCGCTTTAATCGTCGCACTTCAAAATCTCGTGGCAAACTGTTTTACCGTTTACTTCAGCAAGCCGTTCAAGTCGATCCCGTGACATACGACCAAATCATCGGCGGAAAAGTCGACGAATACCTCCAGTTTTAACTGGAGTGAACTGGATACCCAGATTTCACTTTATCTGCGCAGGACATGATAACACACTAGTTAAACTTGGCAAGAGCGAAAAGTGCCATGTTTAGTATCGAGCGAACTGCTTCTTTTAAAACATGACCTTTGCCGTGAAAAAGGCGTTGCCGTGACGGAGCAGATTGCGGTATGTTTCCAGATGACTTTCTGCCGTGAAAAAAGGTTGACCATAGCCGCAAGACATCGCACAATGTCTTCCAATTAGTATGTTTGTACCGACACCGATACTGAACAAGAAGTCCGAGGGATGTGTGGAAAGGGCGAGCGGCTTCCTGTAAAATAC
>Ga0123353_10006598_pt1 | contig 15492 bp, 7 predicted proteins | sample TergutLab28metaG_3_FD_92763 | JGI IMG/M metagenome (GOLD analysis project Ga0123353, IMG submission 92763) | Labiotermes labralis P3 segment gut microbial communities from Petit-Saut dam, French Guiana - Lab288 P3 | ecosystem: Host-associated > Arthropoda: Insects > Digestive system > Gut ... | reverse complement strand
TGTCATATTGTAGAAATCTTGTTACAAATCATGTTGTAAATTTTGACGTTTTGCTGACCGTGCATCTCAGTATGATTTATCTCAGTATTTAACCAACTTGATGCACAAAATTTGTTTCACAATAAGTTTTATTTCATGCCTCTACATGTTTCGAGCACATGTGCCCATCATCAGGAGGTCAAAATTGCATTACACACATGCACGAGACGGCCACCTGTAGATGTGATGATACCAGAGGCTGTGTATTGCAATTTTGACCGCCTGATGATGAGCACATGTGCTCGAAACATGTAGAGACATGAAATAGAACTTATTGTGAAACAAATTTTGTGCATCAATTTGGTTAAATACTGAGATAAAAAAAAAGTGTTGTAAATGTTACTGTAGCACAACACATACGTGCAGCTGCAAGATCGTGTTCCATGACGCAATCACTTCACTCAGACCGCACGGCCTGATCGTCTTGGTTTTGAATTTCATCTAAGACATACTGTTCTTTATTTTATCTTTCTGTATCAAAATGTTATTTTCCAGTATGTAATGTACCGGTCATCGGCCGACTTCAGTGGCTAATTTCGGATGGAGGGTGAATGACGTCAGGGCGGTTGATAGGAACGTGTCTACACGATGTGTTTTGTAGATTGTGGGGGCGGGCGGGGGGGGGGCGGTATCTTCTGCCCAGTAGCCCCTCGCCCTTCCTTTGGTTTCTCCTTCCGTACCCCTTACCCGCTCGTCCGAACTCGCAGTGCATTACGTCTGTGTCGATCATTTGGCACTTCATAATGCAGCGCTGCCGTCGGTGTAACTGCGTAAAAACAAGATGCTTCCATGGAAACGGTGTGAAAACGTCGGAACATGCCGCAGACGGTTATAAGCAGCTTCCTGTATGCGTGCGGGGCTCTGGAGGTTCAGTTCCATGCATTTGTATCTGCGGCACAATATAGAGGTGCTTGGTCATGTGCATGACCCAGCTTTAGTGTGGGTCACTGCGTGTAAACAGTGTTAGACTCCAGTTGAAATGTGATGGCACGCGGTGACGCAGGGAGGGGAAGTGAAGGGGAAACTGGCGAATGGAGTGGGTAGCCAGTACCCTTCACACTACCTCGGAACATGGTGTATCCAGCATTAGAGCTCAGTTGAAACCTGATGGCACACGGTGACGCACGGTAGGGGAAGTGAAGGGGAAGTTAGAAGTTGTGCAAGTTGGTAACACTGTTCATCCCCCAGGCTCCTTATTGTGCCAGCTGGTAACACTGTTTATCCCACAGGCTCCTTATTGTGCCAGTTGGTACCACTGTTCATCCCCCAGGCTCCTTATTGTGCCCGCTGGTAACACTGTTCACCCCCCAGGCACCTTATTGTGCCAGTTGGTAACACTGTTCATCCCCCAGGCTCCTTATTGTGCCAGTTGGTAACACTGTTCATCCCCCAGGCACCTTATTGTGCCAGTTGGTAACACTGTTCATCCCCCAGGCTCCTTATTGTGCTAGTTGGTAATACTGTTCATCCCCCGGGCTCCTTATTGTGCCAGTTGGTAACACTGTTCATCCCCCAGGCTCCTTATCAACGGTACCCATTTTAGTAGGGGACTGGGTGGGCCCCATAGCCGGTCTGGAATGTGAATATGCGTGTTAGCCGTTGAAAAGGTAATGTTGGGGCGCTGTGATTGTGAAAGTAGACGCATTGCCGCCAGCTGCAGCCACTCAACCGTAAACACTGCAGTGGAGATGAATGTGACGTTAAGGGAAGTGACTAGTGGAGCTGGCGGTTACGCAAATGTTTAAACATGCAGCTGGAGCTACACATCAGTGCCATTGTTGTTCACGTACAGTTGTTATGGTATGGTTACGTAGACAACAATGGTACTGGTGTACTGGTGCGAAACTGAGCCGGTTGTTGTGTGCTGCGTTTTTGTTTTCATTGGAAAGTGCTGCTGTAAGTTGCATTATTGCGGTGTGGGGCGCCTTCGAACGTGGCTGTTTTCGCTTCCCGTGTTTGCAAGTGGTAACATTTCTTGCAGCCGACCAAGCAGCTTGCGAAATGCTGTCGGTGGAGTCGCCAGCAACAGAGCTGTAATTAGCTGCTTGTTCACGCACGCACACGTTACAGGTGCTCTGTCAACGATCAGTGAAGTGTCTTAAGAGATGGTGACTGACCAGGCAGTCCGCAGGACGACATGCAAACTCGTGGCCACCGGAACTCCCTAAAACAAATTGTGAATCCGCCTCAAAGATAACAGGTTATTAATAGAAACGTTCGATTGCATAAGATCATGAAATTGGTTATGAAATTGCTGGGAGAAACTCTCTTTGCGACGCCATATTTTTTAGGTAGCTGCCATCTCCTTTCATTTCCAAAAATTACTCAATTCATTTGCAAATATGTGCGATCTTTGTTAGCATGTACTTGCATTAGCAGTTGCCTTCACCACGATACAAGATCTCCGGAAGATTATGATCAGCATGCGCATTGGTCAAAAACAGTACAACTGGGATCGCCCCAAATTTGCAACTTGACATTAATTAACCAAGCGCAAATTAAAGACTGCAATAAAACACTTTATTATCCAACAGATGCACAAATATGTAATTCGTAGATACAATTACAATTGTTGTAAAATATTTAAAAATATTTAAAATTGCACCAACGTGTTTCGGATCACAAGGGATCCATCATCAGAGAGCTCTATACAGTGCTTGGCTAAAATTACAGTAATGGTTCTATCATGTCCGCTGATTTGGACGTAGTCGGTGTTATGGCAGCATATTTACTATAATTAGATAAACTAGGTGTCTGATTTAGAATCAGATTAATTTTATTCTAAATCAGACCCCTGATTTATCTAATTACAGTAAATATGCTGCCATAACACCGACTACGACCATATCAACGGACATGATAGAACCATTATTGTAATTTTAGCCAAGCACTCTATAAAGCTCCCTGATGACGGATCACTTGTGATACGAAACATGTTGGAGCAATTTAAAATATTTTATAGCAATTCTAATTGTATCTACGAATTATATATTTGTGCATCTGTTGGATAATAAAGTGTTTTAATCGTCATTGATGCACGGTTCAAACATAAAAAAAAAAAAGATTAAAGACTGCAAATTTCGGTAAGTTGCGTGACGTAAAGGGCAGTTGCTGCGGCGTTGCCAGACGGCACACTCGGACTTACATTTACTTTTGTAGGTTTGGTCGCAGCAAGTGATTTTTGTATACGTAGGCAGTCCACAAAGAAACCGAACTTGTGAAGTAGCGAGCCAGCGAGTGCTCGCAGCGCGCTGGCGATGGTGGCGTTGTGTAGCAGGTACTTTACGCTTCATTCTGACACTAGCAGCATCGTGCCATGTCAATTAGTCATCGAGTTACATGCGCTTGAGTGAGAGTGTGTTTAGTACTGTCGGCGATTTTTTGCAAGTTGATAAATGAAGGATCTTGAGGAGCAAAGCTTTTGCGTCAAATTCTGTTTCAAATAGGGAAAAACTTTTACGGGGACTTTTCAGATGTTGCAGCAGGCTTATGGAGAGAATTGTTTGGGCCGTACGCAATGTCACGAGTGGTGCCAGCGTTTCAAATCGGGCAGAACCTCCATCGAAGACGGCCCCAAATCTGGACGGCTAGTCAATGGACGACGATCACGTTGAGAAATTGCTTGCTGTGATTCGTCAAGATCGTCGCCTAACTGTCCGTGACGTTGCTGAAGAAGTACGAATCTGTAAAAGTTCGTGCCACCTTATTTTGACCGGAAAACGGAAGACGCGTCGTGTTGCCGCAAAATTTGTGCCGCGTCACTCCTTATCCATGAATTTTTTACGAACCATGAGACGACTGTTGTCCCCCAGCCCCCCTACTCTCCAAATTTGGCCCCTGCGGACTTTTTCTTGTTCCCGAAGTGGGAATCCTCACAAAGAGGTTGGCGATTTCAGACGGTAGAGGAGATAGAAGAAAATTCGATACGGGACCTTCTCGCCGTCCCGCAAAACACGTTTTTTCCATTTCTGGAACGCGTCCTGACGCGTTCCAGAAATGGAAAAAACGTTGGGAGCGGGGTATCGAGAGTGGAGGGGAGTACTTTGAGGGTGACAGGTTAGGTTAAGTTGGAAGTAAAACAGTAAATTAAAAAAAAAAAGTTCGGTTTGTTTATGAACTGCCCTCGTATGTGATACCGTATTTTTACAATACAGTAAAGGGGGCCGGCCGTAAGGTGCTGCAGTTATCTGCGCACATCTTGACAACGCTGATAGTCGGCGTTCTTACATATCCCGATGTCGTCATGGAGTCAGGAAATGTGAGACGTATCTTTAGGTGCAAAAAGTGTGTAGGCTGCGAGAAATTCCGTGTGTTAAGGATCACCTTATCATTGTTCTGTCGCGAGGGGAGTGCTCAGAGATGATCATGCGGAGGTGACGGTAAACTGGGCCGTGTCGTTCCTTTCGTGATGCGTGAAGTCCAGTAGCCATTTGTTGAAGCTCGCGAGGCGAGGAAGTGGGGAAAGACGAAGTAGAAGTATAGCGCAGAATAGGAGGCTAGTGCCTTGTACATTGGCCGCTAGAACACAAGGAGATAGCTGTACGTGTTGTGTAAGTGATAATTGGTTTGCACAGATAGTACAGTCAGGTTATGTATCCCCGCCAGGCTGCATTCCTTATATACCTTCGAGTCTCTAGGTACCGGGACTGAACTATACCGGTGCCATCACAGTCGGAGCATGTGACCGACAGCAGAGGGACCGTTAGCGTACAGACGAGTTACAGCTGTGACACGATAGTGAGGGTGCAAATGTGACGTCTAGTCTGGCCCGAAGTTTCGGTTGAATATTCTGCTTCCATCTTCAGGGAAGACTACACGGTATCCTTACCCAGAATACCACCACTGTGAAATCGTTAGATCTCGTACGTTTTGAGTTCGGAAAAGAAAAGGACGTGTTTGAATTTGAAACCGGACCTCGGGGTCGAGTGTACCTGACAACCTAATCTTTGCACACCATGTCACCATTAAAAAAAAACTAACGGGCGAGGCTTGCATGTACCGCTGATATAAGTAGTTGCGGTTGATTCTACCAACAACAAGCGCGATCCGGTAACGCGACGAAGCGTTGTGACGCCTGCTGCTAGCTACTGACGCGCCAACATGACGTTTGTCTTCACTCGGGCGCCGGACCGTGGCGCCTTGACCTGCAAACGGAGGCCCGCAGGAGTGCCTGTAGTTCCATCTGGTGCGTGCCGTGTGATCTGCGTGTCGTGCAGTTACATACGCACTTCAGGCACCGCAGGTGCGTGCGTTGGCAGAATGAGACCGTGGTTTGTGTCGCGATGAACTGGTGTGCTCACTACTCAGATACGTACAATAATGTTTGCGATCATCGCAGTTGTTGTTGTTGTTGTTGTTAACCCCCTGTTCAGCACACCCCAAAACTTTAGGTCAAAATGAATGCACAGAATGCATTATGGCCGTCAATAATGGCTACCACCAGATGCCAGTTCGCTATCTCACATAACGAGATTAAACTTAATGCAAATCACGGTGGTAACTACCGGTACCAGCCGCTTTTACAATTCAAATAGTTTCCATTTTTTTCCCACAGGATGCGTTTCTTACGATCCTTAAAATAAACCGCTGTTATTTCCTGTAACAGTATTAATGAACAGGTCTGGTGCTAGCACACACCGGTTTGATTGTACATGCTGTGAATAAACAAACAGTGTACAGACATGTAATTGCGAACATTGCAGTGTATATGTATATACACACACTTATATGTATGTATAATCGAGAAGAATGAGATGGGCTGGGCATGTGGCGCGTATGGTTGTGGAGAGGGGGGTGTATAGGGTCTTGGTGGGGAAGCCGGAGGGAAAGAGAGCACTGGGGAGGCCTAGGCGTAGATGGGTGGATAATATTAGGATGGATCTCCAGAGGTGGGATGTGGGTATGTGGACTGGATTGGGCTGGCCCAGGATAGAGACAGGTGGCGGACGTTTGTGAGTACGGTAATGAACCTCCGGATTCCGTGAAATGCGAGGAATTTCTTGACTAGCTGCAAACCAGTTAGCTTCTCAAGAAGGACTCTGTACCATGGAGTAAGTAAGTGTGTGTGTGTGTGTGTGTGTGTGTGTGCAAGTAGCTAATGTTTCACGAATCTGGTACTTTAAGAAACTGCAGTTAGGATGGCGGTTGTAATTCAAGCGGTTCTGCAGTACTGCACATCGCTGCCTGTACTGTTGGTAAGAGAGTGTAGCAGACCGAATACCGTCTGTGGGTGTTGTGTGATTGGGTAGGTCCGCGGTGAGGAATCGAACGTTTTAGGCATTCTGGTTCGTTACATTACTTTGCGATTTATATGCGCCGTCTCAAAATTTCGGTGAAAAAAAAAAAGACTTAGCTTCGACTTGTTGGTCTGTCTGTCCGCATGGCGTATCTCGGCTCCCAGTAGACGGATTTAACGTAGATTTTCAAACCGACGTCAGCAAGCAGGATGACGTGCGATAAGTTAAAAGGTTTAGAGACTAGTTGAAATAATGGAATGCGGAATGTTTGTGTGCTAAAATGCGTGTGTAATAGAGCCGAAACAAAATAACAGAACACAAAAGCAGGCGCTGGAATAGATCGTGGACGCCAGAGGAGATATGGGCTAACCAAGTGTGGCGGTGACTAATGTGGCGCGGGGCGAGCAGTCGCAGGTTACGAAGTTAAGAACAATCGCGATCATTTATTCTTTTCGATTTTATTTGGCTGAGTAATTAAAAATTTGTTGACCACAGAAGATAAAACGCTTTTCATTTCAAAGATCTTGCCTTCCATTTTGTCGCCCGCTGCCCTCTGTCGTCCGGGGCGCCCGGACAACTCCCCTGGTGGTGATTAACGGTTTTGTGGGATGTGACGCCGTGTAGTTTGATACGGGCTTGCTGTTTCCGTATTTAGGACATTGTTTTTAATTCGCAACATCCCTCCAGTTCAATTCTGAATGTGGACACGCGCCCAAACGCCGTTACGGAAGCACCCTAACTGTAACACTGCTATCTGCTGTCACCTGAGCCAGCCGATATATCCACTCTTAATGCCAGGCATCATTCGGCTGAGTTTGCAAACTGAAGCTTGCAATGCGATGACGAGACTATACAGTTAACTGCAAAGAGTAGAGGCCCAGTCGATAAACACGGCTTCGGGTGTCAGAGGCACCCGACTTGACGGGATGCAAGACAAAGAAACAGCCCGGTGCTTGCTAAGCCGTCTTCGTGCTACACTTCTGCGGAGCGTTATTACGCTTGGCCTGCCGCCTGTACCCAGAAATTCTTGTTTTATGGTCTGGTAGGTGGCGGTGTGCGCTGTTTGAACGTAAAAGCAAATATTCCGGCATTTCTAATTTGATTACGCCAGCTTGCAAACATTGTTCTGTTTTTTGGTAGAATGTGTTTGCGGTATTCAGCACTTAACCTTTTGTAGACCCAATCTAGGCTTATCCGAGTTCTGTACAATATAAAGACGCAACGAAACAATGAAATGAGGATTCCGGTTGTCTGGCATGTGACGCTGGGCGCCGGGTTGGTGATTCGCGACATTGCGAAGGATCGTATCTGACGCCGTCCTATTCAAAGGTATTCAAACCTTGAACCGTTTGAGATGAAGGCATAACGCCAACCCTGTGTGCACTCGCCAGTAGTGTGTACATCCATTCGCTCGCTGCTCTGTTCCGGCCAGCAGGTACCGTATCGCAAACCACTTTACAGTGTCTTAATTCAACGGAAGTGAGGATTCGCCGGGGTGGTGCGTGAAAATGCTCGTTGAACCTGGCGTGGACAGTAACCCGTTCGTCGCGTGCCTTCCCGCACGTCATAACCCGCCACCAGCCCTCCCCACCCTCTCTGGCGCAGTGCGTTTATTGAAACTTGGCACGAAAAAGCAAACATGAAATGTAGAAATTCACGACATACGCTGTGTCTAACGGACACGTGCCTTATTTAGGCACGCATGTCTGTGAAATCCCACTGAACAAACAGCAGTCCATTCAAGTCAAGTTACTTTATTGTAGGCTGGTTTCTTTCAAAGAAAGTAAGGCACGAATGAAGTCCAACATGGCGTGCGTGCGCGCCTGTTTTTTCCGCCCGCTGATCTGGGTATTGTGGGAGAAGAGAAGGCTGTTTCACCGCTGTCCGGACCCGAATGAATATTTCACGGTTCTCCAGTCCTCGTGCTGGTCACTAGACCGATCGCAGAAAAATGGCGAGCCACTGTCGTGGCAACATAACTAGTTGCTGATGCAATTACAGTCCTTCGCCATCTTTGTGACTTTCGTTGATTGTGTGCTAACCATTTTATGAAGGTTTGGCAGACCGGATATGAACAGTCCGCAGTTGGAGAAGCATTGTTTTACTGCGTATGAAGGGTCGTAGAGGACGGGGTAATTATTTTCTATCTGGTAGCCCGCAACTGATAATCTGACCCTGTCTGGGAGCCCACATGATACCAGGGGCCGGATCGCTACTTCCGAGGTCAGTTGCCCTGATCCGTAAATGGAGGCAGACCATGCATGAGTGTTAACGGGGAAGTACGAGTTGCGTCCCAAGGTATCTTGCTTCATTTGTATCAGTTGCATCGCAAAAACACATGATTATGCAAAGTGTCTTATAGAAGTGCAGTAATACGCGCAGATGTAAAAAATTGTGAGTGACGTCAGAAATACGAGTGATAAGGAGCTAAAAGTCCGTGTTTGGTAGAAACTTATACGACACTTATGTAACAAATTCGATTCACGAAATCAGGTTAGCCTTGTACTGTCCAATCTTTGGTACACAACTGTTTACGTGCAAACTGACCACGGGACGCGATTCGTAACCCCCCGTGTTACAATCCTATTATTCAAAACCCCGTGACTTGGACGTTTTAAGTCACGTCACTCGACTTACACCTTACCGGCGTACATCAACGTCAACCTACACAACCATAAAGCTTACGGAACAAGACTGTAAGTAACCGAATCAACCACGCCGAAGATCGTACATACGAGGTTCTGTCAGAGATGCTGCTACAGGTTCTGTTCTTCTGGCGTATGACGCCCAGTCGTCCGATGGAACTACTCGCCCAGCGACACAGCGTCACGCGCCAGAAGGCCGCAGTCTTAACATGCCCTGTCGTGAGAACATTTTGTCACACTGAGTTGTCGGGCGCCCCGCACCTGGGTGCAGTCTGTCTGTCACACAGATGGTTTGGTGAAGTACTGGCTGGCTGGCTGGATGTCTGTCTTGGAACAAAAACAATTCAGCATGTGTAAGAATAATGATACAGAGAATGGCTCCGGGATTTCTGCAGTGTTGCCAGCAAACCATATTTGGCTATTTTATCGGACTGCAATGCGTATATGTGTATGAAGTACAGTCTGGTGGAGAACGAGTGCCAAACTCTAGAAAACCAGTTCGTTTATGAATGGGCATCGATTTTTGTATAGGATGTGGATGTGGAGCGCTGCACTCTAGAAATGGGACGTTTTCCCCCCGTATTACTGATTCATTATTTACTGGTCGTTTTGTAATGACGGCCTTAATACATTCAGTTTTGAGTAGTTACAGTGTGTTTCGAAAGTTAGGTCTGGAGGAAGCATTGTTTAACGGTAATTGTTACACGAATCATGACATAGTGGGGGCTGTAAACAATCATATAATTTATTTTCCTTCCGTACAGGATTACATAATCCATATGGATATGGAAATCGTCATATTTGTTGGGATTAAGGGGTGACATCAACACGTGTGTACAACAATCACATGGTTATTTAGTATAATAAATATAATAAAATAGGACAGTACGAATTGTTTAGTGTAATAAAATATAATAAGGATAAAAATAAAAATTAAGGTAAAATAATAATAATAATATACAAATAAAAGTAAAGATAGTGGAGTAAGTTAGAAGCAATTAGAGGTACTCTTTAAGTATGAAATTACCCTTCGTTACAGATAGTGGTTGGATGTATACTGACACATTTATAATACAGACTTGTAATTAAAAAGAAGGAACATGTGTCCCAAAGCCCTCATGCGGGAATGGGAGTAAGGAAAGTATATGATTTCATTATTTTTAAACCACTGAAGTATGGTGGAGGACTTTTTATACCACCACTCCTCAGAGTAAAGATTTCGCGTTCTGCCCAGCCAGTGTGACGATTCTGAGAATAAACACTCGTTATGTCGATCGGTAAAGTCAGTATCAATCACAACAGAACGTAGTTGTGTTGTGACTGATGATAATTTTACCTAATCCATATTTTAGACATACAACGGGATGTTTGCCCAAACAAGTGTAACTGGTCGTTCAAAAGGAGAGTAGTGTGTTTTCTGTGCGAATGGAACTGAATTTTTTAATGTTCTTTGGTTGCACATAAGGCTGCAGAAATTCAACGCACGTGAACATGTACCAATATTTTGTACTTTTCCTTATACAGGGAAATGCATTTTAGATTTTTTTTCGTCTTAGTTCTGGTTAGTGAAATTTGTATCCAGTTGAAACTTGATTCTAAGATTTTGTTGCAACGGACGCTGACAGAGATAGGTGAACTGGCTAATTAAGACATTGTTTCCCAACTAGTGTTCCGCAGAACGTTATTAAGACGTTCCACGAGAAATCGTGTAATAACGAAATAAAAATGTTTAAGTATCGCAGGAATTTTTGCTCTGCAGTTGGCAGTACTAGTGTAATCTCCGTGTGCTACCAATTACCACTTACTTTGGCCTGAAAACGTTTTCGTAAGTATGGTTTCCTTCATGGAAAAAAGGTTGAGAAATGTGAGAGTTAGGGGTATACGTAGCGTTTCGGTTTAGATTCATTTTTTAATTCCGTTACTGATTTCGAAAACACGGAGACGTAAGAAAAAGTGTGGTCCATGTATATTCATATTCATTTCCTATTGAAGTTTCGTTCCAAATATTTTTCATCCGGTCGGCTATTTTGCACGTTACTCTCGAGATGGCGCACAAAACACATGCAGGTCCACACGTGAAGTTATGTTCATTGTTGTGTAATTTTAACCAAAACTGGATCGTGTTTGTACGGTTCGTGTAAATACGTTCGTTTCTTTCTTTAGCTGTTTTCTTTTTCTTTCTTTTTTTTTCACTGCCATCCGACGTGGACATTACTGCAACTGCAGCGTGCCAAATTATTTATACAGCAAATAAAGGATTTTAAGAAAATACGGATACGTGCAGGTAGTAGGCTACACAAAGTTATAGTGGTGGTGAGCCTCTGCAGTCTAATACGTCAGGGTAAGGACAGATTGGTTGTAGAACTTGTGATGCAGCAGAAGCTGTAGATTTTGAATGCCTAATTAAGGCCTGAATAAAGTAAGCAACACATTAATTACCGGGAATGGCAGCTGTTATTCGGTCCACATACTTTTGTTTCCCCTTTGCTCTCCAAAAATATGAAGACTAAAATATACATAACGATGCTTTGCCTCTTGCTTTACATGGGGGTGAAGATGGTCTCTCGCATAGGGAAGAAAGATCTGAGGTAAAGAGGATTGGAAGGTATGGACAGGATTGATCTGGCTTAGGATAGGGATGAGTGGCGGGCTGTTGTGAACGTGGTAATGAACCTTTGGGTTCCAGGGGCGTTTCTAAGTAATGTAGGAGGGCTTAAAATATCAAGGATACATTGTCATATGAGAACTTCATAATTATTTAATTTCCCAAATCAAGATGGTGCAAAAATATTACTGCTTACAACTGCATATCACACATTAAAATATTTTAATTACACAATAGTAACCATTTGTAATTTTGTAATGAAGTGTGTTGACTAGTGTAAACAACCTGTGATAGTTTGTGGCTGTGATATATGCCCTGGAAAATGGTTGTGTGAAGGGATGAAACACATCTGGCCACAAAGAAACAATTTTATAAACCATGCATGTTGTATTTTGATCATTATTTTAACAAGTCAGTATAATGAATACAGTAAAATCAGTTCATACCTCCTGTTGCTTATACTTACCAAGACTGCTGTTTAGGGAATTAATTTGTTCTGAAAGTCACACAAAGTCCTGAGATTTGCCATTTGTAAAACACAGACTTTGAACATTCACAAAGTAATTTGACATAAGTTTCCATTCAACAGCTTATAATATTGCTTGTTCTTGATAAAGCTGTATATGCCTTCTCTTGGTTTGTGTGGATTGTATTGCAGTGAAGCCACTTCTGTCTTCCCAAAGCTTCTCTGCCTTTTTGTGCCATATTCTTTCTTTGTCTCATCTTTTGTAGTTCTCCTAGCTTGAACTTGGTCATTCTCTTGGGCATTTTCCTTTTGGTTTATAATGCTCAGTGTCTTTGTTATTCTGTCTTTATTCTTTGCTAATCTTATTGTTGTTTATATTTATTTCATGACATGTACAGATTTGTTGCCCAACAACACAGCCTTGCTGCAAACTATACATATTCACGGTACTTATCTCTGGCACATACTGATGTAGTTTAATAGATTGTCATTCTTTTCCTTACAGGGGAGCCAATGATGTCCATCTCAGAACTGCTAGGTCTGAACCTCCCACGAGGCCCTCTGCTGGGCAACACAAGTCCTTTGGGAGGCAGCAGTCATTTTGGGTCACCTACCTCAACTCCCAGTAATCCATTTAATCGCAGTTATCAGGCAAGTCTATAGGCTACCTGAGTTTTGCATTGCACAGCACAGTCATAAGTTGTGTGTGATTTCACATTGTTACAGAACACAAGTAAGTGTTACATTTCCGTTATAAACAGGACACATGGGTTAGTATGCCATGTAGTTTGATGGAAGCGTACCAGTTTGTGTACGAACAGAGAGTCTCCAATTATGGCTGTAGTACCTATGGTTCCCAATAGCCTGTCCAGAATGTTCACCTTGCCTCCATCTCATGCTCTGATTTGCCACTAATGTCCTTTGTGACGCACCTGTGTCCCACCACTTACACAACAAGACACTTGTACGATGCAAGATCCAGACAGCAGTTCCATCCAAACTTTGCTATCCACCTGCCAGGCTACGTTTTGTCATGCCGTGGAAGACTTCGGGACAGACTGCCGTGTAATTAGCAAATGTAAGGTGTCCAAACTTATTGCTCCCTACAGTGTGCATCATTCCTGTTCCTTCTAATTCTTGTTTCTTGAATGTATGAAGTGTGAGTTTGAATCGTGTCTGCCATCTAAGATCCCGAATTCATTCAAGTTTTTCCACCAAATCTGCTGTTTGTGCCTATATTGGAAGTTGTCTGTACTGTCGCTTGGCTGTAAAGTTTGCACATCAGCTGTTGCTTGTGATGCCAATTCATCCTGAACAACTTTGCAGTTAACAGTAATTGTGGTCATGCTGCCTCATGAAACATTACTTCATTATAGTCTCTGCCCTAAGCTTTTCACTGTTGTAGATGGAGAGTGGCAGTATGTCTTGGATGGAACTGTCCTTTTCTGTTTCAAGAAACATGGCCCTGTAAATTGAGTTTGTATGTTTCAAGAAATTCAGAGCAAAAATACCTTAGGTACAAATTTAGTGTTTAAAGTTTCATGTATTGGACTAGAATAATGCACTGATGTCCAAATGACAATGGGATTAATAACAAGAAACTTAAACCAAGACATGACTTTCTTGTCTCTAGCACTGACAGGGTTAAATACACATATAAAGCACAAGTTTCAGTTGCAAACAATTGCAGCCTGAATTACTTGTTGCACAGCACATGTTAAATTTCTGGTAATGTGTAGCAATTAATGTTCACATTATATGCTTTGTGGTCTATAAGATGACAACCTGGTTTGAAGATGCTTCTTGTTCTTATAGGCCCTCATGCATGCCATTAGATAGGATTAAAATTTTGCTGAGTTTGTAGTGTGGGTATTAAATATCTTTATACATTTCTGCAGCATGAAGAGCCAAGACATGAGATGTCAGTGCCCCTGAGAGTGCTTCAACGCAATGTAGACTCACCTCTTAACCATTCAGCGTCACCATCATCACCTTGCTACTCACGAACTTTTCGTGGGTCTCCGCCCTACAGGTAACACATTTTACAACGGTGTATTTAGGTATTAATAGGAGCTGTGCATCTTGCATTGATAGTTCAAAGTGTTCGGGAGCAATCACCTTAGTGATAGCCATGTACTCCACCATCAAACTTGTGGTACAAATTTTGCACTCACATGTCTGTTCAACAAACGCCTCACAATGCTGTGAACTGGTATATATGACATGCCTGTGTCATTTATTGTCTGTTCTGTCATAAAATTATGTCATCAGTAAACATCTTTATCAAGGTTTGTAGCACTGGATCAGTAGTTAAGGTGATGGGAGTTAAAGGTAAAGTAGTTCAGATGTTATATGAAGCTGTGCTTTTGCCCTCTTTTACCAAAAATGTGCCCCTGAAAAAAATGTTCTACAGATTGGCATTTTCAAAATGACAAATACATTTTATTACTTTCAAACTAAAATTTCATGGAACTACAAATTATGCTTATGTGGCCATAATGCGTGTATTCAAGCTATGTTAAGGGCATTTTCTGCACATCTGCATTTGTTGCCTACCCCTTTCAGACCAGTGTTAACTTTAATTATGTTGAAATTCCTTGCAGTGACTGCAGCAGTCCGACACTTGAGCAGGCTCTGCTGTTGAAATGTGCTAACGTTGGGTCCCGCTCCAACTCACCAGCAGACTCAGAAACTAGCGGTGTGAGCAGTATTGATGGCAATTTCTCTGACCTCATGGTATGTTTAAGTGTACTTAGTGACTGTTTATACAGGTGTGCTGTAACTTAACATGATAGTTATGTCCTGAATGCTCAAGTGACTCGAAACTTGTGTAGTTTGTTTTGATTTCACAACCTTTAATTTTCATTAAACATGTACAATTGCATGAAATGACAGTACAGTTTATGTCATCCATTTACAGTGCTTAATTGTTTTATTTTATGAAAATAATTTGTTTTTTGGTCTTCCTGAAAACATTAACTTAAAAATGTCATGTTAAATCCCATTACTGCACAGTTCGTCTCTGTCATTATCATGTAAGTTGAGGCGGTGTGTGTGTGTGTGTGCGTGCGCGCACGCTTCTGGTCAGTCCTTTTCTAAAGTTTCGCATCAGATGGTAACCATGTAATGTCAGCTGAGCAGTAGGCTCCATCTGTGACAGCATTTGGTATGAGTGCGTGGCAAGTACAAGGAAAAACAGTGTTGCAGCTGTTAGCATCCTGACCATCAGACTCAGGACCAGACAGTTTTAAATGGTTCATGACCAGGCACTGATGATTCATTATGAGAAATATAACCAACAAGTGCATATACAGATGTGTAAATTTATTGTATTATAAACTGGCTAGCCTCCTGAACGTTTTGCCACCTTTCATTTTCATTTACTTCACATTCCACTGATAATATACAGATGTGGAACTAGTCATGTATACATTTAGCATAATAAATAAAGCAAGTGTACATTCAGCATAAGTTGTGTCTTATTGTAGTGTCACAGGATAG
>Ga0123353_10006596_pt1 | contig 15494 bp, 13 predicted proteins | sample TergutLab28metaG_3_FD_92763 | JGI IMG/M metagenome (GOLD analysis project Ga0123353, IMG submission 92763) | Labiotermes labralis P3 segment gut microbial communities from Petit-Saut dam, French Guiana - Lab288 P3 | ecosystem: Host-associated > Arthropoda: Insects > Digestive system > Gut ... | reverse complement strand
ACCCGCCGCCCATCGGCGCGGCATTCTTCACCGACGATGACAAGGCCCTTGCGTGGTCACAATCGCCTACAAAGGGCTGGCAGCGCGGCAGCGGGCCTATCCCCTACAACGGGGACAAAGCGGCCTACCTACAGCAGTTCGGCGAGAGCGACCCGTCAACATATACGCCTGTTGAAATCACGCCGTAAAGGAGGCCGACCATGATTTTAGCCAAGCAAACCAATGAGCGAGAAGTGAAAACGTATCACTGCACCCGCTGGGCATGGCCCAAACTGGACGGCCATATCACCGTGACAACGGAGCGCGTGATCTTCGCGGGCGCAGGCAAGACCGATACCAACGGCAAGTCCGCCGACCGCATCGTGGAGGAGGCCGAGCTTAAAAGCATATCGGGCCTGAGCAGTTTTTACGGCACGAAAATCAATTGGGTGTGGCTGGCGTTGGGCCTGCTGCTGGCGTTCGGGAGCCTCATGGGCTTTATCACGTCCTGCAAGGCCCTTTCGGGGGCTGGATGGATGCCCGCCGAGATGATAGCACTGTCCGTGCTGGGCCTGCTGTTCTCTCTGGGCTTCCTCATGCTGGGCATTGTGATAGTCATAAAGCTGGCTTTCGGCAAGGCGTTTTTCCTCAACATCTACAGCGCACAGAGCGCGGGCACGCCGATCAGCCTCGGCAACACCGACCGCGCCAATGTGGTTCTGCTGTCCCTATGCGGGATGCCCACCGAGGAAACGGACGAGATGATGGAGGAATTGGGGGCGCTCATTACCGACCTCAAAGCCGACAAGGAGGACGCGTACAAGACATGGAAAGCATAACAAAGCGAATCCGCGATTTACCCGGTGGGGTGTTTGAGGGCGGGCGGCTGCATGAGGCCGTCCCGCCTTATCCCACGAAAGAGCCGATTTTGTGCCGTCTGAACGGGCAGGACGGCGCGGGCATTCCTGCCAGCATTGCCCTTGATACTGATATTTTCAGCAAGCACCTGTGTTTCATAGGCGGCATCGGCACGGGCAAAACGAACGCGATTTTCCATATTGTCAAACAACTGCGGCAGGCTATGGGCGCGGATGATGTCATGATTCTGTTTGACAGCAAGGGCGATTTTCACGAAAAGTTTTACCGTGCCGGGGACGTGGTAATCTCCAACGACCCCGAAATGCCCGGCGCAGCCGACCGCTGGAACATCTTTGCCGAGATTGACACAAGCAGCGAGGCCAAGCTATCCGAAAGCATTTTCGAGATAGCCGAAACCCTGTTTTATGAGAAAATCCACGCCAGCAAAGAGCCGTTTTTCTCCAACGCGGCAAAAGACCTATTGGCGGCGGTGCTGCTGCACTTCAACCGTGCCGACTACCTGCCCCGTGACAATCAGGGCCTAAAGGCGTATCTTGACGGTTCTCCCATCGACCTGTTGCGTGAAATGCTGGGCTGCTATGACGATTTGCGGGCGATGGAAACCTACATCGCCGCAGGCAGCAATCAGGCCAACGGCGTGTTTGCGGAGCTGCAACAGCTTTCCCGCAAGACCTTCATAAGCAATTTTGCGCAGGCGGGCGGGCTGTCCATGCGCCAACTGGTCAGGGAAAAGCAGGGGCGTGTCGTATTCGTGGAGTATGACATTGGTGTGGCAAACATGCTAACGCCGATATATCGTTTACTTTTCGATATGGCTATCAAGGAAAGCCTTAGCCGAGGCCACAGCAAGGGCAACGTCTGGTTTGTGATTGACGAGTTCAGGTTATTGCCTCACTTGCAATACATCGAGAACGCGGTCAATTTTGGCCGTAGCTTAGGCGTGAAATTCATCATTGGAGTACAAAATGTTTCGCAGATAGACGAAGCGTATAGCGGCCTAGCCGCCAGTATATTATCTGGGTTCAGTAGTAATTTTGTCTTTCGGCTGAATGATCGCGCCAGCATCAACTATGTGCAGGGCATCACCGGGCACAACCGCAAGGCCGAGATATATAAATCAGGCAGCGCACAGGTGATAGAGCACATCCGCGAGGGCAATGTGGTGGAGGATTGGGACATTGCGCGGCTGGGGCTGGGTGAAGCCATCGTTGGACTGGTCGGACAAGAGCCGTTTACCTTCCAATTTGACAGGTTTTGAACCGTAATGTTCAAGATATGACCCATTGAAAAGCCCCAGTTATTTCAAATTGGGGCTTTTCAACTCTCGCGCGTTGTGGTAGATTGTTCTTTGCCAAAACAAAATCTACATAGATTATACGGCGAAAACTTAAAAAGTCAATAGTCAATCGGGCAACCAAACGCCTCTACCCATGATTTTGTTTCATAGACCGGCACCGCAGAACACAGCGGGATATAAAAAGAGAGGGTAGCCCTGTTTGGTGGGGGACTGTGCAACTCGGTATGCCAATGGCAGTCAACCAATAGAGGAGCAGCAACCGCGCCCAACGGACGGTAGCTCCCTACCGCTGGAGTATTCGGCGGGTGAGATAGCCGTTAGGGTGCTGGCCGCGCCGGGAGAAAACGGAATCACGCGCCGAGAGTAATAAGGGTTCATTCCTCAACCCCTTTAGGGGTTTCCTGTAGCAATCTGGTGTCCTCTGGCAGTCATGGAAAACAGCGATATATCAAGCAATTCAAGACTTCCGCATCTTCATCTGTTGCCCTTTGCGTTCCTCGCTAACTGCTTTGGCTCTGTCAAACAAACTGTATTGGTCGTAATCCCGTTTTAAATCCGCGCCGTAAATTGCCTCGTAATTCTTGACCCTATCAAGAGAGCTATGCCCTAAAATCTTTTGTAAGCGAAAAACATCGCCGCCATTTAGAATCCAATTTCGGGCGAACGTATGCCGGAACAGATGAATCCCTGTTTTCTCAACGCCTCGGCTCCAATTATAATGCCGCAAACACTCCCCCATGGTGTCCTTGGTAAACGGTACGCCGTAGACGCTGCAAAACAGGTAATCCTCCGGGTTGCCCTTGCGGTAGCGCAAATACTCTTGCAGGACTTCCCGCAACCCGCTAGAAATTGGGATGATGTATTGCTTCTTTTGCTTGGTTTTGCGGATAAAAATTTCGCCCTCCTGTAAATGCACATCCCCGATGCGGATATTTGCCACGGTACTCAGGCGGTTGCCCGTGGAGAGGAAGTAGCATACCAATGTCCAATTACGCAACTCGGCGAAGTCGCAGGTTTTCAAATCGGGCTTCTTGATAAGCTGCTGCACCTCGTAATCCGTGTAGGTGTCCTTAATCGGTTCTTCGGCACGGGGGAGCAGTATCTTGAACTCTTCCATCCACTCATTTTGCATGAAGTAGTAGAAGATAGCCCGCAACCCTTTGATGTAGGTCTGGACTGTCTTTTGCGCTATATCCGGCTTTTCTTCCCGAAGGTAAGCCAGATAATCATAGATAGCTTCGCTGTTCACCTCGGCGCAAAGCCGACCCTCTCCGAAAAATTGCTTGAAATACTTGTAGGCGTAATGGTAGTGCTTAATGGTTTCCTCGGACGTGTTCAACGCCCGCTTTGCCTGGACAAACTGCGTAAAGGCTTCATCCAGAGTTTTTTCGCTGATGGGTTGGATAGTAACCGCTTTCTTCCTGACCAAATCTGACACACCCTTTCCATGTTATTGTTATGAAAAGGGAGATAAATAAATACCCTCTTGACCCCGGAGAAACACCCCTCACGAATCAAGCGGGCTTTTTTGTCCATTTCGGAAAATAGACAAGCCGTTCATGGAAAACAAAAAAGCGGACAACCCTTGTTTTACAAGGACAAGTCCACTTCATTTAGCAAAACCGTTATGCGTCAAGGTGTCATTTTCTGGGATTTCCGCCCCCCAGTCAAGCGCGGTTCCATATCTAAAATAGTATAGCGTATTACGCCCGATTTGTCAAGCTCTTTTTTCGGCAGGCGTGGACAATCGCGCGCCTAAAGAAAATCAAGCACAGAGAAGGGCAATTCGCGGGATTTGGGGTTGCGGTTTTGGCGAAACTTCATTTTAGCGACACCGAAGGCGTTGTAGGCGTCAGCGAAAACCTCGAGTACGGCCCGCAGCGTGTCCAGGCTGCGCGGAAAGCAGCGGCTGCGACGGCAAAGAAAAGAAGACGCATACCGCTTGAAGCAGGGGGCAAGCTGAAGCCGCCCTGTATGGGCGGCTTCTTTTTGCTTGCTCAAAGCTAGCTCAGCTGCTGCGCGATGCCCTCGTACTTGGTGCGGGCCTGCTCCACCATCTGCTGCGGCGCAGGCATGGTCGGATACCAACCGCGCTTGTTCATCTCGCAGAACACGTTGGACTGGATGCTCTGCTCGTCGCGTAGGATATTGAGCATGTCGTTTTTCAGATTCTGGTCACTGCACTCGCCCGCGAACATATTGAAATGCGCCGAGGTCTGCTTTTGCGAGGACAGCATGTCGGTCAGGATTTCCTGGTCCTGGAGCGTCTGTTTTTGCATGGCTGCGTTTCCTTTCTTAATAAAGATACCCCATCAGGGTGTCGTAGTGCTGCTTGTGGCGCCCTGCCATCTGTTCGGCCGAGTCGCGGATCTGTGGGTCCTGTGCCTGCTGCGCGTAGGCGCGGAATTTCTTGACAAGCAGCTGCTCTGAACCCAGAGATTCCTCCAGCGCGGTGAGCTCCTTTTGCGTCAGGTTGGGCATGGATGTTCCTCCTTTTTTATAATTTGTGTCGTCAAGACATTTCTAGTTTGCGCCGGGCAGGCAGGGCAATGCCCGGGAAATCCTGCAAAAACCACTTGAAATTTCCATGCCGACCTGCTATAATTAAATTGGCATATAAATTACCGAGAGGGGAACTCACATGAAAAAAAGAATTCTGGCTGTTGTCCTGGCGGCAGAAAGGAGTATTTCACATGAAAAAACAATGTAAGCGGCTGCTTACGGCGGCGCTGTGCCTGCTGCTGCTCGTGCCGGCCATGGCTGTGGGGCTGGTGCTGCGGGCGGGGGCGGCGTTCGCCACTGCGCCGATGGTGGCGGCGGGGGGGGGTTGCATACCGTCGCCCTGAAAAGTGACGGCACCGTATGGACCTGGGGCGCAAATTTTCCAGATGTGACTGAAATCAAAACACCCGTACAAGTACAAAGTCTCAGCAATATGACCGCAATCGCTGCGGGCTCTTACCATAGCATAGCGCTAAGAGATGACGGCACCGTTTGGGGCTGGGGATACAATATGTGGGGTCAGCTGGGTGATGGCACTAAGGTTGACCGCGCCACCCCCGTGCAGACGAAAAGCCTTAGTAATGTCGTGGCAATTGCGGCGGGGGATGCACATACCGTTGCCCTGAAAAGCGACGGCACTGTCTGGGCTTGGGGAAACAATAATTTTACTGGCGCACTGGGCGATGGGACCTATACCGATAGCAGTACGCCCATACAGGTAAAAAACCTCAGCGACGTGAAAGCCATCGCGGCGGGAAGAGCTCATACTGTAGCACTAAAGAGCGATGGTACAGTTTGGGCTTGGGGGCAAAATTCATATGGTCAGCTGGGCAATGGCGCCATCTATTACGACAGCACCACTCCCGTGCAGACGAAGAACCTTGACAATGTGACAGCAATTGCGGCGGGAGAAGATTACACCGTAGCGCTAAAGAACGACGGTACAGTTTGGGCCTGGGGCGATAACAGGTGGGGCCAATTGGGTAACGGTGGCTGGGGGGATAATAGCGACATGCCTGTTCAAGTGCAATCTCTCAGCAATATAACAGCTATTGCAGCCGGGGGGGCACATACCGTAGCATTAAAAAATGATGGCACGGTCTGGTCTTGGGGAACCGGCCAGCAAGGCCAAATGGGCGATGGCAATGTTCGGAATGTCGGTCTTGTACCAATCCAAGCACAAAATTTCGTAGATGCGACGGCGATTGCGGCAGGGGGCGCTGAAGACGATTTTGGCCATACAGTGGCCATAAAAAGTGATGGCTCCGTTTGGGCCTGGGGATCGAATTTAGTGGGTCAGTTGGGCGATGGCACAACAACTAACCGCCTCGCCCCCAGGCAGGTTGTGGCCCCCGGCGGCAGCGGATTCTTTAACGTGGGGACCGCGCCGGTTGTGCCGCCAACCACGACTACCACCACGACTACCACCACGACGACAACCACAACCACCGCGCCAACCACCACGACCACAACCACTACAACCACCACGACAGGGTCCGCATCGTCCTCCGCCCCCAAAACCATCTTCAACACCCGATGGGAAGCCACGGTTTTAAACTGGATCCTATTCTTCCTGTGCTTCGGCTTCATCTGGATGTGGTTCTAAGGCCGGCGGCGATTGCGTATGAAATACTAACAAATAACACTTGATTTTTCCACGCGGGCCTGCTATAATGGTATTAAGGCTCTTTTTGAAGGGAGACGTGGCCCACGGGGGGTCTATCCATGCGATCGTCTAAAGGAGCCAGCAATAAAATAAGGAGGCTATTTTCCATGAAAAAACTGTTGTGCGCAATCCTGGCCGGAATGTTGCTCCTTTGCGCGGTTGGCCCGGTGTGGTCTTCCGCCGCGGAACCCGACCGTTTCGTCGATCCGGCCACCGGCATCATCGTCTATAACCCTGATGGCGCTTTCCCGGCGGGTACGACGATGCAGGTGAGCGTGAAGGCGGCGGACCTGTTCGGTGCCATTAACAGGGCCAACGCGGTGTACGAGATCACGTTTGTCTGCGGCGGCGCGGTCGTGCATCCGGCCTTCCCCGTGACCATGCTCGTGCCGGTGCGGGATTTCGACCCCGCCCTGGAGGTGTTCTATGTCGCGTTCGACTTCAATGACAAGGGCGGGCATACGGTGGACATGAACTCCCGGCTCAAGCAGATCGACGGCGTGACCTACTGGGAGTGCTCCGACACCAACCTGGGCGGCTACTATGCCGTGGCGCCGGAGGGGTACAGGATCCAGAAAGCCCTCAAGTACATCTTCACTACCCGGTACGAATCGAAGTTCTGGAACTGGGTGCTGTTTATCGTGTGCTTCGGCTGGATCTGGATGTGGTTCATCTAAACGCATAATTAACGCGCAGGGGCTTGCATCACCCCTGCGCGTTATGCATGTGCGCCGCGCCGCGATCCGCGGCGGCGCTGACTCACGCGGTTGCGGAATAGGTCCCTTGACTGGCATTTATGCTGCCGGTATTTATGCCGATGGCGCTCATGCTTGTGCCGGCGATCCCCAGGCTTACGGAAAGGGCGCGGTCCACCCGCTGCATGTCCCGGGCCTCCAGGTTGCCCATGCGCTCCTTCAGGCGGCGCTTATCCAGGGTGCGCACCTGCTCCAGCAGCACGATGGAATCCCGGGCCAGGCCGCTGCCGTCGGCGTCCACCTTGATGTGGGTGGGCAGGTCGGTCTTGTATTTCTGGCTGGTGATGGCCGCGGCGATGACCGTGGGGCTGAATTTGTTGCCCACGTCGTTCTGCACGATCAGCACCGGCCGGATGCCCCCTTGCTCCGAGCCCACTACGGGGCTGAGATCCGCATAAAATATATCCCCGCGTTTCACTGTCACGTTTATCACTCTCCGTCGTTTTAATGGCAACTCTATTTTTGCCACTTGAGCGTTGGTTTAATCACGAGAGCAAAAAAGTTGGAGAGTCCTTGCCCTCCCTAACACTATATGAGCGACGGCGGAATCCGGGAACGGGAAACGAAATGCGTTGACAGGGCGGGGGCGGGGTGGTATAATTAGGCATGAGAAATAATCGAAAGGGGCATTGGGATGGCCGGAGCTCATTTTGAACCAACCCATGACTTTGGAGTTCGTCGACTATACTGAATTCGAAGATTTATTTGATGAACCTACTTACCCTGCATATACGGGTCGTTACCGCTTCATTCCTACGGAGAGCGGCTCGTATTTCTTTGATATTCTTGGGCCGGATACCTTTTATCGCGTGGTCTTTGTTACTACTAGTGATTTCATAGGCGTATGGGATATTGATTCTATCCCCTCAGCTGGCAAGGTCGCTTATCTGGAAGGCGATGTAGAATACTTCATAATGGCCTACGTAGTTAATGTGTCAGAAGTAACAGGCACCTACCAGCTGGTGGCGCGAAAAGTCGTGCCCAAATGGTGGCAAACCCTACCCTCCTTCCTGCAATTCCTCCTGCGCTGGATTTGCTTCGGGTGGATTTGGATGCGATAGCGAAATAGAACCCCCCTGGCCGCAGCGACCAGGGGGGTTAAAATCCCTTACTCTATCCTCGCCATCGCCTCATACACAATCCTGTGCGAAATGCGTGTCTGCTCGAGGGTGGTCATGTTGTCTGGGTCCACGGCCCCGCCGGCCATCACCCGGTACGCCGCCCCGCAGAACGCGCCATCCGCGCCGCCGTGCCCGCTGAGCAGGCCCCGGCGGTGGATTTTTTTGACCCGGGGCAGCCTGCCGAACCGGTGGATATGCAGGCGCATGGTGTGGTCCCGGCCCCAAAGCTCGCCCTTGGTGCCCTGGATGCGCGTGCGCCGCGTAAAGCCGAAGCTGAACGCGCTCACGCTTAAAGTGGCCGTGATGCCCCCGGCGAAGCGCATAGCGGCGGAGTGGTGGTCGCACGCGTCGTTGTCGCACTGATACACGCAGCGCCCGTACTGGCCATCCGTGAGGATGCGGCGCAGCTCCCTGCGGGGCGGGGCTTTGGGCAGCCCTGCCGCGATGCCCTTGGCCCAAATCAGCATCGTGGCCGTGCGCAGGTAGAGCTTTTCCGCGCTGTAGGGGCAGGTTTTCACGTGGGGGCAGCCCTGCAGGCAGTGGGAGGCCGCGCCGGCTGGCATATTTTCCGGCTTGAAATAGCGCAGGTCCCCGTAGGCCCGCACGCTTTCGCAGGCCCGCGGGGGTTCGCCGGGTGTTTGCACCAGCCAATGCAGAAGATCAAAGTCGTGGCAGCATTTCGCTAGCAAAAACGGGGCGGAAACCTGCGTGTTGCGCCAGTTCCCCCGTACATAGGAGTGCGCGTAATGCCAGTAGCCCACGTTTTCCTCGTGCGCGATGTTCACCACTTCGCCGATGGCGCCGCTGTCCACTATTTTTTTAACGGCGGAATAGAAGGGCGAATACCGCAGCACGTGACACACCAGCACCGTGGCGTTTTTCTCTTTTGCCTTGGCGCACAGGGCGTCCAGCTCGGCGGGGTCGGCGGTCACGGGCTTTTCGAGGATCAAGTTATAGCCCAGCCCCAGCGCGGCATCCGCGTGGCGGACATGGCAGAGGTCCCATGTGGCGACCACCAGCCAGTCGGCCAGCTTGCCCGCCGTGAAGAACGCCCTGTCGCTGCCGAAGCGCCGCGCCCCGGGGAAGCGCCTGCCCGCGGCCTCCAGCATGGCCGGGTCGATGTCGCACAGCGCCGTAACCGAGACGTCCCTGTGCCTTGCCAGGCCCCCCAGGTAGACGCGCCCGCGGCTGCCCAGACCGATATACGCGACGGTGATCATGGCAATCCCCCCTTTCCAGCATTATAGCACGAACTGGCTTTGAAATGCAATGTTTTCTGCTGGACAACAGGTAATTTCTGTGATACAATGGGTCCACAGCTTGAAGGAGGGGTCATCATGCAACTGAAAAAAGTCGTCGCGGCGCTCTCGGGGAAAAAGCTGATCCTGCGCATCGCGGCCAGTCTGGCAGCCCTGTGTGTGACGCTGGCGAGCATCGGCCTGGTGGAATTCGACCAACCGGCGCAGGGGGTCTCGGGCGGCAGCGGGCCCGCACAGGGGGTCTCGGGTGGCGGCGGAACGGGACTGGATGCCGCCGGGCTGTTCGGGGACCTCGCCGCGCCCTCTGGCGGCCTGGACATCAAAGCCGAGGCCGTGGACGGCAACAACTGCGTCGCCGCGGACGCAGGTTTCCTCCTGACCCTGACCGAACCCCTGAAGGAAAAATACATCAGGCAATGGCTGAAGACCTCGCCGGAATTCGACTACGCGCTGAAAAAAACCGGCGCGCTGGAATACAAACTCACGCCCAAACAGGCCTTCGAGAAGAACACTCTCTACACCCTGCGCTTCGACCCGCTGCAGACGGACAACGGCATGCCGGTACGCGCGGGGAACAGCTGGGCCTTCCAAACGCGCAAGGGCTTCGCCATAGAGCGCACCTTCCCCATGGACCAGGGCACAGGCGTGCCCGTCAACTCCGTGATAGAGCTCACCTTCACCGGCGACGTGAAGCTCGAGGATCTGCGGAAGAACGTCAGCTTCACCCCGAAGCTGGGGGGCAGCGACTGGCGCAGAACCGGCATGAATACCTACGCCTTCCTGGCCACCGGCGGGCCTATGGAGCCGGATACCGTGTATGAGGTGCGCGTCAAAGGCGCGCTGGCCGGCGCCCTGGGCGGCGAGACCCTGGGCAAGGATTGCACCTTCAAGTTCCGCACCGAGGAGGGGGAAAAGAACTTCTGGTCCAGTGTCAACTACGAGAACAACGCCTTCATGACAACGGAGCGGCCCGCGTTTTCCCTGTGGTTCCACCCGCAGCACGGGGGGGACAAAATCGCGGCGAAGGTGTTCCGCTTCGAAAGCCCCGACGCTTACGCCAAGGCGGTGGACGACAGCCTGAACTATGACTCCTGGGGCGGGCAGGCGCAGCCGACGCTCGACACCTCGGCGCTGCCGAAGATCCTGGACGACGAGCTTGCCCTGCTGGGGGACGACGGGCGCGGCATCGTGGTATTGCCGCAGGCCCTGCCGAAAGGGTTCTACGCGGTGGAGTTCACCACCAATGAACGCACGCTGACCAACCTGTTCCAGGTGACGGATTTGAGCGCCTACGCCATGAGCGGCGGCGGCGACAGCCTGTTCTGGGTCAACGGCCTGACCACCTCCCTGCCTATGCAGGGCGCGGAGATCACCCGGGTCGGCGGCGCTTCCATGGGCAGGACCGGCGCCGACGGCGTCCTGACCTTCAAAACCCCGGATTCCGACAGCAGATATACCGCGTACTGGGCGCAAAACGGCGGGGACCGGCTGCTTGTCATGCTGTACGGCCGTGAACGCGACGCGGGCTTCAACGGCCTGGACTACTGGAAATACGTCTACTGCGACAGGCGGCTGTATGGCCCGGAGGACACCGTGAAGTTCTTCGGCGTGGTTTCGCCCAAGCTGCCGGGCACGAAAGCCATCGACAAGGTCACCATGGTGGTGGAGGAGAACTACTGGGACCGCACGGAAAGCAGCGAAATCAGGGCGGAGGTCCCCGTGAAAAACGGCGTGTATGAGGGGGAAATCAGGCTGCCGGAGCTTGCGCCGGGCTACTACTGCCTGTCGCTCTACAGCGGCGAGGAGCGCCTGGGCTCCACCTATTTCGAGGTGATGATTTACCGCAAGCCCGCCTACAGCCTGAAGCTCACGGTGGATAAACCCATCATCTGGGCGGACGGGCACGCCACGGCCACAGCCACGGCCTCGTATTTTGAGGGCACGCCCGTGGCCCAGCTGGATCTGGTGCTGGACGGGGAATCGGTGAAGACAGACGGCTTCGGCGTGGCCAGCGCGAAGGTGGGCGCGAGCATAGAATCGAATAGGCTGGTGTCCTGGCGGGGCGTGAACGCGGAGGCCGAGCTGCCCGAGATCGGGCGGGTGTACGAGAGCACCTACGTCCAGTGCGTGAACAGCGATGTGGAAATTGAGACCCACGCCAAACGCGATAGGGAAAGCAGCGCGGGCACCCTGGAGGTGCAGGCCTTCGCGGTGGATTTCACCGGCCTGGATTCCATCGAATGGTACGGGGAGAGAAAGCATCTGAAGGACTTCGGAGGCAGCCTGCCCCTCACCGTCAGCTGGACAAAGATCACCTATCCGAAGGTCGTCGAAGGTACCGAAAAGCGCTACGACCCCTACACCAAGACCTATACCGAGGTCACCCGCTACAGCAGCGGCTATCCCGTCGGAAAGCTGGAGGGCACGAAGACCTTCACGGTCACGGGCAAGGATAAGCAGAGCTTCCCTCTGCCGCTGGCCACCGAGGAAGAATACCGCATCAATATCAAGGGCAAGGACACCAAGGGCAGGGAATTTACGCGCACCGACCACATTTATGCCGGCAGCGCGCGGGAGTACACCTACGACTACGGCAAGACGCTCTATGTCCGGGACAACAACGGCAAGAACGCCTACGCCGTGGGGGACAAGGTGTCCCTTTCCGCCTACGAGAACTACGACGCCGACAATCCCATTGAAATGGATGCCGGGGCGGTGCTGTTCCTGCGCGCCAGCGACGTGCTGCTGGATTGCACGGTGTCGAAGGAAAATCTGCTGGAGTTCACCTTCGACGGCGAGATTTTGCCGAACATCAACGTGCACGGCGTGCTGTTCGACGGCAGGGAGTACGTGGAGCAGTATTACCCACGTTCCATCGTCGTCGATGCCGAAAGCCGCGCGCTCAACCTCGAGGTCACGCCCGACAAGGCCAGCTACCGGCCCGGCGAGACGGCGGCGCTGGGCCTGAAGCTCACCGGACCGGACGGCCAGCCCGTACAGGGCACGGTCAACCTGAACATGGTGGACGAGGCCCTGCTGGCCCTGCGCGAGCAGTACGCCGACATCGCCGATATCTTCTGGGATACCTACAGCTTCTACCCCAGCACGGCCGTCAGCCACATCATCGTCAGGCTCACCGGCGGCGGCGAAAAGGGCGACGGCGAGGGCGAGGGCGACCGCTCGGATTTCCGCGACACCGCGCTGTTCAAGACCGTGGAAACCGACAGCAACGGCCTGGCCTCGGTGGAGGTCAAGCTGCCGGACAACATCACCTCGTGGCGGCTGTTCTGGCAGGCCTTCCGCCCGGGGGACGTTATGGCCGGGAGCGGGCGGGCCAACCTCATCGTCACATTGCCCTTCTTCGTGGATATCCGCCTGGGCAACACCTTCCTCACCGGCGACAAGCCGATCCTCGGCATACGCAACGCGGGCACGGCGCTGAAGGACGGCCAGGTGAAATATACCGTGGAAATCCCCTCGCTGAAGTTCAAGCAGACGGCCAACGCGCCAATCTCCGCTTGGCATGAGATGCCGCTGCCGGCCCTCAAGGCGGGCGAGCACGCCATCAGCGTGGCCGGGGAATACAACGGCCTCACCGACAAAATCACCACGAAGTTTACCGTGGTTGAGGGCATCGCCGACCACATGGAGAACCAGACCGTCATTCTTGCGAACAGCACAAAGTTCGACATTCCCGCCAAAGGCACGGCGCATTTGACCTTCGCGGATAAGCAAAAGGCACAGGTCATGCACGGGCTATGGGGTATTCTCGGTACCAGCTCCATACGGGCCGAGCAGCTCATCGCCAAGCAGGCCGCGCAGGAGGTTTTGGCCGCCATCACGCCGGAGGGCCGCGGCTGGTTCTATGGCACGGACTACGCGGAGAAAATCCCCCAGTACCAGCGGGCCAACGGCAGCATCGCCCCCTTCACCTACGGCGACGTGGACGATATCGACACCCTTGCCACCACCGCCTGGGCCTGCGCCGCGGGCGTCAACTCCGTTGCCGCCTGCGAGTACTTCAGCAAGCCCGCCGCCGCGCAGTACCTCTACGGCCAGCTGAGCGGCGATTACAGCGCCCTGGCCCTGATGGGCCTTGCCGCCCTGCGGGAACCCGTCATGCAGCACATCAGCGAGCTGGCGCAGAGCGATGCCCTCACGACGGAGGACAGCATCTACCTGGCGCTGGCGCAGGTGTTTATCGGCAACGGCAGCGCCGCGAGGGGGCTCGTGCGGGAGATCGTCAACAAAGCCTGCTCCAAGGCCGGCGAAACACTGTATGTAGACGCCGTATCCCGCGAGGACACCATCCGGCGTACCGCCAACCTGTCCGTGGCCGCCGTGCTGCTGGATCTGCCCGAGGGCGGGCCCCTGTTCCAGTACGTGCTGGAAAACAGGGGCTACGAGGACCTCTACCTGTTGCAGCAGTTGCTGGCCCTGCGCCACAGGGCACAGAGCGTGAATCCCGACTGCGCCTCCTTCACCTACACCCTGGACGGCAAAGACAGGCAGGTCAAGCTTTTCCTGAGCCATTCGGTGCTGCTCACTGTCGAGCAGCTGAAGAATATCCGCTTCAGCGATATCAGCGACGAGATCGAGGTCACAGCCAGCTACCTTACCCCGGGCTTCCCGACGGGAAACAACGCGGCAGTGAGCGTGTCGCAAAAGTATGACGACCCGATTTTGGCGCCGTATGGTTCGGCATATGTCAAAATCAACTTCACCATTGACGCTGCCGCACCCGATGGCTACTACAACATCGTGCATGTCCTGCCTGCGGGGCTGGAGTTTACTGGATGTATGTCGTGGCGTGTGTGGGTCTCAGAGGTAAAGGGCCAGCAGGTTACGTTTACGGTGCATAAGAGTGAATACGCCGAAGACAGGGATTTCGTCTTCACCGCCCGCCGGGTGATGACCGGCAGCTTCCGAAGTGAGGGCACGTATATCACCAACACAAGCAAGCCCGAATTCACCAACTCGGTGGAAGGCGGCGTTGTGACGATAAAATGATGAAGATATCGAAATGCGTTTGCCTTTGCCTATTGGCCTTCCTGTGTGGCTGTTCCGCGGCTGAACCGGTGCAGCCCGCGGAACCCGCCGCCTATAGCAAGCTCATCAACACCGGCAAATTCGCCGCCCGCAACGAGCTGGAGGCCCCCGCCGTCACCCTGCCGCCGGACGTCAGGGCGGTCATCGTGCCCCACGGCGGGGAGGCGATCCGCATGGCGGCGGAGGTGATCGCCGGGCTGGCGCAGTGCGAAAACAGACCCGGAACGATCATACTGATCGGTCCGAACCACACGATTATGGGACCCAAAATCGCCACGACCTACGCCGCGTTTTCCGCCTATGACGGCCTGGTGCTGCCCCGGGAGGACCTGGTTCGCGCCGTGGAGGGCAGGGGACTGGCCCATGTCGGCGACGCGCTGTTCGAGGACGAGCACAGCCTGGGGATCCTCTTGCCGCTGCTGGCCCGCTATCTCCCGGGCGCGAGGGCGGCGCCGCTGATTTTCCAGAAGGGGGCCTCCTTCAACACGGCCAAACAGGCGCTGGATACGCTCTGCGAGCTTTCGGGCCCCGGGACGGTCATCGTCGCCTCCATCGATTTTTCCCACGGGTTGTCCTCCCGGGAGGAGCGGCCGCGCCGCGCGGCGATTCTCGAGTGTATACGGGCGTTCGATTCGGCGGGCGTGCTGGGCCTGGACGGCACCTACATCGACGCGCCGGTGGTGCTGGCGGCCCTGCTACAGCGTATGAAGGAGGACGGCTGCGCCGTGGAGCTTATCGCGCAGGCGAACAGCTCCGAGCTGCTGGGCCGGGAGGTGCCCGCCGCCACGGGGTACATGACGATTGTGTTTTATGGGGGAGAGTAACGCCCCACAAATATATGGCGGGCGGTTATGGTGAACCGCCCGCTATCATTATACTGAATCTACAGTCAAACCACTTGAAAGCAGTTTAGGACGGCGAACTCAAAGGAATCGAAATCGGGCAAGATTTTACGCAGTCTTTTCTTGAGCCAAGCCCACTTTTTTT
>Ga0123353_10006595_pt1 | contig 15495 bp, 4 predicted proteins | sample TergutLab28metaG_3_FD_92763 | JGI IMG/M metagenome (GOLD analysis project Ga0123353, IMG submission 92763) | Labiotermes labralis P3 segment gut microbial communities from Petit-Saut dam, French Guiana - Lab288 P3 | ecosystem: Host-associated > Arthropoda: Insects > Digestive system > Gut ... | reverse complement strand
GTGTGTGGGTGTATATGTGTGTGGGTGTGGGTGTATATGTGTGTGGGTGTGGGTGTGTGTGTGTGTGTGTGTGTGTGTGTGTGTGTGGGTGTGTGTGGGTGTTTGTGTGTGTTTGGGTGGGTGTGTGTGTGTATGTGTGTATGGGTGGGTGTGTTATTTTATCGCCGAGAGACCTTAAAATATTTGTCATAAAGATACAATTGTATCACCTACTATAGGCTAGGTGAACTTCCCCGCAACTGAGATATTCCATTGTGTTTTGAATAGAGACAGAAAACCCCTATAATTAATCACAATCGCTAAAATATTGGCTAGTAGCTATCCATATTTAGGTAATACGTATTGTGTGTGAAATTTTTTTTTACTCGTGCGTGCTTTGTATCCCGTAATGTGACCTTTCTCTTCTAACAAACGGACAAATTATTGCTTAAAGATGTTTTACCGCAAAAGAAGCGACATTGTTTGAACAGTTTTCTGACGTCTGACACCTCTCTGCCGATTAAGTGCTTTAACCTTGTCAAGAACGTCATCAGTCTCTTTATTGGTCGTTTTGTCAGTCTGCAGTTCCAAGCAATAAAATTCTCTTAGTCATAATGAGCACTATTAACCCTACGATATCCAAGTGCGGTGGAGGGGGTTGGTTACACATTGCAGGTTAATGTCCTATATATTGAGTATACGTATTTGTAAATAGTGACGCCAGTGTTTCGTGCTGTGATAATGGGCAAGGCGACGCAGTACAGGAGTACCTGAACGCGTATTGGAGTTACCAGTGCAGCCCACCTGTTTTACAATTGAACGGATGACTGCTCCATTAATTAGACCGTAATTGCTCAGTTAAAACGACCCATTTCCCTTTATGTTGCAGCAATATGCCAGTTAGAGCATAACGCAATGGTAACAATGGCATTAATTTCACATTTTGTCGCACTTCGTTGAACGTATGTATAATACCTGGTATATGTGGAAATGTGACATAAAGAGTCTGCTGCAGCAGTTCAGGGTCTTCAGCATTCGGGTTTACGTTTGAGTGGCTCCAGGTTCAGATATCGGCTGAGAAACCGGCTGTGGTGTTCCTGTTCAGCACTGTCATAAATGCTGTACCATGAATTGACTAATGCTTCCTGTATTGCTCCTAGTTCAATATTTATAATCCACCATCCCATTCTACGCTACGTAAAGTAGGAATTTAAAAAACGGTCTTTAAATCAAAATTATAATTATTATTATTATATTCAATATCTTTAACATAAAGTCTATTTTATTAAGGGTTTGTTAGATGTAGATAATTTTATTAAGTAAATCAGAATTCTCAACAGGCTTTATAATATATTTCAGTCAATGGCTTCCCGTATGAATTTTGTTTTTAATTTAGATTGGATATTTGTAATTAATTTGATTACATTTTGTACCCTTTTATGCTTTTTCTTCTTTCGCCATGTAACTGTGCAGTGTTTTTGTAGTTGTGTGTTGTCGCATTCGAGTGCTTACATCAAATGGAAGATACTGTCTAGATATTCAGGAAAAATTATCTCTTTTAAAATTTGTTCTTGAACAATTATGCTCTTAGTGCTATTTTTAGATGTGATTTCCTATTATATCTCTCGTGTTTTCCTTTGTTGTTCGTTATTTGTGTATTTTTCTTAGGTTTCTTTGTTGTCTCCGTAATTGGCCTTTGACTGTTGTGCCAGCAGATTAATAGTAGAGAAATGAATTGTTATTGTTACTGTTATTCTTAAGGACATTTATCTGTGACGTAGAAGGTAGCATTCTTGATTTGTTTCATGTAATACTAGATCGAGCTGGCTCAGGAGAGGGACAGGTGGTGGGCACTGGTGAATGCGGTAATGAACCTTCGGGTTCCATAAAATGCAGCGAATTTCTTGACTAGGTGAAAACCGGTTAGCTTCTCAAGAAGGACTCTGCTCCATGGAATAATGGAGTAGCGGAGTAATACTTTATATTTTGATGTATTTGTGGCATTGCAGTTTTGTGTAACATTATGTTAGAACTGTCCCGAATTTTCAAAAATTCATAGTCGTAATCGGAACAGTTCAAGTTTAAGTATTACCCTAACTATTTTGCAGGTATTCTGTGATTAAATATACCATTTCCGTTGACAAGTACAGAGCATTCTTAAATATTCATGCTACAGACTTACTTTCTGGAACCCCCTGGAGGCGTTACGTTCCTTCGAAGCTTATGGACCCACCCACGCACAGACAGCGCTATATCCCAGAATAATTGAATGCTCAGGAACAATGCTGAGAGAAGCTTAAATCTCGCAATGTGTATGTAGTTCGGTGTTGTATTACATTACGTGATGTGAAAGTAACTAGATACACGCCGCGAGTGGCGCAATAATTACGGGCCGGGAGATGGCAGGCCAAGCTGAATGTTGTGCAACTTAGAACCGAGTACCAACGTGGTCCACTATACATGTATATACAAAGGATTCCAGTTGAAATGCAAACTCGAACACACTGGAACCTGATCAGACGCAGCATGACCGCTCCGCTTCCTGTGTTATCGCCCAGCAGTATTCTTCCGTCACCTGCCGCTCATTGAGCTTGCATGTCCGCAAGGAAAAATTATGCGCATGTTTCAAAAACGTTATTTAATTTTCTGATTTTTTTATTTGTGTAATTCTGAAATTGTGTAACCTGAAACTGCATAAGTCTGCGAATGTCTTTAATTTGAAAATTAATTTTTAGGGACCTGACTCATTTTCTGTAGAAATCCCGTGACAAGCCGGGTTCTTTGGCCGCTTTATGTCCCTGATTATTTTACATGACACTCATAAGCGTTGAATTACAACAATTATGAACTTTTAAGGCGAAAACTATCAGACCATTTTACCCTGTTCTGTAAAAATTTCATGTAGAGAATGACGTTAGAGAAATACGTAGTAGCATAACTGTAACCCCTAAATAGTCCAGTATGAACTAAATAATGTTTCGAATTTCGCCTTTCACTTAGCAATCAACATGTTAACGATCCACTAAAATTTTATTAATGATGTTTTGTGGAAATAAACGCTGTTTTCCCATTAAGTAGTAACTGTAGGTAGAATGAGCAGAAAACTTGGTTTCCCGGTTTCGTTTGAGCTGATATTTGCAGAGGTTCGGAATTTATTATCATCAAGGGCGACCACTGTGTTTGGTTTCTTCATGTGCATGCCATAGAAGTATTGACAAAACAAACATTTTGTTTCACAATATATGGTAACATAAATTCCTTTTTTATTTATATTTCTTCACAGTAAAACGGGAAGCCAATGATGAGTGATGTTACTATTTTCTTCTCCAGCAACAAAACATTTTACAATAAGAACTGGTGGTTTTTACACATCACAACACTGCGTGAGGTTGGATGGCGCGGGAGAGTGGGAGAGGAACAGTAATTGAATCCCGACTTTCCGTGTGTTTCTCTTTTCGAATTTACGACAAGCGCTGAAAATTACGCAGATTGTGTTTTTGACACATTCTATTAGGAAATCACAGGCATGACGCCATTTGATGCTCGTACACATTCATAAAACATCCTGAAATGTGATATTCCAAGAGTTGTAAAGGAAACCCAATATTCCTGTCGTACGGCCACGTTTCCCGCAATGAAAATTTAACACGTTTAAATATGTCACCGAAGGTGACTGTAGTACCAAGAATTTAAAATATATGTACAAATGTGTAGGAGTTTCGTCCATACGATGAAGAAATATATTAATTTATTTTCGCGTAATATTATTATCTACTGTACTTTAATTGTCAAGGTTTTGTGGACCAAAATTTCAACTCAAAACGTAATGCTTTTCAGTTCGTACGCCGTGTCCGTAGTTACTGTCCGTAGTTACTGTCCTATTGCTCTGGCTGATAACCGAATGCCTTTTAGAAAATGCCTCAATATTTTGTTTAGGAAAAATGAAGAGAGACTGTTTTAAATGGAGTTCTGTTCCACCTTGCAATAGAAAAGACTCCCTCCTATCTTATCTCAATTGATACTTTCACAGCCTTTTCCTGTGTGGTGATTCCTTCACTGCACAGACCTTACCGTGCAACGGATAGCCTTAGGCACCACATGTCCTTGTGCCGTTCCTTCGTGACTAAGTAATGGGTTTCGCCTGAAACTTGATTGAATGTCATGCCACTTTATATGTTAATTTTTCGGCATCAGTAACACAAGCATAGCAATTTTACGTTCTTAGGTAGCCGCTACATTAGTGGATCACAATTTAGGGTCCTGCGAAGTTGTGTCAAAATAGGCATTAAAGTAAAATCTGTCACATGAGATCTGTAGGTTTGTAGAATGTAAAACTGAACGGTGTTTCCTCGGGATCTCTATTTTAGATTTAAATTTCAATAAAACCATTTAACAACTGGAAAGAAATATGTCCAGTCCTTCACTGAACAGATCGTAAAGTATGATTTTCACACACGGGTCTTTTGTAGCCCACACCTCAACAACGACAAAGTTTCGGATCCATGCACAATGCGAAGATTTTCGTATTTTAATGCTCTCCGATTCTAAATTAGTGGAAAATAGCGCACAAAAATTGCTACCAAATTTTTCAATTATTAATCCAAAATATCTTCTGTGTTTGCCATATTTATTGATGCATTGAAGAGCAGGTGGGCGTCTCAGGTATTTCCAGAAATTATTGTTTTCCATCAAGATAATATTTTTTGAATGTGCAATATGAACCGGGCTGTGGTTGTTTTCGAAATGTTCTCACTAGCAGACGTTCGTTTGCTTCAGAGGTCGGGGAAAGGAAGGAAATATTTGCAGGCAGATTCTTTGTTTATCTTAATGTTGTCAAATTGGTAATATTCTGCTCGAATGTCCAGTGCCTGAACCCACATATTACATTTTCAATTTCATAATTTCAATTGAGCTAAACTTATGGAGCGCTGGTCCCAGTGGCCGTGCAGTCTAAGGCGTAGGTCTGCGGGCGCTTGCCTGCTGCGATTGTGGTTTCGAATACCACCGGGGGCACGGATTGTGGAGGTCTCTGCGACGAGCTAATCACTCGTCCAGAGGAGTCCTACCGACTGTGGTGCGTCGTTGTGTGTGATCTAGAAACCTCGTGAATGAGGAGGCCCTGGCCAACTGGGGGCTGTTGCGCCAAATAAAAATAAACTGAAGAAGCAGTCTTTCATGAGACGCTGAATGTCACTCAGCACTTTAAACATATCTGCTTTGTGCAGCCCATTATGTCGTTCGCAACAGCGCGCCAGACCCTATCAATTTGTACTCGTTACATAACACAAAAATCCAAATTCTACACCCTTAGAATATTTTATAAGAATATAAATTGTATTTCACGAGTAGTTATATATTTATTTTACGTTCTTCGGCGGAAACCAGAAGATGGTTGACTTAGTTGATATTATATGATCACTTTCTCTTTCACCACAACACTGCATGTCAAAAATATAATTCCGTAGAAGCAAGACGCAGAAACAGTAAGATAGCTTTAATACAACAGTCAAGGCTCAAAGTGACATGCTGCTTCTTCCTACACCTGACGAGGGTGACGTACGTGCAGCTATGCAAGGAACACGATTCAGGACGGAGTCACGGAAGGAAACTTACTTGGGGGAATTTGACGTAGTAGTGTCGAGGGTTGAGTGTAGGAATTAGAGGTTTCCCTAATTGCAGCTATAAGTGGATTAGTGCAAGTTGCCTGATATATACAAGTCCCTTGCCATCTTACGTTCTTGTGTGTGTGTGTGTGTGTGTGTGTGTGTCTTCGCACGCCTCTCCCATAAACCGCGGTTCCGCCTCGCGCTGTATTGAAATGTGCGCAGAGTGATTTCCGGTTCAAAAAGGTTAAAGTATCTGGCAGCAACCGTTTATTAACTGCACTTGGGAACTAAGACTTACAAATCTCTTCGTTTATTTATAAAAACATTTTTATCTTTGCTGCTCAATATTTTACCAGTGCCAGTTACTTGAAATTTGAGGCTTACGGAACAAAGTGTTGTGCTTTATATATGCTTGCTTGATGTAAGGCTCCCGTAGGATGACCTAAGATGATCGAAACATGTCGTTGTATTGGTGGATTGTATGTGAAAGTGTATAATTTCATACTTCATCTTTTGTTGGTATTATCTGTTAAATTGTCTATTAATGCACAGATATGCAGGTGCTAGTGGTTGCATTTCTTGTAAGCCTTGTTTTTACAGAAGAACCCAGACTTTAGCAGTGAAAGTCTAAATAGTGTCATGAAATAATGCGTGAAAATTTATTTCTCTGGGCAATCAGAATCTTCATTCATAGTCACCGTATTTTATGTAATGCAGTACACTTCAGGTCACCTCATTTGAGTTCGTCAAAAGTAACCAAATAACACTGAGATTTCCTCTCCAGCTATTCAAATTCACCGGTGCTAAACGTTTCATTCCATGCTTAATAAACACCGTAAACTTGGGTGATAAGATTAAATTGCACCATCAACCTATTCAGTTATCCATATATTTATGGCAGACCACTTAATCAGATTGACAATGAGGACGCACCGTGCGCTGCCTCTTGCGTCTGGGCTTGCTGAGGTACAAAGTTAATAAAGACCGTGTAACAGGATATGACTTAATGCTGTTGAAAGCTTTGAAGGCTAAAATGAATTCACAATACACATAAAGAACCAGTTAGTACTTCGAAGATTACACAGTCCATCTCTGTAATAAAAACCAATCAATTAATTCGCTACGGTGGATCAGGCCTATAATGATGTACTCCGTAACGCTGTACTTAAATTTTTACAAAAGTGTCCTCTGTTCTTTGATTTCCATACATTGTCGCCTTTCAAGTGAAATACACATGTCATTTCATTGACACTCGAAGGGCAATTTGTGCGAAAGGTATAAATGGTGAAAATAACAATGTGTAGATTTCACAGGACCGTACCGACTGTCACCCAAATTTGACAATCCGGGAAGCAGAAAAGAGAAATTCATTTACGTCCCTAAACAAAGTGGGACTCCCACCTCTTCCATTTTCACGAATCTCAAAGTCACTGCATAATTTTTGTGGAAATTTTCTGTTCCGACATTTGTAAAAGTTGTACACAATGCAAAAAAATACAAGTAAGTTTTCATGTACATGTTTAAGCAAGCTATGGTTGTCACTGTACCAATTGTCACAAAACTCATATCCCTTGAGCGGCATTATATTTTGATTTTCTAAACCATATTTCACCTGAATTGCTGAAGAGCTCTCGAATAAAGTAACACCGCCATTGAGTCAACTTTCACGAAACTTACTCTTGTTCGAGAATTTTCCATAAACACTTCTTACATCCAATTTTTTTTAAAGTGTAGTTGCTCTCATTAGGTCACGGATAGACGGACGGACGAAGGAATGGACATAGTCCCCACATATGGCGTTCTTTTTATGTCTTAAAAGCTTCTAAATTCGCCGTGAGTTTTAAGAATCTTACGGAATACATATAAACACTTAGTAGACAAAAATAAGTTATAGTTTGAGGCTAAACTTGGTGGCAGATATTTACTCACCGCTGGCCCATAAAGAGCTGTGTACCTGTTTTGAATGAAGGGCTTATTTACCGTCGAGTCGCATGAGCGGATAATTCGTAGGTAGTATTTTAGAAAGGATAATTTGTTGCCTATTTGAAATTATATGTGAATGATCGTTTATTTCTGAAATGGGAATACTAAGGAAAACCATACCATCTCCATTCAGAATTATTTGTTACTTTCTACAATTCATTATCATCATGGTCGCATAAAAGCCCAATTTCAGCACCAAGTTCGTCAGTGAGGAATGAACACAAATTTATTTCTTCGAGCCAAATTTCGTAAGGGTCTGAAAACAGCTATGTTTAGATGGCTTATTTCGTCGAGAAGGTAACCAGTGGCAGGCGAAAAGTAATGTTGCCCTTTTGATAGTTGTGACTTCGGAATGCAGATAATTATGAACACATTAATAGCAGATCGATACTACAAAGTTTATTGTATCACAATCATTTGCAGCGTGCAGCTGGATATTATTTCAATGAATATGTAAGCCGACAGGAATTTAATTTCTGTAGTCCTAATTAATGAAGATGATTTTCACAAAATTTCCAGTACCTGAGGTAAACCCATTGCAGCACATATGTAGTTATGTTTAATATTGCCGTCTACAGTATCGCGAAAAGAAACTTTGCATTTAGCCTGCAGATTGTATTTATTGACATCTTTCAATTGTCGGATCATAAAGATAGTTCTCCTCTTTGTAATGGGATGCAGTGTTTTTCTTTGAGGTAGTAACTACATGTTCATATATTGTGTAGGCCAGTTGTATATTTGAAAGAGTTACATTACCATTAAATATAAAACTGAAAATGTTGTCGGCATCTCATTTGTGTGTAAACACCGGAATTAAATGCGCATGGTGAGGTTCAGAAGCCAGAATTTAAATTTCCCCTGAATAAAGTGGCTGAATAAGGGCTTATATGTTTGTATGACCTTAGATGTTTGAGCACCACACTGCGCGTGACGTATATATATAACCTTCTGCTTCAAAGATTCAGTTTCACTATGCTGCTGTCCATAGGGATGTCGGTCGTTTTCTAACCGTATCGAATATAAAACACAGGGTTAAACATAAGGGCACATTGATTTTAGGTTGTAAAATTTGAAGGGAATGAGTAATTTGGAAGAAGAAAATTGACATCGGAACGTAAAATAAAGATAATTTTTAGTTCCACAATAAAGGAGTGCTACATTACAATAATAGATATGGTTATAGAGCAATAGAGAAGGAAGAGGAAAGAGGCTGCAGAATTTGTTCTATTTTAAATGTCAGTAGATAAACACAATAAGACAGAGAAAAGTAAAGAAATACGCGAGCTACATAGTGCCGATAATACAATGGATTGATGTTCATCTTATTCGGCGACGGATTAATTTAAATAGGTTTAATAGCGTTGAAAGATATAGTTACTGAAAATTGGGACTTGAATGTGGGAGAAAGCCTTCTAGGCCTGTTTGTAAAAATGCCTTGAAAAACTGCGGAAAAAACATGGAAAACATAAGAAAAATACACTAGGAGAGATAATATTACATACAGTGTAATCGAAAGGTAATATTGATAAAAAGAATAATTCATGTTGCATAAAATCACTTGGAATTGTAAATATGTGAAGCAAAATGGAGGAAATGCATGAACAAATTTTAAGAATGCTATAGACTATGTTATTTAAGGCAATAAGAGTGTACTAAAATGTAGGTGGAATTTGCGAGTTTCTGTAATACGAAAAATGAAGTCCCAGTTTCAGTAGCAAATGATTGAACTACTATTGAATTCGTGAGAAAGACCCTCTAAGACCTACAGTCAATTCAAAGAGGGACTCAACACATGGGAGAAACTCTTTCGTAATTTCATCATCATCAAGCTATCATGGGGTTGGGCCAGCTGTTGACCCGATCCGTTCTCACACATCCAGAAGCCTTTTCAGTGCAGTATAAGCCCAACACGTCAGTCTTGACATTACACTGCCTGTGTTAAAATGCTGAAAGCCTTAAAATACTGAAATGTGTAGTATAGTGTAAGTCGTGTCGGGCGGTGTAGAGTAGCCAGCAGCCAGTAGAATAGCCTAACCCGACATACCTCACTTTGTCTACCTGAAATAGATCCCTCTGGATCACGTAAGATCGAGACAGATGTTTGTGTACATATTTCATACCGAATGTAAACAACTGTGAAGTTAACACTGCGAACTGTTACTTAATTTTAATATAAAAATATTGCAATGTATATACTATTTATACATTTTTTACACTGTAGAATTCTAACATTTTAAGCATTTAAATAGGGCAGGGTAGTGCCTAGACTAAAGTGATTGGCTTTTACTGCTTTGTTATAGTAACTCCCTGATGATGGCAAACGAGTGCCGAAAAGTTTAGGAGTTTTAATAATTGTTATGAATTTTATTTTAATAATTCAAACAACAAAATCAACAATTACACTAATGTTAAAATTATATTTTTTTACACAATCTGTCATAACTCGGAAATGTTTCGACCTATCGTGATCATCTTCAATGAGTTACACATTTTTGGCAACCAAAACATAAACTTGACATCCTCCTGATATGAACCACTGTAAAAACATTTAAAAGTACAAATTCCACATCTTATTAACCAGCACTCCATTGCCACAAATGAATTTTATAAAATATCTACCTACATTTTTTGGACAAATTTTAATAAATTATAATTCGTCTGTGTTTTTGTATATGTATTATTAATGTCAAGTAGCTAAGTGAAGGTGGTCATGATAGGTCGTAAGGTGTCGGAATTATGAAAAATTGTGTGTAAAAATATAACTTTAACATTAGCGCATTTGTTGGCTTTATTGTGTAAATTGTTTATTAGTGAAAAGACATGAATAACTTTAAGAATTGCATTTTTTTTAGACTCACTTGTTGGTGTGTGTATTGATTGTAACCTAATCGAGTACTTGCTTCGAAGGTAAAAATTTACCGTCTTGAGCTAATTGTAGATGGTCATTTTGTTAAGTGGAGAACCTGACGCTCAAATAAAGCTTTGGAGTCTCTTTCCTCCTCTGGTGAGCGCGCACGCACGTTGCGAATTGCGTATTTTAGACTACATAACCACGCCGAGTGGCATGGTAGATCCTTAAATTGCTCGTGGTGGTTATAACATTGGGTCGGTATGGCACACTGGCAACATAATTGTTTCCATTGTTTACTTTGTAATTAGAACAACATGATAAGCAGAGTCAATACATTTGCTCCGGCTGGTCAATATTTTCACTTCCCTTCGCTAGCTACTTCGACGTATATGTAGTTCGTTATTAGAAACATTCCGTATTACTAGGACTATTCATATGAACATCACGAACAAAATGAACACGTCATCTGAAACGCACCAAAATGCATAGTGTACTTATCTTTTATTTCTCTAAATCTAGCAATTATCCTTGGTTATAGAAAATGTACATTATTTAAAGACACGTGTCAGGTGGTAAGATTATATGGCATAGTTGATAGATAAATGAGGTAGTACGAAGCTTTTCTGAATTGACACTAACAGGAAAAAAACCAAAGTATTCAGAAAAATGAATCAATCCTAAAGTTACTTTGCCCATTACAAACCTCACAAAGAAAGTTTCACACCACAACAGCCGTTTCTCTTACAGTTTTTTTCTTCCGATTCAACAGCCCCAAGTGGGCCAGGGCCTCCTCATTCAAGAGGTTTCTAGATCACACACAACGACGCACCACAGTCGGTAGGATTCCTCTGGACGAGTGATCAGCTCGTCGCAGAGACCTCTAATCACAACAGACAGATATCCATCCATGCCCCCGGTGGCATTCGAACCCACTATCTCAGCAGGCGAGCGGCCGCAGACCTACTTGGTCTACCTCACGGTCACTGGGACCGGCTTTGCCTTACGTCAATTACAACAAAATATATGCGTAAAAGACACTAGTAAATCACCCCCCAAACCCGTTTATGTTCTTCCTACGTCATGTATAAGAATCTGTAGCTTATTTGATTCAAAATTGCGTGCACAATATTCTGTAGATCTTTCTGTTATTTCTGTGGCGAAATCTGCATTAACTGATACAGTACAGTTTAAAACATTTTGCTCGTACGTACCAACAGCAAAGTGGATGTGAAGGCAGTGTTTTTGTTGTCATGAGTTTAGGATCTAGATCACTTTAATACATTTCTATTATAGTTATAGATCCGAAAACAATTTCTACTTCAATTTTCTGTGATTTCGATGGCAGAGATTCTAGAGCTCTGAAATTTGGGGTGATTAGTGACAAATGAATGTTAAATGGCGTTGATGGCAACAGGCCTGTCATAATTTGGGATATTGTGCCTACATATATATATATGTGTGTGTGTGTGTGTGTGTGTGTGGGCTGAGGAAAATTACGAAAATTTTTTATAATATTCAATCTCGGTGCAAGTATTTGAGCCAGAGACATCATTAATGCAAAGCTACCCCCACACAACCGCGATGCTCCGTCTCTGACCTATTAATTTATTTATTCTTATCTTCTAATTCCTTACCTTTGTCACTTGATTCACAGATAGCAGATTACAATTACCATTCGCACATCCTTTTGTATTTCTCTGTCGTAAGGGTTCTGCCGTGCTTTGCGGAAATAAAGAGGTCGACAGTAGTGAAAATCTAGATCAAACATGGCGTTAATTACCTTAAAAACTTCTGCCGCATGTTCCAAACTCGCCGCAGAATTCATGTTTTTCATGTTTCTCTGTAGGCCGCTATTGTGTTGTCTTGTGAATGTGGAACTCTTAAAGGGCTGATCTTCCCAGTACGGAGTCTGACCATCTGGACAAGATTGAAGGAATCCTGCATTTAAAGAATCGGACTTCAGTACCAAGGAGGATGATGGAGAAAGAGGAAGAAGAAGAAGAAGAAGGAGGAGGAGAAGAATGAGAAGGAGAGGGAGAAAAAATAAAAGAAAAATAAGCAATTAAAAAACGATAGATTACTTTGTAGCGTAGCTAGGTAGTTTGCGTCATGTCTGATTCCACCGACGAAAGTAATGGATGTATAAAACACAATTTTACAATTTTCCCTGTCGAAGAGGAAATTGGTTTGTTTGAACGGAGTACCATTGCTAAGTACTGTCAGCTGCACAATCTACTTGATTAGTTATGACCTGTTACCATTTCCAGCGAACACTAAAGAACACAACTGGTTTGTCCTTTACCTTCTACAATTATTTCTTCGAGGATTTGACTGTTCCTTTATCAACTTACATGTAATTAGTTGAACAAAAGTTTTTACAGACATTTGGAAAGTTTTTTGTTACGTACGGGATTCAGAATTGAATCATTGGAGAAAAGTTTCAAAGAAAATCCTGTGTAACTCACTAGCACTGTAGGGAGAATGGAAGTCAGAGGTTAGAAAGCAAATTCTGCTTAACGTCGTAGAGAATCTTGCAAGTTTACTCGTACCAAGAAGTTATGAAGTTAAATTAGTTCACTGGGGACAACCTATTGTTCTAATTCAGAAAACTAATTAGTAACTAAACAATAGTTGCTTTGAAGTGAATGACTAATAATCATGAATAATGCAGCATGCTTAGCCATGTCTGTGGCAGCAATCAACCTCAGCTCATCATTAACGTCAATGAAATTCATTAGAATGCTAATTGGCCTGAAATTCGAAAATAGTTTTTAGCAAATACGATGCACATACACCGTAAATAGTCAATATTTTGTTTAAGTATAATGTTTTGTGTTTTGTAAGTGTAGACTGACTTATTGGCCAGAAGTTGCAAACACAGTTATGAACTTGATGCAGGTAAAACTTCAATAATCACAGCCCGACATTGAATTCAACCATGGCTATCTTTTACTACCTCAAATATTAATAAAATAACTCCCCACGGATCACCTTAAAGAAAATCACTCGAAGACTAAGACAGAAGGTACACCTTATTACGAGAAGATCTCTCTTCCACTACAGAATTAACGATACTAATGAGAGTAAAAATAGTAAAATAATGTGAAATGCCAACTTGATGCAAGAAGGTAATTTTATTGATGTATTCTTAGCTCGATATGTTTCGGGTAAATACGCCCTTCATCAGTAGCATTAGATGTTGAGTTGCAGCATACGGTTTTCTGCACCGAGTTTCTGGGTGGGTGGTGGTCTTGAGAGACGCGTATGTACCCGAAACATGTCGAGCGAAGAATACATCAATAAAATTACCTTGTTGCATCAAGTTGGCATTTCACATTTCATGAGGAAGATGCAATTAAAAATAATATTAATGTTCAGGATGTAACGGCAGTGACTGTGGACATTATTGCCTTATAGAAGAGAAGCCGCGTATTTTGGTAAAATCTCCATTCGCAAAATGCAAACAAAATTTCGTTTCGTTCCTGCAGACTTGGACAATTACAGCGAAACACGGGCAACTGTCTGCCCAGCTACGTAGCGTCACTTCTCAGGAGGCAATGATCTTAGTGGCTAAAGAAAACAAAACGTGATAAGACGGTACAAAAATAAAACTTTTATTTTTTTCAGCAGTAGCTGGTATTACACTCATTTTAAACCGTAATCATACAAAATAAACAGGACAGGCATTGTACGTATGACGTAACATTGAGGCGAGTTCATGCGACGACTGTTGCAGTGGAAATCATTGCGTATTCTGAGTGTGTGTGTGTGTGTGTGTGTTTGTAGCCTTAACGATGCAGCATGCAACGCGCACGAGCCATATTGTCATTTGTGTCCTGTCCGGCTGTACAATATTTTTTCACATTATCTCATAAACGGCACAATATTAGAAAGAATAAGTTATTGGACATAAAATGTGTGTTTTTATTTCCTCTACAAATATGGTAAAAACATTTTCTCATTTTAAGAATAAATGAGCGAGATTTGCTAAAAAAAATGTGTAGTGGTCTTCTTCTAAAGTGCCCCTTGTTCATGTTAGTTTTTGATGAAACTTGAATTTTCTTGACATGTTTTCGAAAAATACCCAAATATCGGCTTTCATGAAAATCCGTCCAGTGGGAGCCGATTCGTTCCAAGCGGGCCGACGGACAGACGGACGGACGGACGGACAGACAAGATATATCTCATAGTAACTTTTTGCAATTTTGCGAACACACCTAGAAAGCTGGGAAAAAAACTGGTGGCGAACTTGCATAAAATATATATCTCATGAATATCTCCTAGTAGTGTGGGCTCGTTGCGGCAAAAGAATAGGTATAAGAAGAAGAAGAAGAAGAAGAAGAAGAAGAAGCAGTAGGAGGAGGAGGAGGAGGTGGGTGAAGTTGCCCTGTTAAGTGGGAAATTCAGCTGATATTGGCAAATGAGACTTTTAAACACAAAACATGCAATGATGCAATGAATGTGACTATGACGTGAGTGATGACAGAGCCATGTTTTAATCATCTGCAAAATCTGTCATGGCAGAACATTCAGATACGACGCGTATTACAACAGATGTCGTTTCAGTAGTCCTACTGAATAGATTACGTAACTGCAACAGGTCGTCGGATGAGGTCTTACCGCATGTTTTGGGGTAATTCTGCTCAACCATTCATATGATCTGAACAACATCGGCATATGTGGACTGCATGCGTACAACGTGAAATTGAATGCACCGAATTAAGTTTCATTAGAGAAGCATTAATTATTATGTATAATTTTATCTCTATATTTGTCTAATGCCGCATGTGAAACAAAAATTTACTGATGATTGATAGGAAAAATTCGAAAATATGCAATTCACGACTTGGTTTGGTTTGTAGAAATTTTTAGTGCATTTATGAAAAAAAAATTAGTATTTTAATTAGTGTCTTCATAAATAAACATTTCATATGTTTCCAACGTTGCTTCGAGATTCTTTATCGTTTTTTAATGTTTGTGTGACCGTGAATCTCTGATACAATAGTATAAACAACCAACTAGATGCAGCAATAACAATTTATTAGTAATTTCAATCAGCTCAACATGTTTCGGGCG
>Ga0123353_10006593_pt1 | contig 15496 bp, 9 predicted proteins | sample TergutLab28metaG_3_FD_92763 | JGI IMG/M metagenome (GOLD analysis project Ga0123353, IMG submission 92763) | Labiotermes labralis P3 segment gut microbial communities from Petit-Saut dam, French Guiana - Lab288 P3 | ecosystem: Host-associated > Arthropoda: Insects > Digestive system > Gut ... | reverse complement strand
TTCTCGCCACCCGCGCACAAAAGCATAAAATCAACCGAAAGATTGCTGCGTTTTTTATGGAGCGGGTGGCGAGAACGCCACCCCTACAGGTTGTTCGTTCATTTTAGTTTCCTTAAGTTGTTGACATTGCATTATATAGGGCGATTTAACATTTCAATCATACGGCCGGCGCATTCCTCGCATGAATTGCTGCGCGTAAATTCCTTTCGCTCGCGCATCAGCCTTGCCACCGGCAGGCCCACCACGTTGAAGTAATCCCCCGTGATGCCCTCCACCAGCAGCGCGCCCTTCCCCTGGATGCCGTAGGCGCCGGCCTTGTCCATGGGCTCGCCCGTGGCCACGTAGGCCCCGATTTCCTCTTCGCTTAAGCTGTAGAACCGCACAAGGGTCTCCTGCGGGAACACGCGTTCGGTCTGCCTGAGCCGCAGGCACACCCCGGTGACCACGCGGTGTTCGCGGCCGGAAAGCAGGCGCAGCATCCGCGCGGCGTCTTCGGCGTCAACGGGCTTGCCCAGGAGGACGCCCCCGACCTCCACCACGGTATCCGCCGCGATGATATAATCGCCGGGGAAGTTTTTAGCTGCTGCCGAGGCCTTTTGCCGGGCAAGATTGCATGCGGCCTGCGCGGCGGTCCACGCCGGGTCGATGCGCTCGTCCACATGCGGGACGTGCACCTGGAAGGCGATGCCAGCCAGGGAGAGGAGCTCCCTGCGGCGGGGCGAGGCGGAGGCGAGAATGGTGGCCATATGGCGTTTTCCTTTTTGTTCCCAAAATATGTGTCATGCGATGAAAAAACCATTGACAATGCGACGCTAGCGTAGTATAATGGAAGCAAGGTAGCGCTACCGTATAGACGGTTAGCCCCCTCATCTTGAACGAATAAGAAATAGCCGCTCAGTTTCGCAGGCTGGGGCGGCTATTTTTAGATGCGTTTATGTAACCCGTAGCAACGACCAGTATTACTACTAATAGCACTAAAAATTCCATTCACACACCTCCCTTCCCCGTGGCCGGGTTGGGGCAGGATTTAACCGCCTACCGTATAGGCAACGCTACAAAAACATTGTAGCAGGAATTCTCCCCATTGTCAATAGGTGGAAATAATATATTTGTTCGGTGATAAATTTGATTTATTGTCTTCCATTTTTCATATAAATGGTGTAGAATGAAAGCACTACATATCTGGGAGGTCTTTATGCTCTATCCCGAAAACAAAAAGCCGGCGCTCTCCCCCGAAATCTTCAAAAATCCCGGGGCGGAATACCGCGCCACGCCCTTTTGGGCATGGAACTGTGAACTGAACCAGGAAACCCTGAACCGCCAGATCGACTGCATGAAGGAGATGGGCTTTGGCGGGTTCCACATGCACGTGCGCGTGGGAATGACCACCGAATACCTCAGCGACGAATTCATGGGCTACATCCGCGGCTGCGTGGACAAGGCCCGGCGCGAGCAGATGCTGGCCTGGCTCTACGACGAGGACAAATGGCCCTCGGGCTTCGCGGGGGGGCTGGTGACGAAACAGGAAAAATACCGCATGCGCCAGCTGACCTTCACGGCCGAAGCCTTCGGGCCTGCCAATGACGCGAACCCCATGGCCCGCACCAGCTGGCCGCGCAGCGGAAAACTGCTGGCGCGATACGCCGTTGCTCTGGACGCGAACGGCTGCCTGCAAAGCTGCAAACGCCTGGCGGACAACGAGGCGGTCCCCTTGGGGGCGGAGGTCAGATATGCCTATCTCGAGGTGCAGGATCCCTCGAACTGGTACAACGGGCAAACCTACGTGGATACGCTTTCCCCCGAGGCCATACGGGAGTTCGTGGATGTCACCCACGAGCGCTACGCCCGGGCGCTGGGCAGGCAGTTCGGCAAGAGCGTGCCCGCCATCTTCACCGACGAGCCCCAGGTCACGCGCAGGGGCACGCTGCAATCCCCGGCGGACACAAGCGCGGTCTCCCTGCCCTGGACGGACGACCTGCCGCGGAGCTACCAGCGCGAGTATGACGAAGATATTCTTGATTTTGTGCCGGAGCTCTTCCTCGAGCTGCCGGGCGGGCAGGTTTCACGCGCGCGGTACCGGTACTTCGACCACAGCAGCGAGCGCTTCGCCGCGGCCTTCGCGGATACCATAGGCAACTGGTGCGAGAAGCACCATCTCATGCTCACCGGGCACATGATGGAGGAGCCGACCCTGCGCTCCCAGGCGGCGGCCCTGGGCGAGTGCATGCGCAGCTACCGCTCCTTCCAGCTGCCTGGCATCGACATGCTCTGCGACCGGCGGGAGCTGACCACCGCCAAACAGGCACAGAGCGCCGCGCATCAGTACGCCCGGCCCGGCGTGCTCAGCGAGCTCTACGGCGTGACCAACTGGAATTTTACATTTCGGCAGCACAAATTGCAGGGGGATTGGCAGGCCGCTCTGGGGGTTTCCGTACGCGTACCGCACCTCTACTGGGTGTCCATGCGGGGCGAGGCCAAGCGGGACTACCCCGCCAGCATCGGCCACCAGAGCCCCTGGTACAAACAATACAAATTCATGGAGGATCACTTCGCCCGGGTGAACGCTGTTCTGACGCGGGGCACGGCGCTGGTAAAGATCGGCGTGATCCATCCCATCGAGAGCTACTGGCTGCGCTGGGGGCCGGAATCCCAGACCCGCGCCGAACGCGACGAGATGGACGCCCGCTTCACCCAACTGACCGAATGGCTGCTCTATGACCAGCTGGACTTCGACTTCATATGCGAATCGCTGCTGCCCTCACAGCATGACCCCCGGGGGGAGGGTTTTCGCGTGGGCGCGATGGAATACGGCGCCATCGTTGTGCCCTGGCTGGAGACCATACGCTCCACCACGCTGCGGGCCCTGCGGGAGTTCGAGGCCAGGGGCGGCAAGGTGATCTGGTTGGGGCGGATGCCGAAGTATATCGATGGCGAAGAGGCGGGCGATTCGCAGGCGGGCGGGATTTCGCAGGCGGGCGGCAAGAATGCCGCCCCTACAGTGTGGAGCAAAACCAATATTTTGCGGGAACTCGAACCCTGGCGCCTGCACGGAGTGACGGAAAACGGCGTGCCCGCGGCGAATATACTCTCCCAGTGGAGGACGGACGGGGACTGCCGGTGGCTGTTCCTGTGCCACGTCAACGACAGCGACAGGTATTATACCAACCAGCCGCGCAGGCTGCAAATTCACCTCAAGGGCCAGTGGCGCGCTCTAAAATATGATACACTCACCGGGGAGGCCGAGGGCCTGCCGGTGCGCTACGTGGGCGATGGGACCATCGCGGACTGGACCGCCTGGCCCCAGGACAGCCTTCTGCTGCGCCTGGAGCCCGGGATGCAGGTGTGCGTACAGCCGAAGGAAATCACGTGGAAGCAAATCGGCGCGCTGTCCGCCGTCAACCCCGTGAGCCTCGCCGAGCCCAACGTGCTGGTGCTGGATATGCCGGAGTGGTCCCTGGACGGCGGCGATTGGCAGCCCAGGGAGGAGGTGCTGCGCGTCAGCGACGGCTGCAAAGCGCGGCTGGGGCTGGAAAACGAGATCCGCCGGGGCCGCCAGCCCTGGACGCTCAAGGACGACCCGGGCGCCAGCCCTAAGCATGTATTAAAACTGCGGCACGTGATCAAGTCAAAGCTTGCCATCGGCCGCGTACAGCTGGCCGTCGAAGACCTGCCCACGCTGCAACTCGCCTGGAACGGCGAAAGCATCGCGCCGGCGGCAGAGGGGCACTATGTAGACGAGGCCATCCAGACCGTGACGCTGGGCGCGTTGAACGAAGGCGAAAACCTGCTGGAGATCACGGTGCCCTTCGGCAAGGTGACGACGGTGGAGAGCTGCTTCCTGCTGGGCGATTTTGGCGTGGAGGTTTGCGGGCGCGAGGCGACGATCGTTTGGCCCGTGCGTAAACTGGCCTTCGGCGACTGGACGCGGCAGGGCCTGCCGTTCTACGGCGGCAATGTGGTCTACCACGCGCGGGCCGACCTGGCAGGCGACGGGCAGCGATACGCCCTGGAAGCCACGCATTTCACGCAGCCCGTGCTGGGCGTGGCCATGGACGGCGCGGACCGGGGCCTGATCGCGATCTCCCCCTGGCGGGCGGGCCTGGGACGGTCTTCCGCCGGCACGCACCGGATCGACATCACGGCCTACGGCAACCGCATCAATACCTTCGGCGCGCTGCACAACTGCAATTACGCCGAAACCTGGTATGGCCCGGGGGCCTGGCGCTCGGAGGGCTTCGGCTGGACTTACGAATACCGCCTGCGGGACAGCGGCGTGATGACCGCCCCCCGGCTGCTTGTTGCTGAATAATTTCACGAAAAGGACTTGCATTTTTCGCGGGAGTATGCTATAGTATGGAAGGAGTGCGGGCGGCTGCCACGCCGCCCCTACCCCTTATAGACTGAGCAGGCGATAATTCCCGCCGAACACAGGGAATTATGGGGCTGGGCCGCTATGCAGGCGGCAGCAGATATGTACATCACATCTGCGGGACAGTGATATGTTCCGCGGGTGTGTTTATATTTGTATCTTGCTGAAAGCGCGTCGCTCCGCGAAAACTGATTGTTGCTCCGCAATGCCATCATCAGTCACCGCGCTATCGTTACATGAAGGGCGGATTCTTGTTCGCGGTGACAGCTTCCTCCACCGGAGGAAGCCGTTCAAGAAAAAACAGATGCAGGCTGTGGCTGTTATCCCTGAACGGCCCTGTCCCTTGGGCGGTCATTACAACCTGTAGGGGCGGATGCCCTCATCCGCCCGCTCAACAAGAACTCTCCACCCGCAGTTAATATCCCTATAGTCGTCTAAAAGAGCCATATTTTATATGCTGAGCTATTCGGACGGCTTGCACGCCGCCCCTACAGTCTGCGCAAAAGGAGATTTTTATGTCAACCCCCACCGGCCTTTCCGCCGACGAAGCCCGCCGTCTCCAGCGCCAATACGGCAAAAACGAGCTTGTCCCCCAGAAGAGGAGCGGTTTTACGCGAAAGGTGCTGGGTATTCTCGCCGAGCCCATGTTCCTGCTGCTGCTGGCCGCGGCGGTGATTTATTTCGTTTTGGGCGAGGCGCGGGACGGCGCGGTCATGCTCGTGTTCGTGGCGGGCATCGTCGCCATCGACGCCATTCAGGAGTGGAAGACCGATAAGACCCTCGCCGCACTGAAGAATCTTTCCGAACCCCGCGTCACGGTGATCCGGGACGGCGCGGAGGTTCAAATTCCCGACGCGGACCTCGTGCCCGGCGACCTGGCGCTCCTCCTCGAGGGCATGAAGATTCCCGCCGACGGCGCCCTCCTGCGCTGCAGCGATCTGTGCGCGGACGAATCCTCCCTCACTGGCGAGGCCGAGGGCGTGTGGAAAAGCCCGGGTGATCCAGGCTTTGCGGGGACGCTGGTGATCCAGGGCACGGCGCTGCTGGAGGTCAAACAGATCGGCCTTTCCACGGAATATGGAAAGATCGGCGCGCATGTCGCGGCGGCCAGGGAGGAGAAGACCCCACTGCAAAGGCAGACCGGGCGCCTGGTGCGGCTGTGCACGGGGATCGCGGCGGTGCTGTTCGCCCTGGTGGGCGGCGTCACCTGGGTCAATATCCCGGACCATATATTCAAAGACAGGCTCATCGAGAGCATACTTTCAGGCATCACGCTCACCATGGCCATGATCCCCGAGGAATTCCCGGTGATCCTCACAGTGTTCCTTTCCATGGGGGCGTGGCGGCTGGGGCGGAAAAACTCCCTGGTGCGCCGCCTGCCCGCGGTGGAGACCCTGGGCGCGGTGTCGGTGCTGTGCGTGGACAAAACCGGCACCATCACGCAAAATCAAATGACCGTACGCGAGCTCTGGCCCGCCGTCTGCGACGAGGCGCACCTTACGGAGACCATGGGCCTGGCCTGTGAACCGCAAGCCTACGACCCCATGGAAAAGGCCATGGTGGCCTTCTGTGAGGGCAGGGGCATAGCCAGGGACCACCTCTTCGGCGGCGAGCTCATCACCGAGTACGCCTTCACCAACGAGCTGAAAATGATGGGCCATGTCTGGCGGCATGATGGGGAGATTCTGATTGCCGCCAAGGGCTCGCCCGAGCACATTCTGGACCTGTGCGATTTGTCCGCGACCGAACGGCAGGCCGCCGAGGAAAAAATTCTCGCCATGAGCGGGCAGGGCCTGCGGGTCATCGCCGTGGCGACGGCCACGCTCAAAGACGAGGGGGAGATACCCGGGGCGATCCTGGACTGCGAGCTCAGGCTGTGCGGCCTGGTCGGCCTGGCGGACCCGCCGCGGGAGGGCGTGGCGCGGGACATCGCGCAGTGCCGCCGGGCGGGCATTCGCGTGGTGATGATCACCGGCGACAACGGCGTGACAGCGGCCGCCATCGCGCGGCAGATCGGCATGGAGAATATTGAAAATATCATCACAGGCGACATGCTGGAATCTATGACTGACATAGAATTACAGGAGAAAGTCAAAGACGTGAGCATCTTTTCCCGGGTCGTCCCCGAGCACAAGATGCGCATCGTGCGGGCGCTGAAGGCAAACGGCGAGATTGTTGCCATGACCGGCGACGGAGTCAACGACGCGCCGGCCCTCAAGCACGCGGACATTGGCATCGCCATGGGACAGCGCGGCAGCGAGGTTTCACACGAGGCCGCCGATTTGATCCTGATGGACGACAACTTCTCCACCATCGTGGAGACCGTGCGCGACGGCCGCCGCATCTTCGACAACATCCGCAGGGCCGTGGGCTACGTATTCACGATACACATCCCCATCGCGCTGTCCTCGCTGCTGGCCCCGCTGTTGGGCGTGGCCCCCGGCGCGCTGATGCTCCTGCCGCTGCACGTTGTGCTGCTGGAGCTCATCATCGACCCCACCTGCTCGGTGGTGCTGGAGCGCCAGCCCGCCGAGCGCGGCATCATGGAACGCCCGCCCCGCAGCCCGAAGGAATCACTGATCAGCCCGGGCACGCTCATCAAGAGCATTCTACAGGGACTGACGGTCTTCGCGGCGTCGTTCGGGGCGTACTTCTATATGATCAAACTGGACCCCGCCAACGCCCCCGCCGCCCGCGGCATGGGCCTGGCTATCCTGATGCTCGCCAACTTGCTGCTGGTGCAGGTGAACAGCTCGTCGCAGGATTCCATTTTTGTGTCCATGAAACGCCTGGTTAAAGATAAAGTCATGTGGGCGGTGAATCTGATCACTTTGGCGGGGCTGGCGGTGATACTCTACACGCCCGCCAGCGAAATGCTGGACCTCGCGCCGCTGGGGTTGGGGCAGATGGCCGCCGCTGTTGGATTGGCGGCGGTGAGCGTGGGGTGGTATGAGATTGTAAAGTTAGTGAAGCGGCGAAGAAAAAAACCGGCAAGATAGCTTGAAAACACACCTTGCAGCTTCTACCGCACGGTGGTCTTTATGGCGCTTTTAGACAATTGTAGTGACGCTAATTATTATGTTTCGGCGCTGCTTTGCAGCGCCGAAACATCACTACAATTGTTAAAAAGAGCATTCTTTTTTGTGTGTTGTTTGGGCATTATACTATACTGAGATGAAAAGCGTAGTAAAACGTAAGCGAAAAGCTTTGATATATGGATTTTTGCGCAGCGTTTTACGTAACGCTTTTATCGAAGGATAGTATTAGACCCAACGCATCCAGAGCCAGCCGAACAGCAGATATCTAAAAATCCACTGTACCCAGGAGGGCCAGTTGACCCAAAAGCCGGTCTCCGGCTCCTCCACGGTAAATGTGATTGTGACAGCATCCCTGGTGTTTCTGTTAATCTTGAACTCAAAATAAAGTTCTTCGCCCGCGGCAAGCTTATATTCGGCTTTTGCAGGAAAGGCGTCATAGGACGCAAATTCTTCAAAGGTTGTTTGATCCAAAGTCTTCCAAATCTTGTAGCTCAAAAAATCGAATGCGCCGGTTTGGGTGATAGCGACCTTTTGTTTCCCGCCTGAAAAGATGGGCAAGTAACCGATGCTGCCCAAATCCGGGTCGTAGGTATAACTCCACGTGGATCCTCCCGACGGGCTCTCCACGGTAAAGCGAAGCACGGCGTCCCTGATGCTTGCGCTGGAAAAGCTGTACTTGACTGCGTATTTTCCCCCTGCGTCAAGGTCATATTCGGCGCTTGCGGGGAAGGAGTTGTAAGCCGCCACCACCACGCCTTCATGATAGTAACGGTTTGTGATATCCACAATCTGATAGGTAACGCCGGTTACGCCTTGCGAATAGATTGACACCTTGTATTTCCCGCTTGCGTACGTGTTAAAGATGAAGACGCTATCCTCCCATCCCGCGCGGTAGGTAAAGGAAATGAACGAGCGGCCTCCTTCGCGGGCGCTTGCGGAAACCGCGAAACAGCCCAATGTCATCAATACGGCCAGAATCACGCTGACTGCTTTCTTCATAAAAGCCCTCCATTATAAAAATTTGGCTCGTATTTTTATGTCGCGCCCGCGCGAATAAACCCTCATAAAAAATCAGGACGGCCCGCAGGCCGCCCTTTTGTCCTACTTCAGCTTCCCATATTCCTCCCGCACCGCCGCGAGGGACGGCTTGGCGTTGCCGTCGGCGTCCAGCAGGCCCCAACCGGTCTCCTGCGGGCAATCCGTCTGGCCGCAGGCGTAGCAGGCTGCGGCATCCTTCCAGGCGTAAATGAACTCGCCGATGACATAGGGGTACCTGGCAAAGCGCGGGATGACCTCCCTGTAGAACTTCGCCTGGCCCGCCGGGGTGTGGGGGTAGCCGCCGGGGATGACGAATTTCTCCGGCAGCTCGCAATAGAGGTGCACGGCGCAGTCCACACCGAATAGGTAGGCGTTGATGTCCGGCCCGGCGTGCGTGCGGATATAGTTCGCGAATTTCGCGTTGTAATTCTCCACGGCCACCAGGAAGCCCTCCGGATCCGCCCGCACGGCGGCCTCGTTGGGGTAGCCGTAGCGCTCCAGGAGCAGGGCGTTCTTCTCCGCGGTGCTCTTGGGCGCGCCCGCGCTCATGTAGCCGAATTCCGCCATGATGATGGGCTTTTGCATGTAGCTCCACATGGCGGTGATCGCCAGATCGAACACCCACATGTAGCTGGGGAAGCCGAAGAAGCAGCCCAGGTAGATATCCAGGCCGAAATAATCGAAGTACTGCGCGTAGGGCCTGATCTGGGAGTTCAGGTCCATCTGCGGGCCGGCGGTATTGTAGCCCACCAGAACATCGCCCTTGATGGGATGCACGGCCTTGAGCTGCGCGATGATGAACTGCGCGCTCTGGTCGATATTCAGCGGGCGCATGAAGCGGGGCAGGCCCAGTTCATTGCCGATCTGCACCGCGCCGATGTAGGGCTTGAGGTCCTCCACCATGAACTTGGCCGTCGCGGCCACCTTCGCCAGGCCCTCCGGCGTGCGGGGATCCATACCGTGATCCACAAAGGCGCCCGGGTTCGGGGTGACCACCATCGTTTTCAGCCCCGCGGCGTGGCGGTCGATGAGATCCTGCCTGTAGTCCTGATAGCCCTGCGTAAGGGTGACGCCATCGGCCTCATAGGGGAAGGGGCAGTCGATGCGCTCCCACTCGATGTTGTTCTCCAGCAACTGATTGTAGTCGCCGTAGGAGTGGCAGATGCCCCGCATGAAGCCGCCCGCCTTTTTCATGGCGGCCTCGGCATCCGGGGATTGCTGCCGGCGCAGGGGGATGGATAGAATCGCCCAGGGGGCGTAGCCGACGGAGCCCGCGATCTGGCTGGCGATGAGCGGGTCCATCGTGGGGAAGAGCCCCACGATCAGCGTGACGAGCAACGCCAGCCCCTTACTGAAATATTCCATCAGCCAGTCCATCAGGCGCAGCGGGCCCTGCCAGACGCGGGTTGGGTAATCCCACACCCTGAGAATACCGTTGTAGATGATGTTCCAATCCATGGTGAAGCTCCTTCTTATTCTGCTATCGGGTTATTCTATCGGGCGGCCTGCGGGCCGCCCGGTATGAAAAAATCCTTGTTTTCGGTTCTGGCCCGCAGACCACCCCTACAGCCTCTGCGCTGTTATTTTATTTTCCCGTACGCCTCCCGCACCGCGGCCAGCGCGGGCTTGGGGTTGCCCTCCCAGTCCACCAGGCCCCAGCCTGTCTCCGAGGGGCAGTCGTGCTGGCCGCAGAGGTAGCAGCTCGTGGAGTCCTTCCAGTTGTAGATGAACGTGCCCAGCACGTATTGATGCTTGGCGAAGCGGGGCAGAATGTCTTTGTAGAAGTTGGCCTCGCCCTGCGGCGTGTGGGGGAAGCCCGGGATCACGTAGTCCGCCGGGAGCTCGCAGTAGAGGTGGGTGACGCACTCCAGGGAGGTCAGGAAGCCGGAGACGCGGCTCAGGTCGGCCTCGTTGAACCTGCGGATAAAATTCGCCATGGATTCGGTTTCCGGGTCGGCCGCCATGCGCACCAGGAAGGCCTCCGGGTCGGCCTTGGCGGCGGCGATCATGGCGGCCTCGCTCTCGTAGCCGTAGCGGTCGCGCAGCATGGCGTCCTTCTCCGCCTGGGTCTTCGGCACGCCCGCGCTGAGGTAGCCGAACTCCGTGACGATGATGGGCTTGCCGAGGTAGCCCCACATGAGCATGGTGATGATGTCGAAGACATACATGCCCATGATGAAGTTGACGCTCCCCAGGCCAATATGGCAGCCAAGATAGATGTCCATGCCGTAGAAGTCCACGTATTTGAGGTAGGGCTTCATTTTGGAGTTGATGTCGAACTGCGGCCCCGCGGTGTTGTAGCCCACGGGGATGTTCCCCTTGATGGGGTGCAGGGCCTTCAGCTGCACGGCAAGAAAGCGCACGCCCTCCTCGTTGGTCAGGGGCCGCTGGAAGTTCGGCACGCCGATCTCGTTGGAGATCTGCACCGCGCCGATGTAGGGCTTGAGGTCATTGAAGATGAACTTGATGGTCTCCACCACCATGGCCTCGCCCTCCGGGGTGCGCGGGTCTATCCCGTCGCTGACGAAGTGTCTGGGTAAGGGCGTGATGACCATAGTCTTCAGGCCGGCCGCCTGGCGGGCGATGAGGTCTTGCTTATAGTCCTCGTAGCGCGCTTTGACAACCGTGCCGTCGGCCCTGGTGATCAGAGGATCTTCCTCTTCGGGGCGATCGGGGACGGGGAATGGCGTGGGGCAGTCCTTGCGATCCCACTCGATGTTGTTCTCCAGCAGCCTGCCGTAGTCGTCATACGCGTGGTTTACCCCGCGCGCAAAGCCGCCCAGGTTCTCCTTGACGCGTTTTACCTCCGCAGTGGCGCGCTGGTCCCGGAAAAAGGCCGAGATGGCGTACCAGGGCGCGAAAGCGATGGAATCGGGGATCTGCTTGAAGTCCTGGCGGTTTAAGTCCACGGAGGGGAACAGGCCCATGATGGCCACCAGCAGCCAGGAAAATCCCTTGCCGGCGAAGTCCGCCCCTTTGTCGAGCAGGCACAGCAGCGGGGCCCACAGCCCGCACAGGAAATTCCATACCACAAGAAAAATGTTCATGATTGCTATCCTCCTTATTTTTTCAAGCTCAATTGTAAACGAAATATGAAGGATAGTCAAGAAAAATTTTAAAATTCGCATGTGAAACGAATCTTTTGCGCGTTAAACTGTCGTTAGCTATTCCGCCCGCCCGCGCGTTGTTTTTCCGCGCAGACGCACGGCAATGCGTCTCCCATTATTGCTGCGCTTTTTATGCGCCGGGCGGCTGGCACGCCGCCCCTACAGGCTGCATCTTGTGCTTGGGTTAGTGAAATGGATAACCATAAAAAGTATTTCTCTACCCCCCCAGCTCCTCCACAAACGCTTTGGCCGCGAAGGATAAATTGATATTGCGCATTCTTGCCAGGCCGATGTGCCGTTCGGGCAGCGCCTCATGAAACTTCAGCTCCCGCAGTTCGCCCCGTTCCAGCAGTTCCCGCGCCTCCTCCCGTATGGTCGCCGCCACGCCCAGGCCAATCCGGGCGAATTCAGACAGCAGGACCAGACTGCCCAGCTCGATCGCCGGCTGGAGCTCCACCCCCTGGCGCGCCAGAAAACGATCCATCTGCTTTCGTGAATTGCTGGCTTTTTCCAGTGTCAAGAACGGATAGTTCCGCAGGTCGCGAAGGCGCATCGTTTCGTCCGCCAGAAAGGCGTATTTTCCGCCGGCGACAAAGCAGTCGTGGATCGCCTTGACCGGCGAGATCTCCAGGTAGTCGTCGCTTTCCACGGGCAGGTTCACGAATGCGATGTCCACCGCCGCGCGGCGCAGCAACTCGATGGATTCCCGCGTGGTGCGGTTGGTGACCGAGATCCGGATATCCGGGTGCTTGTCGTTGAATTTTTTTAAGATGGGCAGCAAAAAGAGGCTGCACATGGTGTCGGAGGCCCCGATTCGGATGCTGCCCGCGTGTAATTCCTTCATCTCCACGAATTTTGCCTGGGCGTTCTCTATCAGCAAAATCGCGTCGTCCACGCGGGAGAACAGCGCCTCGCCCTCCGCCGTGAGCGTCACGCCGCGCACGCCCCGGTCGAAGAGCCTGCCGCCGAGCTTGCTTTCCAGCTGCATGACGGCCTGGGACACAGCCGACTGGGAGACGAAGAGCTTTTCCGCCGCCCTGGAAATATTGCCGCTTTTGGCAACCTCGCGGAAGACTTTGTAGAGGTCCAAGTTGATATCCATCAGTTTTCCTTATCTATATTATTAAAAAGATTCATTTTACTTATAGTTGCGTTTGTAGTATACTATACGGTGGGGTGAAAAGCAAGAAAAATATTTTCGCTCCGGAAAGGTAGAAAAGATTATGAGAACAGTCGGTACCGTGGCGCGCGGCATCCGCGCACCGTTGATCAAGGTGGGGGACGACATGGCGCGCATCGTCGTGGACAGCGTCCTTGCGGCTGCGAAAGAGGAGGGCTTCGAGCTACGCGACAGGGACGTGGTCGCCGTCACCGAGGCCGTGGTGGCCAGGGCCCAGGGCAACTACGCCACCTGCGGGCAAATCGCCGCTGATGTGCGCTCCAAATTCCCGGGCGGCGCGCTGGCCGTCACCTTCCCCATCCTCTCGCGCAACCGGTTTTCCAATATCCTCAGGGGCATCGCCCAGGGCTGCGACAAGCTGTATATCCTGCTCAGCTACCCCGCCGACGAGGTGGGCAACGCCCTGCTGACCTGGGACGCCATCGACGCGGCCGGGGTGAACCCCTGGACCGACGTGCTCACCGAAGAGGAGTATCGCGTCAAATTCGGTTACGATACAAAGCACGTGTTCACGGGCATGGACTACGTGGAGTATTACAAATCCTTCGGCGCGCACGTGGAGATCGTCTTCGCCAACGATGTGCGCAGCATCCTGCGTTTCACCAGGCACGTGCTGTGCTGCGATATCCACTCGCGCTTCCGCTCCAAGCGGCTGCTCAGGGAGGCAGGGGCCGAAACCGTCTACGGCCTGGATGACATCCTGTCCGCACCCGTAAATGGCAGCGGGTACAATGAGAATTACGGCGTGCTGGGCTCGAATAAGTCGACGGAGGACCGCGTGAAACTCTTCCCACGGGATTGCGGGCCCCTGGTGGAAAAGATCGCCGCTGGACTGAAGGACGCCACCGGCAAACAAATCGAGGTCATGGTCTACGGCGACGGCGCGTTCAAGGACCCCGTGGGGCATATCTGGGAGCTGGCGGACCCCGTGGTGTCGCCCGCGTTCACGCCAGGGCTGCTTGGCACGCCCAGCGAGCTGAAGCTCAAGCTCCTGCTGGACAACGAGCTGGCCGGCAAAAGCGAGGACGACGCCCGGGCTGTCATCAAATCCAAGGCGGACGACCTGGGGACACAAGCCCTGGGCACCAAGGAAGATAGGGCCCTGGGCACCACCCCGCGCAGGTACACCGACCTGCTGGGCAGCCTGAGCGACCTGATGAGCGGCTCGGGGGACAAGGGCACCCCCATCGTGCTGGTGCAGGGGTATTTCGACAACTACGCATCGTAATAAAAAACGCAGAGACGCACAGCAGTGCGTCTCTTTGCAAAAAGAGGTATATCAAACATGAAACGCCCCGATTGGTACAAATACGGCTGGTCCCTGGATATCAAGAACAGCTCCTGGACCGAGGACACGGAAAACCAGGTGGATTTCGTCATCAAGGCCCTGGACCTGTCCGGCGGCGAGCGCGTCCTCGACCTGGCCTGCGGCTACGGCCGCCACGCCCTGGTCCTGGCCCGCCGCGGTTTTAAAGTCATAGGTGTGGATATTACGCCGGCTTACATCGAAGACGTGACGCAGAATGCCGCGAAGGAAAACCTGCCCGCTCAATTTATTCTGTCAGACATAAGGGATGTCTCCTTCGAAAACGAGTTCGACGCCGTGCTGAACCTTGCGGACGGCGCCATCGGCTACCTGGAAAACGACGAAGAGAATCTTAAAATCTTCGACGTCGTCGCCAAAGCGCTCAAACCCGGCGGCGTGCACTTCATGGATGTGTGCAATGCGGAACACGCCCGGCGGTATTTTCCGAAAAAGCACTGGGAGGTTGGCGAAAAATCCCTGGCTCTGGCGCAATTCGAGTGGGACGAGATAACGCGGCGCATGACCTACGGCGGCTGGGATATCCCCTACGGCGAGCCCGCAAAGAGACCCGGCATCGTTATGAAGGACGCGGACCCTGTGCGCCTGTATGACCTGCCGGAGCTGGAGGGGATTCTGCGGCAAAGGAGCATGGAGGTCTTTGCGGCGTATAGCGATTACTACGGCAAACCGGCAACGCACAGGGAAATACAGCTGATGGTGTGCTCGCGTAAGGTGTAGCGCGAAACCAATTGACAAGCCCCTGCCTCTGTGCTACTATATTCTCATATCAATATGGGGAGGCCATACCATGAAGTCATTTCACAAGCGCCTGTTTTCCCTTGCCGTATGCCTCACGCTGCTGTTGGGCGCTGGCGTGCCTGTCTATGCCGCCGACACCGCCGAGGGCCCGCCGCCCGCCCTGAAGGGCTTCCTCTACGATACGGGCGATTTCGCCCTGCGGGCCATTGCCAACGGCTGGGCCGCGCTGATTCCCCCGGCGGGCAGGCCGCCCCTGAAGTACGCCAGCCCGGATTTCCTCCCCGGCATGGAGCGCTTCATCGACAAGCCCGAGGGCGAAAAACAGTGGTCCCTGGGCTACGCCAGGAGGACGCTCATCCCGGACGGCTATTTCGACAGAGACGGCAACTACATCGGAAGCAACGACGTCTACATGGGCGGCGGCCTGGAGCTCACCGAGCGCAAAAACCCCACGAAGCTCCTGGACGACCAGGCCGTGCGCGTCACGGCCCTGAGCGACGGCAGCGGCGACGGCCCAGATGGCCAAAGGGGCCGTGGCACGGTGGTGCTGGCGAGCCTGGACGGCTACGCCCTGGGCTCCACCGACGTGCGCGCCATCCGCGCCCTGCTGCGGGACTTTGCCCGTGAAAAGAATATCGTGAGCATCAACATCGGCGTGCTGCACCAGCACAGCTGCATCGACATCCTGGGCATGAACGG
>Ga0123353_10006592_pt1 | contig 15497 bp, 15 predicted proteins | sample TergutLab28metaG_3_FD_92763 | JGI IMG/M metagenome (GOLD analysis project Ga0123353, IMG submission 92763) | Labiotermes labralis P3 segment gut microbial communities from Petit-Saut dam, French Guiana - Lab288 P3 | ecosystem: Host-associated > Arthropoda: Insects > Digestive system > Gut ... | reverse complement strand
TTTTTCCCGCAGCGCGGCAATCATAAAACGCCCGATCCCCTGCCCCCTGCGCTCCTGCGTAACTGCGATATTGCAAATGTAAAGGATACCGTCGTCACGGATATAATACTCGACTATGCCGACAACCCGCTCACCGTTAGCTATGCCCCAGAGCTTGCGTTCGTCGCTTGAGCGGCAACGTTCTACAACGCGCGCGACAGCTTCCGGGGAGGCGGGCTGGAACAGGCTCAGCGACAAGACGCGCTGAACCTCGGTGTCGTCAAGGCGCGGCTTGAGGTCGGTCAAAGCCCACGATGCGTTTGATTTATCTTCCATTTTTATCATACAATTTATCAACTAATCAAGGAATCCCTCGCGCCCCGCGCTTATCATCGGCTCTCCCCGCTCAAACACCGATTCAATCTCTATGAAGCGTCCCTCTCTACCCGACGTCTCAATCGCGCTCATGATCTCCAGCACATGCAGCGTCTGCTCGCTGTTGGCGCGGTGTTTGCGCCCTGTCTCCATCGCCTTCGCCATGTCGGCCAGCCCTAAAGCGCGGCTGTTTTCCGGGTAGCCGAAGCACAGCGGCATGTCGCGGTACTCCTTTTCCTCCGCGCGCAGCAGCTTTACCTGCCCGCCGAAGTTGTTCGGGTCGGGGACGGACAGCGTGCCCTGCGAGCCGTACACCTCAAGCCGCGCGCCCTGCGCGTACTTCACGTCGAAGGTGGTGAAGATCGTGCCAACCGCGCCGCTTTTGAACTCAAGCAGCCCCGTGATGTACGTCGGCACGTCCACGCTGACGACCGTTCCGTTCAGCGGCTCGCTCGTGATAAGCCTTGTCGGGTAGGAGGCTTTCGCCATGCCCGCCACGCGCTTCACCGGCCCCATGAGATTGACCAAAGCCGTCAGGTAATACGGCCCCATGTCGAGCATCGGGCCGCCGCCGTGCTTGTAGTAGAATTCCGGGTCGGGATGCCATGTCTCATGCCCGCGGCAGATCATGAACGCCGCCGCGCCGACGGGCGTCCCGATATAGCCGTCGTCAATGAGCTTGCGGCAGGTCTGGATGCCCGCGCCCAAAAAGGTGTCCGGCGCGCCACCCAATACAAGCCCCTTTTCGTCGGCGAGCTTTTTAAGGATGCGGCCCTCCTCCAGCGTCGCGGCAAGCGGCTTTTCGGAGTAAACGTTCTTGCCCGCCTCTAAAGCCGCTTTCGTCACGGCGAAATGCTCGTATGGCCGCGTGATGTTCAGCACGATGTCCACATCGGGATCGGCGAACAGCTCATGCATGTCGCCGTAGATTTTGGTTATGCCGTACCTCTGGGCCGCGCGCTCGGCCTTTTCGCGTTTAATGTCGCAAAGCCCGGCGATCTCAATTTCGCCGAACATCTCCGTGATGTTTTTGAGGTAGATTCCGCTGATGTCGCCGACGCCGACGAAGCCGATTTTTTTCATAAATACGCACCCTTTCTTTATATGATGTTGTATAGAATTACGTCAAGATAAATGATTTTACCATAGGCGGGAGGTCGGGCCGACAGTGCTCCGCGCTGTCTTTCGGGCGTCCCCTACATATTGATTCACGGTACATCAATATTTGAAATTGCTACCGTCGTGCATTTTAGCGCACCGCTTTCCCTAACCGCGTCTAAGAACCTGTTTAGCAACTCGCCGCGAGCGGAATTTTGCCAAAAGGACGCCGCGTGGGAGTTGCTAAACAGGTTCTAACGTCTAATATCTACGATCTAGCATCTAGACATGCACAGATCGCCCTATTTGAAAAACACTCGAAATATTCTCTGGAGGCAGAGCCATTTTTGCTTTTTTTCAAAGCAAACCGCCATATCATAAATGGACTCAAAATCCTTGGCCATATACCGCTCAATGCGGTCAAAGCACCATAATTTTTTTGCCCCCGTGAGCTTTGCGGCATTTTCAGAAAAGAAACGATGCGCCTCTGTAAAGAAAGCATATTGATTAAAGTATCCTTCAAGCATCAAAAGGGTTTCCTGCCTGTTTTTCTTTAAAAACTTAATTATCATCCCGCAAAAGGTAAAAAGAATATTCACCGTTTCCACATGACAGCTCCATAGGAACTCTTCTTTCTTCTCCTCCGCAAGGGATACGCTCTCTATTTGATGTTTTTTTACAACGCTGTAGTCCTCTAAAAACCGGGCGTTGAATTTTGTTGTTCCGCCGCCGGCCCGATAGCAATAAAGCGCGTGGGGAATGATATGTATCTTCTCCGCAAAAGGCAAAAGCTGTATGTTCATGATCAAATCCTCGCCAAAAAAGATGGGTTTGGCCTCCGGCTTCGCACGGTCAAACAAATCCTTTCGATAAAGCTTTCCCCATAGCGTCACCGGAAAATTGGTGATGCCAAAAAAGCTTCGAAAAAAGGTTTGCATAAATTCCCGATGATCATAAACTCTTTCCTCCGCAAAGCAGGACCGGTTTCTTGTTTTAGATTTCTTGAGCTTAAAAGGACCAATTTTTTTAAACATTGAAAAAACCACAATATCTGCACCGCTCTGGTTTGCGCGGCTGACCGCTATTTCTGCCGTGCGGGCTTCCAGCAGGTCGTCCGCATCACAAAACAAGATAAATTGACCCTTTGAATGAGCAATACCTGTATGGCGAGCCATACAACAACCCTCGTTTTGCTTTGAAATAACGATAACGCGAGGATCCTTTTTTGCTGCTTTTTCACAGATTTCAAGGCTTCTGTCCGTTGATCCGTCATTGACTAATATGACCTCTATATCCGCGTATGTCTGCGAAACAATGGATCTCAGGCATTGCTTCAGATATTTCTCCGCGTTGTAAACAGGTACAATGATACTGACAATGGGATCGCTCATTTTCCTTTCTCCTCTCGTATATTTTAGTGCACTACTTTCCCACAACCGCGTCTAACATCTACAATCTAGCGTCTAGCATCTAGATTAGTACATTTTAGCCGTATTTTCAAACCGCTCTGTCGTAAGCCCGTTTTTCACAGCGTACTCCTTGCCCTCAGCCGCCCACAGCATTCCCCGCAGCATCATGACCTGCGCGTTCGGCGAGTTGTCGAACACATCGTCGTGGTGCCCCAGCGAATTGTAAAAAACGCGGCCGTTGCCCCAGTATTTCGTCCAGACGACAGGCATGTCCACGGGCTTGTTTGAGATGTGGTAGTAGCTTACGACAGGAAAGCGCGTGGTGGCAAGCACTTCAACGGCCGGATCGACGTGCATGTAATACTGCTCGCTTTTCACCGGGAAATCCTCCAAACCCAGCGTGATGGGGCTTGAATTGCGCCTGACGTTTACGGTATACTCCACCTCGCCGCCGGGGTGACTTACCCACTGCCCGCCGGTCATGAACTGCCATTCCGTGTCCGTGCGAAAAGAGTCGCACATCCCGCCGTGACAGCCGGCCAGCCCGACGCCGCCCGCGACGGCTTTGGCGACGTTTCCGCGCCGCTCGCCGTCCATCTCTCCGCTTGTCCAGCAGGGAATAATGAGATCAAGGCCCATCAAACGCTCAAGGTCGTCCAGAGGTTCCTGGCTGTTATAGACGTCCACACAAAAGTCCTCGCCGCGCAGCAGGCGGGCGAACCTCTCGGATACGAGCGCGGGCTCATGGCCGTCCCAGCCGCCCCAAAAAATCAATGCTTTTTTCATGTCTGTCAATCCCTTTCAACAAAAATTATTTATTATTTAAAGGTTTCTAACTGAAAAAACGAACGACGTACGCGACTTGAACGTTTCCCCCGGCTTGATCGTGCAGGGCGGGAACTCCGGCCGGTTCGGCGTGTCGGGGTAGAACTGCGTTTCAAGGCAGAAGCCGCCGTGTTTGTCCATCGGCACGCCGTCCTTACCTTTTATGCCGCTGAGGAAATTGCCCGTGTACAGCTGGACGCCCGGCATATCGGTGTAAACATCCATGACGATTCCGCTTTCGGGCGAGTAAGCGCAGGCCGAGGGTTCGCCGGATTCACGGGGACTGAGGCAGAAGTTGTGGTCATAGCCTTTGCACTGTACAAGCTGTATGTCGCTGTCGGCGATGTCTTGGCCGATGGCTTTCGGCGTAGTGAAGTCAAAGGCTGTGCCCTTAACATTGCGCAACTCTCCCATCGGTATGCTCTTTTCGTCTGTTGGCGTGTAGCTGTCCGCGTTTATGGAGAGCACATGACCAAGCACGTCCCCGCCGCCGGTCCCGTTTAAGTTGAAGTACGCGTGGTTCGTTAAGCTGACGGGTGTCTCCTGATCGCATACGGCCCTGTAGCCGATGATCAGGCCGTTGTCCTCCGTCAGCGTGTAAACGGCCTCGGCGCGCATTTCGCCGGGGAAGCCCTCCGCGCCACTGGGACTCTTATACGCAAGGCGGATCACGTTTTCGCCGATGGCCTCCGCGCTCCAGACCGCGTCCGAAAACTCGCTGCCGCCGTGGAGGCACGTCTCATGATTTTCGTTTTTGCTGAGCTGAAAGGTCTCGCCGTTTACGGTAAACAAGCCGCCCGCGATACGGTTTGCGAAGCGCCCCACGAGCCGCCCGTGGTACGACGTGTCCTCCTCGTAGCCCTTGAGGCCGTCAAAGCCCAAGACCATGTCACGGAGCAGACCGTCCCTGCCGGGCATGACAAGCCTGTGCAGCGCGCCGCCGTAGGTAAGGATCTGCGCGGACGCGCCGGAGCTGTTTTTGATTTCAAACAGATATACGTCGCGGTTTTTAGAAGAGCCGAAGAATCTTTTTTCAACGCTCATGTAAGAGGAGCCTCCCAAATTAGATTTTAGATGTTAGACGAGATTGGGTAACATTGTTCGCTGAATATACCCTAGTATAGCATTTCAAACAGAAAAAAACAAGCAATACTGAATATGCTTGCTTGAGTTTTTTTTAATATGATGTTATACTGAATTCGAGCGGAGGGTTTTCCCTTACCGCGTCTATAAAAGGGTGGATCATCAACATGAAACTCGCGTGCAATTACTACCTCGAAACAGAGCAGCTTGTCCGTGCCGGCGATATCGGCATCGACTATTTCAAGTTCCCCGCCCTGCCGTTTCAGATGGGCGTGATGGACGGCTTCGGGCTGATCGGATTCCGGCGGTTCGTTTCGCGCGTCAGCAAGGTCAGGCCGGTTCTGCTGCACGGGCTGTATCCCGCGTTCCACGATCTAAGCTCCCCGCTGCTCAAAGAAAAATTCGACCCGCACGTGGCGGACAGGCTGCTAAAAATAACAAAAACGCCCGGGATCTCGCTGCATCAGTACCTGAGTAAAGCCAACCTCTGTGTTTCAGAGGAACAGCTTGTGAAAACCATCGCTGAAAACGTCCTCTTTTTGAAAGGAAAATATCCCGGCCTAGACTTTTTCTCGGTTGAGAATCCGTCAGATCCGGGAGCGGGCGCGCTTTTAAAGCCGGAGGTCATGTCAGAGATCGCCGCGCGGGCGGACTGTGACTTTTTATTGGACGTCAGCCACGCCTATTGCGCGTCGCGCTTCATGGGAGAGGATTTTGAGCGGTATTTGTCAAGGCTTCCCCTTGAGCGCGTCTGTGAGATACATATCAACGGCTGGGTGGAAAAGGGCGGCGAAGTCGGCGACAGGATGTGCCACGTGAAAATAAACGAAGAGGGCTACCGTATCCTGCGGTGGCTGCTCGCCCGCTGCCGCCCGGACATCGTCACCATCGAATACGGCCGCGACAATGACCGTATCGGCGCGGGCTGCCCCGTGATGTCGCCGAACAAAATAAGCGGCGACGCGAAAAAGGAGATTGTTGAGCAGGTTGCGCGGGTAAGGGAGATTATGTGCTATAGTCAAACTACTTAGAACCTGTTTAGTATCTCCCACGCGGCAAATTTTAAAAGGATGGGCAATTAATATGACTGACGCGCACAAAAACGCCGGCCGCTTCAAGGGCTTTGCCGGTCTGTATCACGACGCCCGCCCGGCCTGCCCAGAATATGTGACGGACGTCCTGACGCGCTATCTCGGCCGCCGTCCCGTGACAATCGTGGACATGGGCTGCGGGACGGGGCTTTCCACGCTTGTGTGGAAAAACAAGGCTGATCAGATCATCGGCGTTGATCCAAGCGAGGATATGCTGAAACAGGCGGCCGCAAACGCGGAACAGGCGCCGGACATCGAATTTGCACAGGCTTTTTCCGACAATACGGGGCTTGACGGCGGAATTGCCGACATTGTAACCTGCTCGCAGTCTTTCCACTGGATGGAGCCAACGTCAACGCTTCGGGAGGCTCGCCGGCTGTTAAAGTCCGGCGGCATTTTCGCGGCGTATGACTGTGACTGGCCGCCGGTGTGCAATGCCGCCGTGGAATCCGCTTACCTGGCTCTGGACGAGCTTGTTGATGAAATTGAGGCTGCTGTTTCGGAGTACAGAGAAGCCTTTGTTCAGTACCCGAAAAGCCGGCATCTCGAAAACATACGCAAATCGGGGCACTTTGCCTATGCGCGGGAGATTGTATTTGCCAATAGCGAAAATTGCAGCGCGGACCGTTATTACAGAATCGCTTTATCGCAAGGCGGCACGCAAGCTATCCTGAAAAAGAACCCGGCGCTTATTGAAAATGAAATGAACGCGTTTCGCGCGGCGGCTGATAAATTTTTTGGGGATCAGGTATTGCCGGTTGAATTTTGCTACCGTATGCGTTTAGGCGTCGCGAAATAACGCATAGATAATTCAAACAGGTTCTAAAAAACGCTCTCAATAATCTTCCCGCAGCAATCCGGCGAATAGACCCACCTGTCAATATGGTCGCAGTCCGTGAAGTATCTGACCGGCGGCGGCGGGAGCGTTTCCGAAAACGAGTCCACGACGATCAGCTTGATCTTCATGCGCTCGGGCAATATGCTTTTGATATAGACGCTGGCGGACTGCCCCGGCGCGATGCCGGGGACGCTCTCGGCGAGCCCCGCCAGGTTCGGGGCAAGCTCCACGAAAACGCCGTATTCCTCCACGGAGCGCACGATGCCGGGCACGGTCTGCCCCGCCTCAAAATCCGCCGCGTTTTGCTCCCACGTCCCCAAAAGCTCCTTGTGGGACAGCGTCACCCTGTCCAGCTCGTCTACGCCGCGGACGACGGCGCGTATCTCCTGCCCCGCCGTCATGCGTACGTTGGGATGAGGGATGCGCGACACGGAGATGCTGTCTATGGGCAGAAGCGCGCTGATGCCCGCCCCGACGTCCGCGAATACGCCGAAGCTTTCGAGGTGCGACACGCGGGCCGGGATCACGTCGCCGGGCGTCAGCCTGCGGATGTAATCGCGCACGCAGTCCCGCTGGACGGATTTGCGGCTGAGTACGGCGCGGGTGCGCCCCTTGTCGTCAATCTCGAAGCCAGCCACGCGGAACATAACCGGCTTATTGACGCGGGATATCAGCGCGATGTCGCGTACCGAGCCCTCGTCAATCCCCAGCGCGCCCTCCTCCCGGGGGATGATGCCGCGCATACAGCCCAGGTCCACATGCAGGTTATGCGCGCTGTCGCATAAAATGACGCGCGCCTCCAGTACGGAACCGCCCAGATACGCCTCGTTGAGCGTGCTTTGCGAAAGCATTGCGCCGCGGTTCGATAGCCTGTTGATCAGCTGTCCCTCCGGCATGTATATGCTCATATCCGAAAAAGGACATGAAGAGATCGGTTCTTTCACGTTTTAGTCCCCACTTTCCGCTGTTTTGCCTCTTTTGACTCTCATCGTTTATTTTATCTATATGGCTCGTGGAATGCAATAATTCCGACGAAATAAATAAAAATTTTTTTGACGCGTGTGTGAACGGCCATCCCGACTCTGCGTATTTAACTTAGATCCGGCGGTAATTCTTTATAAAACACTTGATTTTATCACGTACATCCTGTATAATAATCGAACAAATAGAGAGTTGTCCGGGCTTGACAAATCCTGACACACAGGGGAGTTGAAATTGATGAGCAACGTTTTATACACCGCCAATAATTGCTTTTTTGTGCAGACAGATACAGGAATAGATGAATATAATTCCAAAAAGATTGCGAATTATTGCAGCAACGTTAAAAGCATAAAACACAAAAATGAATGGAAGGCAAGCGGAACCGGCGCGAAATTTATGAATACATATATGCCCGAAAATGACGATGATATGATAAAAGGCGAGACCCGTATCAACGGCGTAGCGCGTTACGGTGAGGAAATAGTATATTCCGCGACGCTGGGTGAGGTCGGCGGCCTGTACAAAAAAACGTTGCAAAAGGATGCGGAGGAAGGGCATATTATTTCCAGCAAGGACATGCAGATATATAGGATATCCGCCCGGGGAAGCAATTGCGCGGCAAGTATCGGAGACGGTATGGAACGGCATATTGCTATTTTTGATATTGATACGGGAAAATATCGCGAGCTGACGGAAGGAGAAGCCTTAGAGGATTACCCTAGTTATTCCCCGGAGGGGGACAAAATTTTCTTTTCTTCCGCCGGCCTTGCCTTATCGGCCGAAGGCGCTGTCGTCGGCGTCGGAGCATATGGTATATTTTGCTATCACACGGAAAGCGACAGGATGGATGAATTGCTGGCATCGGATAAATTCGATTACATTGCGCCCAAAGAGGACAGGGACGGAAATCTGTTTTTTATAAAACGCCCCTGCCAAAACGCTTTAAACAACGGTAACATTTTGATGGACATCCTCCTGTTTCCCGTGAGAATCATCAAAGCGGTCGGCGGCTGGCTCAATTTTTTTTCAATCGCGTTCGGCGGCGAGTCGCTTCGTTCCGGGCGGCCGGGAAAGGACGTAAAAGCCAAACAAAAGAGCGAAAAAGAATTATTCATTGACGGCAATATCATACACGCGCGGCAGGCGCTGAAAGAAAATCAACGCCGCGGCGAAAAATTCCCCGGAATGATTCCGCATAGCTGGGAGCTTATCCGGTCCGATAAAAACGGCAATCAGGTTTGCCTTAAAAAAGGCGTTGTGGATTATGCTGTTTGTGAAAACGGCGATGTTGTATATTCTAACGGGAGCGCGGTGATTCGGCTTTTCGCGGACGGAGGCGAACAGCTGATAGAAAAATGTCAAATGGCCAATCATCTTGTCGAAGTCTGATACATGCTTTTCTTCATATCAAACAGAACAGTCAGGCGGTAGCGTACAGCGTTGCCGCTTATTTCTTTAAACTTTTTTCAAAAAATTTTTATGTACTTTTTTAAAAGCATATGATATAATATTTTGGCATGTTTATGGGGAAAGAGGTGTCCGCCCGTTGGATATCAGAGTCGGCGACATCGTCACCTGCAAAAAAAATCATCCCTGCGGCGGCAGCCGCTTTCTGATTCTGCGCGTGGGCATGGATTTTAAGCTCCGCTGCGAGCGCTGCGGGCGCGAAATCATGACGCCGCGCGCCAAAATTGAAAAAAACATCAAAAAGACCGAGCGGCCAAACCCGCAGCCGTGATTCGCGTTACATAATAGATCATTAAATTTCTTGGAGGTCATTTTTTGGACGCTGGCATGAAAGATAAGCTGGAAAGCATAGAGGAAAAATTTGAACGCCTGAACGAACAGCTCTGCGAGCAGTCCGTCGTGTCCGACATGGAGCTTTACACGCGGCTGATGAGGGAGCTGAAGCAGCTGACGCCCGTCGTCGAAAAATACCGCGTGTATAAGGCGGCTCAGAAAAGCTTCGAGGAGGCCAAAACACTGCTGGACGACGGCGGCCTTGACCGCGACTTCCGCGAGATGGCGCAGGAGGAATACGATGCCTCCCGTGAGCTTGCCGACAGGGCGCGGGAGGATCTGAAGATACTGCTTCTGCCCCGGGACGAAAACGACGACAGAAACGTCATCGTCGAGATACGCGGCGGCGCGGGCGGCGAGGAGGCGGCGCTGTTCGCGGGCGTGCTGTTCCGCATGTATTCCATGTACGCGGAGACAAAGGGCTGGAAGCCTGAGATACTGAGTTTAAACGAGACGGGACTGGGCGGCATAAAGGAAATAAGCTTTATGATCGAGGGCGAGGGCGCGTATTCACGCTTCAAGTTTGAAAGCGGCGTGCACCGCGTCCAGCGCGTGCCGGAAACCGAGAGCCAGGGGCGCATACACACCTCTACCGTGACCGTGGCCGTGCTGCCCGAGGCGCAGGAGGTGGACATCGACGTAAATCCCGCCGATTTGCAGATAGACACTTTCCGGGCGAGCGGCGCGGGCGGCCAGCATATCAACAAGACCGATTCCGCCATCAGAATCACGCACCTGCCGACGGGGACCGTGGTCGAGTGCCAGGACGAGCGCAGCCAGCACAAGAACAAGGACAAGGCGATGAAAATTCTGCGTTCGCGCCTGCTTGAGGCCGAGCGCGAAAAGCAAAACGCCGCCATCGCCGGGGAGAGAAAGGCGCAGGTCGGCACGGGCGACCGCAGCGAGCGGATACGCACGTACAACTATCCGCAGGGGCGCGTGAGCGACCACCGCATAGGGCTGTCGCTTTATAAGATCGAGGCGATGCTGAACGGCGACCTGGACGAGCTGATCGACGCGTTGATCACAGCGGATACGGCCGCCCGTTTACGCGGCAGCGAGGAATAGATCGGGAGTTAGGAACATGGACTTACACGACTACATCGACGTAGCGCAAAATTACGACAATTACCTTTCGGTCATGTACGGCGGCGTTGACAAGGCTCTTCTGGATTTTTATTCGGAGCTTGCCGCCGGGTACGGGCAGGGCGGCGTAATCGACATTGCCTGCGGGACGGGGGCGGTTTTGCTGCACCTGGCGCAACGCGGCTTTGATGTTGACGGAACCGATCTGTCGGAAGCGATGGTGGATGTCTCAAGAAAAAAGGCCGCCGGGCTTGGTTTATCCCTGAACATTTTCGCCGGGAACATGACGGATTTCACGTCCGCGCGCAAATATTCCCTTGCCATCATCGCGCGTAGCGGCTTCATGCACTTGACGACGCCCGGCGAGCAAAGGAAAGCGCTTTTAAATATCCGCGAGCATCTTCTCCCCGGCGGCATACTGACGCTGAACACTTTCGCGCCGAACATAGAATTGCAGTACGGCCAGATAAAGACGTCCCCGGATGATTATACTTTCCGTCTTGAATACGTCAACGCCGATGGGCAAAGAGAGAAGATATATAACGCCATCTCATATGATCCCGTGACGCAGGTCATGTCCGGCGACTGGAAGTTTGAAACCCTTGGCGGCGACGGAGAGGTTATCGAAACAAGGATCCGCCCGCTGAAAATGCGTCAGACATACAAAACGGAGATGGAATATCTGATTGAGCTGTCGGGTTTTGAGATCGTCTCCGTATACGGCGATTATGACAGGAATCCAGCGTCAAACGGCAATTTGATATGGATACTCAGAAAAATTGAGAATTGAGAATTAACTGTGGAAACAACGCTGATCAAAATAAATTCAACCGATGAAACCGAAAAGCTTCTTTTCGCCGCAGAAATTCTCAGGCGCGGCGGGCTTGTCGCTATCCCCACCGAAACGGTGTACGGCCTGGCCGCCAACGCTTTGGATGCCTCTGCCGTGCGTGGCATTTTTCGGGCGAAGGGGCGCCCTGCGGATAACCCGCTCATCGTCCATATCGCGTCCTTTGAGGAGCTTGGGCCGCTTGTGTCGTCGGTTCCCGAAAAAGCCGTGAAGCTGGCCCGCGCTTTCTGGCCCGGCCCGCTGACGATGGTACTGCCGAAGTCCGATCTGGTTCCCGGCGAGGTGACGTGCGGCCTCCCGTCAGTGGCCGTGCGTATGCCGTCGCACCCCATAGCCAACGCGGTCATCAGGGCGGCGGGTGCGCCGCTGGCCGCGCCGTCGGCCAACGCGTCGGGCAAGCCAAGCCCCACGGCGGCCGCCCACGTCCTGCACGACTTGAGCGGCAAAATCGACGCCGTGGTGGACGGCGGCCCATGCGATGTGGGCGTGGAGTCCACCGTCATCACGTTATGTACGGAAATTCCCACGGTGCTGAGGCCCGGCGGCGTGACAGTCCGGCAGCTCCGGGAGATAATCGGGCAGGTCGATGTCCACCCGTCCGTTTTCAAAGAGCTTGAGGGCGGCGCGAAACCGGCTTCGCCCGGCATGAAATACAGGCACTATTCGCCATCGGCGGACATCACCGTTGTGCGCGGCGGGCTGGACGCGTTCGCCGAATATGTCCGGGATCACCAAAGCGCCTCTTGCGCCGTGTTGTGCTTCGACGGGGAAGAGAGGCGCTTCGGCTGCGAAACTTTCACCTACGGCAAAAAAGACGATCCTAAAAGCCAGGCGCGGCGGTTGTACGGCGCGCTGCGTCAAATCGACGAAAGCGATGTAAAAAGAGTGTTCGCGAGGTGTCCCGACCCCGTGGCCGCGCAAGCCGTGTATAATCGGCTGCTGCGGGCGGCAGGGTTTAAAATTCAGATTTTGGAATAAAAAAGGATTGGGTTGAAAACAGCGATGCTACTGATAGGTCTGACCGGCCCGACCGGCGCGGGAAAGTCCCTTGTGTCAAAGGCGCTTTCTGAGCGCGGCTGTTTCGTCATGGACGGCGATGATGCCGCGCGGGAGGCCGTCATGCCCGGCTCGCCCGTTTTGGCGGAGCTTGCCGGCCGCTTCGGCCCGGACGCCGTCCGCGCGGACGGCTCGCTTGACCGCAAGCTGCTGGCGGAAAGGGCTTTTTCGTCTCCCGAAGGCACGGCGGCGCTCAACGCCATAACCCATCCCGCGATCACCGAACGCATTTTTGAACGGCTTGCCGCCGCCGAAAAAGACGGCTTTACGTCCGCCGTTATCGACGCCGCCGCGCTGTTTGAAAGCGGCATAGACGGCAGGTGCGATATCGTTGCCGCCGTGACCGCGCCGAAAGACGTTCGACTGAAGCGCGTCATGCTCCGCGACGGTCTCGACGAAAATGCGGCCCGTCTGCGTATGGACGCGCAGAAAAATGAGGCATACTATGAACAGCGCGCGGATATGGTTATACATAACGGGAATTCCGACGACCTGTACGCGCAGATCGAAAAGCTCTATCAAATGATTGTGAGGAAGCTGGAGCCATGAAACGCCTTCGCGCGCGGCCAACGTATATAGCCATCACCCTGTGTTTCTTTGCCGCCGTCGCAGCGATGTCGGCGGTGACGTGCCGAAGCGTCATGAAAGCGGTGTACCCCGTCAGGTACGAGGACGCCGTGCTGAAATACAGCGTGGAGTACGGGCTGGACGCGAGCCTCGTCTATGCCGTGATCAAGACCGAAAGCTCCTTTGACCCGAACGCCCGCTCAAATAAGGGTGCGCTGGGCCTCATGCAGTTCATGCCCGACACGCTTGACTGGATATGCCTGAGATCCGGCGAGAACCTGCGTTTTGAGGATCTCAGGGACGGGGAAACGGCCATCCGCTGCGGCGCGTTCATGCTGAAGCTTCTGCTGGACGAGTTCGGGAGCATCGAAACCGCGCTGGCCGCGTACCATGCCGGACGCGGCCAGGTAAACCGATGGCTGGCGGACAGCGGGATATCCTCCGACGGCAAAACGCTGGACAGGATTCCGTTTCCTGACACGGCGCACTATGTCGGCAAGGTGACGCGGGCGATCAGAATTTATGAGAAACTTTATTAAGGTGTAGGGGACGGCCTCCCTAAAAATAATTCGCTGTTTTTTTAAGTTGTTGACATCGCCTTGTTTTTTGATTTATTATAAAATTAAATGCTGTTTTTGACCTTTGTGTTGATGCAAGAGTTTGTTATATCAGGTAATTAAACCCCTCCGGCGATTCGCGCCACCTCCCCTTGCAGGAGAGGCAGTGGTTGCCGGTCGCTCAAGCCTCCCCTGTAAGGGGAGGTGGCGCGAAGCGCCGGAGGGGTCGAGAAATTCACAATCAACATAAAAGTCTAAAAGAGCAAAACTAAAAAGGGTGGTATTTTATGTCAGATAAGACACCGACAGATCTCCTCCGGGACAAGCTCGTCTACAAGCCGCAAAGCGCGGCGAAAGCCATGAATGAAACGGAGATAGAACAGGCCGGCAGGTTCTGCGAGGACTACAGGGACTTCTTAAACGCCTGCAAAACGGAACGCGAGGCGGTGCGGTTCGCAACCGGCCTGCTGGACGCGAAAGGCTTCGTGCCCTTTGACGCCGGGACGAAATATAACCCCGGCGACAGGGTGTACGCGGTCAACCGGGGCAAGGCCGTGATCATGGCCGTGATCGGCAAAAAGAGCGCCGCTCAGGGCGTTCGCATCGCGGCGGCCCACATTGATTCCCCGAGAATCGACTTAAAGCCGAACCCGCTTTACGAGGACGAGGAGCTTGTCCTGCTGAAAACACACTACTACGGCGGAATCAAAAAATATCAGTGGACGGCGATTCCCCTGTCGCTCCACGGTGTCGTCATACTCAGGGACGGCACGTCCGTCACCGTCACGGTGGGCGAGGACGAGGGCGACCCTAAGTTCGTCATCACGGACCTGCTGCCGCATCTGGCCGCCGAGCAGATGAAGCGCACCCTTGATAAGGGAGTAGCCGGGGAGGAGCTGAACGTCCTGGCGGGGAGCCTGCCGCTTCCCGGCGGCGACGGAGCGGAGCTTGTGAAGCTAAATATCCTGCGTATCCTCAACGAGAAATACGGCATGGTTGAGGAGGATTTTTTGAGCGCGGAGCTTACGCTTGTCCCCGCTTTTCCGGCCTGTGACGTGGGCTTTGACCGCGGAATGATAGGCGGCTACGGGCATGACGATCGCGTCTGCGCGTACACCTCGATGATGGCGGCCGTCGATTGCGCCGGCCCTGAATACACGGCGATCACGGTTTTGGCCGACAAGGAGGAAACGGGCAGCGACGGCAATACGGGGCTTGCCTCGAGGTTCCTTGAATACTTTATAAACGATCTTGCGAGGGCTGAGGGCCTTGAGGGTTATAACGTCCTGCGCCGTTCGGAGTGCCTGTCCGCCGACGTCAATGCCGCGTTCGACCCCACGTTCCCCTCCGTGCTCGAAAAGCGCAACGCGTCCTTTTTGGGCAGGGGCGTTGTGCTCACGAAGTACACGGGCGCGCGGGGTAAGTCTGGGACCTCTGACGCCGGAGCGGAATTCGTCGGCAAGGTCCGCCGCCTGTTCGGCCGGGCGGGTATCGTGTGGCAGGCCGGGGAGCTTGGCAAGGTGGACGAGGGCGGCGGCGGCACCGTGGCCAAATATATCGCGAACCTGGACGTGGACGTGGTGGACGTAGGCGTGCCGGTGCTGTCCATGCATTCGCCGTATGAGGTCGTGTCGAAGCTTGACGTTTATATGGCGTATAAGGCGTTCAAAGCGTTTTTTGAGTAAAAAACAAGGCTGACCCTGTATTCGGTCAGCCTTGCCGTTTTGCGTTCTGTTCAGCCTCCGCACGGAAATTATTGCCTGGGAAATACAAATTCAATTAGGGCGTGTTTGAAAAATCCCCGTGTGCGGATTTTTGAGTGATTTTTTCGCCGCACAAGATAAAATTTTGAAAGAATACTCCCGTATTTTAAGAAATTTTAACGCAGTGCGGCGGAAAAAG
>Ga0123353_10006590_pt1 | contig 15498 bp, 10 predicted proteins | sample TergutLab28metaG_3_FD_92763 | JGI IMG/M metagenome (GOLD analysis project Ga0123353, IMG submission 92763) | Labiotermes labralis P3 segment gut microbial communities from Petit-Saut dam, French Guiana - Lab288 P3 | ecosystem: Host-associated > Arthropoda: Insects > Digestive system > Gut ... | reverse complement strand
GGCTTAAGCTCCTCGGGCGATTTGTTGGAGTTGATGATGATCGCGCCCTCCTTTTTAAGGCCGCCGGTAACATCAACTGCTGACAACAGGGTTGCATCTACGACCACGACATAATCCGGTTCGTAGATGTTGCTGTGGATTGGACAACGTTCGTCACTGATGCGGTTGTACGCGGTAATCGGCGCACCCATACGCTCGGGGCCGTACTCGGGAAAACCCTGTACAAATTTCCCGGTATTAAATGCAGCATCAGCTAAAAGCAGTGACGCTGTTTTAGCGCCTTGACCGCCTCGTCCATGCCAACGGACTTCTACCATTTTTGACACAAATTTAACCACCTTTCTATATAATTACAATATTATTGACACAGTTAGACATTCTATCTTACAACCCTATGTATGTCAAGAAAACGCATATAAAAAAATTGATATTTACAAATCTTTCACAGTGTGACAAGGTGCCGGTTAAAGTTAACGGTCAGCCATTTTTGCGGTCTTTTATCATATCGGTGGTTGACAAATCTTATCATTGTATTATACTGTGTTGCTTATGAAATCGCAATCAAATACGGAGGTCGGATCATAATCGAAAATGAGCAGGACATAGGCACGATAATAACATTATTACTGCCTGTACATCAAGGAAGGAGCAGTGAGTCACTTGAAGAATAAAAGCATTTTAATTATTGAAGACGATTTAAAATTACTTTCCAGCATTATCATGCTGTTGGAAAGAGAAGGTTATTCTGTATTAGTTGCTAATACGCTGAGTAAAGCGCGGGAACAACTGCGTAAGGCTATACCGGACATTTTGGTATTGAATATCATGCTTTCGGATGAGAACGGGTTGGATTTTCTGCATGAGGTGCGCAAAATTTCCGATGTTCCCGTCCTGCTCTTAAGTGCGTTCAATACAAGCGCCGACGTGATTAAAGGGTTGGAAGCCGGCGGGGACGACTATCTGCCCAAGCCTTATGATGTCGGTGTTTTCTTCGCAAAAATAAAAGCTATGCTGCGGCGTGCGGCTGTTGTACCCGAGAAAGTGGAGAAGGGTGCGCTGAGTCTTTCCATTTCATCCAGCCAGGCGTTTTTAAACGGTGAGGATATGCTGCTCCCGCAAAAGGAGTTCGCATTATTGCTGTTATTTGCGCAAAACGAGAACCGTGTCATAACGGTGGAATATCTGTATGAAAAAGTATGGGGACAGTCTATGAACGATGATGCGAATCCGGTCAGGTATCAAATATCCCGGCTTCGAAAGAAGATGGCGGGCACAGGTTATACGATCGTCGCTGAATACGGAGACGGATATCGTTTCGAAAAAGATGAACAAAATGTGAACAATTATTAGGATATGGCAACATTTTAACACAGCTGTAATAATGAATGCTATACTGAGTTTACCGTTTGTTCACTGTTTGTTCATAATTTAAAGAGCAGATGAGAAACAGGCAAAAGCTGCTCTTTTTATATGGATTTATATGAATATTATATTGATAGATGTATAAAAGTCAGTTTAGAAAGGTTAAGAATCAGAAACATATTAACAAAATGTTAACAGAAAATGCTATACTGATTTCATTAGAACGTTCACCATTTGTTCATAATTTGAGGATTATTAGATGAAAAACATGCAAAAACTCTCATTCCTATATAGATGAATAAAAAAATAAATTAGAAGATTAAGAATTGGAAATTTAAAAAGTTTGTTGTGAAAACCGACGTTTTCGGGTCTAGTTAAATATATAGGTTGGAAGAAACGCTATAACACAAGCAATAAGAGTGGAAAATCGCAGTTCCGATAAAGACGGCAAAAGCACCAGCTATTTTACGCAGTACCAGAGCGGGAAAGTGAAGTCGTAACGCCTCTTTTATCATCGGATATCAACAATGAGGCAATGAGTTTACTTTACCCGTTTATTTCTTTTAAGTCCGATATTTCGCCAAATGATAAAAAACAACTGGATTTTGTTGTGAAATCCTAAGCTTCCGGGTCTATGTTAAGTAGAGGCAGGGATGTACAAAGTATTTTTTATCAACACACATCGATAAAAAACCCGGATGGTGAGTGGAAGTGGCGAAGTACAAAAAACTAAAAATTATGCGCAAGGAACAGCGTGACGCATATTGGAATTCGGAAGGTTTGACAGCACGTGCAAATATCTTCCGTATCGTAGGAGGGGCGCTTGTAGATGAGTGGATTGCAGGCAGCGCAAATGCTGACGCGAATCACGAACAGGCTAACGCCTCGAAACTTGTGCCATATGCGCAGACGCCGTCTGAATACATAGAGGAAACAATCACTGATGAGATGGTGCAGCGGGTGCTTGCGCCGGTAATCCTTATGATACGCGAAGGGAAGTTCGACCGTTAAGCCTCCATATTGCATTAAATTGCAAAAGGTTCTGCGGAATAAAGACAAGGCTACAATTAAAAACGGGGTCAAATAAGTATGGGTGAACGATCTATGGTGAAGCGGCAACCGGAAATCATAGCCGCAGCAAGAGTATATGACAGAGAGAAGCTATGTTATCTGGCTAAATCAGCAATCCTCGGAGGCCGCGAGGAGCTTGAGTCATTATGCGAGAATATAACCAGAGATATTTTATTCCGTGTTATGCGTGTCATACCGGATAATATGGATGCAGAGGATGTTGCTCAGAATATCCTTATACGCGTATGCGAGAATATTTACGGACTAAAAAAGCCGGAAGCATTCGGCGGCTGGCTTAACACTATAATAAACAATGAAATAAACAGGTATTTCAGTAACAGCTCGCGCCGAGAGAACGTTGTAAGCATAGAAGATTTCATTAATGCAGCAGTTCCGGATGCTCTGGTTGAGGACAGTATAGAAAATATGCCGTCTGAGTATGTCATCAGGGAAGATGAACGCAGGATTATCATGTCTTTTATTGACAAGCTTCCGAACCGGCAGCTTGAGGCTATCTTACTTCATTATTTTGAAGGAATGAGCGTAACAGAAACCGCAAAAGCTATGGGAGTTACGCAACAGGCTGCATCGAGATATATTGTTCTTGGAAAGAAAAAAATTAAAACGGATATTCATATGCATATGAATAAGACAAGCTCGATGCAACGCTTCTCGGTGATGGCTGTAGGGCCGTTATTGACACAAGTTATGTGCACTGAAGCAGCAATGCTGCCGGAAATGAACAGGGCGTTTATTGAAAATGTAGTGGAAGCGGGATTGACAAACAACGTAACGAGGGATGCTGCTCTCGCGAGAGCCGGCAAGAGCCTGCGGAACTTTGCTGCAGGCATTACGACAACTTTGTCGGTGACAGCGATTATTTTCGGCTTATGGGTGGGAAGCCAAATAGCCCAAATTGATACACATATGTATATGCCAATCGATACTCAAGGAGAGATCATTTTTATGGATAACGATATGAAACGCGTCATAACTAACCCCGTTTATGCAGTAGTCTGGGCGCGCAATGAGCGCGGTGAGCTGTTCCCGCTGCAATGGCAAATCAAACAAGCCGACGGTGAAAATGTTCTTTATAGCGGTGAGGGCTGTATCTCGGATGTTGATTTTGCACAGGTATTAAAGGCTAGCGAAGCCGGCGAGTACACTCTTATGCTATCTATGGAAGACGCTGCAGGCAGCACATACACAGTTTACAAAAACTTTTGGGTTGAGAATATAGATTAGAACAATTGCCAGTGGTCGATTGACAACCGGAGGATTATTATGAAGTATAGCCGCAAAAAGATAAAACAATTAAGGGATTATATTGTGCATAGCAGCAAAGCAAAAAAACATATGCTTATGTGCGCGGCATTAGCTCTTGCTGCGATTATGATTATGACAATCATTTCGCAGGGTTATTGGGTCATGGCCGAGAACGAGGAATATGACGATTTAGGAGATACTTATATATCTGAGCCGGCTCCCGGATCGACTTCGGACCCGTATCAAGAGCCGGGCGACGATCCGGATGACGAAACACCTTATGATAATCCAACCGACCCAACCGATGATCCGGATGATGACCCGGCCGATGATCCGGATGACGATCCGGCTGATGATCCGGATGACGACCCAACCGATGATCCGGATGATGACCCAACCGATGATCCGGATGAAGATACAACCGGAGAGTCGGATGACGAGGAAGATTCAAAACAGATCCAAACCGGCAGTATTTCCGGTTTTCTATGGGTAGACGGCAACGGCACGCTTCCCTCTCATTGGGATGGTTTTTATCACGTCGGTGAAGAGCCGCTTGCAGGTTATCCGGTATATCTTTTTAACGCAGCGGACATAGCGGTGTACAATGCGCTGCCTGATGAAGACAAGATACACGATAATATGCCCTTGCCTGTCGATTCAACGGTCACTTTCTCCAATGGTACTTATTTATTCTACGGCGTGCAGCCCGGCTCTTACGTCATTGGGCTTGCCTCCTACATACTGGACGGCGTGGAGTATTTACTTCCGCTGGAAAAAGCAGGAATCAGCGTTTTTGAGATAAACTGGGATACCTGGCCGGTTATGGCATTTTCTGAAATAATAACTATAACAGACAAGGATGAGATAATAAACATAAACGCCGGTATGCGCCTGCCGATGGGATTTAAGCCGGCTCAATCCGGACGTTACCTTGTATATGAAGGCGAATATCCGGGCGGTAGGTTTGTTGATTCATATGAGTGGCTTGACGACGCGGTGATAAATTGCGGCACAGGCGGATTATGGACTATTGTGGCAACGGAAAATGACAATTTGTCTTACTGGCTTGAGACAGGTCCGAATTATAGAGTTACAAAGATTCCATTAGAAAAAAATATTACTCTCACTTCGGATACAGGTAACATATGGACGATAACGAGTCCATCTACACGGCATCTAGAGGTTTTGGGTACGCTCACATTAAAGAATATTATACTGGATGGTGCCAATACAGGCGGCGGGTTGCAGGTCGGTGACAATAATCCACTGAGTATTGTCGATAGTAAGCTTTATATAAAATCAGGTGCTTCTATACAAAGGTGTTCTATAGACGCTAGTAATCATGGCGGAGGCATTATGATGGGTAGCGGCTCTATAGTCATGAGCGACGGATCGATTATAAACAATCGTGCCGACGGTAGCTTCGGCGGGGCTGTTTATATAGTCAAAGGTACGTTTACGATGACCGGCGGGGAAATCAGCGGCAACAGAGCTCTTAATGGTGGCGGCATAACTCTTATTGGAAGTAATATTACTGACAGCATTTTCACACTGGAAGGCGGCACTATTTCGGAGAATACAGCTAGCGGTGTCGGCGGTGCCATATATATGACAAGAACGCCTTTTCCTTTTCCTGGTATTTGCATCTTTGAGGTCAATGGCGGTTTAATTTCAGGTAATAATGCCGCCGATGGCGGTGGTGTATTCGCTAGCGGTGGAAGGATCACTATCACTAACGGTCTAATAAATAGTAACTCTGCAAACAACGGCGGTGCGATCAACGCAAGCAACACAACAGAGGTTACGATGGCCGGTGGAGAGATTTCAGAAAATACAGCTTCCAACAATGGTGGCGGTGTACGCTTACAGGGCAACGCTATGTTTACGATGAACAGCGGAAGCATTTTGGACAACGGAGCTTCCAATGGTGGTGGTGTACAATTACTGGATACAGCCGGTTTTACGATAAGCGGCGGTGAGATCAAGGACAACAAGGCATCCAATAGTGGCGGTGTACAATTACAGGGCGATACCAGTCTTAAGATGACCGGCGGTGCGATTACAGGCAACATAGCTTCCAACAATGGCGGTGGTGTTCGATTACAGAATAACTCTAAGTTTACAATGGACGGCGGGAGCATTTTTGGCAATGTAGCTTTAAATGGCGGTGGTGTACAATTACTGGACACCGCCAGCCTTACCATGACCGGTGGTGCGATCGAGAACAACGTAGCTTCCAATGGTGGTGGCGGTGTGCACTTGCAGACCAACGCTACTCTTACAATGAATGGCGGAACAATCAAGGGTAATAGAGCTTCCGCTGATGGTGGTGGTGTACGGTTGCAATACAACGCTATTCTTGCGATAAACGCCGGAGAGATCATCGGCAACACAGCCGGAGGAGACGGCGGTGGTATTTGGACGCCAAATTATGAGCGTCTGCAGATTGCAGATAAAGCGGTGTTTGGGCGAATGGGCACAGATACCGAAAATAAAGCATCATCCTATTCTGACCTATGGTCAGAAGCGGATTATATTCGAGCTTTCCAAACGCGGTATACAGCTCCGACCGGCATCTACAGCGAGTGGGGACCATACTATAGCACTGAAGCCAACCACCCCGTAAACAATTTTGATATCAACGCAATTTTTCACACTATGACGGTAGTGTATCCCAAGACGGACACGTCGGAGGAAGTTCGCGTGACCTATGATGTGGGTGACGGTGCGTCATTTAAGCTCGATGGTGAGGACGGCAGGATAATACCCGATATTGAAGGTTATATATTTGATGATTGGTACATAGGAGATGATGGAACTCCTGAAGGTACACTCGTTGTTTCAGTGGATGTTGTGACAGATGACATGATTATATACCTTATATTTAGACCAAACACGCTGACGGTTTCAAAAAAAGTTGACGGTGACTACGTAAACCACGTAAATCTGAACAAAGATTGGGAGTTTACTGTTTACTTCTTTGACGATCAGAAAGTCCCACTATCTTCGGGCAGAGAATTTAAATATACCATTGCTAACTCCGATTCGTCACAAAACGGCACACTGACACTTAGCGCCGACGGCTCCGCCACATTCCTCCTCAAGCACGGTGATAAAATCGTAATCTATGGTGTGCCGGTGAATGCGTATTTCCGTATAGAAGAAAATGAGGATAAAAATTATAACACTTCATATGTTGACAGCATCGATTCTTCATCTTCGAGAGATGGCAATGACACGGGCGTACTAGGCATGTCCAAAGACCGAAAATTTGACTTCACAAACACGTTTTTTATCCCGCCGGATATGGGGGTAAGTACAGGCACAACGCATTTGATCGTACTTTCTTTGCTGGCAGGTACTGCAGGTATCGGTTACATCGTGATTTCGCATTTGATTCGAAAGCGTAGGCGGGGAGCAACCGGGAGCCGGGGAGCGATATGAAAGCAATAGTTTTAGCTCATGCTGATGACGGCACATCTGTCATGAGACGCGACGGCTCTTTCAGGATTTACCATGGATTGTCCTCGATTCCGGTCGGTGCTGAAGTTGAGTTGGGTGAGCAGCGTGATTTACGGGTAGTTGATAAGGAAATAAAATACCCCGATGAGAGCGAAACGAAAGAATCAAAATCACCGACGGTATGGCACGATCTTGGAATGCTGGGATTAAAAATAGGGGTTATCGCATTGATCACCGTAGCGCTATTCTCCTTCGTGTATGGATTTCACTACAACGTGGAGCCCGGAATGAACCCGGCGGTAAAAGACGGCGACCTGGTACTCTTCTACAGGTTAAATAAGAATTATACTGCAGGTGATTTAGCACTTGTTTCCTTTCAGGACGAGACACAGGTGAGACGGGTGATTGCGGTAGCAGGAGATACTGTTGACATTACAGACCACGGGCTTATTGTCAACGGCGCACTCCAACAGGAGCTGGAGATATTCGGGGAAACAGAACTGTTTACGGACGGACCGGATTTTCCAATGACCATTGGACAGAACGAGGTGTTCGTCCTCGGAGACTCCCGCGAGATTGCGGTCGACAGCCGTCTTTACGGCGCGGTAGATAAGGATGATACCTTAGGCAAGGTGATAACGATCCTCAGGCGGCGAAACCTTTAAACGCATAGGAAATTACATGAGCAAGGCGTTGCGGGCGTATGACCATCGCTTAGACCCTTAGAGCATGTTTAATAAATAAAATAAAAAATTAAAATACTATAATCAATGGAGGCAAGGACATGTTAAAAAGATCAAGAATAGCAATAGCGCTAACCCTGGCAATCATACTAAGCATTGGCGCACTCGCGCCCATGGCTCTCGCGAATGATGCGGAGGGACCGTTCACAAAAGCAGCGATCACAAAAGTACTGCAGATGCCGATCGGCACATCTGTACCCACGGGCAATTTCGTGTTTGACGTGTTACCTGTAAGCGTAAATGGTGATACTGCCAATCCGCCGCCTTCGGTAGCGGGCGCGGTAGATAATGCAGTCACAATACCATTCTCGGCAGCAAACTCTACCTTACAAGGGACTGTAGGAGATGTTAGCACCTACTATATGGAGTCAAATGAACTATTTGGCACAGTAGTATGGCCGAGTGCAGGTGTGTTTGAGTATACCATAACAGAGCGTCCTAACACGGTTACGATCAACCCCGAAAACGAAAACATTGTGTATTCGGAAGCTAAATACACTGTCAGGGTCTTTGTACGGGAAGATGACGAGGGAGAATTGTACATTTTTACCATCGCCGCCCGCAGAACCGTCACTGACAAAGGCGTTGTAATTCCGGGAGGACTAAAAGTCGACCCGACACCCGGCGGCGATGACGATATTGAAGGTTTTGACTACAGTCAAATGACATTCAACAACATCTACACAAAACACACCGGTTGCGGCGGCAATGGTGACGATGGCTTAGAGGCAACCCTGACTATAGGTCTTGATGTTGACGGCGAGCTTGCCAGCACAACGGAATATTTCGACTTCTCGATCACTGTCAATCAACCCTCGCTTATTACCGATCCGGTTCAATACAAGGCTTTCCTCGTAGATGATGATGGAACCATTTTAGATGAAGACAATATTCAGGCAGGCCAGCCGTTCACTTTCAGGCTTAGGCATGGTCAGCGCCTTGTATTTGTGGATACGCACGTCGGCGCTAACTATACAGTAACTAATAATGGCGCAGCCGGATATGAAACAAGCGCGATCATCACATCCGACGCTGTCCCCGGCGGAAAAGCGGAAGGTAGTCCGGGCGAAGGGCTCACGATTCCCGACGGAGCTGTCTATACATCCAACCCGCTTGTAGGCGAAAAGGAAAATAAAGCCGAATTCACAAGTACCAATAATCTGACTCCCGATATGGGCTTGAGCATGAGCGATCTGCCCTTCTACGGCTTGATCCTTCTGGCTTTAGGCGGAATTGCCGCACCGGTCGCAGTTAAAGCCATTTCCCGCAACAAGAATAAATAAAAAATATTTAAGCATAAAATCGGAGGTAAACACAATGAAGAAGACAAGAATACTGGTAGTGACGATAATGGCGCTGGCACTGTGCTTTGGCTTATTGACCTTATCACTGGCAAGCGAGCCGGAGCCGATCGTCGAAGCGGCAATAACCAAGCTGCTGCAAGTGCCGGAAGGCACAGAACCCCCCCCAATGGATTTCATATTTACTGTGACGCCATTTAGCTACAACGGTAGTGAAGAAGCGGCGGATGTTGCCAGACTCCCGGTGATTGGTGCCGAGGGCAAGGTCACCATCAGCTTTGGCGGATTTGGTGTCGGTCCTGAAGTCCTTGATGGCACCGCTAACAGCGTCAGCACATATTATCTGGAATCCGCTGAACTGTTCAGTAATATTCCCTGGCCGAATGCCGGCATATACGAGTACTATATCGGGGAAACCGATTCAACCTATGCTATCGCAAGTCCCTTGCACGAAGCGTTGACTCTGTCAAGTGCCCGGTATCGTATTGCTGTAGAAGTTCGTGAAGACGATGATGGCAAACCTTACATATGGAATATTGGTACAGTCAGGATCATTAGAGAGGACGGCACTCCGGGTACTGATAAGGTTGACCCGACCCCCGGCGGCCCCATAGGTTCGGAGTTTAACTACAGCCAAATGACCTTTACAAACAAATACGTTAAGACAAATGGCACAGCCGATCCCGGAGATCCGGACGATCCGGATGACCCGGGAAATCCAGACCCCACCGACCCTGCCGAATCCACACTGAACATCAGCAAAGAAGTCACCGGCGAGGTAGGAAGCCTGACAATGCCGTTTAACTTTGCACTGACGATCAATGTGCCTAACCTTATCCCCGGGTACGTGATAGGACATGGTTACAAAGCGTATATAGTTGAAGGCGATGATGTCATTGGCAATCCCATCACTTTCCTGACAGGTACAGCGAATACATTCCGGCTCACACACGGGCAGAAGTTAGTCTTCATCAATACACCTGTCGGCACAACATACAGCGTAACGGAAACTGCGGAACCCGGCTATACGACCACGGTTGCCATCAGGAACAACAATGTTCTCGGCGCAGCGGTAGCGTCACTCACAGCCAGCGGATTTGCAGGCGAATTGCTAAACGGCGTTTATTTCGTCAACGACAATCCCTACACCCCGCCCACCGGCCTCAATATCGATAACCTGCCGTTCTATGGGCTGATATTGCTTGCGGTAGGCGGGCTTGTGATCTTCATCGTAGTGAAGGCACGCAAGCGGAGCAAAGGATAAGAAACAGATTTAGGTCAGAGAGCTATAAACCATGGGTACAGCAGCCAAAGTCGGCAAAACTTCAATAAGAATAGCAAGTACTGCTGTAGATACGGCGGTGTTGATCGTAATACTTTTGCTTGTCGCAATTGGCTGCTATGCCCTATGGGATTCCAATCAAGTCTACCGGTCGGCAGCGGCTGACCAATACGCGAGATACAGACCCACGAATGATAATCAAGGTCTCAGTTTCGAAGAGCTTAAGGCAATAAACCCCGATGTATTCGCCTGGCTGACAGTTTACGGTACACATATCGATTATCCGGTCGTCCGGGGCGAAAACAACATGAGATACGTCAATACAAACGCCGAGGGTAAGTATTCCCTCTCCGGGGCTATATTTCTGGATTTCCAGAACTGCCGGGATTTCACGGATTTTAACAGCATATTATACGGGCACCACATGGAAAGAAACGCCATGTTTGGCGAAATAGGAAACTTTGCCGAATTTGAATACTTCGAAGCCCGCAAGTACGGTATGTTGTACTTTAACGGCAAAGAGCACGGGCTAGAGTTCTTCACCTTTATCCATGCCGATGCGTATGACAGATTGGTCTTCAGGACAAACAATACAAGTGAAGAAGAAAAGCAGAGATATCTTGAATACATATATGAACTGGCAGTTCATACCCGCGACATTGAAATAACAACAGACGACAGGATCGTGCTTTTAAACACATGTTCGAATTTTTCGACGAATGGACGGGATATCCTGATAGGCAGGATTACAGATGAGCTGTTCGACGATCCGTTTAGAGTAGATGAAGCTGAAGAATACAGGATAATATTTGGAATAGATGTACCGCTCGGATTTTGGACGCAGAGCCCCTTGTGGTTGAGAATCACAATAATTACCCTTCCGCTTATTGCGCTGGTACTATTAGTATCCTTCTTGATAAAGCGCAGGCGGCGCGGTGATAATTGTGAAACGGGAGATAATTAACATGAGAATAACAGATATACCAAAAAGAAGAAGATTGTTATATATGAGGCGAAGTGGAATTATCATTCTATCGCTTGTACTGGTTTTTGTCAGCCTGATGGGCCTGTTCGCTAATACTGCGCTTGCGACAAGTCAGGGGGAGGCAATAATACCGATTCAGCAGGTATTCGCTTTTACCGGCTCACCGCCCGGCAACACATTTTCTTACAGGCTGACTCCTTTGCAGGACAATCCAACAGCCGATCCAATACCCGCCGGCGGAAGCACGTTCACTATCTCCGGCTCAACAACCAGAAACCATACCATAATCTTCTCAAGAACCGGTACATATAGATATGAGTTGAGTCATATTACATCAACAGCAACAGGCTATACATTCGACAGCCGGTTCTTTACAATTGAAGTTGTTGTTGTAGGCAGCGATTTGAATACTGTTGTAACAGCATTCAATCAGAGTGGATATAAGACGGCAAATATTATTTTTAATCACTCGTTCATTCCCCCTCCGGTGACACCAACGCCAACACCAACGCCACCGACACCGACACCAACGCCGACACCAACGCCGACACCAACGCCGACGCCAACGCCGACGCCAACACCGACGCCGACACCGACACCGACGCCGACACCGGCACCACCCGGACCGCCCGGACCGCCCGGACCACCCGGACCGCCCGGACCGCCGACGATAGCCGTTCCTGATCCGCCCGAGCCTGAAGAGCCTGAAGATGAAGACGAAGAGCCCGAGCCTGAAGAACCCGAACCTGAAGAACCGCCGACGATAGTTATTCCCGATGATCTGCCCCCGCTTGACAGCGGCGACGGACCGGATATAGATATCGACGACGCACTAATACCGCTTCAAGGCTTTGGATCAAGAAACAGTTGGGCGTTAATTAACCTGATATTGTGTATAATCGGTGTCATTGCAGGAATAATAACAGGTATTCGTGCATTGATGATCCACAAGAAAGAAAACGAGGAAGAAAGCGCAAGCAGGTCCGGATTTGAAAACGAAGAAAATAAAACAAACAGGTCTGTATCCGAAAACGAAGAAAAAGAGCAAAAATCGTATATAAGGCGCAGAATTATATGGCTCATAATAACTGTTGTTATGGCTATAGCAGGAATCGTAGTTTTCATCCTGACTCAAGATATGCGTCAACGGATGGTACTGACTGACAGATGGACAATCGTTAATGCCTTGATATTTGCAGTCGAAGGTGTAGCAGTAGTATTCTCTTTAAAGAGAAAAAAGGACAACGACGACGAAGATGAAGATATCGGCTTAGAGCCCGAAAAAATATAGAAAGAGATATAATAATGAAAAAAACACTATTAAGAACCAGAGTGATTTCATTGCTCATCATAGTGGCAATGGCAGTTGGTATTACAATTACCGTATTATCATCCGGATGGACGCTTGTAGGAACATTTGAGCAGTTTAGAGCAGCTATCGAAAGCCCTACAGTCACGCAAATCCGTTTGACTAATAATATCCATATACCAAGAAACGGTGTTGTAATCAACCCGAACAAAGCAGAACTGATAATTGACGGCGCCGGCTTCACGTTCAGTGCTCATTCATCAAACAGTAAGTCTGACACGTTAAGGTATTCAAGCGCAGGTAATCTTAAAGATATAACTGTGATAAACGCTACGATCGTCAGTCACAACTACTGGGGTTTCCTTCACGTTGACAGCAGTTCGAGAATGAGTGATGTGGTAGTAACATTTAGGGACATCAACTACTTCGGCCCACAGCTTGTCTATGCCGAAGACAGCACAGTAGTTATCGGTACCGGCAACTACACACTGCTGAACGGGCATAACGGCAGATCTGATGAGTTAGCTGAAGCGACGCACATCCGCCTCGAGGGTAATGTCACAATATTTAAAGACATGAGCGGCAGGGATGAGGTTTTCAGGATCGAACGCGCCAATGGCGGATTAACTGTAGCCAGTGGAGCTGTGGTCAATGTATCTCTCAACCAGGATGTCAGAAAAGCCCATAAAGCCGGCTTTATCCATTTCCAAAGATCCGGCGGGTATTTAAGGTTTGAAGATGATTCATATATCAACTTTGTCGGCAACGGTTTCTTCCAGCAGCACAGAGATGTCAAGGAAGTCTACATCGGGCAACGCGCACAAGTCCATATCAGGACTCACGGCGATTTTAAAAATAATTACGGCATATTTATGATCAAGGACGGGCATATGGTTGTCGAAGAGGATGCCGTTGTAAATCTCATTTCCACCGAAAACAGGAAAAAAGACCCGGTAATAATGCTTGATAAGAAAACAAGTACTGTTACATTAAATAATCCAAAGCAATTCTTCGTATATAACAGTTCTACAAGGGGTTCAAAAGGGCATGCCATCGGTCTGGAAGGCAGTGCCGATGTGGCAACCGTTTTCTACAATGATATCTCAGAAGTGGCTTACTGGATAGACAATACAAGCCCCCATGACAATCTTGTGCCTGCCACCTATGTTTTTCGTAATGAAGACGAATCCTCCTTCTCGCTCAATTCCAGCAATACAAAATCGAGTGTGACACGTGTTGGAAGCGTGGGTTATAATGGCATTACACCGTTTGATAAAAAAACAGCATTCCTGAAGGATGTTAACGTGATATATATAAGTGGCGGTACCGGTGATGGCATAGTTGTCAGACATACTGTGGAATTCAACAGTAATGGCGGCTCACCTGTGGACCCTCAAGAAATAATCCACGGAGAAAGGGCTGTTCGCCCGGAACCCGACCCGACCCGTGAATACATGGTCCTTGAAGGCTGGTATCCTGACCCCGGGTTCAATGATGATCCCTGGAACTTTGATGACCCCGTAACAGAAGGCATGATCCTTTACGCTAAATGGGATTTTGCCCAACGCACTGATATACAGTATCGCGCAGGCTGGGTAGGAGAAGGCGGAAGCAGCATCTCCGACGTAGGCGTAGGAAGTATGCATATAATTTTATCCCCGACTGCTGCCGGTGTATTCAGTAATGAATTTACATTCTCACATTGGAATACTCATGAATTTGGATTAGGTATAAGCTATGCGCCCGGACAGCAAATACGGATATTAGGACCAGGACCAGTAATCCTCTATGCGCAATGGGTTTGGAGAGATAACCCGGATAGTAATAGTTTAGCTGATGATTTCCAGCAGACCAGTATACAAGAAGAAGTCGCTGATCCTGCACAGGAGCCGGAATCAGATATTGTTTTCCCAGAACAAGAAGAAACCGCTGATCCTGCACAGGAACCGGAAGAAAATGATATTCCCGCGCCGGAAGAAAATGATGATTTAGACCCTGCGCCGGAAGAAACCATAGAACCTGAACCGGAAGGATAAGGCGCTAGTGATTTAAAAGAAAAAGGGTGTCGTTATAGGATTTGAGAATGTCTTATAACGACACTCTGTTTTTGCCTCGCACCATAAATTGTACCGGGTTGCGGGAATTGTCATAGTGTGGTAGAATGTCGGAGTTTGATAGAAAGCGGAAAGGAGGAGCATATGACAACTAACGCATTAAATCTGGGAAATTTGCGGCTTGCGGTTCTCATTGACGCGGAGAATGTGCCGCGCAATTGTATGAAGAGGGTAATGGAAGAAATAGCGATCTACGGTACTCCCACAATAAAGCGTATTTACGGTGACTGGACAAGCCCGGTTGTGTCCGGTTGGAAATCTTCGCTTTTAGAGAATGCTATCACGCCGATACAGCAGTACAGCTATACAACAGGGAAAAATTCGAGTGACTCGGCGATGATAATAGATGCTATGGATATTCTCTATACAGAAAAAACCGATGGATTTGTAATTGTTTCCAGCGACAGTGACTTTACCAGGCTCGCTATTCGCCTTCGAGAAGCAGGGCAGCGGGTAATAGGTATCGGTGAACGTAAAACACCGAGCGCTTTTATCGCGGCATGTGATAAATTTACCTATATTGAAGTTATATACGAAAGATTCGCTGAAGCGGATTCCAGCGGTAACGGTTTACATAATGAGGCCGGGGGGCAAAATGACCCT
>Ga0123353_10006589_pt1 | contig 15498 bp, 10 predicted proteins | sample TergutLab28metaG_3_FD_92763 | JGI IMG/M metagenome (GOLD analysis project Ga0123353, IMG submission 92763) | Labiotermes labralis P3 segment gut microbial communities from Petit-Saut dam, French Guiana - Lab288 P3 | ecosystem: Host-associated > Arthropoda: Insects > Digestive system > Gut ... | reverse complement strand
TGTATGTATGTGTGTGTATGTGTGTATGTATGTATGTATGTACATACATATGTGTGTGTATGTATGTACTTATGTATTATGTATTACGTATGGGTGTGTGTATGTATGTATGTATGTGTGTGTATGTATGTATGTATATATGTACGTGTATGTATGTATATATGTATATATTTGTATGTATGTTTGTATGTATGTGTTATGTATTACGTATGGGTGTGTATATGTATGTATGTGTGTGTATGTATGTATGTATGTATGTATATATGTACTAAGTATGTGTATGTATATATGTATATATTTGTATGTATGTTTGTATGTATGTATGTATGCGTGTATGTATGTGTGTGTATGTGTGTATGTATGTGTGTATGTATGTATGTGTACGTATGTATGTACATATGTATGTATGTATGTATGCGTGTATGTATGTGTGTGTATGTGTGTATGTATGTGTGTATGTATGTATGTGTACGTATGTATGTATGTACATATGTATGTGTGTATTCGAATCTTTACTTCTCTGTGGAAGTATTTTTTTTTGCGTGACTTCACTACCTGATCGTCTGAATATGACTTGCTGAAGAACTCGCCCTTGACCGTGTTACTGCTGTCTGTCTGCCGTCTTAATCTGTCCCAATTCCTTATCATTTCACAATGTCCACAAAAGCAAACGTGTGCCCAGAGCAACGGAAATAAGAGCTCTGTAACAGTGACGAGTTATTTGTACAGGAACAGACAAGTAAACAGACAGAATCCCCAGAATCTTTATTGTTTCGCATAGCACGTGTCATCAGATTTCACGTGGAGTACAAGTCATGTGATCATGTGTTGGTGGCGTCTGTTTATGTGCTTTGGATAGCGCAAAAAAATGTTTTAAGACTTTGTTCTTGTATACTGTACTAGTCCGTATCCGCTGAAAGCACACTGATTCTTTGCGAGAGTGCGTCAGTGAACATGTGTGACTACAAGGCACGTGGGGACAAGAAACTTATGCTGTGTGTTCTGGAACATACACAAAAGTGACTTAAAAGACAGAGAGCAGTGCAATAACACATGAGGTAGACAGCTGTATAAATAATCAATTATTTTGATTTGCTCGCTTCCCTCCGAACTCTTCGTAATCCGCCCGAGTGTTTTGATATATGATATTATATGAAGATATGATATGATATATTTGTTAACTACAGTTGTGTTGATGCCCGGTGGCAGTAGTACAGTACACATTTACACACATACAATACACAGAACTACACAATTAACAACAATATTTGGAGGGTTTTCTGGGATTCGAAACCAGAGTGGTCAAACTATGATGAACGAGGTCAAACTAAGATTATAGTGAGCACTGCGCTGTAAAGATTAGCGTCTCTGCTCTACGTTCAGCTGAGTGACCTTCACTATCACCTTCGGACACCTATCATATTGTTTTAATCATCACCTATAACAGATATTAACAACCGTCTAGGTTCAACAGCCACAAACCGTCACGTTTCTTATTTTAGTCCGACATGTTTTGGTATAAATCATCATTATCCAGGGCGGTGGTATCAAATATCAGAAAACAGTCGCAAGTTTCACCTTCCAAACAACAAACTTCATTCTGTCCTATAAAGCTTAGTTGTTGTACACCCCTATTATCATGAAATATTTCTTCTTCTCTTTCTCCACAGAGGGGGGGGGGGTATTAGTGTGTGAAAATAAACAGCAAATATTTTCGAAAGCAACTTTTTTAATGGCGTTAACCGACTGTTCTGTATAATGGAGACACTGTGAAATGTAGAAACTGAAATTTTTATGATCACAAAGACTAATTTTGTAGCATGCAGTTCTTTGACAATGGTGTAACATGCGGAACACCATTGACATGTTTTTGAACTATTTCCATCGTCACTGCAAGTAGCTCAAAATAATATCAGTGAGGTTTCTTAAAGTAATTTTATTCTTTAAAATGTTGACTTGCGTTTTGTTGAAGTGGAGAGTGCCTTAGAAGTTGACTCGCCCCAATCTCTGGCTTAACACCCATAAAAAAGAGCACACACACACACACACACGCACACACACACGCACGCAACCCAGCAAATACCTTCTCTTATATTTTGATTTCACTGTTTGGCAGAAAAATTTTAACATTTTGCTGTACATTGTTGCCTTTTTGTCTACCGTACATTATTATTATTATCATCATCATCATCATCATCATATTCTACGCAAAAATGTCCAGACAGGCTCTGGTGCCCACCCGGCCTCCTTTCCAATCTGTACGAAGGGCTGTCTCCCCGGATGTACAGCACCCGGAAGGCGAAGCTGACCACTAGCCTAAGCGTAGTGCCAAGTTAAAGGATGAATTACGCTAACTTCCTACCCTGCGCCTTTATGGAGTTCACAGTGCCAGCTTTATCCTTGCTTTACACACTTCTTGCTATACCAAAGAGTTAAAGTAATTTTAAACATCTCAGTATCATTAACTATTTATAAAACATATTTTGTTTCAACTTCTTCTTTATATGGCAAAGGACATAAAACCTTATGAAATCCTTGTATGTTGGTTTTCCTTGACTTCATTCATGTTTAGTGATTAATTTGTAATGCACTGCAAGTTAAGTTAAATTAAATTTTGAGGAATCTTACAGGTGAACAAAGTGGTAACAATTTAATTCGAATAGGTATAATTAAATTGGTGCGGAACTTGATTACTCCTACCCCCCCCCCCTAATATTATTCGGGAAATAAAGACGAATGAGATGAACAGGGCATGTAGCACGTAATGGGGAGAAAAAAAGTGCGTACAGGGTTTGGTGAGCGCATCTGAAGGAAGACTAGATGTGAGTTCGAGTATAAGAGAGCATGTACTGAATTCATGTAGCTCAGGACAGTTACAAGTGGCGGGTCTTGTGAAAGCGGTATTGAATCTTCGGAGTACGTAACATACGGGTAATTTGTTGACTGGCTGATTAGTTGTTAGCCTCTCAAGAAGAACTCCGTTGCCTGAAGTTATTTCTTTATAATGTTTAAGTCAAAATTCTGTGTTTATTTCTTACTTAAGAGCCTACATTTATAATAGCAATATTAATTATAACCATGTTGAACAAATAGGGTACTTGCTACAGGCAGGAAGGCCAGCTTTTTTTTCTGCAGGTACAAGAAAATTTCTCTTTTGTCCGCCCTGCCCACACCTGCAACACCGTCCGGTCCAACGGACACTGTGGACTCTGTCCCCGGAAGTAAAACTTCTGACGCTTGAAGCCGATCACTGCTAAACATAGTTAGAGGAGAATGTGCGGTCTTTTCTTTCGATTCCCCATGCACGCCTTTCATTTACTCGTGAGTAGTCACAAGGGACATTTTCCATTCTTGTTTTAATGTAATAAAACAATTTCTAATCTATAATAGAAGACTGCTTTTGATGATTAACTTCATTTGGTACTTGATTTACTAGCAGAGGTCTTCGGTATTCTGTGCGTCTGACAGGCCACGTCAATTGCCCTATGGCCTTGTCATGTTCGACATATGCATACTTTCACGTATGAGAGATTCTCAATGTCAACTGATGGTGTTATTCACCACATCGTGTCAGTTTTTCATTTTATCGATGAGGGACTTCCCGATGACTTTCGCACAAAAGCTCAGATAACAATTATTATTATTATTATTAATTTGCAGCAGTTTTGAAAGAGTACTGGTCACTCACTAAACACTTTGCATTCATTATTCAGCTGAAAGTTTTTCTAAATACACGGAATATGCAGAGTATTACTGCTTTCTGCATGAGAATATATATACCATACTATTATTATTATTATGCGCCTTGACTAGCGGCTATGCCTCACACATTTTTACCTGTCAGAATGTTGAATATTAAAAAAAAAAAATTGTGCTATCTTTTGTGTCAGTCTTGACGCTTTCCTTGTGCACTCATTCCTTGCCAGAACGAGCCGAAGCACGTGTACATTGCTAAAAGACTTTTTGTTTTATTTAGCAAGAGCTACAATAAACTTTACTGAGGAGTCGGCAGCTCCTGCAGAGACTTCCCATTAACAAGTGTTCAACAAATGTAATTTCAAAGCGGTTTCGCGTATTTAATTATAAAGAAAACATAATAAAATTCGCCGTGCCAAAGGCACGGTCTGCTGGCTACTTTATGGTCTGACACTCCGGCAGGAGTTCACAGTTTGCGCGTTACTTAACACAACAAAGCGGAAAAGGGGTTTGCGATCATCAGCAATGTACCTAACCACTCTACTGGACAATCGGGGAGAGCTGATTTGGCGAAAGAAGTTTACAACGGAAACAATAAATTCACTGAAAGTACCCGGAGACGTTACGTGTTTACGTTAGAGACAGCAACAGGCTCCTGCAATCTGTCATTTATTTTTCTAAGCAATTTTCATTAATAAATTTTTTATAGTGGAAATATTCTGAGGAGAATAATATTCGTGAATGTGTTGAAAAAGTCAGACCCAGATGTTGGCCTGAGGAAACTACAATATGCTACAAGATTTCATTAGTCCAGTGATTGATAACTAATTTAAATGTAATTTTATATTTGTCAACATGCCACACCCTTATGTACTAATGCTTTTTATGATTATGCCATAATTAATTATTAATACATACGCTAGTTTAATGTATGAACTTAAAAATAATGGAAAGTACTGACGGGTAAATCTGTTGGGACTGGGTCCTCGTCTTATGAAAAAAGAAATTACCGGCCGCGGTCTCACAAAGGTTCAGAAACACTGCTGTAGAAGGTACATAATTCATCCAGTTGGTTAACATCGAGAAGAAGTGTCCTGGAATAATTTTACGTTATTTTTTCTTCAATTCTCATGCTTAAAATCTTCGTTACCGAAATACTGTGTCAACATTAAATGCCAAGTGATGTCGAACCGTGTCTCCTTTATATTCCAGTATATTACCCGCAGGTAACAGAAGGCTGGGTGGCTCACACACCTGGCCGTGACATTTGCAGAAGAGAAATATAACTTGCCTCTACTGAGAATCAAACCACGATTCCTCGATTGATCCGTCGTTTATACATACCGAGTTACCACAGCAGCCACAAATGGGAGGATCATAAGAAAACTTAAGGTAACCGTGTGATGAGTGTGACGCCGTATATCCTGGTAGATGTGTAACGAGGTTCCAGGATAACTTGCTGCTTTTGTCATTGATCAGCAGTTTTTTTTCCCTGAAATTTCATTACTTACCCGCCAAACTACACTACGCACATCACAGAGGATTATCCTCGTAGTCGCTGTCGGGAGAATTGTGAATGTGAAAAAAGGAAACGGTTTTCATCAGTGTCAAATTGTATACAACCATATTGTTCATGATATTTCAATTCAGATTACCCGCAAAACATTTATGCCAGAGCAGTTTCCGCACTCGAAAGGCGTTGAAATATTTAATGAAAACAATCTTAGGACAACCCTGAAATAAAAGTGTGATTTTTTTGTTGCTATAGCTAATGCAAAAATATCCTTTTTAAGATGAAAGCTTACCTACAAATGCGGAGGTTCTTTTGCAACTGTCAAATGACTCGAATTTCCCTGCAATTGATTTTTTTTATTTTGAATTTAAAACTATTAACTCTAAATTAATTAGACTGCACAGTTAGTGTGAAGCTTCGGCAAACGATAAAGGCTGCTGTGAAACGTGACATTTCGCTACTAGTGGATCGTGGACCGGCTGCAGGTCTGGTCTTTCATATGTTCTGGCAACTGGACGAGGGTTTACAACGGGCAAGTGCTGTACAAGCCTGCATCTAACAACGGGCAAATAGTTTATAAGCCTGTTCTTACAAACGACAAATTATATACAAGCCTGCATCCTACAACAGCACCGTGCTGTCACTTTTATGTCAGTTTCGTAGATGTAATTGCCCCCAGAAATATGAGGCAAGAGGTACGGCCAATGAAACTGCTGGCTACGGGTTTATACTTTATTTTCATTCCACATTTTAGGTGCAAATATCTGCCTCTTCTACTGGAAGAAAATTTCGATGGATTTTTTGAAAGACCAGTGTTTGATACTTTGTGGTTTTGTACGTACATCAGCAATTGTTAAGGAGTATTATATACAGATAGCTGCAGTAAAATAATAAAATAAAAATAATTCCATCATCTTTATACTCGTATCTTGGTATAAATGTGTCTCTTCCTGAGACATGTCCAAGTGATTGAGGTTAGATATGTGGTACAAAAAGAGGTTTTTTTAATTTTTCTTTTAAAATTATACCTGGCTTTGCATGCTTTGCATTTCAAATGGTTACACCTTGACCTCATTCTTCTTCAATATGACTTCAGAAATATAATACAGTACGTAATGTAACATCACTTTAGTCTGAATATTTTGTCATAATTGAACACAATCAACGGGGATTTCTAGTAAAAATGTTATAGCCATTTCATGTTACACCCGCAGGTTATTTCCTGTTTAATGTTGTTACTTACGCACATAGTAACGACTGTTTAACCTTCTGGCGCCGGAATTATTTGTTTTAATTTTAACACACCCTGTATATAGAATGTGAATAATACAGGAACCAAATATGTTAGAATTATGAAATAAACTGCATTTTGAAGAGAAAAAAACGGAGAGTATATACAATGTTTAAAATATTCAGTACCTATATTTGTTAAATAAATATATAAAATGCAAATTTAGAGGTTAGCGGTGCGGTACGACCACTATAGTTGACATTAGGCGTCAAAAGGTTAACTCGTCTCAGTTTACCTGTTACGCGCAACTCTCTCCCTCAGCACTTTGTCCCCAAAATGCCGTTAAGCTGCCTTAACATTGATACTACGTTTCTCACCCATGCAAGACTGCGCAGAATATAATAACAAAGTAACATAACCCCAGGCCCTCTGCCTGGGTTATATCAACAAGTAGCACAGAGTGAGAGGTTGCAGCAACAGCTGAGACCTCCCCAGGACCACCACGTTGCAACCCATGCAGCGCTGCTTGCACGTGTCTAGAGGAACGACCCAGCCAGAAACTGTCCTACAAAAACTCTTTCAGCCTCAGTTTTCATAATCTAAAATGATAACACAGAGAGACTTTTTGTACTGAAGTATTGCACTTCGCGATGGAAGTTGCGGAAAGACCAAAGATGTCTTGAGTGCTCACTGAAAAATATTAATCTGCCTTATTAATACGTTAAGAGTAGTGGGTTAATAAGGAAAATTGTACTTCTTTTCTTTATTTCTTTCTTTCTTTCTTTTCTGACTTTTCCCTACATACTTTTTGAAGGTGTCTAGGTTTATTGTTGCGTTTGATCACACTCAACGACACGCACACACACGCACACGCGTAAACACAATCGGTAGGACTCCACTGCACAGGTGATCGACCCGTCGCATAGACCTCTACCTGACATCACACAACTCTCAGAAGAGACTGACATTCCTGCACCCGACAGGATTCGAACCCGTAATCCTAGCAAGCGAGCGGCCGTAGACGCACGCCTACACTGTACGGTCACCGAGATCGGCTGGATTATACGTCATCAATTAAAATGTATTTTCTCGATAACTGTTATTTATCTGCACATATTATCCTTGTGTTTTTTATGTTCTTTCCATCTCTTCTTAGTTTTCCTTTCTACTTTCTTGTTTCTATCTGCCCTTTACATTAATTCAAACTCGTAAATCTTGAGTCACGTCCCTGACAAACGCAAGTCCTTGATCACTGGCCAGTAAAACCGTAATGGGCCTAATGATGACGAATTACATGCAGGATGTAATGTCATATCCAAAATTAGAAATTTTGTTCCACTACAGGAAAATCGCAATGGCGATTTTGAAAGCCATAAATGTGTATGTTGAAAGAACGTGCGTCACGGAAAGAATACGCATTGTTTCATTACAGTTAATACTAACTGAAGATCCCTAACTACTTTCAAGTTAAAATTAATGTAATTATACTTAAAAATTCAAATCTCACTATAAAGACAACACCACACACTTTCATTACAAAGAAAAATCCGTTAGTGTTGTTTAGGGAAATAACTGCTCCTAATTCTGAGAGTCATCCATCCATCCTATGGCACGACAGTCCATAGTTGAGCCTTGGCCTCCTAATTCCGAGACTCATTAAAACCGATAACTAAACCACACGGGCAAAATTCTGTATCTTGTTATATTGTCAGGTAATACAATGTGCCGGTCCCAGTAGCCGCGCGGTCTAAGGCGTAGGTCTGCGGCCGCACGCTTGCTGGGATCGTGGGTTCGAATCCCACCGGGGACATGGATATTTGTCTGTTGTGAGTGTTGTGTGTTGTCAGGTAGAGGTCTCTGCGACGGGCTGATCACTCGTACAGAGGAGTCCTACCGACTGTGATGCGTCGTTGTGTGTGATCCAGAAACCTCGTGAATGAGGAGGCCCTGGCTCGCGATGGGCTGAAGTACCCCAGGGGGGGGGACAATGAGCGTATTATTTTTAAGTGTTAACTGTACAATTACGTGTGCTGCATTTGTCATTTCTCTTGATAGTGTTTTAATGCAGATGAATTTGTACGTTTGTTACAGCTCATCAACAGTAGAGCTATTTCGCAGTAATTTTCCTTGGTTTCTTGAGATAATTACAACTAATAAAATACCCCAAATAATAATAAATAATAATTACAGAATTTAGCAATTTAAAGACTGGAATTGGTCTGTTTCACGTGTATTTAAAAACTCATTCCCCACTTGGCAACATCAGATTCCATCCATTGTAAAGACTAGTCCGTTGTGTGTAGGAAAATCTCGCTGTCCATTGTTAAAAATCCTGCTAATCATGTAATTATGTGGGCAAAATACAATTTGTTGGTGGTACCACTGTGCTGTCAGCCTTATGCACCGTTCGCCTTTACCCCAGGAAATGCTCCTGGTACTCATTTGTGTTAGAAGCTGACAGCCTTACCACCATCCTGTGCCGTTGTCATGAAATCTGGGAACCTTAACTTCCTGGAACCCTCTGGGCCACTCCAGGCCTGTAACGGGACTGCTCTACCTTTACCTTTACCACTGTGCTGTAGGCCATAGTTATTATGAGGTATGAAATTCGTTTCATTGGCTGAAGTAGCATGTTAAACATACAAGACGTTTCGAGTGTTGGCACTACTGCCTTGTTCACGTGTTTAGTTTTTATTGTTTTGGTAGACTTTATGTTTTGCATTTTCGTATTGTGGCTGTGGCTGTGGTCGAACCCAAGCTTCTATAGTCGTTGGTATACTAACCTTAGTATTCACAGGTTTTCGGGCTCAGTTTCAAATCATTGCCACTCTCTGAAAATAAAACAGTAATTTTCCTTTAGTATCATGAAGGTTGTTACCAGACAGCTGGAGTAGAAACCAATCTGGCACCGTCTTGTGTATTCAATATATTTCTGTCAATCAACGAACAATATCCAAAGTAATATTCGTAGAGCGATTTTAACAGCTTTCGCCGATATTCAAATAATGATGTCTACAATGCATCAACATTTCTATGAGTCGTGTTGATGAAATTGATGGCGTTTACTTACATTTGAACTTCATGTAAACTGACCGTTATGCTCCAAATTAAGTTCCCCCTTTCAGTTTCGAAGTGTGCAAAATCTAAACAAGTTGTGGTATGCTGGTTTTCTTGGAGTTCACACATGTTTACCTACCTCTCAACCTTACGCCTTTATCCCTCAACGCATATGGGTGTAAAGACGCAGCTTAAATTGTACCTGTGCATAATTAAGTTCCACACCATGAAAATTTTTACGGCTGGATGTACAGGTTCATGACCAAGTCGCTCTAATGCCAGTAGACTGGAGGACAGCATTGCACCAGATTTGGTCTGGACGTTAAGAGCAAGAGAAACGTTTCTTCTCCTAACGGAAATCAAACCCAGATTCCTCCGCCCTGCATCTGGTATCCTAGTCACAGTAGTTAATGTGCTACATAATGGCATGGATGCATAAGCATTAGTGAGATGGGTGTTTGTGTATTTATTTGGGCTCCTTAACTCTAATCAGATTAATTATAATTTAATTTATACCTAAACCATTTTCAGTCATACCCAAATCTGTATGAAAACATAGCGCATAAGATACTTGTTTTGTTCCTAGCATGCGTAGTTCTAAAATGCCAGTGGAATACCAAAGCAGCAGTCACAATAGCGATGCATTCCCAATTAAATCTTTATCTACCATAAAATCCTCATTAAAGGAGCGGGCTCCGAACCTGAGTCCGTTTGATGTGAGGTATAGCCAAGAGACAAAACGTACTTTAGCCACAGGAATCGAATCAGACACGCTTTACACCGGGTTATCCAGCAGCTTCATTTGTTCGTTCTTGTTTCCGGCAGCTCCTCTGTCCCACAGTGCAATGATGCAGAGAGCTTCAGCCAAGTTTTATAACCTCGTGATTTGATTTACACCTCATTTCCGGTTACTGTACTTCTAGTAAGTGCGATCTCTTGTAAACTGACCTTATTCTTGTGATTTCTTCTTCCCCTCTCCAGACTCCAGAATACACTTCGTAATTTTAATGTGCCATGTGTTGAAGGAAAATGCGTATGGCAGTTATGTAAACCGAAGTGTCTGGTGGCCTCTTAAGTGTTTACATATATTAAGGCGATGAAAGTTACGTATGCAGCAAGTTTGTTTTCACACTTCTTAAACACCGTGTAAAGACGGTGTTTACCAAAGTGTGTCCATGGTAAGTCACAAAAGAAACTAACACAGACACTGGGGGAAAAAGAAGAGAAACAAGAAAGAGACGAAGCAAGAAAGACAAGAATTGACGTATTTACAGATTTTCATTAAGACCTTTGTTCTTGGATCGAACAAGTGTGGAAGAACGCCATTCAGTTTCTAGTAAACATTTTGACTGTGTTTTCAGAGACTGTGTATTTCTTTGACTTTGATGTTTGTTTATTTCTGATACGGAACTTGTATTGAGAAAACTAAAACGTACGTGCTCACATAATTAAATGTGTAATCTCAGTCGTTTATATCTTCTGTTAAATTAAATCGAACTCCTAAGTTTCAACGATTTCAGTTGTACTTGACTTGCTAGATACGAGTTTAAACCTGATTAACCTCTAAGATGTGACTTGGGTAAATGGTACGTTGATCTGCATTTTAGGCTGAAAAATTTGAAAGAGAGCTCTTTTTGAACTAAGATCGATTACAATTTCTAGAGCGAGGACGTAGCCGGTTGACTGAGACATCGCAAGTTTAAGACTGCTTAGAAATTGAAGCAGTGATATTCTGTAACGAGACAGGCAATGAACCTAAAACACAACATTGAAAAACATTCGTACATATTCTGAATGTGTGTCTGTATCCTTAGTTACCCTGCACTCAATGCGCATGCGTCATATAGTCATCTATGACCTGTCCGGTTGAACCATGTTTTTTTCCATATTATCTCATAACATCAGAATTTAAAAAAAAAAATATTACAGAAACTAAAATGTCTTTTAAAGGTCAGGACAATAAGTTGGATTGTTCAGCAGTTCTCAGCGAAACAACTGCAAGAACTCCTGTGCCAGACATGGTGTATGACGGAACCTCGTGGCAGATGTCCAGGACTCTTCGATTGTTGGCTTTAATTTCTGTATCTCGAGGCGTAAATACACCGTGAATGACTCCTCCTGCATCCTAGACTCATCGCCCGTCCCTCTGTGTTTTCAGGAGCTCGTAGACTCTCTTGCTCTTCAGGCAGACATCTCGGTATCCACCGTGCGCGTTATTTGTAGTATCCCAGTTCTTCATGGACACTGTTGTGCAAAGTTTTGGTGGACAGCTCCTGTGCTGCGGATATCTCGAATTCTGGCCTGTCTGTTTTTCCAGAATCAAGTTTCTTCACCCGTGCTGCGTCCACATATTCTGCGCCAGCCGGTGCGACCTTCATCACGGATGGCCGTCCGACCATCCACGAACTTTCTACTAAATTTTCTGACTCGCTGAATCCTCATTACGCCATACTTGTACACCCCTAAGGAATGGCGTTGAATTTTTGAGGGGAGAAAAGACGTTTCGTCCACGAAAACCAAATTAATATACGAACTTTACCATTGCAGGTCAACTTCCACCGTGCATAGCACCTAACTGATACCTGCTCCGCCTATTGCAGTTTACGTCTACCTGCACAGTTACTCCCTACCGGCAAATGGACTGAGTGATCAACAAAACAGTTAAATTCTGTAGAAACTCGCTTTCTGAACGAGCCTCACAAATCTGTTTAACCCTTTGGTCCTGGAGCTGGACATTTACAGTTTAGCACACCATTTATGTAAAATATTAATATTTTATGAACCAAGAAGGGTAATAGTAGGAAATACACGACATTTTGTGGAGGAATAAACGAAGATGGTGAGAGAAAGTCTAAAAAAAATAATTAAATATATTTGTTGACTAATATATAAAAAGCGTACTCTGGGAAGTAGCGGCCCGTCTGTCCTATATATAGGATGCATGGTGCCTAAAGGTTAAACCACTCCGACTCCGAACTTTACAAAAACCTGGAAGTCCACAATCATGATTACACGAGGAGCTGTTGGGTCCTTTTTCCTGAACCGGTTAAACTCGGTTTGCACCTCTATTTCTTCTTTTTTCTGAGTTATATTTTAGTACCATTTCCCACGTACACACAGACAACCAAGCCCGAGAACAAAAATATTGTTGATACTCTTATCTTTATTTTCCCCATGCCTAGATTTGTTCATAATTCTTTCATGTCATATTTCTGGAAAACTAGACGGTAAACATATATCATTAAGCAATTCTCCCCAGTTAATTGTTACTCATCTCTCCCAGATCAGATTATTTGAGAAGAAAAACGTAATTTGCACAATTAACTTATTGTTGAAAGGATTGATCATATGAACATTTACAGTCCTCAGCAACTGGCATAGCGTCGTTACAAAATCCTCGAAAGAGCGACCCAAGGAGGATTTGAAGAAAATTATTCCGTAGTCTACCACGCTTCAGGCTCTTCTGTTCTCTGTTTGTTTTGTAAATGAATATACGCAACAATAACAACAAGAATGAATCCAAATGAAAATAAGTTTGTGGACCGTTTCGCGCCCCCCCTGGATGACTAAAACCTAGCCTAACGCTGTATATACCGCATGGAATGTGGTTTTAGCCACACGCCATCCGCTCACATATAATAGTATAGCGGCTATCATCATTGGAAAAATTTGGAAACTGGGAGTGGAACTGTTTATTGGTTAAACGTTGCGGTTGTGAATGGGGTTTGGCGGCTATCTGCAGCTCCAGTATTTATAGCACAGATGTTCTCTCACATAACTGTTAATAAGTGGGGGAAGTGCGTGAATTTTGCATACAGATGATAGAATAACGTTGGGGAATGCGTCTTGTAGTAAAAGGATGTGTTTGTCAGTGCTCTTCAAACTCTGTTTCTCACGTACGACTGCCATAGACAAAACGTGTACGTGTACCATTAGGTATTGAAAATATTAATAACTCTGTCTACTCTGAGGATACTGGTCTTCCGGGATGTTTTGCTGGTTAAGGGGTTTAAAGTCTTCAAACCTACCAACCGGCGAAATATCGCTATGGAAACCTCAAATTTCGCAATTGCTACTTTTCTAACTTAATGTTTTGTAAAATTATCGTTCACTGTCCTTCATTGTACTTCTACAGTGTCAAAATAAATTAAGTAAAAAAAACAACAAGTAGACCTAAAAAGTTTTTATACTTATCCGTGTTAGAGACGTGAACTTACTGCGACGGTAGCCATCAGCTTCTCGATTCCCGGTGGCACAGCACCAAAAGCGAGCATCAAGTCTGATTCCATCTTCAGGCAGTTTCTTCGCTGGTGGTTTTTCTGGTTTCGTAAATCTGGCAACAGTAATTTAACTAACTGCTGTGCATTCTGGTTGAATTCTTAACTCTTTTTTCTCTAATTAAAAATTGATCCATTATATAATGAACTAACGCAAAAATAAATAAAACAGTGTAGAGCGTATTAATTTCCGAGTTCAAGTAATTTAGACTACACTTGTGGGTCCAAAACTTCCAGATAGGCTTTCGGGCCCATACCGCGCTCCAATTCAATGAGTATCGAGTGGGCTCTTCTTCTCAAATCTCGGCCAGGACACTGCCTTCGCTGGGATTTGCCATACTGTGCCGCATTTCATCCAGGCAAATCTCGGAGTACCTTATATTACTTTCAATTAAACTCCGACCACTTCCTTGCACATCTTTTTCAATTCACCATTCGCTCCCATCTAATCGTTAACGCTGTCGAATGGCAGTGAATGACGGCCTTGTGCAGTCAATAAAAAATTTCAAGGCTATCAGAATTATCGAAAGTATCTTGTGTCGGTAAAGCCCCGTACGTATATTTTGGAGTTTCCACTTCACATCTTACATAGCGGACGTTTATAGGTGTTGGTTAGTTTCTTGGCAGAGGTCATACACAAAAGTGTTGGTTGAGTATCTTTGTGGGTTGCTCACCATTCTTGGTCACGTTATATAATCTCTGTGATTGAAACAATTTATTATATAAGCTATGAATTAATTAGCCGATTCCGGTGACCGTACGTTCTAAGGCGTAGGTCTGCAGCTGCTTGATTGCTGGGATCGCGGGTTCGAATCCCGCTGAGGGCATGGAAATTCGTCTGTTGTTATTTTGTGTGTTGTGTAGGTAGCTGTCTCTGCGACGAGGTCATCACCCTTTAGAAGGAGTCCACAACAGGTGCGCGTGCCTAATTAAGCTAAACAAGGTGGCCTATTCCCGATTTGGGCTGCAGAGCCCCCCCCCCAAAGAAAAGGAAAGAAAAATCAGGAGTGATGTAGAGCATAGCCCTCAATCATGGGCGACCTTGTAGCGCGACGCCTTAGAAGTGTATGGGAGTAGCAGAGAGCTTCACACATTCTTAACCTCGATGTAGCCTGTAATCAAAATTTGGACTGATATCTGTAGCTCAATTTACACCAAAACTAATTTTTTCTGTATGTGACACTGATTGGTATATTAGATACCCACAAAAGTTTTGAAGGAACTTGGTGTCTAAATATTCGGAAGGTATTTAATTTACCTTGAAGACGAAAGCAGCACTGTCATCTAAATAATTCGTATCTCTGTAACAAACTGGACGGTGTCACATCCCACCTTTATCGCCACCACCCTGAGAACCTCAGATATTTACTTCATCTGTTGTGAAGTGCTGATTTAGAATGTGATCTTCGCAAACATTCGAGGTATACCCCATTACAATTACTATTCCTGGCAGTGGAGGTGTGTGCCTAACTCTCTAGATATTATGGCCCGGTGCCTAAGAACAAGTAAAATTTTATCTTTTAGCTGACATCCTGAAAAGTCTGAAATAACAAACAATAAAGCAGACCCTCTCTACTTGTTTCCATATCTCTCGTTTCAAAGCGAGGAACCTGGTCCCCGTCTCTCAGCATGATACAGTGTCCAACAGTTGGCGTCTAAACCTGGTCCCCGTCTCTCAGCATGATACAGTGTCCAACAGTTGGCGTCTAAACCTGGTCCCCGTC
>Ga0123353_10006588_pt1 | contig 15499 bp, 8 predicted proteins | sample TergutLab28metaG_3_FD_92763 | JGI IMG/M metagenome (GOLD analysis project Ga0123353, IMG submission 92763) | Labiotermes labralis P3 segment gut microbial communities from Petit-Saut dam, French Guiana - Lab288 P3 | ecosystem: Host-associated > Arthropoda: Insects > Digestive system > Gut ... | reverse complement strand
GCTGCTCGTTGGACCACACCATCTTTACGACTGTGGAGTGTTGTAACGGGAACTTCCCAACTACCTGCACCTTTCGAGCCCAACCCCACCCTTCTATGGCCTCCCCTCCCTTCACAATGTCCTACTGAAAGTAGGGAGGGTATTTTACCCCACCCTGTGTAATGCTCCTGATGATGAGCGTATGTACCCGAAACATGTAGAGCTAAGAATACGTTAATAAAATTACCTTGTTGTATCAAGTTGGCATTTCAAGTTATTACCTAACACAGTATCATGTCCCGAAAGACAGCAGCCTTCAAGAGCTACTAACTGTTCACGAATTCTCTTTCTTATTTTTTTTCTTCTTCTTTATATAAGAAAGGGAAGGAAAGAACCAGATTTTATCATTAGCCTTTCACCAAAGTTTTGCTGTGCACACTCGTTTTCTGAAGATGTTTAATGTAAAAAAATTTAGGCCTACTTAAGTATTTTCTTACGTACAGTATGAACCAACAAGATGCACTATTTACTTTCAATTTATTTCAGTTATTAACGTCTACATGTTTCGAGCAGGCTTACTGTTCATCATCAGGAGGTACTGCTCTGTATATACAGCAATTGGTTTAAGTCATGCTGAAAGTAATGGAATTGTTTAAAATTGCTTAAGTATATAGAAATAGTCGTTTAAACCCGTAAAACTTTTTGTTGTCAATAAAATTTCAGATTATGTTAAAAGGTATTGAATAATAAATTTTACTGACACCAAAATATTTTAAGCTTTTTAAGGACTATTTATGTGTACTTAAGTAATTTTAATCAACTCCATTACTTTCAGCATGGCATACACCAATTGCTGTACATACAGAGCCGTACCTCAATGATGATAAGCAGTAAGCCTGTCGAAACATGTAGAGGTTAATTATTGAAATAAAATGAAAGTAAACAGTGCATCCAGTTGGTTCTTATTGTACGGATATATCACGATGCACGGTCAACAAAACATTAAAAAACGTATTTTCTTCTCTCGTAGATATCTTACTATGCCTGCTTGTTCGTGCCCCTCAGCTCCCCTTATATAATCCACTCATCCTGACATGTCTAATTAAAGGGCACATTTTGTGGCGATAGTTTTGTGTAACATTCTCAGATATATCTCTTGCGACCGCACATTTCCGGCTACAGTTTTCTCGGATTCTTTCAAAAGGCCTAGGCGTTGATACGAGGCTTATATTAAATTGAGTTTAAAGATATGTTGTCATTGGTATATTGTGTTGGTCTGGCTGATTATAAGATCAGTGGCGAACTGTTTTGGACACGGTAATGAACTTTCGGTTTCATAACACTCGGGAATCTGTCGAAAGATTTTGTGTTCCTCACGATGGACTTTCCTGAGTAGAATATGTCATGTTACGTATTATGTCATGTTACGTATCAGAAGTGTGTCCTACTGTGCTGTTGGAAATTATGCAGATAATGAAAGTAGGAGTCGTAATTTAGTCAATTCCGAGAACTTCTTCTGTTACTGAGTATCATTAAAAATATTTCACATCTGTACACGTCATTTATGAAGTCTAAAAGAGGAATTCGATAACCGTCGGCCACGCTGTAGATTCTTAATATGCAATTACGACGTTATCTGCCTGTACATCATTGAACCACGAGAGACTCCCAGCACGCTAATGGAGCGTTAGTGAGAGAGTGAAGTGCCGGTTAACACCTAAGATAAGTAAAATGCGTGAAGAGCAAGTCAGTAGTTATCGCGTTCGCAATCTCGTGTTTGTGTTTGTGTTTGTGTTTGTGTTATACATTCTATGCACGAAGCCCTTACAATGAATACGTAATTGGGTATAAACCGCTTATCCCGTCTGTTCGCAGGTCTTTCACTGAAACTACTAAAGGGATTTAGGTGAAATTTTGTTGTGGTCGTTTGTAAACATCGACATTATTCCAACTTTCCAGAAGACCTGTCCAAGTCAAAATTCCTGTGTAACATTTCCTGCCGTGTTAATTTATTACGAGGAACAGTCATTAGCACCTTGCGCATCATCCAAACTAAAAGACCACCCCCTGTCGGCTGTCCAAGACTGCTTGTCCAATGTGCTGACACCTACCCTCCACATCTGGTGGCGGTCTCCGTCATCCGCAACCTGAGAACGTGCCATACCGTCGTGATAGGAACCCGTTTAGTCATGTATCTCCTCACCAAATGTTGTTCGGATGATGAAATCCAGAATTAGGGGACGGGTGGGGCGTGTGGCACGTATGGGGCAGAAAAGAAATACATGCAGCATTTTGGTGAGTAAACCTGACCGAAAGAGAAGACTAGCCTTGGTGGGGGATAATATTAAAGTAGATTTTGGAGAAACAGAATGGAGAAACATGGGCTTTGTCGACTGCCTCGTGATAGGGACAAGAGCTGCGCTATTGTAAACACGTAAATCAAACTTCGTGTCTCATAAAATGAAGGGAGTGTCTTCAGTAAGTGAGGGAATGTCAGCTTCTCTATTCTAAGGACTTAGGTGATTCCATTTTCAGAGCCAATCAGGTTTCATAAATTTCTTCGAAATGTGTCAGCGAACAAATTATCTATACACAATATAATGTAGATTCCTTTAGACAAAAGTATTTTTAAAGCCCTTTTATTATGATGCGTGTTTAACAAGACGTAATAAAACAATCAGTTTACTGTTTCGTGCCCCGTAAACAAAGTGTGATCCCTCTTTAAAAGAAGTGCATGTGGCTTCAATAAATTACCATCAAGACGGTTGAAACACGCAAAGTCATGACGAACACAGTGGAACAATATATGTATTGGCTGGCAGCACACCTCACAGACACGGAACATGCCACTCTGATCCATGGCTTTTATGGATGTTCTCTCTGCCTGCCTCAAAATGAAAGCGCCATGTTGTCGTCTGTCTGTAAGGCTTATCGAGACAAGTCCAAGTGATAATGCATTGTGATTGGTCAGGCGGTCTGTACAATAGTTCCGGGAAGCTTTATTTGTAATTCCTTTGTCGCGGTTGCTGTAGCATTATGGAGGAATTTGTTCCCATGGCAACGTGCTGTTGAAGCTTTATTGGAAAGCTCTGTATGTCCGTTCCAGTGGTTAGAATATAATAGCGTCACTCAGTGTATTACTGGCTATAAAGGTGCTCACCCTTGATATTAAGGCCTCCCGAAGATTTAGACCTCCTTGGTTTTGACACCAGACGTACAGTTACTGCTTCCTGCCCTTGTTTAATTCAAAGGTACTTTCTTTTTAATCGTGGTAAGTGGTGCTTTCTCAGCTAAATCAGAAGTATTTCTATTCCGTCAGAACAAGTTTATTAGTTAATAATCTTGCTTATATTATTAGCTATGAGTTTCAGCTTATAGTTGATTTTGACAGAAACCATCCCGTTATGCCATAACAATTGTACAATATATTATATACCGTCAGTACACAACAACATCAACATAGTGATACAGTGTAACAGTGATAGCTGGTCGCAGCGGGCGCTAGCCTGATTATATTTTGGGTTCGAATCCCACCGGTGGCATCGACGTTTGTCTCTTGTGTGTGTTTTGTGTTGTCAGGTAGAGGTCCAGAGAAGTCCTACCAACTGTGGTGCGTCGTTGTGTATGTTCTAGAAACCTCGTGAATGAGGAGGCCCTGGCCCACTGGGGGCTGTTGTGCCAAAAACAAACAAACAAACTTGTAGCTGATAACGTAAGGAAGGTGGGGTCCTTATTGTGAAGTGATGTTGAAATGAAGAATACTTTCATTCGGTATACCGTTTGATGCAACTGCTACCATTGAATGACAGTTGTGTCATGCATGTCAAACTGCAAGTGCTGAGGGAGACGGCGTAAACGGACTTCCGTAAGGCATTGTCCAGGCACTGGGTACAGGGACACTTCGAAGTGAGCGTCGTGTTCACAGAGTCGAATGAAAGAGTGTATGGAAAAAATGAAACAGAGGAACTACGGATGCAAGTGGTTGTACCCTATTGTAAATGAGGTTTATTGGCCAAACACTTGAAAATATAAGCCGAGGAAAACCGTAAAATCCCGACTTAGAAAGGCGGGACTCACATTTAAACTTGAGACCTCTTGATTGTGGATCAGGAGTACTAAACACTGCAGACTAGCAGTTTGTCACACTTGCTGTTAAGTAAGCAGGCTACACTTGTGACATAATGCAGTGTAGGGTGTCGTGTGTCGACATTGTAGACACAGTAAAATATTTCGGGTAGTCGAATTTTTGTTATTTAACACCTTTCTTGAAACCTTTACTCGGTGCGCAGTGCAAAGATTTATCACGTAATTTTCAGTGGTGCTGAACGTCGATGCGACTCAAGGCCTTTAATTAATGGTTTTTTTGGAAGTGGCGATTGGTCCATCACAAGACATTGTAGACCTTTTCCTGGCCAAAAACTGCAGCTCAGTTTTAGGAACAATTTCTGTTTTTCATTCTGGTCATTTCATTGACGTTAACTCATGTCGGTTCTTTTTTATAGGTTTCAGTACACAATGCTACGTATCGTGTGTTGTGGAGACCGATAACGTCATTCTTTTTGTGATTTCCTCAGTGGAATGTGCCCCAGCGTTGTCCCAACGTCGTTAATCGTTTCTCAGCTTTACGTCACAGTGCATGATCACTTTCTTCACGAGGCTGCTGGTCAACATTAAGTATCCTGTCTTTCGTGACTACACCGCCATAAATTATTTCGGAATAAAGGGGTGTTATGAACTTTATGAGCATCTGTGTGATTGCTTAATGATTGTGTTACAAACTTACATACTGTCGTGCGGTCCAACTGGGCAGAGAAATTGACTTTTACTCGAAAGAATCCATGTAACAGAAGACTAAAATATTTTCTGAGTCTTCTTTCCTGAAATTAGTCGCTTCTGTATTTAGCTTTCCGCTGTAAAGTCCTCACTGTCCTGTGTTGTTACACAGCTTACGTGTATGTTTGTTGTTGTTTACCGACGTTTCTGAACAGCCTATCGGCCAATCTTCCCTCTTTTATTACTAAAATCGGAGACAAGAAGTGACTGAGAGACAGGGCTACTGTGATTTATTTGCTAACAGACATAGATATAATTTTTAATAAAATTATTTTCCGGTTGACATTTCTGCTTGTGGTTCGAAGTTTTAGAACTATAAACCAATTTGTAGTCATCATTGTGTGTCTCGACAGCGGTAAATAACAACATTTTGATCACAGGGAATTCCTGTTCATAAGACTGTCATAACACACACTTGTACTATTTTAGTGCTCTTTGTAGCTTTCTATTTAACTGTTCTTTTTCTTGATCAGTGTATTGTGCTTCTATCTATAACTATATACTTACTTACTTTAATTACTTACTTACTTACTTACCCTTACTTACTCACTTACTTACTTACTCACTCACTCGCTCTCTCGCTCGCTCACTCATTCACTCACTCACCCTCTCACTCGCTCCTTGCAGCAGAGTCCTTCTTGAGAAGCTAACCGGTTTGCAGCTAGTCAAGAAATTCCCTGGATTATATGGAACCCAAAGATTCATTACGACATTCATCTATAACTATATAACAGTGTTAAATTAAAACTTGTTTAAAAGGGGCACACGTTCAGTTCCCTTCGGGCCCCGCCGTAAGTAGATCTACTGCGTAATGTAGAAACAAATTCCACTTTTTTCTTAACATTAATTTTGGCAGTCCTGCAGACCGCGAGGAGTAAAGAAGGCAACTTCCATGCACTGGAAAGATAAGATCTGACCCAGAAACACACAAACATTCGAACATTATGAATGTGGGAACCGAGATAGCCTAGAGGGTAAGGTCACTGGGTTACCGGCTGGATGTTCCTGCCCTCAATAGACTGCAGGGCCACGATGTTTTTCTCTTCTCCCGAATATCCAGACCAGCTCTGGAGCTCACCCAGTCTCCTGTTCACCGGATTCGGGGGCTCTTCCCCCGTTTCCCCAGGGAAAATAGGCAGGGGCGTGAATTTGATCAGTTACTGCCACCCAGTGCTATGTTTAAGAACGGTTGGAGCTATAAATCTACCCCCCCCCCACTTCATGACATGGACAGGGACAGTATCGCCTTACAATGTGCATGTACAGTTCGTTTAACTATATCTAAATCTTTACCAACATTTCTTTGTTTCAGTACTGACTATCATGTGGCTACTTTACAATTTTGTGTCCTGAGGTTGTTAGCCTGTATGAGCGTTGTAAAATAGCTGATAGAGAACGTCATCATAATGCGTAGCGTCTGCTATTCACATATAATATGGTTTAAAGTCGAAGTTCTTGTGTGTGTGTGTGTGTGTGTGTGTGCGTGCATGCGTGTGTGTGCGTCTGAGCCTGTTTGCATGCACCACATCACATTTATAGTCTTCAGTTACTTTGAACCATGTACTTAATTTTAAAACTCACCTCTGTCTCTCACTAATTGCGTAATAACAATGTGCAGGCGTAAACAGTTGTAATAAACAAGACGGACAAATTGCAGGTGAGTTGCGTTCGCGCAATTCTTTTTGCTGTGCAAGAGCAGTATTACATATTCCGAGTGTGTGTTCATGGCCTTATTTATCCAACACATAAAGCGCATGCACCGTATTATATTTTCATCTGTGACCTCTCTGTCTGCACCATGTTTTTCCACATTATCTCGTAAAAACGGCACGACTTGGGGGTGGGGGGTGGGGAAGTTATTGAACGAAAACTGGGTGTTGTAATTATAACTTTTATCTGGAACATTTCTCATTCTAAGAAGAGTCGAGTGAGATATGATAAATGTACATCGGTCTTCATGTAAAGTACCCGTTATTCTTGCCAGATTGTAAGGAAACTTGAATTTTCTCGTTAGATTGTCAAAAATACCCAAATATCAATTTTGATGAAAATTCGTCCAGTGGGAGCCAAGTTCTTTCATGCGGACGGAGAGACAGACGCACAAACATGATGAAGCTAACAGTCGCTTTTCACAATTTTGCGAAAGCGCCTAATACAATGGAACGCCACTAGTGGTAGTTAAACCCCTACAGTTTGGCCTCCAAGATTCTTTGAAAGATACTTAAAAAACATGGGTTTTCCAATTTGGAGTTTGAATCCGTTTCACGGCGACCCTCTCCTCCCCAGACTCAAATTCATAATATTGTTGCCATGGTTTCGAGGTCGCTGACGATCGCTGCTGGATCGTGTGCAAGAATGTGCGGCAACTTTGCAGGCTATAATTCGCGCGACTTTTGCGGCCACGCGTGCCCCACGGACAGTCTAGCGACATACAATCGATATGGCTAACAAAATTCATTGCGTCGGTGACTTCTGCACCTAATGTAGAGATTGCACATTGGCTGTCCTAATTTTGACAGGTACACAGTTTGGCCCATCTTCTCCTTGCAATAGGTATAGTCCTTTTGTCCAGCCGGTTTACTGCACAACTGTTTCTTGCACAGGGTACTTATGTATGAACATAATCATTTCTGTGGAGATAATGATAGCGCTAAACACAGCAATAATAATAATAATAATAACAGAAGTTACAGCAAATAGGCCAGATGTAATAATTAAAAATAAAAAAGAGAAAACACGCACACTGATATCTGTGGCAATACCCGCAGACAGAATGTATAGAGATACAACGAATGTGGTTGAGTTGGAGTAGTATCCGTGTTGCAGGCTGTAGCACAGCTTTAGCCTGCAACACGGATACCACTCCAACCCAACCACACCGAATCTCCAACACACATCGAACCAAGAACATAACGACAAATGTGGTAATTCAGCAGCATAGTCGCAAGCTGCTGATGATGGATATATTAATGTCCGAAACATGTTGGAGCACATAAGAAGTGAAATAAAATAGCAAGTGACATCAAGTTGGTCTTTTATTCTTCAACTATCACAATAATGCACGGTCCAATAAATATAAGGTTTAAGAAAATGGTATCAGCATGGCGTAGGTACCTGCAGGGTTTCGTTCCACATGGGGCATTAATTATAATAATATACTTAATAATTATATAGGTCACTTAATAACAATAAAACATTTTGGCGCTGTAATTTTTTCTTCTGTTGAATACTGAAGTTCCATTTTACTTCTGTCGGCTTTCTGCATAGAATTTTTTTTCCAGTTTGAAAACAGTCTTTATTTCAGATGTCCTTCGTTTCGCACGAATTTATTCTCAGTATCATCATTATTAGCTATCGCAATCTAGACTAAGTTGCATGTACATTCCTGCTGAATGTCTTCCCCGAGCCGCGACTGCACGCTACGGGCGTGCTGCCAAATGTCGCTGGCAGGAAGATGCTGGTCACTGCGCCAACTTGTCACCGTGACCTCGTCACCCGTCACGACGACGTGCAGAATATCTTTCAGTGTTCGTAATTTGTTAAGCAGGCTACTCAAGACATTTCGAAACTGAGGTCTCTGTAGTAACGATTTTCTTCCCTTTTTATGTTACCTGGACACCACGATCAGCACAGTTCGTGTGTTGCGGTAAGGTTTGTCGGGCCATTCGCTTTATTCCCAAAGCTACTCTCCAAGTTTCGATTAAATTTAGCACTATTTTGTGTTCATTACAACTGTGAAGTGAAAATTATTTTGATTCTTATCGATTGATTAGAAACAGTGCCTGAAAATCGAATATGGTTGTGACAAAAAGGGTTACATCTAAAGCGTTCGTAACAGAGATTGCAGCCACAGACGGCCCACGATCTCATTTCCTTAGATGACCCTCTGTTTATCTTTTTTTTCAGCAAGTGGTTGCTAATTCCTGCCACTGTGAAACCAGTAATATGCTACAAATCCGGAGCTATGATCAGCTTACCGCTACCCTCACAGAAAGACCTCGAATGGAATTACATTTGCAAACTGTCACAAAGTCCTAGTATCCTACATTCTGAGGTTTGAATCTTGTTTAAATTCCGTAAGGACGCTACAAAAATAAAGATGCAGATTGGGCCTTAGTGACTTATCACTCTACGTGTTACGTTGAAGATATGTATTTTTTTTAACATTCATAGGTCCGTGCTTCGCTAATATATTCGCAAAGTACAACCAATAACATGCAACGTTTCACAATTTATTTATTTCTGTAAGACGCTCTACATGTTTCAGACGGGTTTACCTTCCATCATCAGGAGATCAAAACTGCACATACAGCGTCAGGTATTTGTCAGACCAATACTGCTACGCTGCTAGCCTGGCCAGGCTAACAGCAGGTAGCAGTATTGGTCTGACAAATACCTGACGCTGTATGTGATATTTTGATCTCCTGATGATGGACGGAAAACCCGTCTGAAACATGTAGAGCGTCTTAAAGAGATAAATAAATTGTGAAACGTTGCGTCTTGTTGGTTGTACTCTGCGGGTTGAAGACATGTAGTTTGATTCACTGAACTTTCTGGTAAGGATTTATTATTTGTTTGAGAATGTACTGCAGTGACAGCTGTATGTGACATTTAGACAACATAATTCGTGTGATATTCTTATGTCGAAACTAATAAAGCGACAGCCTGCAGCATCTCTCCAAATTAAGTGTCATTCACGTCAAAGTGAACAGAACCCTACATGTTTCGGCGCTGTGCTTGTGCCATCTTCGGCGACGCACGTTTTATCAAAAAAAGCTGTTATAAGTCGACGGACTCGAAAAATAATGAATACAACAAACAAATTTAATGTTATTCATGCCTAGCATGTCCTTACAATCGCTGTATTATCCAACAAATGCACTCCCAATTACATCACACATGACGTAGTGAACTCCTACATGTTTCGGCACCGGGGTGCCATCAGGGACTTATTAAAACAAAGGTGCACAAGCCAACATGCCAATATGTTTTTCTCATTCTTATAACCACAGTTAAAACGCTTGATTGTTAAAATACATAATATTTATCTTAATTGTGATTTACAGTATTCTGATATGTTACCATATATTAATATATTAATCATAAGCTATGTCTGTTCTCAGTATTGTAACCAATACACTACAATACATCGCCCGGTAATATACACATCCACAGCATATCTAGACAAGATCAATATAGATCTTTGTCATCCAAGCCGATGTTTGTATACACCGCCCATACACGAGGGGGTGCTGATAAGTCCTTAGCCAACAAGGAAGGCAACAAGCTACAGCGACCAAACTCGGGATTTATTCAACATATTCCCCACGAAGCTCAATACAATTCTTAGCCCATTGCTCTATCTTTTGCAAGCAACTAAAAAAAATTCAGAAGTTTATCCGTTCAACCAGGTCTCCGCGGCAGCAATGACCTCCGCATCGGACGAAAAATGGCAAACTTTCAATTGTTTTTTTCAGTCCAGGAAACACGTGGTAGTCCGACGAGGCCAGATCCAGAGAATACGATGGGTAGTCAAGACACTGGAAGCCCAGGTAGGCCAGTTTCTTCTGGGTTGCCAGTGCCCGGTGAGCCGGGGTATTGTCGTGCAAGAACAAGACCAAATTGGTGACCTTCCCGCGGCGTTTTTCCTTCAAAATGTTCTTCAATTGCACCTGCAGAGATGAGTATTACTTGGCGTTGATAGTTTGGCCCTTCGGAAGATAATCAACGAGGAGGATGTCGTCTTGATCCCAAAAAATCGCTCACCTGAGATGCCAAGTTGCTCAGCTATTCATTTAGCCGAAATTCGGTGGCCTTCCAAGATTAGCTCGTGAATTTTAACAATAATCTCCGGGGTGGTCACTGTTTTGGGTCGTCCAGGACTAGGCGCATTACCGGTGGAGAAATCACCTCGTTTAAACTGGGCCACCTAGTTTTTGACGGTGGCATACGATGGTGTATGTTCCCCTAATGTTTCTGTCAGAATTGTTTGAATTTCCTTCGCCTTGCCTTGCAGGAAAAAAAAAACTTGATGACAGCTCGCGTCTCCACGTTGTTGAGATAGCGCGCGTCGCCTGACATGCTTCCTTTCAGCCTCTGTAACGAGAAAAGACTTCCAATTCGACACATGAACAGACTCCTCTTTCCAACGACAGTATCGATTCCGTCCTGCGACATCGGGAAGAAGGTCGGGCTAAGGACTTATCAACACGCCCCCGTATGCAAACGTAACCAGGGACTGAAAACTGCGGCGGCTTGTGGTCAGTCTATTAATATGTAACATCAGAGTGTTGTAACTAAGAATTTAAACCGAGGCGACTTATGATTAATATTGTAAGACATCAGAATACTGCAAATTATCATGTAGGCCTTTTTGTGTGCTATGTTTGTTGTATTGCGAAGTACGTTTGTCGTATAATGTATTGATTATTAAAAAAAAGTCTCAATTTCTTGTACAGCTCTTAATCTCAAAAAATTATTTGGCAAAATGGTATGCTTAACTCAGTTTTTGGTTATGTAACGGCGTTGTATCAACTGCATATTTAATTAAGTGAGAGGATGTTTTCTAAACATTTCAGAACTTGATTTCTTTCTTTATAGGACGTTAAAATAATTTTAGAATGAAAAACATTATCTATTTTCAGAACCAACTGAAACCTGCAAGTGCCTGGGCTAAGTGCAATGTTGCGTGACATGAAGACAGATTGTATCTATATATAGGCCAATGTGTAATTTTACCCACATAGTTAAAACTTGTCTACGTTTTGTCTGCCTTATCTTTGTACAATTTATCCAATTGAAACTCTTCAAAGCTCGCTGATTGCTATATATAACACGTGCATTAACGCCCACACTTGCTGAAATATGGCCAGAACGTGTGTTTGTTGTTTCGTGCAATTATTACAATAAATTCCTTAAAAAGCCTTAACTGATACGTCTTTGGGAATTTGCTGCGAGGTACGAAAGGGTTTTTTAAATAAAATTCAGAAGTATTATGTCCCTCTGCTGTATACGTCCAGAAATCCACTTCCCATAATCCTACCTTCTTCAATCTCCAACGCTGTACCTTGTTTCCCGCCTACCGTCACAAGAGCTAGTGGGCACTGTACGGGAAACTTCAGGGCAGTAAATTTTCTGTCCCCCGTTGTAAAAATAAATGTATTGCTTCTCGCTAAACAATCCGCCCCCTTCTCCTCTCTACTCTTCTCTTCTATTGTATTCTCTCCTCTTCTCTTCGCTTCTCTTCTCTTCACTTCTCTTCTCCTCTTCGTTCTACTCTTCTCTTCTCCTCTTCTCTCTTCTCCTCTTCTCTCTTCTCCTCTTCTCCCCTCTTAGTCTACACAGCTCAGAATGTTAAAACATTATTCTGGTGACATGTGTGGCTGTATCATCATTGTATAGAGTGAGCGGGAAATACATGTACCCAGTTAAGACAAGTTTACGGTACTTTTTGAAGTAATGTGCTATGTCTTTTGCTAGTCGCGAATTACCAGTGCCAACGAGAAGAATAAAAACCAAGTCTATAAAGTGCGGAGGTCACGTGGCTTCGAAAGAGATGTGAAGAATATTTGGTCTCGGTGGTTGCCCTCATTTCTTCACGGAAAATGCTGAGATATTGCCTTCATTTGACCACAACCATTTCCTTCCAAATCATTTTCAATTCTTTATACACGGGCGTCCGTTCAACCGGCGGCGCTTTGTCGTCTGAGGTAAGGCACTACAAAGCAGTCCACAAAAATACGTGGTTGAGAAACTTTTGCGCTCTGCGGACAAGAACGTAGAATGCAAATATTTCAAAATAAAATGCAAAGAACAATATTTTTGTAGTCTGTCTAAGGGAGAGGAAATTAAAAAAGTGATGGAGACGCGCATAGCCTTGACACGCATGCTGAGTGTTAGTCGAGACACATGAAAAGAAACATGGCGTCACCATAGCTGAGCGAAGGCATGGAATGGATTCAGCTAGCTCGCGATAGCGCCTAATGATGAAGCACTTGAAATCCATTAAATCTGTTAACTCCGTTATCTACTTAGTAATTATTCTACTCCGTGGGATTACTTAGCAGGTACGAACTGCCTGCAGTCTGTGTTTGTGATGGCATCCTTTCAGTCTCACGTGTTTTCGGAGGGGGTATTTACCCCAAATTCAGTCGCGATAGTTTTGTTTTAATTGTACCTCCCTCTCAATCGATTACACGGTGGGGGGTGGGAGAGGATGTAATCTTATTCGTATGAATGGGGTGCAGTCAGCGAGAGGGTTGTTGCTATCGATCGGGCGCCTGGCTGCTGGTGCTGGGGAGAGATTTGGAGTGGGCGGGCAGCCCGCAGCTTCTGCAGCTCCTTACCTGCCCCGACCGGCACTAATTGCTTCCTTGCTACCGGACCAACGGTCACAGTACAGTACAGTAGCTTACGTCGGTGTGTCCGAAACAGAAGCAAATTTATCTCTGGCGTTAAAGGGATAAAAGTTTCGTGAATCCGAATTTAACGTTTTCCTTCTCTAGAACTGTTACCGAGCTGTATCTGTCTATCCGTCCTTTCTCTGATTCAGTTATAAACCTCCATAAGCCGCACATTCAATTACCCACATAAATTTATCAAGTTCTCTATAAACACTCTACAGGGTGACACATACATATTATGTGTTCTGTATACGAAATAAAGTGCCCGAATGTTATAAAGGGGAGGTAATTGTTTGCTAGTATCTTCAGCGACGCTGTATCAGCTTTGTAGGTTACATAATTCCGGGTGTCGTAAAGAGTATGGATGGGTCAGTGAATTAAGCGAGACGTGGCAAAAAGCGACCTAATATTAATTTAATATATTGTCGCAAGTGTTGATTGGAAGGACTGAATAAGGCCACAATAGAACCCTGAGGGAAGTTACATCATCTCTGGCCGATATTCAATCCTAGCACTTCCCAACTACGGTCACTATTCAGTAGTATTTATCATGTGCTTCGCATGTAAAACACTTGAAATTAATTCGGAACCTTTCTAGTTGTCTGGTGGCTGAGTCCCAGTCTTCTGTAGTAATCGTGAAAACATTACCTAAATCTCCACTGGAACCGGCTGAAACTGGCTGAGCACTACCACACATGTCGTGCGTGAAGTTTTCGAGGACCGGAAGTTGATGTACATCCATATACAGCATTTATAATTTCCTCAACAATGTTAGGGGTTTAATACAATTTGATGGATAATGTATAAATTACGAGATGAGAACATTTATTTTGGGTTGAAAAGGGCCGGCGTAAGCCGTGTTTTACATTAAGTTCAAATAAAATAACTAGCTAAATAAAGAAGTTTGTGGAATTGAGTCATTCCTCAGAATGTATTCGCTCAGCTGTTGAAGAATTTCGTTCCCATCTTTTGGAAACCTGAAGTGTATGACCGTTGTTACAAGGACAGCCTGGGTGTAATCGTGCTGTTGGGTCAAAAGATACCGATCTAACCTTCCATATCTGTCTCTGGTAAGGTTAATTATAACATTCACGTGCCAACTATACACAAGTCTTTCAATGGTTTTCCCCCTTCAGTTTTTCCAACTAAAATGTATGCTTTGTCGTCTCTGTCAGAAGTATGACGTATCCCGCCCATCTTATTCGTCTGTCCAACTTCATTATATTTCTCCGGATAAATTGCCGGGTAATAACAGACACGCACACGGATCTGATTAAAGTTGTGTTTAGGCCTATTTTTTTATTCTGTCCCTAGTGAAGTAAAATTCGGAATTACGTCACTGTGCGTTGCAATACCAAGTTACCATCTTGGAAAATCAAGAAGGAGGTTGGAAGATAAAATTGTGACAGATATTATAGGATTAATTTCTGGGTGGAATGGATGTGGTCCTGCTGCACAGTGTCATGTTATTAAATTTTGTTTCTGTTATGGATTGTAACATATTTAGCTTGTCAGCGACAGAATCTGTGGATGTGTGTAATTTAGTATTACTTCGGCTGACGTAATTTCAAATTACATCTTATAGGCCTAACTCGCGTAATTCTTGAAAATTCATGGTGTATTTCTATAGCATTTCTATGGACGTCAAATTCCACGGTGTATTTCTTCACTGGTTTGAAGCATGCCAAGACCTTCTGCTTCCATAGAGGCGCCTCATACATGGTAAATCGAATAAAGGTTTTACTGTTGGGCAGTCGATTGAACGTTAGTTTTTAAAATTAGATGAGTGTGTGTGTGTGTGTGTGTGTGTGTGTGTGTGTGTGTGTAGGTATATTGCAGTACGCAGTAGTGTTCGAAACAGCACACTCGGCAGTGTTTTGTGCACTTTCAAAACTCTAGACCTCACGTCATTCAGTGATATGAAAAAGGCAGATTTTGTCGAATGCATCCAGAAATGCCACGACTACTTTCAGAATAATACTGACGTGTCTTCAGTTCTTGTTGCTTGCACCCCATTTAACAAGTATATACCAAAGCTTCTTACAACGAAAAACCGAGGACGGAATTGGTTTGGTTCTGCTGCAGCAGAACCAAACCAATTCCGTCCTGATCCTGCTCGCAAGCTGTCAGCAAACCTGTATGACGTATACCATTGTTGTGTGTACAGTGAAAAACTCCTGATGATGGACAGAGGAACTGTCCGAAACATGTAGAGCTTTATTCCAAAAATAAATTTGAGAAATTAGTGCATCTAGTTGGTTTTATTATAAGAACTTATCACGATG
>Ga0123353_10006587_pt1 | contig 15499 bp, 11 predicted proteins | sample TergutLab28metaG_3_FD_92763 | JGI IMG/M metagenome (GOLD analysis project Ga0123353, IMG submission 92763) | Labiotermes labralis P3 segment gut microbial communities from Petit-Saut dam, French Guiana - Lab288 P3 | ecosystem: Host-associated > Arthropoda: Insects > Digestive system > Gut ... | reverse complement strand
CAACGTTCCATGGTAACGTCCTTGTAGAGGGGAATAAAGTGCGGTAGAATACCACAAACAGACGCAATCAGACAATAGCAATTTTCGCCAATCGCACTAAATTAACGTTTCCGAACAAGTCTAACAAACGGACTTCCGAAAAAAACCAAGGAGGACATCATTCGCCATGACGATACGTGGGGTGATAAACGAGTTGATTATTTGTCAGAATGGGGGAATTTGGGGTGTATCAGAGCGCAATCTAGGCAAATTACGCAAAATTTGTCCTTTTTTACGATTTTCAGGGATGCAAGCATGTTCCTGATTTGTCCGACTATTCCGGTTCGATAATATAGTATTCGGTGTGAATACCCTTTTAACAACGTGTGAGGCACAATAATGAAAAAAGCATCTCTTTTTCCGGGACTAACCCTACTGCTGTTCGGACTACTGTTCGGGACTTCCACAGCAATCGGACAAATTTTCAATACATGCGATCCGTGTGACCCCGTCGAATGCCAACCCTGTGACCCACTGAGTAATTCCTGCGATCCGTGCGGCAGTGGACGTTCCGGTTTCTTCACACCGTTTTTGTTCAGCGGCTGGGTCGAAATGGGTGTCCGAACCAATGGCAACAGTAACGGCAGTGATAACGGGCCCGCCTCCACAGGAAGCAGACGACGTACAGACTTCATGATGAGCCAGTTGTATCTCTCCGCAGAAAAGGAGATGAATACCCGGCGAGGTTTCGACTGGGGAGCCTGTGCCGATTTTGTCTATGGGGCGCATGCAGGCAGTATGCAAACATACGACGGATCTTTCGATGCAGGCTGGGGAGACAATAGGCACGGTTACAGCATGTCCGCCTACAAACTCTATGGAACAATCGGGTACAAAGATTGGAGTTTTAAAGTCGGTAAATTCGTTACGCATATCGGCTGGGAAGGATCTGCATCAAAAAATAACATCTTTTACAGTCATTCTTACTGTTATTGGATAGAACCGGCAACACACATGGGGGCATTGGCAACCTACGATGTGACGGATCGCTTGTCGGTAAGCGCAGGCTGGACAGCAGGGATGGACTCCAGTTTCGCCAATCCCTACGGTAATTCCGCTATTATGACAGGTCTTGAGTATATGCTATCGGACGATGCCACCGTGTATTATTGGATCAATGCAGGAAAGCAGAACGATATATTTGAAGATGCAAGGGACGACTATTTCATTCAATCTGTGTGCTTGGAATGGGCACTGACAAAGCGATTCACCTACGTACACCAGTACAATCTTCGTAATGATAATCAACTGGGTGGCGGGCGGTGCAGTTCTTATGGTCTCAACAATCATTTTCTCTATGCTTTGTCCGACGAATTGACCTTCGGAACGAGAGTAGAATGGCTTCGGGATAATTGCGGTGGAAATGATCTTTACGTGGGTACGCCGGGCGACTACTGGAATGTAACCTGGGGCTTGCGTTGGGATCCCTACACGAATTTGAGTGTCCGACCGGAGGTACGGTACGACTGGTACAATGGTGCAGGCACACCGTTCGGTGGTAATGTCAATGCCGGAATCGATGGGACGCGGAAAGATCAAGTTTCCGCCGGGTTGGGTGTTCTTGTTTCGTTTTAGGAATCCAGACTTTCCGGCTTGAATCGCTGATACGCCCAAGTTGCCAGTGCGAGCAACGTTGCCGAGGCAAAAACGGCACCGAAGCGGTACTGTTCATTCACGCCGGACATGTCCACGATCAAAATTTTCATAAGCGTCGCCATAAACAATAGGATTGTCTTTCGCGTGATTGTCAAATATCGCCATAAACGGTAGAATGGAAGTATGCGTTTTTGGCTCCTTTTCTCGATACTGTTACTTGCTAGTGGGCTGGTTGCTGGTTGCCGAAAGACTCCCCTTGTGCAGTCCGCCGATCCGCCGCCCATTGTTGCTCCGGCGATTCCTGGGAACACGCCCGAACCTCACGCCATCCTTGACCAAATGGTGAGGGCATATCAAACGGCATGGTCCTACTCGGATAACGCGACTGTCCAAATCATCGGCAAAATGTCGCAACCCGGCACAGAACCCGCCCCCTGGAACTGTATGGTTGCATTCCAAAAACCAAACAAACTTTACCTAGAAATCTATGACGGAACCTTTGCTTCCAATGGCAAAGATTGTTTTGCGAACATCCGATCATTGCCCGATCAGGTTTTGCATTTTCCCGCCCCGGAACACTGGACACTCGACGTGCTCTTTCGGGATGTCCTTCTTGATTCAGCAATGGAATTGGAACTTCCTCCCTCGGTACTTCGCTTTCCGCCGCAACTTGTCCTGCTTTTTGCGAACAATCCGCTCCATACTTTTTGTCCCAAAGGAGCAAAGGTCGAATGGGTCGGACAACAGCCCCTCGGACAAATTCATTGCGATATCATCCGAATCAGTCATTCCGATGGCAACCGTCTTCTCTGGATCAGTCAAGACAATCAAGCATTACTCCGCCTGGACTACCAACCGGTTGGGTTGCCCGTCCCCGAAGGTTTTGAAAGCATAGAGGCAATTCGTGTCGAAATGACCAATGCTCGATTCGTCTGGACTCCTTCATCAGAACCATTTCCCCTCCATGGTGCGGTACGAGTTGCGGAATTTCGTTCCAACAGGCAGGGGTTCCCCCCGCCCGAAGAACATCAACGCCGATTGGAATTGATGAAGGAAAGCGATTGCTACCGGATTATTGATCAACATCTAGAATCTGTAACCACACCAGATCAGCCTCCGCCGAAAGTGGAACCGCAAACGTTTACGCTGTCTCGTGTCTGGTCGTTACCGTTGGTTGGTGCCAGCACGATGGCTTTTTTGCCCGACGAAACACCGAAATTGCTCATTCCCCACGCGGGGAATATCGTGGCAGTATTAGATTTACAGGGAAATGTACTGCAAAGGATTGCACCAGCGACATTGGAAGATTCCATCATCGTGGACATTCAGACGAGTAATTCTCTCGCTGGAAATCAACGAATCGGGCTCGCCACTCTGGATAAGAAAGTCTATCTTTTCGACGCGTCCTTCAAGCCGCTTGCCGCTTATAAAGAAGAGATCCAGGACTTTCAGTTTGCCCGGTCTCTCACAGATGAATTGCTTTTTTTGGGTATTCAGCAAGAGGATGAGCAAGACATTGTACAAGACAGTCCCATAATAAGGAGCGTTGTCCGCACAGTTGACATGCAGGGAACAAAATGTTGGGAGTATCATTTTGAGGGTATGCTAAATCAAATTTCGTCGGCAACAATGGACAATCAACCCTGTGTGTTGGTGTCCTGTTCTGCTGTGCAAGATTCGATATTGATATTTTCCCTTGAAGGTACGGCTTTGGAACCTGTGAAAATTACCTTTGGTCGAAATGTCATTTGGTTTCACGCATTGGGTTCGACGATTTTTACGTTGTGGGAAAACACGGATACAGGAAACATTTGGTTTGTTGGTTTAGACCGACACGGCAAGGGGCAGTGGGGACGTTCTTTACCGTCCGGCGAATATACGGTGGAGCCCATTTTCATTCCGAACGAAAAAAAGTGGTTTGTTCCGGCACCGAGCGGCGAAATTTTTGTCTTCGATCTGATCGGGAACATGATTGACACATTCTCGCTGAACATTATTCCGACGGGATTACTTTACGTGGAAGTTGCTGGCGAATCACTCTTGGTTGTTTCTGATGGCGAGACAATCTCGGCTTGGAAAATCGGAATAACACCAGGGCTTGCTATATCAATCCATGACGTTGTACACGGCATTGGGGCAACACAGACAAATTAGAACGAATACGGTGTTATTACTACTACTATGCTTATCCTTCTAGCAGAACCTCGCGGTTTTTGTGCCGGTGTTACGAGGGCGGTGCAGTCACTTGATCATGCCGTCAAACGATTGGGAACACCGATTTATGTCTATCATGAAATCGTTCATAATACTTGGATTGTCGAAGATTTTCGCCAAAAAGGGGTGATCTTCGTCGATACGTTGAGCGAAATCCCGCACGGTTCCCGATTGATGTTTTCTGCCCACGGTGTTTCGCCGGAAATCCGAAAGATCGCCGCCGAACGGAACCTCGAAACGATTGATGCAACCTGTCCGCTGGTGGACAAAGTCCATCGTAGTGCCATTGATTATGCACAAAACGGATACAAAATCATTCTCATCGGTCACCGGGACCACGATGAGGTCGTTGGCGTAGTCGGTGAAGTTCCTGATGCCATTTGGGTCGTTGAGAACGAGGCAGAAATTGTCTCCCTGACATTCGGCAAGGAGGAAAAACTGGCTTACCTAACGCAGACAACACTTTCCATTACCGAAACATTTCAAAAGATTGAGCGGCTAAAAGAACGTTTCCCGAATATCGTTGGTCCGCCCCAGTCGAATATCTGTGACGCTACGCAGAGTCGTCAAGATGCCGTTCGGGAACGGTGCCATGAAGTCGACGTGGTGATTGTGGTCGGTAGTCGATCAAGTTCCAACAGCCGAAGATTGGCAGAACAAGCGGAGGCACTTGGTGTACGTTCGTTTCTTGTCGATGGTTCGGAGAACATTCCGTTGGACGTGTTCACCGGCAAGGAGACGGTTTTAATAACGGCAGGTGCCAGCGCACCGGAGCATCTTGTTCAAGGATGCGTCGACCTGTTGAAACGGGAATTCAATGCTGTGAAAACATGATGACACATGGTGGACAAACAAAAAACCGGAGTGGAGCCGGTACTCCAACGCGAAAAAACAATTTCCAATGATGCGGTACCGGGTACATCGGATTCATCACTCCAACGGATTAAAAACGAATCCCGCGATCAGTTTCGGATAAAAATACGTACTCTTGGCAGGCATACGGTCGCCCAATAGACTCAATGTCTTAATATGTTCCACCGTAGCCGGCATAACCAATGCCGCCAACGGATAATTCGCCACTTGCAGTCCCGAGACCACCTCTTCGACCAAGTGAACATACTCCGGCTTCGGGGGATCCGGTACACCTAATAACGTTTCGACAATCAACCGGTGGAGCAAACTCACGCCCAATTCCCGCCATTCGGGATGGTGATCATGGGCAATCTCATCCATCTTTGCCTTGCCCTCTGCCGTAAGGGTTGTGAGCGACCAACATTTGTCTTTTGATGTGTAGAGTCCGATGGCATCCTGACGTTGTTCCTGCTCGATCCGCCGCCAGACATCGTGAGCGGCTTCCTCGCCGCTTCCTACGTGCTCTAAATGGAAGCAACTACCCAGTTTCGCCGTCAACTCTTCGCGGGTCAACTCCGGCAGACCATTGAATAAGCGGTGCGTAGGCATCACGATCAAGCCGGGGTCCTCCATGGCAATGCAAACCATCAGTACGTAATTTGCCGGATGATTGCTGTGGAGCAAGCCCATGTCGTCGACCTGCAACCGATAATTGCATGCCGTTTCGTAGCGATGATGACCGTCTGCGATGAAAATCGGCTTCGGTGCCATTGCCGACACAACCTGCTTGATAATTTCTTCGTCTTCGACCACCCACATTTTGTTGAGCACACCGAGGTGATCCGTTGCACTTGCCGATTCGGTGTATTTCCCTTGTACCAGCGCATTTTCAAGAACTGCCTGCACCGAGTTCTCCTCATCGGGATAGAGTCCGAAAATTTGACTGAAATTCATTTTGCAGGCAGTCGTGAGCATCAATCGGTCGAGTTTCGGACCGCTCATGGTGATTTCGTGCGGATAGACCATGCCGTACCCAAAGGGTATGGCACAGCAACCACACATGAAACCTTTGCGGACGTGATTTTTCCCGTCGGCTTCATAAATTTGGTGATAAACATAAATGGCGGGTCGTTCTTCCTGCCGGAGGATGCCGTTTTCCTTCCAATCCGTCAAAGTTTTAGCGGTTCGGGTGTATCGGTTATTGGCTTCGCAGTCGGTTGGATACATTTTTTCCAAAATGAGTCGAATGACATTATTCGGATGGCGGCGGTAGAGTTCGTCCTGAAAGGGCTCATCAATCACATCGTAAGGCGGAGCCACCACGTCATTGAGATTGCCGATTTTGGCAAGATTGTAACGATAGCCAGCGAAAGGTTTGATTTCCATTGTAGCGAACCAAAAAATGAAGGACAGAAAAGAGAGCCGGCGACTGTGTCGCCGCACGCTCGGAAACAGTATAGTGGAAATGTGGAGCGGCGAAAGCCCCCGCTCTTGCGCCTGCCGCGTTATGGTATAATCACTCTTTCAGCAAGGCAAACGCCAGAAAACAATATGCAGGCAGACGAAATCCTCCTCGATGTCGAGGATCGTATGGAAAAGGCGATCCTGAAATTGAAACAAAACCTCACGGGAATCCGTACCGGTCGGGCAAATCCCGGTCTCGTTGACTCCGTCAAAGTCGATGTCTATGGTTCGTCCACGCCGCTCAAACAGGTAGCGACCGTTGCTTGCCCCGAGTCGAATCAAATAGTGATTCGACCCTTCGATGCCGGTACACTCAAAGAAATCGAAAAGGGTATCATCGCTGCCGATCTGGGTTATACGCCGAATAATGATGGGCGAGTCATTCGGCTTAACATTCCGCCGCTTTCGACGCAGGTGCGGCAAAAAATGGTGGCGCGGGTTCGGGAACGTTGCGAAGAGACAAAGGTGGCGATCCGCAATGTCCGGCGGGATGGCAACAAGACCGCGGAGCAGTCCGAAAAAAATAAAATCTTTTCGGAAGACGTTCGGGACTCCACCAAAGAGGAAATCCAAAAACTGACCAAAAAATACGAAGACGAAGCCAACGATCTTGCCAAGAATCGGGAAAACGATGTGCTAGAAAGTTAAGGGTGCCCTACCCAATCTTCCTTTCACTGTCCCAATTTAATAACGTATCGCTGCGCAGTTCCTTCCATAGGAAGGAATGTGTCTAAAACGATACCGTCCGAAAGTGAGGTGATTTCCCGAGCCGCCAAATAGAGCATACGATTCGGCACCGGTTTGCCATCTACGTGCACGATGAGCGTGCCGATATTGATGCCCGCCTTTTCCGCGCGACCGCCGGCAATCACTGCGATCACCAACATTCCCTGCTTGCCTTGCAAACGGAGACTGCCCAAAATTTGATCCGTCGCTTGCACAAGAAGTAAGCCGAGTTCGGTATCGACATGCGAAACGACTCCTCCTTGCGGCGTTGCAAGCAATCCTTGCGATGGCGGCAACGGCTTCAGATTCACCGGCACTTTATACCGCTGTCCTCCACGGGAAAAAATAATTTCGTGTTCCTTGCCGATTTCCGCCCGCTCGACAACCCGCTGCAACTGATAAACCGCATTGACCGACTGACCATTGAAGGAGAGAATAACATCGTCCGTTTGGAAACCCGACTCCGCCGCCGGTGAATTTTGCAATGAATACTCGACGATCAATCCGGTGGGTTGCCTCAAACCGAACCGCTGCACATCGTCCAGCAATACCGGTCTCGTTTCGACACCGAGCCAAGCCCGAATCACTTTGTCGTTTTTAATCAGTTGATCCGCAATCCACTGGGCATTGTTCGAGGGAAGCGCAAAGCCGATGCCTTCGTAAGACCCTGTCCGGGAAGCGATTGCGGTATTGATTCCGATGATTTCTCCTTGTAGATTGACAAGCGGACCGCCAGAATTGCCGGGATTGATCGCGGCATCGGTTTGCAAAAACTCGGTGCGTTGAACACGGCGGAGCGAACGTCCCTTTGCACTGATAATGCCTGCGCTGACGGTGCTGTCCATTTCAAAGGGATTGCCGATGGCGAGTACCCAATCACCGACATCCATTTGATCACTGTCGCCGAATTGGGCAAAGGGAAGCGTTTCTTGCGGTCGAAGATCAAGCCAGAGCACGGCAAGATCGGTGGCGGGATCGTGCCGATATTTTTTAGCGTAATAGTTTCGACCGTCCGGCAATTCGATTTCGATTTCTCGGGCGTTGGTAACGACGTGGTTATTTGTAACAACGATTCCGTCGGAACTGATGATAACTCCCGTCCCTGTGGTATCGCCGGGATTGCGTCTTCCGGGAGGTGTTTTTAGGGCGGGAATCTGAATTTCCATTGCCCGGCGGTCCTCGGTAGTTTGCATCCGCGAAATGATTTTGACCGTGGCGGGTATAACCTTTTCGGCGGCTTGACGAAACGCCGCCGAGAGTTCGGTAGCCCGAATCAAATCCGACTCCTCGGCAAAGGCAACGGCAGAAAACAGAATCAATCCGGCAAAAGCCAATAAACCGTATTTCATGTGTCGGTTGGACAGTAAACTAGAACCACTAGTGCTGAAGAACGGAGAACTTCCCAGTTTGAGTCCAATATAACATTTCCCACGCAGAAAGGGCAAGCCTTTCATGAATTCATGTTGCTCTCCTCTTCACCTTACGGGTTGCCACGAGCCAGCGTCATGAACCTACCTTAGCGGGGGTATTTTATTTCCGGGCGAAAACCTTTGGTTTTTGATACTTGCACTAATCGTCGTCACTGGGTTCCTGAATGACCGTTTCAAGGATTCGGGTGTTCCGCTCCAAAGTCAAAATGGTCCGCTGCATTTCCACACCATCACTGCCTTCGGCTTCAATGGGGAACAAGTGCCGTTTCTCCGGGAGAGCAAACCGTACGGCAAACGTCCCGTCTGGGTTAACCGTTACTGGTTCATTCCGAATGGAAACCTGAACGTTCGGATCCGCTTTACCGTGAATAATCACGTCCACATCGGCTCCGAACCGGAAGTTTCGCCGAGGTTTTTCCGTGATGCCTTGTTTTGCAACTCTGTAACGTGAAAGAAGTTGTGGCGACATTGGACGACCAAGGTGCTCTTCCAGTACCTCTTTGAGTTCCTGACTGTTTCCTTCGCTACTACTTAATTTGAACACCCGACCCAGATCGTCGGCAACCCCCTTCCAGTTGCCATCGAGTTTTTCCAACTCGTCGATGACCTGTTGCTGCGGCGTTTCAACGATATTGCTGGAAAGCGTAGAATGAAATTTCTTTTCCCGCGTTAGATAGCCGAGTTCAACAATAAAAGTGGACGGCGGATTTGTTACATCCAGATACCAATTATTCACGCCGCCGTGGACGGGCACATCACGAACGAGTTGCCGCTTGGGCGCACCCGTGCCATCCGACGACAATCGGAATAGCCGTAATACCGGAATCGAAGTGTACCAGAGATGACCGAGGGCAACTCTCGCACGCTCCATTGTTTTGGCACTGATCTCCCAGAAGGCATGGAGCCAAAAGGGATCACGAACCATCAGCACCAGTCGATCCGGCTTGCCGTCCTCCGCACGGGTGCTTATATCGCGGCGGAGTCCCTGTTTTCCCAGAAAGTTAGGCAGAACAGCGGCAACACCCGTCAATCTAGGGGGGTCAGGCTCCTTTGTAGAAGTTTTCGAGGAAACCGGATCGGTTTTGGAGGAAGTTTGCGTTTTGCCAGATATTGGGTCGAATTTTGGAGAAATTTGCGGCTTTTTGGGGTCGATTGTCTTCAATTCCGCAGGTTTTTGCGTACTTTTTGCCCCGGAAGCGGTTTTTTGCTTCGTGGGGGACAAAAAATTGTTGATAATCATACCGGCAGTTTTACTTCGGGACTTGGCAACAAGAGTTTTCACCAAATCCTCTTTGCGCATTTTCGACCATCCCTGTACCTCTACTTTTTTGGCAATCAGTCCTAAATCCGCCAGTGTCAATGAGTTAAGTTCGTTTGAAGTTGCCATCGTACAAGTTTTTGATAGACAATGGGCTATTTGGGTGCATTGGGCTATTGTTCTTTGTGCCCCTAGTTGCCAGCATTATAGCAATTTTTTTGGCAAAATCAACCGTCCCCCCTTGTTTTGTTAGAAGACAAAGTGTACCATGTCTTTTTGGGGTGTTTTGTTTTCCCCACAATGAGCAAAGGAGCAAAAAAATGTTACCAAAAATGAATCGCCGAGATTTTGTCCGTGCAACCGCTATTGGAGCGACAATGGCAACCGCCGCCGGAATGCCCGCTTTGACGGCATCGGCACAAGAGACAAGTCAGAAACCCATCGTCGCCAAGCAGCAGATTCCCGCCGGTGAAATTGCGGGAATGAAAATCGGGCGCATGTTGCTTGGCGGAAACCTCCTCACGCATTACACCCATTCGCGTGACCTGAGATATGTCTATAATCTTGCGGCACACTACAACACGCCGGAAAAGATTTTCGAGACAATGCGGATTGCCGAAGCGCACGGAATCACTGCCGTTGTCATTCATACCGCTCCCAATGTGGTTGCGGGAATGCGTGAGTACAAAAAGCAAGGGGGCAAAATTCATTGGATCATTTGCTCGACGGCTCCCATAAATGAAGATATGTCGGAATACACGCAATCGTGCCAGGAATGTGTCGATGCTGGTGTCGATTCGCTCTATCTTTGGGGCGTTCAAGCCGATGGTTTGATTGGTCGTCCTGACCTGATCAAAAAGGCAGTGGCAACGATGAAATCGTTCGACGTACCAGTCGGTATTGCCGCCCACGATTTGGGAGTGATCGAAGTGTGTGAGAAGGAGAATATCAAGGGGGATTTTTACCTCAAGACGTTCCATCACCACAATTATCCCACCGCCCAACTCAATTACGATTCGTCGTGGTGCGACGATCCTCAAAAGGTGATCGATGTAATGGCAAAAGTGGAGAAACCGTGGATTGCGTACAAGACGATGGCAGCCGGTGCCATCGCGCCGCTTGATGCTTTGGAATATACCTTTGCCAACGGTGCCGACTTTACCGTGTTCGGCATGTTCGACTTCGAAATTGACGAGGACACACGGTTACTCAACCATGTGCTTGCACTCGATAGCGTGAAAAACCGAACGAGAAAGTGGTGCGGATGATTCCGTCAAAGAGCCGGAAGTGTAGCGTAGCGGATCTTCCGGGCACCGCTTGCATTTTTTTCTTGAAAAGTTATGCTATGAGGCGGATGGATTCGCCGTCCAGAGCAACAACCTTGCATAGCAACTCAACCCCTCTTCAAGAAAGGTAATCATTATGACCCGATCGTTTCACTGTTTGTTGGTGTTTTCACTCGTTACACTCGTTTCCGCAGCATGGTGCTCGTCGGCATGGGCACAGACGCAGTCCACCGATGGCTACATTTCTCTCTTTGACGGCAAAACGCTTAAAGGGTGGGAGGGTAATCCCGCCGTTTGGTCTGTCGAAGACGGCTGTATCGTTGGCAAGTCCGGCGTGGAAGGTTCGCCCAATTATCTTGCCTACAACCAGTTTCTCACTTACGAAGGCAAGGTGCCGGAAAATTTTATTCTCGAATTTGACATTTGGTGCTCCAAGGAAGGCAACTCGGGGATGCAATTCCGTTCGTGGCGCGACCCAGATGCGTCGAATCCCTGGCGGGTTTACGGTTACCAAGCCGACTTTGACGGTGCCCATGGTTATTCGGGCATCGTCTATGGTGAAAACTATCGCGGTATTCTGGCTAATCGTGGAACGATTGGGATCGTGGGAGACGATCACCAACCGAAAGATTTGAAACGTTTCGCCGACAATGATGACATTAAGAAGACACTCAAAGTCGAAGACTGGAATCACTACAAGGTTACGGTACAAGGCTACCTTTTCATCATGGAAATCAATGGCGTGGTTACTTCTATCCTGTTGGATGAGGATAAAGATATGCGCCGCAACGAGGGCGTACTTGCCATCCAAGCCCACATGGGACCGCCGATGAAAGTGATGCTCAAGAACATCAAAATCAAAGCGATGCCCTAAAAACAGAGTCTCAAAGGAAAAATTGTGTATGAAGCACGATGCATGACTGGCGGGGCATGACCGGCGGGCTTGCCTCCGCCGGTGTTGCGCATTTGTCGGGAATTTTGACCCAAAGGTACGGTCGTTTCATCCAGACATCATTGCTGCCCCCTTGGAATCCTTGCTGATCGAAGCAGGAGCCGCAACGTGAGGTAATCGAGTCTTGTAATCGAGTCTTTGCGGAAGAATTTGCATAAGCATACGCACTCTCATTAGCATACGTACTCTCATTTTTTCTCTCCTTTGCCTTCCTCCGTATCGGCTTGGACTCGTCCGAACAGTTGGGCGAGGTCGCCGAAACTGCGCATCGGCTCTTTGCCCTGCTTCATTTTTTCCGTGATCGGCTTCACTTCTTTCTTCACTGGAGCAGTAACAAACGTCTTCGGCGAACGACCGAATTGCCCCCCCGTCCCTCGTTTATCATCCCTTGCTCCTCTGAACGGTGGACGCGGAGTGCGCTCCCCTTCTGGCTTTTTTGGAAAATCACGGCGTTCACTCTCCGGTCGCGTCGGGCGCGAGAAACGCTCTCCCGAACGTTCTCCCGAACGCTGCTCCCTCGGCGGGCGACCTTGCTCCTTCTCCCTTTCGGTCGTTTTTTGATGAGGTGCTTGCCTTGGCGTGCCGGGAGGTAACATCGTGAGCGAAACCCGCTTTCGTGCAACGTCCGCCTCCATCACCCACAGGCGCACCGTGTCGCCGACGGCAACCTTTTCGTGCGCATCCTGAATGTACCCCGTCGCCAACTGACTGATATGAATAAAACCCGACTCCGGTAAACCGATGTCCACAAATGCTCCAAATTCGGCTACATTTTGAATCGTGCCCGTCAGTTCCATTCCGGCTGTCAGGTTCTCAAATTTGAGTGCCGCTCTTCGGAACAGCAATGGCGGTTGAGATTCCCTCGCATCCCGACCCGGTTTTGCCAAGTCCTCCAAAATATCCCGAACAAGAAAAAGACTGGCACTAAACTCCGACGACAACCTTACGGTCAACTCCCCGATTCTTTCGGCGGCAATTTTATCTGCAACGGCTTTCCTTTTGTCACTGCTTTGGAGATCTTGGACGGCAAAGCCGAGTTTTTCGATGATGTTCGCTGCCAATTCGTAACTTTCGGGATGAATGTTCGTCGAGTCCAGCGGGTTTTCTCCGTTGTTGATTCGCAAAAAACCTGCCGCATGAGAGTAAACCGTCTCGCCAATACCGGGAACCTTCTTGATGTCGTCTCTGGTTTTGAATTGTCCGTGTTCGCGCCGGTATTCGTAGATCCGGCGTGCTGTCATGAGATTCAAACCTGACACATAATTCAAAATCGTGGGCGTTGCCGTGTTCAAATCCACTCCCACGTAATTGACACACGACACTACGATTTCCGAAAGCATTTGTTTGAGGTATTTTCCCCGAATATCGTGCTGGAACATTCCGACTCCGAGGCTTGTCGGTTCGATTTTGACCAACTCGTTCAAAGGATTTTGCAGTCGGCGACCGATGGAAACGGCAGCGCGTACAAAGGGGTCTTCATTTGGAAATTCTTCTTTTCCCAACTGACTCGTGGAATAGGCAATCGAACCGGACTTGTTGACCATAACGTATTTCAAATCTGTTTCCTCGAAATGCGTTTCGATCATGTGGGCAATCGTCTCCTCGACCGTCCGGCTTCCGTTGCCGACACCGATGGCGACGGCAGAGATGTTGAATCGGCGGATCAACTCGGCAAAAGTTTGTACCGCATCCGTTCGGCGGTCTGCACTCGCTGCAATATAGACGGTTTCGTGTCCCAAGAGGTTGCCGAATTCATCGAGTGCCACTGCTTTGCACCCGGTTTTATTGTTGGGATCTAGTGCCAGGACTCTCTTCAGTAACAGCGGCCGCTGCAACAACAACGTCCGTAGATTCTTTCCGAAAGATTTGATGAAGTGTCCTTCGGCATAGTCGGTCATTTCATTTCGGATTTCCTGCTTCAACATCGGCAAGATTCCTCGGAGGAGTGCGTCTTGCAAGCAACCCGACAGAAAATCGGCATGAACGTGATCACTCGGAAAAGCAATCTCTTTGAGTGATTCGAGAACTTTCGCCTCGTCAATTTTGAAGGCGACCTGAATGATTTTGTGCCGCTCGCCCCGATTGAACGCCAGAATACGATGTGCAGGTATTCCGCGAAGTTTTATGGTGAATTGAAAATAATCGGTGAACTGCCGCTCGAAGTACTCCCGCTGCCGCTGTTTGAGTTCATCCACTTTTTTCTTGGCTTCGGCACGTTTTTTCTTTTTGAGAGCGTTTTGTGATTGCACCTTTGGCAAGCCTTTTTCGGCTTGGACTTCCTTGAGCATCTGGAAGAGTTCCGTTACTTCCGCTGTACTGTCTTCGTCAGACGGCGGCAAAGAATTTTCTGTTGTTTCCGGTTCCTCCGGCAATGATTCATCGGAATTTTCCGTAATATCCTCTGTAATTTCTTCCTCCGCAATAATATCTTCACCAGAATCGCCCTGTAAGTGCGGATCGTCATTGTCTGGGGTCACGTTCTGAGCCTCTTCCTCGTCACTTACCCCTACATGGGGGCTGGTTGTCGGGACATCCTCATCACCCATGGCGTTGCCCTGGGCTACGATACCTTGCCCTTGCAGGGCGGTGGTTTCCTCTCCAGATTCCGGTGAGGGCGGAGTACCGGCTAAGTCGTTTTCCACCGTCTCTTCGGCGGCATTGTCGGCATCTCCCTCTTCTGCCGTCTGCTGACTGCCGTCTGCCGTCTCTTTAACTTCTCCCGCTCGTTCGATCTTACTCGTAACCAAATGCCCATATTGGTAGAGTATTTCCCGAACTTTTTGCACGAGTTCGGCTTTGCAACTGAAGATGTCGGCAATGATGTGTCCCGTACCGAACAAAACGTCGGCAACCGATTTCACCTTTTTGTCCTCATTGATGAATTCGGCAGCCCTCTCGTCCACTTTTTCCGGCGGCAGTTTGCCTTCGAGAATTTCCATGGCAAAGGGTTCGAGTCCGCTTTCCCTCGCAGTGGTAGCGGGCGAATTCTGCCGCTTCGGTTTGAAGGGTAAGTAAATATCTTCAAGCCGCTTGGCTGACTTTGCCTCGCGGATGCTCTTGTCGAGTTCTGGAGTCAGTTTTCCGGCGGACTCGATGGTTTTAAGAATCGACAGTTTGCGCTCGCAAAGGGTTCTGGCAGAGTGCAGTTCCTCTCCGATTTGACGCAGAGCCTCCTCGGCGAGATTTTTGGTAACTTCTTTGCGGTATCGGGCAATGAAGGGGATGGGATACCCCGCATCGAGAAGATCGATGGCGGCTTGAACTTGTTCTTGGGGAATGCGGACATCTTGCGAAAGATGCCTAACGTTGATCGTAATGGGTTCGACCATAAAACTACTTGGGGGATCGTACTCGATCCCAAAAAACTACACGGTCGCGGTAATCCGGGACCTCAATCCGGTGTTAATGGTAAATCAACGTGAGCATGATGTCAAGCACTCGATCTGCAAAGTAGCAAAAAAGCCGTCCCCTCTCCCGATGAGAGTGAGAGGAGAGGACTTTGCAGGGCGAATCATAATAAATCATTTCCACCGTCCTGCCCACCCTTATTTTCAAGAATATTCCTAGAATATCCCTTGACTTCTAGGCTTTTTTTGTTAAAATCATACTTTTCACATGGCACCACATTGGCTTGTGAAATCTCTCAATGTGTCATAAGATTTCAAATTCTTATGCAACATTT
>Ga0123353_10006584_pt1 | contig 15500 bp, 14 predicted proteins | sample TergutLab28metaG_3_FD_92763 | JGI IMG/M metagenome (GOLD analysis project Ga0123353, IMG submission 92763) | Labiotermes labralis P3 segment gut microbial communities from Petit-Saut dam, French Guiana - Lab288 P3 | ecosystem: Host-associated > Arthropoda: Insects > Digestive system > Gut ... | reverse complement strand
TCTGCTTCTAGGTGTTTTTGTGTTTTTTTTTTTTTTTTTTGTGGTGTCTTTTGTTTTTCACTTTTTGTTAAAATTTTACATTGGTTTGGTGGTTGTGGGGGGGGGGGGGGGGGAGGGAAGTTATTGAGCATAAAATGTTATTTTATTTTCTATACAACTTTTGTCTGAAACATTTCTCATTCTAAGAAGAACTGAGCAAGATTTGATATAAAAAAAGTGTGTAAGTCTTCATGTAAAAGTACCCGATATTATTGACGGATTTTAATGCAACTTGGGTTTTCTCGTAGATTATGAAAAAATACCCAAATATCAAATTTCACGAAAATCCGTCCAGTGGGAGCCGAGTTGTTCAATGCATACGGACGGATGCACTGACAGACATCACGACGCTAACAGTCGCTTTCCGCAATTTGGCGAACGCGTCAAAAATGATAACGTTCAAAACAAAATTCACCTCTGCAGCATTTCGTTCACCAGCAAGCCTACTTCACTACTTATCACCTTACTACTTCATGATGCAACTACTTTGTAGTTCTCATTAAAAACAAAGACTGAAGGCCTACAAGCCATAAAATCCTGTTTTCTAAAGAATCGTCAGTGGCGTCCTCAAAGTATGTAGGCTAATATCCGGCACATTCAGATGACAATGTGCCTATGCAGCCACGTATTTTTAAAAGTTACGTCTATTTACCCTAATTAGTAACTACGCTGAGTAAATAAAGTTTCATTTTACCGCACTGTCGCAATTTGACATGAGGTACAGGTGGGTCTACCTTGGTTTCAATCATTCCTCCTGCAGTACGACATGCCCTACTGACCGGTACGTTACCCCGACCATCACAACCCTTCCCCTGGCTCTAGAATTCATCAGGGTTTACTTTGGTTTAAGTGAACATGACCTACACAGCTTGATTCACAACACAGTATGTTCACATTCATGGAAAATACTGTCTGAATTTAAATGCAACTGTTCATACATAGTCATACTGACATCACTTGGCACTCAAGCAGGCACAAGTATCTTTACAACAATTATAAGACCCAAAGTAATAGTGATTAATGCCAGATCTTCATTGGAAAAGTTTCTGAACATGTTTAAAGCAAAACTAACTGCATTCGAGGGCCGTAAGAGCACTCACTGTGAATCATACCCAAATCCATGACTATGAGCTTGCCTCTGGCTGACCATAAGCATACCCACAGTGTTGATCAAGTTTAGCAAAAAGCAACAGATATGTAGTACTTCACCATCATGGCTGAGAAGCGTATAAAGCAGAGACAGAAGGCCTGCCTGCTGCCTTAAACAACATGTTAATGACAGAAATCAAACTGCTGTTTAAGGACAACCCTTTAACATGAAATCAGTATGGTTACATGGAAACAAGAACATGGAACATCATCCTTCAAGAGGTGATGTTTCTGAATTGTAACTGAAAGATTCCCAGTTCGAATCTCGGCAGGTACACTGGCTATCCTAACATATTTCTAGGTAGTCCTGTCCCTTCAGACAGATAATGGAACAGTACCTCAACACTTGGCCAACAATGCTAACTTCCTCATCCTTTTCAATCCGTCACACACTCACCATCTGATGCCATGAAGTCTAAAGTTATCAACAGCACCATTAGACAATCACAAACTGGCAGGACTGGCATAAATTTAACTATGAACTGCCACCAGCCCAAAAGTACTAAGGTATAATAAAATTCAAACCAAAATTCTAGGAACAATACAATACATTTATCTTTATTAAATTTCCATCTGTGTAGAAACATGGAGATAATTTATAGAATAACAGATTTCAATTTGAAGACCATGAGCAACAAAATGTGCGAAGTTGAGAAATAGTTCGTGGAGAAAAGTCATGTCACTGCCTCCCTTTCAAGGCTAACTAGGCCGCATGCAGTGTGTCAGCTATCATCACGTGTCACAGGGTATCTTACAAGATAGAGTTGCCTTCCCTTTCTAAGCATCTATGGCCTAATGTACTTAAAGGATGGCCACAAATCACAGCACAAGACAAAGTCACATGACAAGATGACAGCCACATTGCTTACTAACACCACACAGCACAGTCCTTCAGAATTAACAGCTGTTCAGTTTGTCAAGAAACTCACTGTAGTTATGGAACCACAGGGTTCAGTACCATCCATTTTAATACTATGCTCCAGTGTACGCTTAGTTCTTCCAAGTGTCTCCTTTCCTCAGGTTTCTCCACCAAAACACTGCATACAGCTTTCTTCCCCATACAACGCCACATTCCCCACCCACCTTAACGTCGTTGGTTTGATTACCCTAGTAATATTTGGTGAGGAGTTCAAATAATGAAACTCCTCAGTGTGCAGGTTTCTAAATCCTGCTCTCACTTCCTCCCTCTTAGGTCCAAATATCTTCCTCAGCATCCTACCATCAAACACCATCAGTCTATATCCCTTCCTTCAAGTGAGAGATAATTTTCACACCCACACAAAAAAAGAAGAATATTACAGTTCTGTATACCATCCCAAATGACCGAACAAAAGGAACACATTAAAAAAATTATCAGGCAAAGGAATCACTGCTCTCCAACATGGAAATCGAGAACAAATTTATCTGTCTTTGGGGCTGAATACTATACAGTAAAAAAACATACAGTACTAAAAAAGGAGCAAGCAGGAAGAGCACCCAATACCACATTACTGCTACCGGTATACAACCATTACTTCCACTTCTCGCGTGGAATACCCTATCACACGCTTGTCTTCCGGATGGTTTCTCCGCCTTGTCATGGCAGTGGGGATCATGTGATCCACCATTCTCACTAGCTATGCCAGTGGTAGCACAGCTGCTGGCAAGGTCTCCCAAGCCACACAGGTCAAGAGTGAGGTTCCAGACAAAAAAGACACACTGGTCTTCCAGGTTAAGGCCTGGGCATTGGGTTGACATCCCTATCCCATTAATAACAAGCCTACTGAAAAAAAAAATTAAAATTGAATTCACAACCAGACAGATGCTTAGGATTCAGGCAGGCAATGGTCAGGGACCACTGGGAATGGAGGAAGACTGTATTCAAAGCCAAGGTCCACAACGGATTATAGTGCCGCTGGAGGAGCAGGTAGAATGCAAATCATACCCTTGTGCAGTTCATGATAGGTTGCAAGGGCATACCAAAGATTTAGACAACGAAACTGCTGCTGCAAAGAAACAGAAACATACTGCATCTCTGAAACGTTGAAGCAAGCATTTATACATAAAATGCAGAATAAGGAAACATAAAAAAAGCCCAATTACAGTAGCTGCATGCTTTGATTTACAGCGATCTGTATGTATATCACATGTAAGGACAAGGGCTGGCTTTGGTGTTTAAATGCTAAGATCCAAGGGCTACTGCACATATTTAGCCTGAAAATGAAGGACACAGAAAAGTGGACAGAATCATATCCCTTCTCCCTAACTCAGTGGATGATCAACCAAGCAAAAACATATGGCATCTTGTGCTACATCAGTCCTTTTGTGTTTGCCTCAATAAATGTTCAAAGATATTTCTTATTTCACATCCCAAACACACGGCGGTTACTTGGGTACTGTTGCACACATATTTCTAGCACCAGCACAAATCTAACCTGCATTGCGACTGTGGTCTCACTGAATCAGAGAAAGATGACAACAGTAAAAATACACCAAATGGGTGGACTGATACAGCACAAAACACAAGGCACAAAGGAATATTTTTTAAGATTACAGAATGAAAAGAGAAGGTATTTTCTTCTAAAAGTCGGACAAATAACTCAACGCAAGCAAAAAAAGTGCAATTACAAGAAGTGGATGAAATTATTTCCATACATGAAACCTGACAAAAAGCCAGGACTGATGTGGACTCAAACAAATATGTGGATGTTGCCGAAGCTGTTCATGGATATCACATTGATATTTCTGAAAACAAGGTTTTGGCTCCAGCCCACCCAGTTCCAAAAAAAAAGACTGATATGCTAATAAAAGCTGCTAAACCTCAAACTCTACTTCCATTACTTATTACCTAGTCACCATGCTTTCCAGGATGGTAAGGTTTCTGTAGAGACCAGGATCATAGTTCACAATGAAGGCTTTCAGGAATTCATAGACTTTGTTGAAAAATGTGCTTTTATGAACTTCCATATTTATCTACAAACAAGGCAAGAAATTTCATGTAATCCATCATTTGAAAAACTGGGAAGGGGGGGGGGGGGAGGGGACCTTCACAACCTTACACAAGGTTGCACACGTTAGGTATACATATTTTCCCTTAAAAATTAAGGTTATGAAGGTTGTGAAAGTTGTCATATTATATATGGGAAAATATGGTACTAAACACAGAAAATGTTGGAAACATCATTTTCTGTGTGTTAGCAAGATCTTATCTTTCACCAATATCATTACACAAAATGTTTATAATAAAATCAAATGACAGTGCCTGTTCTTTAAAATGATAATGTTATAGACACATACTGTGGTCTTCTAACTTATGACACCATGTAATCAGGCAAATGGTTACTGCTTCATACATGCTTCCATCTTCAGGATGGAACACAGAGGTAGTATTTTCCTCCAAAATGCTTGTAATCGCCTATGCTGCTGTAAAGTGTCACAACCCAGGTGCCAACGGTATGAATCTTCAATGCTGTAAAAACTTCAGATCACTTACACTAGTATTTTGTAGAGGACTGGTACATATCTCAGCTGGATTCCAGTTACCTTGTGTTTGCTCTTGGTTTTCCAGTCTCTTCAGGCAAATTTTAGGGTAGTATCATGAAGTAGGCCACAACCCCCTTCATTAAATTACACACATCATTCACGATCATCTTTCCATTTCTTTTGTACAATTGCAGATTTGTTTCGATGGCCAACATTACTAATAATCGGGTCACTCACTCATTCAAGTCAGTTAATTACCTGGTACACCTGGAAAACCAGTACAATGTTCTTACTTTGGTTTTGTCTCCTGATCAGTGACATAACGGATAAACACACTGTCTTCTGGCATATTCTCTGGTGGTGTCTCCAGTTCATACATGTAGCCACATGCAATTGCAAGCACAGTGCCTGAAACAACACATAACACATTAAATCAGCTGTGATTATGTATACTCAAACCTTATTAAAACTCTACTCTTTGTCCAACATTAAAAGTGGAATTAAAGTGTGACATAACAGTACGCATAAATAGCTATTTTTATGCTTGCTATGTTTTATGCAATTAACCACTCTGTGCCATAATTAAATGCTGAGTGTGATGTGCTGGAGACCAGAATTTACATTAGTGCCACATAAGAACGGCCATAATTGACCATTACCAATAAGCAATGTTCAGCACCCCGAGCATTACACTCTGTGATACCAACCCATCACGACAGAAGCAAAGGGTTAATAATAGTGTCAAACAGCATGTAAAATAGTCAGGATCATGAGGGGAAGAGACAGCAGCCAGCTACCAGGGATGATACTTTACTGAGAGGCTTCCTTTAAAACAAGAGGGAAAGTGTTTTCCTAGAAATTAATGAAAGCAAATAAAAAATCAGAGTACACTAAGAGGTGCTGCAGGAGGGTGAGCCTGTAGATTAATTCTGATAAATATTCCAACTAAACGTTCCCTAATTTTTAGGTTTTCCCTCCTTGAACATTGAATTTCAAAGGCCCAAAATCAATAACCACATTGTTATATGTCCTCCATTTAAGATATGCCTCTGCTTTAGTGTTCAAATCCACTGTCCCCCACCCCTACAAGAAAGCCTTAAACCGGTATTTCACTGTATAGGGAACCTTTGATATCTGCCAAATTTGCAATTTGCTTCTCACATACAATCCACAATTTAATACAATTACTGCCACAGCCATCATGTCACCACTGGTTTCATGTAACATGCATGTCACTTCCTATCACCCACGCAGCATCATTCTACCAGAAATACTTCTAGTGAGAGATTCTCCAAACAGTTCTCTACACATTTTATTCTTATTTACCTTAGGTTTGCAACAAACCCACTGCAGTGACTACAAACTCAAATGAGAAAGCAAGGTGTCCATGTCTCCATTGTGGAAACAGAACTGAAAACTAATCCTGATTTTTTTGACAAGCAACTGATACTTTGAAGGGGAATACAACCTACTAAAACAAGAACTGTCGGTAACGTTGCAAAATAACCATCGCCTGGTATAATTTAGTGCTGGAGAACCAAAGAAAATGTTATCATAAAAATGAAGTTTGTACTCATGTGGAATTCTGATCGGCAAGCTCAAGACGATGATGTAAATTCTTCTTTGATATGGCACAAAGCTAAGAGGACCTTTAACGCACAAGATGGACGATAAAAATGCCACTTACTTACTCCATGAGCAGAGTACTTCTTGAGAAGCTAACCAGTTCTCAGATGGTCAAGAAATCCCCCACATTTTATGGAACCCGAAGGTTCATCACCCCATTCACAAGTGCCCGCCACCTGTCCCTCTCCTGAGCCAGATCAATTCAGTACATGCCCCCACATTCCACTTCCTGTAGATCCATCTTCATATTATCCTCCCATCTACACCTGGGTCTTCAGAGTGGTCTCTTTCCCTCAGGTTGCCCCACCAAAACCCTGTATACACCTCTGCTATCCCCCATTATGTGCTACATGCCCCGCCCATCTCATTCTTCTTGACTTGATCACCCGAACAACACTGGGTGAGGAGTACAGGTTATTAAACACCTCATTATGTTGTTTTCTCCGCTCCTGTTTACTTCGTCACTCTTAGGTCCAAATATTATCCTCAGCACCCTACTCTCAAATACACTCAGCATACCTTCCTCACTCATTGTGAGTGACCAAGTTTCACACCCATACAAAACAACAGGCAAACTGCCACACTCAGATTAAAAAAAAAAAATGCTTCAGGATTTCAAAGTCCCCAGAATATAAAGACTTATTATTGGCCCCAACTCACCATCATGACTGAAGCACAGTGAAGAAATTGATGCATTATAGCGGTGGAATTGGCAGAGTCGTTTCTTGTTGAACCCATCCCATATGTTGACATAACCATCTGATCCACCCGTAGCAAATGTATTATAGCCAGTATGGAAACTGAGGAGGAAAAAAATCATAATTACAAACATCCTAATACATAAATGATGTTTATAAACAAAGAGATTTTCTGTTCTATATTACCAGCTGATAAGTACAATTTTTGGTACATGATAATGAAGGAAACTGGTTGGCAGCAGCACTCACTCACATAAGTTTACCAAAAAATTTGCATACAAATATTCATTATTTAATCTTATTTACATTGTAATTATATTTTCACTTCCTATAGGAAAATACAATGTTAACATGGGATCTGTCTCCAGATTGTGGCTAATGGCATTCACAGTGATTACCTTTTGGTTTCTACTAACAAAGTGTCAATTATATTTCATTATTTCCACTCTCTCTGGTATGTCATAAAATACTGTCACACCTTCTGCAGTAACATGCATGTTGGTAAAACAAATTTATACTTCCTTTACGCCTGCTGAACCAGCACAGCTGCACAGTTTCATTCATAATGCAGCATTCAATTACATTACACAGGACAGTAGTTTAAATTATTGCATTGGAAGATAACAAGGCAAAGCAATCCTATTAAAGGCCTGGACATGCCCAGAGGGTTCCAGCAGGTTAAGGCTGCCAGGTTTCAAGACAATCAACACATGAAGGTGGTAAGGTCGTCAGCCCTACACACCGACTGCCTTTACCCCCCCAGGAAATATTTCTAGTACTCATTTCTGTTAGAGGCTGAGTCAACCCCAGGGCCATAGTGCAGCCAGAAGGATTATGTCAATGAAAAATTCCAGTACATCATCGGAAATTGAACCCGCGACCTTCCGACTTGTAGCGCAGCGCCTCAACCAACTGCGCCACCATGTACCCTGCATAGGAAGATGCGCTTCTAAAATACTGTAATTACATGCCTTCACAATATGATATGAATAGTTATTTGAAAAAATTTGGGTGTATGACTCGAATTTGGATTTAATCAAAACTGAAAATGACACTCAGATCAGCTGGTATTTTATTAGTGTTTATTTAAAATATACTGAAGACAGTAATCACCTGATAGCATTTACAGGATAAATATTCTCAATGCCACCTTCTTTAATTCTATGGCATTTGAAGGCATATTTCTTCTTCTGAACTTCAGGACTTGTATCAAGGTACTCAACAGCAACTCTGCCTTCAATGCTGCTCAGAACATACCCCTAGAACAACAAACATAAATAGTAAAATAGCATTTTTTAAAGCATAAACAGCCAACACAAAACAGAGAGACAGACAGAGAAAGTAATTTACAACTTACAAAGAGAACAGCTTATACACACAACTCATTTAGAATGACACACCAAATGAATGTTACCACAATCTTGCACCAATATTTACTAAAAATCATGTCCAATAAAATCTACAACATGTGACTGCCTTGATGTCTGAAGCCTCCACATGAGACCCTGTACAAAAAGCAAAATTCCGGTACATTTGAAAGCTTGCCTGACGTAACTCAACGACATGTAATGATTTCTTGGTTTGGTTTATTATAACTTTTCTAACAGAACTCACAACTGCACTGTTCATAAATACTTTTCATTGACTGATTTAGATGTCTTGCACATCTGAACAGTGAGAATTGCAACTGTCTCATTGCCGAAAGCTGGAACAGCACTATTTCAACTTAAGTTATATAAATGAAATCAATTCAAATATTTTGCACATGAAAAAGAAACTCAATCTACAAAGCAGATGGCACACATTATAAATTAATGCTTAATATGATGTGTCTATTCCAAAATTCAAGTCCTTGAAGGTATTTATAAGAACATTCAGAACTTCACATCAAGGTGAGATCAACACAGCTGTAAACATCACACATGAAATCTGCATATATAAAAATTTCGGTTTGTTTATGTTATATGGTTACATTATACTTACATCCTTTGAATACACTGTAACAATCAACAGTCATGCAAAGGCACCACTTGTTTTTGTCTACAATTTGGCCACTTTCCATTGCAATTATAGTCTATCATATAAGTCAAATTTGAAACCTCTATTAAAATCATGTGCTACTGCTAATGCTGGTGACAAGCGCCTCAAGAGAGGTAAAACTTAGTCACAACATGTAAGTAGCCCTAGATTAATGTGGGAAAAGTGCAATGGTAAATGAAAGTAAAATATTTCATCTGTAAATATTTTCATGATACATCTCCCTATCACTCCTCACACAATTCACTTACAAAGGTGTTTGAAACCGACACATATTCAAATGACAGCACATTAAGATTATCCATCTCAAACTCATCTTTGTTCACAGCACATACAGAGAGTGAAACACAGCAGAACTTGGTTATAATGTATCGAAGGGACCTAATAAATTGTGTAGTTACAAACGAGTGTCGCACTATGAGAAGTGTGTTGTATAAGTGAAGGAAAATTATTTCAACACAAAGTACCAGCCTGCAGACACATAACTTAATGTTAATGCTATGATACATTTCAAATTCACATTCCAATGAAAATTTAGAAATAAAAATTACTCTACTATAATTCTAAATTTCCATATAGGTTTATGCTAGGAACATATTAACTTACAATTAGAATTTAAGAAGAACAAAAATATCATGAGAAGAGGCTTGCTCTTTAGCACATTGTCATTTCTCTCCTGTTTAAATCATTTAAGCAGAACATCAACAATGTCACTTCATTCAGGATTTCTAAACTGCTTTATGCCCGATCTCTTCTGTTCAAACACACCAATAATTTTGGCTCTGTTTTTACAAGTCATTTGGATCAAAGAATTTATGAGACCAAATTCCCACACATGTCACCTCTCTTTATTCCATTCTCTATTTGTTGCATCAACTAACTTTTCCTTCAATTGTCAAAACCTTCCTTTTATTCATAACTATAGCCATGTTATCACATTACCAGTCTCCTGTTAACAGCAGTAGTGGAAAGGTACATGGCAACTTTACGTACAAAGTGAGTAACAAAGTTACTATTGTCATTTTCCAGGCTTGGAATTAATGTAGCTATCTGAAAGCATAGAGGGCTTGCCCATTCAAGGACAAGGAGATGGTTGAATTATCAAAATAATCTAATTCTTGAAGATTACCATATTTACTTGAATGTGAGACAAGGTTTCCTCCTTAAATTTCGTGCTTAACGTGAGGTCATCTTACATTCATGTCTGAAGCAACAAACTGGATCATGCCAAATCAGACCACTCTGAACCAAACCACACAGAGCCAAACAAGGCCTGCATCGGCAAGTGTAGACAAAGGACAGAACACAGCATTACTAAAGTTAACTGACACAATCTCTCTTTCGACTTCATTCATTGTTAAATTCTTTTAAACACATGTTTTGGAAGCTGTCTCTGTTTATGTTTTCAGGCAAAGAAGCACCTAACCTAGTGGAACCCTTAGATGAAGCTATTCTCAGTCACTGGACACCATAAAAACTCTAAGCTTATTAAGATATATACTTGGGAACAGATCCAGTCCAAGGGTAGTAACAGGAAAATAACTATTGAAAAATTAAAATTCAACTACAAGACTCAAAAATAAAATCTGGATCAATCCACAAATTAAAAACCACAAAAGCAGCCAAGAACTCAGACTGATCAGACCACAAGCACAAGAAAAATACCCAGAACACACATATTTCAAATTCTTAGCACCCCTAACTCCATCTGTGAAGAAAATGGGATATCTTCGTGGGTTCAAGTAAGTTTATAAACCAAAAACTATAAATGTATTATTTAGTCAATGTGGATCACGACAGCATGGCAGCACATCTTACCAGAAGTGACTGTGACAGGTTCTAAGAAGTGCTGTATAACCAATGCAGTGAACAAGACTGATAATGATATGTTGTGGAATGGCAGTAAAGAAGATGGGAATGCTATGGGTGAGTGCAAAGAAGATCAAGGCACTGACTGTGAAGATGGAGACAAGTGGCACTGACTGGTAAAGGTATAAAGAATCTGACGTGTTTTGTGCATTAAGTGTATGACATTAATTGTAATGTATATCTTCTTAGCAGATTTTTTTTGGGGGGAGGGGGGGGGTCATCTTCAATTTGGATAAGCACATTTTCCCTTGGTAGGCACGTTTTATCTGAGGGGATCATATTAGATTAGAGTCGTCTTGCATTTGGGTAAATATGATATACTGAAACTGGTAACTGGCAGCATTGTTACATCCAAAGTAGATGCTCCTATGTATGTCATACTAAGTGAGGCAGAATGACACGTTCCTTACAGGGAACTAGTTGGTACCAAAGAATGTACAATGTTATAGCCAGGGTGTTGCACAAACCAAGGTCATTATAACCAAGTTCAACTGTATTAGCAACTTGAGAAACACAAGAATTCTTTTCATTGTTACCTGTTTATTGGGGAAGCAGCGAATACAACGGGTCTGATACTTCAGACTCGACTCTCTGCGTTGGTGGACATAGCCCATGTTTCGAAGGTCCCACACATACACTTTGCGTCCTGCTGTGCCCACCACAAACTTCTCTCCACATAGGCTCATTGTGTACACCTGCAAACGTAACACAGCAACACAAATTTGTTTCTTAGGACGATGAGCCACAATCACACATGTGTCCAGTGCATTTCATTTTATAGTAACAACTAAACTCTTAAACACTAATTTAAAAATCCAGGCACAAAATAACAAATTTTTTATGTAGTGATAACCAGGATTATACAAGGATTAGGGTGTACCTGGGCACAGCCGGCAGACCCCATACACATTCCTAGGGTTATGATGCACCAATACTTCTGAGTCACACTCTTTTAAAGTCAAAAAGTTTTTTCCCCACAGTCACTCATACTGTTTTACATCACCTAAAAGGACTCAAAAAAGACACACAACTCTCCAATACAGCTTTAAACTTAATTCATGTGTCCGACACCACAGAGACGAAAGAATGATCACAAACTGCAAACTGGCAAGAGTTTGTAATGATCTGTACATTTACAAACAAATGTAAAGTCATAAGCTTCATTAACATCACAGTCCTTTCTCCTTTATTGTACAGAATCTCTAATGTAAAGCATGTCACATAAGTCATACAACCAGTACCTTGTCAGGCTGTGTGTATGTGCCAACACATCGTGGACTCCTAGGATCCCACAACTTTGCACTTGCATCCCAACTTCCTGTTAGTATACCATTCACTTCTGGAGAATACTCAACTGCTCGAATTGCATTGTCATGTGTACCAACTACAGTTTCTGTTAACACAACAAAATGATAAATATTCAAATGATAAAAATGGTCATTATACCTCATAAAATTCTTATACTCTCAATATACACATTGCAAAATGAGTTACATGACATGATTATAATGGCAGCTGATTCTTAGTTTCTGGGAAAAAAGGACACTCATAGCTCAGCCATGTTTCCAATCTCTTTGAGAGCTGGTGATTTCACTGTTAACCCTTTGGCACATAATGATGACTATGGTCATTGCACAGTTCTATGCTCAGAAAACCAAAGCACACAATGCATTAAATATGGCATGATCTTATATAGCCCTCAGCTGATATACAGTGCTTTGATGCATCTCTCACGAAACAGCAATATGCCCTACCCACCAATATGCAATTTTATAAGAGACAGAAAAAAATTAACAGATCATTAAAAGACCAACACTTACATGTTTGCAACCCAACTGTCTAGCAACATAGGGGTGTAAGTTTTATGGATTGTGTGGGATGCCACAAACTGCTGTTTCATGAGCAATATGTAGCTGTCTCCACCCAAGTGCTAAGGGAAGTTGGTTTATCAAATGTTCCCTCCTCACCCACTTAAATCTATGAATTTCATTCTGACAACAAGGGGCCAAATAACCATACTATTAAGATACGAGCATATTATCTGCAGACTTGATGGCCCTCATCTTAATCTACTTCAAACATCTTTCCAGAGGTCCAACATTTATTAAAAATTATTACGTTTTATGTGTATGCGATGCAAACCTGGACCAAACTATCCACAACACAAAGTTCTATGTATGAAATTCATGCTGACTCCTTTTGCTCTGTTGCTACAATAAGCCATGTTTGTAGGTGTGTTCACAAAGCACTTACAAAAGCAAATATGCATCACACAATACAGTTCCAATAAATATACTTTAAGTACAGATACACATGAAAATAGAATAGCATTGCTTTTTTTTTTTAAAGACATTCCCCTGACTGCAACATACATATTACATATTTCTAAAAGTTGATAAAATAATAATTCAAAGGCATCCTAAGGAACTGCATACTGTTCGGTATTTATGTTCTATGCGTCCTGCAGTCTCCTTCTCTGAGGGGATCTTTTATTTCAGGGAACGAAAAAAAAAAAGTAAGATGGTGCAAGGTCACATGAATATGGTGGACGGCTGACGTCCATCATATCTAGAATCACCAGGAAGTGCTTCACTATTGTGGCAGAATCAAATCATATAACTCGACTATGTGGAACAACCTATGCACAGATCACATAATTATTTATGAGAAACCTGCCAAATCATGTCTCAGTTATTGTGCACTTTATCCTCCCTCAATTTCAGGGTCACTTGAAGATCCCTGCCCACCTGTTTGAAAACTCTGTAACTATTTCCAAATTTTGAGCAGTTGACAGCTGCTCACTTCTTGAATCATTTTCAAGGTTCTCACATTCCATTCTGCATCTTCTAAACCATCTGAAGACATGCAAGCATATGAAATAGAGTTTCATTTCCATAAACAGTTCTCAGAATTTTGTACAATTCTGCAGCTGTTTCCCTGAGTTTGAAACAACACTGGATGTTTGCTAACACTGCCATATGGCAACAAAAAGAAAAACAAAGCGTACACATGGGACTGCTACGGATGAACGGATTGGGCTAGAACTTTCATTCACTCATCTCTGGGACCATAACATGAACTAACAAAACTGACAACAGCTGGTTTACATGACAAACCATTCAAGTGCAATAGCATCAGTCCCAAGACTTCTTATAATCTGAGCATGTAAAGGGCCTGTCATGCCCATCCACCAGACAGATATTCATACAATTTCATATTTGGAATTTTTTACTAAAGTCTGTCAACATGTTCCAATTTTGATTCAAACTGAACTAATATGTCATATTACATGACCCATGTATGCATATTTACAATCTCTCCACATTACTGGTCTTTGCCCATGAGACAATTTGTGTTCTTTGTGAGGTATGTGTTGCAGCCCATGAAACAGCTGTTGATCTGAACATAACAACTAAGCATTATCATTATATTGTTTCTGACAAACTGATTACAACTGATGATAAATGATACTAAGCCGCAGTGAAAACTTACACATCATGTGTCGTGTATAATATGGGAAGGCACATTCAAATACTTGCATCATCATGTTTTTCTTGAAAATAGTATTAATTTCAAATCTATAAACAATAAGAGTGGATGTGGCAAAAGTGTTATACACTACAGGCATTTCCTAGCTTGTCATTCCCTTATGTCATTCCCAAATTTGTAACAATATCAAGCAATTAATTAGTATGTATCATATTCAGTTTCAGTACATTTAAACTCCTACAATAAAATGGTAAAGCAATCCCTGTACAGGCCTGGACAGGCCAGGAGGGCCCCAGGAGGTTGAGGCTCCCAGACTTCATGACATTTGGAACATGAAGGTGGTAAGGTTGTCAGCCCTACGCACCAGCCGCTTTTACCCCCGGAAATATTTCTGGTACACATTTCTGTCAGAGGCTGAATTGACCCCAGGGCCAGAGCACAGCCGGGAGGATTATCAGGAATCAAACCCGCAACCTTCTGGCTTTTAACACTGTGTCTGAAACCTGCGCCACCACAGGCCCTGAACTCCTATAATAAACACACTAAATATTATTATTATTAAATGAAATATCATAGTACAAAAGCAGTACCATATACTTAATAAGTAAAAACCATTAACACAACTTTATTTTTGGTAATTATAAAGCAACGCGTTTGAACCCCACAGGGTCATTACCAGATCAGTTTTGATAAAACACTTAAATATACAGTAGCATTTCCTAAAATGGGATCTCACTTTTTACAATTATATTCTGTTTCATATTTTATGCACGTTTCTTCTGTACTGAATGAAAAGTTAGGTTAAAATAAATACAATTAAAGTGATACATTGTGGTGTTTTTATACCTCAATATACACTTGTCCATAATGTTTGTTCCTGTAGTGGCACATATAATAAGAATTAAGATTTTCTAACAGGAAAATTATGAGCCAGATGATGAACCTTTAGGGTCGAAACATGTTGCTGTAAAAATTTCCAAAAATAATGTAGTGTTAATGGCTTTTACTTATTAAACTAAAACTCCGTGGCCTTAGTCCGCACGCGAACTATACCGACAGAGCGGCCGCCGCCGGTCGGCGAAGTTAGTGCCAACTTTTGCGGATAGAGGGGTGTCACGTGGTCAGCGCAAC
>Ga0123353_10006583_pt1 | contig 15501 bp, 7 predicted proteins | sample TergutLab28metaG_3_FD_92763 | JGI IMG/M metagenome (GOLD analysis project Ga0123353, IMG submission 92763) | Labiotermes labralis P3 segment gut microbial communities from Petit-Saut dam, French Guiana - Lab288 P3 | ecosystem: Host-associated > Arthropoda: Insects > Digestive system > Gut ... | reverse complement strand
GACCACGTGACACCTCTCTATCCGCAAAAGTTGGCACTAACTTCGCCGACCGGCGGCGGCCGCTCTGTCGGTATAGTTCGCGTGCGGACTAAGGCCACGGAGTTTAGTTTAGTTTAGAGTATTAAGACTTCTGGTGATGGACAGTAAGTGTGTCCGAAACATGTGGAGTTGTTTACCAAAATAAAGTTGAGAAATAGTGCATCTTGTTGGCTTTTATTATAAGAATGTATCACGATGCACGGTCCTCTGAATGTCAAAAGTAAGTATCCCGTTAAAATCACCGCTTAAAATTCTTATAACAAAACCTCAGGTACGAAACACGCTTGTCACTGTGAACACATTACAAAAAAATCATTTTTCCTAGAGTGACATCTGTGGTATTGTGCTTGAAGAGATAACGGGTCTTCATTCAATCGATTTCACTGTTGCCTGCTGACGTATGAATAAACCGGCCAATAGACAGCAATTGTTCTTAAGGTAAATTCATTCTTGCGGGTTGCGATCATTTCTTCCAGTGTTTTCAAGTATTCTGCACACAAAATGCATTAATGAACGTGTAACACGAAGGTGGAGTCTGTCTGTCCGCATGTCTAACTTCCGTAACCATCAAACGGATCGATCTACAGGTACACACTGCAGAGAAATACAGCACCTTTGGATAGCAGAACGGCTAAAGTAATGGATGGTTAGTGCTTATTTGACGGAGCTCCCTCCGTACAAGCGAGTTTGGAGCGTGATTTGGATAATGCACCGTTTGGCGTCACACCTGCCGGACAGTCCAGTTACATGCTGGCCATGTTCCATCACTTTGGAAAGGTGCTGGAGCACATTTTCTTGGATCTGCGAACCAACAGTGCACAACAGTACCATTATGACCGTCATTCTAACCAGCATTTTGTTCACCTTCCTGCTTGTGCGATTACAAACGCATCTAGGCCAAGAGTTCCGTGAAAGATAATAGAAGAACTTGCCCTTCACAGTTCCTTGTCATAGATGGTCATTACTGGAAGCAAAAACATGGAAAATCTCCCTGCGAGAATGTGTCCATCCATCCGTCCGTCCGAAGTGTCAAAGTCGATCTCAATAAAATAAATTTGATTCAGTTTCGGCCGATGTTCTCACATTGAAGACCACAACTAATCTACATCATAAATATATTTCATACTTTAGAAAGAACACGTACTGATTTAACTAGAAGGAAATTTCGGTAAGCGGTTTATATGAAAGTAATGGCTATGAATTGTAACAGCCGTATGGAGAAAATAAATACACTGTGTGGACAAAAATTAATAGTTTTTTTTAATCATTAAACCAGTGGTACATATTTAGCGTGGGCCCGGTAGCTCAGTCGGTATAGCGACTGACTACGGGCTGGACGGTCCGGGATCGAATCCCGGTGCGGACGAGATTTTCCGTCCTTCCAGACCGGCCCTGGGGCCCACCCAGCCTCCTGTAAAATGGGTACCGGGTCTTTCCCAGGGGTCAATTTCGGCAGAGGTGTGCTGCTGACCACTCACACGCTTCTAGTGCCGCATTAACCTACCTTGTGGGCCACACCGAGCCTGTAACGGGATCACTTTACCTTTACTATTTACATATTTAGCACTAAACTTTACAGCGTTAAGAAATCTTATTACAATCCGAATGTAACTGGTTCTTGTGTCCTACCTAAGAAGATCACAACCACCACTTTGTTTGAAGGACCCTTTAAACGCCGAGTTAAATCCCATCTGCCATCTGCTGGCATTATTAGAAGCTCGCCATATTCTCCACGTTAGCAGGATAAGGGTTAAAACATGACTGTTTAAAATATCGAAACAGAATTGTGGCATAGCTCTAAACAAATATTAGATGAATAATTTATATGGCACATTTGGGAAGTGAGATAATGCAGTCTGAAGTAATGTGTCTGCACGCACACAGCACCGGCTGTGCCTGCACTAGGCACAACACAGGCCTATGATAGTAGAAAACTTACGTGTGCATTCAAACATGTCGTAATTACGTGATGGCCTGCTGGGTTATTACGTCACGTACAAAGCAGAACAGTAAGTTCGTTCCGACGTTTCGGAAGAACATACTGCTCCATTTGATGTTTGTTGGACCGTGCATCATTGTGATAACTGAAGAATAAAAAACAACTAGATGCCACTTATTATTTTATTGTGCTTCTTATAGGCTCAACATGTTTCGGGCACTACTATGCCCATCATCAGGAGCTGCAGGCTGCAGCCCGGACACTACTCCAGCCTAACCGCACCTAACCTCCAACCTACAGCAAACCAAGAACGAAACGACCAATGTGGTAATTAACATTATAGTCGCGAGCTCATGATGATGGGCATAGTAGTGCCCGAAACATGTTGAGCCTATAAGAAGCACAATAAAATAATAAGTGACATCTGGCTGGTTTTTTATTCTTCATTTATACTGCTCCATCTTCAGTGCGACTGAAACCTCGTAGCACAATTACCTTGCATAGTGCAATATTACAAAAGACCATCATTGCAGTAGCAACCGCTGTAATGGCCCGTTGTTATTTACAGAATCTCTGAAGTAAATGTGTTGTTGGGCATAACAAGAGGACGTAAGGTGTAGTGAATTTATAGCTCCATGTATTCTTAACGTCGGTACTGGGCAGAGGTTTGTGGTCATCTTTACTCTCAGGACGTTTTATCCCCGCAGAAAGAGCACGCGTTGTCCATTGAATAGGAGGCTAGTCACTACACCGACCGTTCAGTCACAGCCCCCCAAATAATTTCACGGAGTCAGGTTATTAGAGGACGAGTAATATTTGTTTCAGCAGAAGAATATCTTCATCGGGGATGTGACGTCACTTGTCTGGTAGAAACGTCAGGTTATTAGAGGACGAGTAATATTTGTTTCAGCAGAAGAATATCTTCATCGGGGATGTGACGTCACTTGTCTGGTAGAAACTCACGAAAGTTTCAGGAAAACCTACCACATCTATCTACGGGAGAGATCGGCAGAAAGTTCCGCAGACAAGTAGGTTATTTTTTTGATCAAACAAGATTATACAGTGTCGTACTAAAATAATATTCTTCCTCTGGACTTCACCCGTCATCTACTTATTTCAAATGGCGTACTACGTTTGGGAAGCCGGGTCTGTTTCCGGAACGTGGTACCCCATTAAAAAATTGCATTACGGACAAAGTCCAAGGAAATATGGGTACTTCAGGAAGTCAAATACCACCGCCCGTGTCCAGCAGAGGTGAAGTGCACAGCGTTACACCCTATGAGATACTACTCTCAGCAGTCACAGCTATGACATCATATTTCGTTTTTCTCCGAGTATTTGGATCGTCGCTGGCAAATTATCATTTACTCATTCTTATCTATCGTCTGAGGTATGGACGATGGACCCAACAGAGGGCAAACGTCCTCAGAAACAGTCTCAACCGAGAGGAACAGTATGAAATAGATGTCCTTTCCACACGGCGAGAGACGTCTGGAAGCCCGAGGTCCCCAGAAGTGGAAGGTGCGTGGCTTTACTCGCGACCAGGCGGCCATATTCCGTTCGTTTTGTCGCAGCGCTTGCATCTCTAGGTGATATCAGGAGCCTAGTCACTGGACACCAACTGGCAGCGTACGTCTGGCTGTCTAATTCTTACATTTGTGTAATGAAAAGTGCTTACTTCTCTGGCAAAAGAGACCGAAACGTAATCAGATTTGCCACAGTAAAATGCCAGTTTTCTCTTGTAAGTTAGTCTAATAAATTCCACATCGCCTTAACATATTTCCTTATAATAAATTTGAACATTATTATTCTATTTGTGTCGTCCGTTTCATGGAACCCCTTTCCTATTAACTCCAAAGAGCAGAGTCCATCTTGTCAAGCCGGTAATCACTCTCTGGTCAAAAAAAAAATCCCCATCCTGAATGCAATTCGCGTAATAAGCGACAGCAGCAGACACCTGTACAGCACAAAAGGATCTGTGCTTGAAGACTGCGAGCGTGTGCCACTTGCCTGTTTCCGGCTGCGTTATTCAGAACAGTGGAACAGCCCGTGGCTCTGGGAACCACGTTGAATCACCAGTCTCTCACTCTATGCAGCACAGACGTTCTTTAAAAGTTAACATTTGTTCAAGAAGCTGCACGCTTGTTCACTGTCGTGTTTGCAGGGTCCACACCGCACTGTCTTGTACAGTACACCGAAATATTAAGAAAGTACAGTGTAGTAAAAAAAAAAATGCTCTGTTAGTTGTCACTAAGGTCTCTTAGATGATTAAATATGCAAATATTGTGGATTTCACGCGTCCTTTGCATAAACTGAATGTATAATGGGAAGGTCTTAATTGTCCGAATGCTTTACCTCGCGAATCATTATGCTAGTTTAGAAGAAGTTTGTATGCGAAATGATTACGTCACAGGTAACGTGCGGGACTTGAAGTTAGGTGCAAAAAGAAGGGAGCAAAGTATACAAAAAGTCGTCAGAAAACTTCTAAGATAAAACTTGGAAAATTGTATGTAGTCAAACACAAATGTGTCACATGAGGTGTATTTAATGACTATGTAATGGACAACTACATGTTTCGGCCTGTACTGGCCATCTTCAGGTGCGCGCGCATGCTTATAGTAAGATCTTAAGTTCCCCTAAGACAACCTGAAGATGGCCAGTACATGCCGAAACGTGTAGTTGTCCATTATATAGTCATTAAATACACCTCATGTGACACAGTTGCGTTTGACTACATACATTTTTCCAAGTTTCACACACACAACGGTGATGACACACTTCCTAGTTCTAAGATAAAATTTTGGAGACGCGGATGCGCTCGGGATAATGTTAAAATAGGTGTTAAGTTAGAGACTAGATTAAACGGCTCAAAACAGCGTATTCTGATATAATTCTGCGAGTACTGGAAGCACCAGGTATAGATATGAGAAAAATTTCACATCAGATTTTAAACATAACAGGATGGAAGGGAGCGAAATGAATTTATTTGTATCAGGATAGGGACAAATAGCAATCTGTTGTGAACTATCGTGTTCACTAGAGCTCAATTTCCATAAAGTGCGTGGAATTCCTTGATTAACTGAAGGACCTTTAGTTTCTCCAGCAAGACTCTGCTCCATGCAGTTAATTAATTAATTAGTAGTTAGTCACGCGGAATAATACAAATAGAAGTACACAACCTACTTTCCCATACTGTCGTATTTATGCAGTTCCTAGTACATTTGGACGAAAAATTGTATTAAGGCTTTCCAGTTCATAGCCTCTATTTCCGTCAGGATTTGTCAGCGAGCATACTTAATTAGAACAACTGAATTTGAAGACAAGCAGGAGTAAGAAATTGGTAAGGAATGATTCCGAAATTCTCCACATCCCTAAGGCAGTAAGCCATTCTACAATTTGTATCTGTTTATGAGGTTATTTTCCCCATCGTTTTATCAATTAGAAGTTTATTTAAGAACGCGCGTAAATTGCGTAGGTTAAGTATCATAGTGCTTTGTTAATGATTAAGTGCCAAAGGATGTGGGAAACCAAGAAACCTTTTGCTAGGCATTTGGTCTCTTGTATGTTTGAGCGACCTTCCTTCGTACGCCACGTTTCACAACAAAAACACTGTAATTAATGGGTGCAATTATGAAATAGGCCTAGTGGCGAGATCTTATGAACACAGTATTGAATAAACCCGGCTTAATGAATAAGGAAAACTTTGCGTTCCTACATGAACAGTCACGTAGTCCTCGTTAAATATTAATGAGCAGGTTCATGCTGCCAATATCCGTTCATTTACGGTTCGTCAAACAACAGTACCTTGCTTCAACAGCGAAGAATGTGCAGGGCCGTATAAGGCTACCTTAAGACATAAATAGTTAGCGAACAATGAAAGGTCAGTGCCTGCCCCCAGAGCTTACTTGGTAATGTTGCTGCCAATCGCAATCTGAAGCCTACATCCCCTAACAGTAATGAACATACGTGACGTTTGCCTACTCCCACGATAAGCAAACAGAACTTAAAGCCCTAAAGCATATAACTGTTTTTAACTTTTCACAGTGATTCACTGCTAATGCCGATCCTGTGTTCGGGATTTTATTCCGTTTGGCAGACGGTTGTTCCCAAATTTCGCAGGAAATTTCTGCCTGCATATTAGGCATCTAAGTGTGCGGGAGAAAACGTGTGCAAGTTTTGCAATCATTTCAAACATGAAGAAGGAAGCTGCAAATTCTTCCGAAACGCTAGTAAAACAGCTCACTCATATAAACTGAGAAAGTCGGGACAGATATTACCGAGTAACACACTGCAGTATTAGCTGTCGCACATTTTAAAAACAGGTTAGAGTCTCCTTAAGAGGAATATACAGCAGTGTTTGAAATGTTTGTCCGGTCGTAAAACTATTGCGAGTATCACAAGTACTTCTCCGAAAGCGAATAAAATGAACACATAATGAGAAAGTCGAGTCTGTCCACCTATCCCTTGCTCCACGTGTTTCATCTGCGACAATAAACGGCGGATATCGGATACGTTTTGTACTATGTGTCTGCGTTAATATTCTCCAGGCAAATATAATTTTGGTTCAAATGGTTCTGTACAAACCCTTCTAGTAATACCACTTCTTTTTTCCTATCCTTTTTTCATGGTAATTATTGGGTCGCAAAATCTCTTCTGTGGCCAAGTAAACTGGTTCTTCGTACTTGATCTAGAAAAGTGATCTTGAAGTTCTTATATCTGTGAACAACTTGTGATTACATCTAAATTTGCACTAAACAGCTGCAAAGTAAATGAGTACTTTTTTGGTGCACAAACAAAATGACATTTAAAATACAAATTTTACTTATAGAAATAAAATACTTACTCTCATTTATGAAGGGCGGAATTTCATTTTTGGTAAAGTAAACCAAGCGCCGATTATGTACAATGAGGGGGAGGAAAATTAAAACTGCAATTTAAAATCATACAAAATTATATTTGCCCATTTCATTATAAAGGATATGTTCCTGCGGAAATCCTGAATCACCTGTGGAACCTCACTCTCCCACGAAACACAGTTGTAATACCACTGATCTACCTCAACCTATTCATCCATATTTACATGGAAATCGACATAATTTTCTTCAAAACGAAAAAAAGGATAAACTATGGTATATACCCAAATCACTACATAAATTAACCTCATATTAGAATACAGTCTGAAAAACTTACATTTGAAGCCTTTCATGATGAGATGAACATCGAAGAAGTGATAATAAAATAATTTCTGTCTGCATTTGGCCCACATCTCTAGATTGCACTTCAAGTGGAGTCTTTTGAGGACAGGAGGAGGAGGAGGAGGAGGAGGAGGAGTAGGTAGAGGTGCTGTTGATAGTGGTGGCAGCAGGGCAACAGCCAGACAAATTGATAGCTGTAAGGGTTTTTTTTTAAGATGGCCATATGTTTCGTTAACGTCATGATTCCTGTTGCGATTGTCCTGTTTACGTTGACCACAGGCCGACCGCCTTCACCTTGGTATGCCATTGTGAAGGTGCAGTCCGCTAGGAAACTAGGCCTGGTGGGAGAGTATCCAGTGCGCTGACCTAGACGCGTTCCGTTACAGCATGTCAGGTAATTATGCAATGTCTTTGTTTACCATATTCACTGACGTGTTGTGCTTGTTACAGTGACCTCCAGTTCTCATATTTTCGCAGAAGCACAGCTCTTCTTTATCCGAACTAACTATAGGCGGGCATGACTCTCGGTTTTGTGATATGAGGTAACCGTTCTCACAAACTAAAAACAATTTACTTTAGCACTAGGCATATGTGGCGGCCGGTATAGTGACTCGCTTCGAGATGGACGGTACCGGGGTTCGAGCCCCGGTGGAGGCGCGACATTCGGTACCCGTCCACACAGGCCTCGAGGGCCAACCAGCCTCCTGTACAATGGGTATTACCGGGTCTCTTTCCCGTGAGGTAATCGGCCGGGGCGTGGCGATGACCACCGATCCCCACTAGCACCGCGGTTAAATAAAGAGTAGAGTTATGCCTGTACTCCCCCTCTGGGCCCATGGCCTGTTCTAGGGTGAACTTTACCTTTTATTACGCCACTATATTATGATTTTCCATTGTAACTGCCATTATCCTCATGTTTTTTTTCCGTGCGTCACACACAGGTCATCAGCTTCAAGCTGTGTCACCATTATCTCATAACTCGTTAAGTCATATCCGTTAAAATTATTACAATATGCATCACAGTTAAACATAATGCACACACATTATTAGCAAGTTCTAAAATATCTCACTTCTTAAAACATGCAGTACCAATATTAAAAACGTCGAAGTGCAAACTCGAAAAGTTAACAATTTCCAACCACAGACAAACCTTCCTTTGACCCCCCTGTTACCGTAGCGCTGAAGTGACACTATGAAATTACATATTCCCTGAATGCATAAGCCATGAACCTGCAAGTCCTTGAGAGATATTAAAAGAAAATGAGCTATGTTTATTTTTGAATTCCGAGGCTGCAATTCCTGCCGAGGCATAAGCAACTCTTAGCTGCCTTATAACAAGAAACTCTCTTCGGAATATCTTGGGACTTTTACATTACAAAGATTGTTTTATATAATGTTACAGTCACCTACATTATTGTAGTAAACTTACATTTACTTAAGAGCGATTGTTCTGATGTACAGTTATATTACTGTTTACATTCGTACAACACAGTGCGTATATTAAACATTACACATTCTTCTCGTTACTTGTTTACTTGCAGATCATGGCCCAGAAAGCGGCAATTAATTTTGCAGTTAGTGTACTGTGTACAGTCCACAAGACGATGACTTTTATTCGAACGGAAACGCAGTCAATAATCGCAAGATAAAAGGGTTCTTTGTGCTTAATTAAGCAACATATCATGAAGACAGATGGCGAAATGGAGGTATAGCAACACTAACTCTTAACCTTGCCTCTTAGAAGCAGTGGTAGTTCAGGTTCAAATTCCGGCCACTTTACCCCATGGGATACAACCCCCAATATAAATTGGTTCTTATCAAATATGCAATTGTGATGCTCGTATATGAGAAGTTAAGACACCAAAACGGAATTCACATTCGACCTACCAACGTATATTTATGGCACTGCACATCAAATGGACCTATAGCTATGAGACTTGAGGTGAATGCTCTTCTACTCAAGGGTGCTGGAAATGATGGTCGGATTGTTTCGCCTGTGCGTGCGGACACAGGCTGCTTTAGTCCTTAAAATAAAGGCAAATTTGTCACCAGTGCCGGCGCTAGATAATACGGCGCCCTATCTAAACTGTGGTATGGGTGCCCCTCCAGGTGGGATCACAGATTCTCCAGGTCCACCGGGGGGTGGGAAGTTCGTAATTTTCATCAGCAAAATACGTTTTTATATCGAGCAAGGAAGCAAAACATTCATCGGATGCTTCCTTTTCATTTTACAATAGAGTTGTTCTGCTCACCACGACTGTTGGTGCCACAAAACTTCGGTGCCCTGTGCGGGAGTACAACTCGCACAACCTCAATGCCAACTCTACTTGTTTCTGTGTTTTTAACTGTGTACCAAGCCATGAACACGCTTCAGGTGTTAACTGCACACAGGCTATAACTTCGACACTAGATGGAAGTAACTGGTCAGCTCTGCCACTTTATGCCCTTGTAAAGAGCCTCTAGTAGGCCCACCCATTGCTTATGAGGCCGGATGGGCCCCACAGCCAGTATGAAGGCGGTGGCAAAGAAAAAAAAAATTCCTTGCAGCTGCCGGAAAAGAAATTGTGGTCATCCAGTACGAAGCGTAGACACAATACTGACAATGCTATCCTGGGTTAAATGGGTTCTTCTGTACGGCTGAAACAAGTAAGTTCTGCTGAAAATCTAAAATCAGGTGAGGCATGGGCTAATCAGGGGAACACAATTTGTAGACACAAGTTCCATATGTCAGCATCAGACCTACACGACCTGATGTATGACTCTGACACCTTCATATTTTTTTTTTATGTTTTGCTGACCGTGCATCTCAGTATAATCTTAGTAATTGACAAAGTTAATGCACAAATTCTTGTTTTATAATAAGTTTAATATATTCCTCTACATGTTTCGAGCATTATGTGCTCATCATCAGGAGGTCAAAATTGTATTATACAGTATCTGGTATGGTCATACCGGACGGCCACCTACAAAGTGTGACGATACCAGATGGTGTATAATACAATTTTGACCTCCTGAAGATGATCATAATAGTGCTCGAAACATGTCGAGAAATATAATAAACTTATTATAAAACAAGAATTTGTGCATTAAGTTGGTCAATTACTAACAAGACCTTCATATTTTGTTTATTTTGCGATTTAACGGTTAACCCTATATTAGGATATCAGATTGTGAAGATAAATGGCGAGAAGGTAATGATTTGGAACCGGGAAGTCTTCGTACTCTTCTGGACAAAAACGTGGAAGAAATGACGACAGTTAGGACAGCCGGTATCCCGTCCGGGATTCGACACAGGCTCTCCACAAAACAGCCGCCTACCTCTTCCTTCATAAAGATAACAAGTCGAATGTTTGTGTTTAGTCACGAAACTTTTTTTTTTCAGCAGTGCATTCTGGACAGACAGAAAAACGCGGCGGCGATCGAAGTAGGACGCAGAAACTCGCGTGTTTTACGACCAATATCTTTCAACACCTGCAGAACTAAACGACTGACGTACTAACAGACTAAACACAACTAATTTTCTGGTCATGCAAGACGAAGAATCTACATCGCCAATCATGAAAACAATTTTTTTTTATATATGACTCTGAACCATTTCAATTAACGATGCAATTTTCAGTTTGCTTCTTCAAGATCCATTTTAATCTCTTCATTCTACACCCGTCCTCGGCTTCAAAGCAGCCATTTTGTGAGACTTTCTCCGCAGAAATTAATTTATTATCCATAACCTACCTACGTGTCCACATAACCAATATGCTCGATTTGAGTACACTCTGTTTTTTTTTCTGCCTTTATCTAGGGAACAGCCTTTAGTTAAAAAACGCATCACTCTAAACTTCTAACTATAACGTACCAAACATAATGGTGATAGTTGATTGAGTCGTAAATCAAATGTAGGTGTGTCTCAGCCCGTGTAACACTGGGATTTACGGGCTCAGAATTTTTTTTTCCACACATATTTGCAGATATTGACGTTGGTCTGTCTTCTCGCTCTTCCCCAGCTACTTTGCCTAATGATAATGACAATGATTATGATTAGAATGCGCTCATAGTACGAACATTCCTCTCCTCATAACAATATGCCATACTGTAAACGCAGGTATGGGTAACGCCGTACTGCCTTCAATTTCCCATTTATATACATGTTTTTAGAAAAAAAAAAGTTATTTAGCAACACTTTATCTTTCTTCCATTTGTATGGGTTAAAACTTTCAAATATTCTGCGCCTTAGTTCATATTCAACCATTTACTGCATACGAGTTAATCTCACCAATTTTTCCTTTCTGAATATTTCAACAATATTTGTGGCGTTGTCTTACACTAAACATACACGCAAGGGGCATCTTCCCTTCTGAAATCTTCCCCTTATTTCTCGTAGTTTCCAAATCCCTTCCTTCAATCCTATTATTCCATTTCTCTCGTCCTTTGTACTGAACCAGCCCCATAATATTTCTCCACATCATTTTTATTTTTTAACAGTAAGAGTAAAACAAAGAATTTTTAACAGCCGAAAACAAATTGTGTTTTTCGATATGTGCCCTTAACTGTTCTACAGATCCGGCTTACATTTATTTCTGCTTGGCTGTGCCATATATATGACAGCCCTAATTTTTTTATTTGTTCCTTTAAAACCTCCGCAAAACTCAGCATCCTTAAACCACTCGGAACAAATTCTTATTACGTCACGCGTACCGACGTGTATCAACCACAAATACTTCGTTATTCTACGCAGTACCTTCCCCCTTACAGTGACTCTGTCCAGTTATAATCCGGCCATCTGGTTAGCGGCACAGCAAGGCAACCTTAACATTTTTTTAAAATATGTATTACGTATGCTGTCAGTGTATTTCCAGCCTCCCCCCAAGCCCTGTATCTAAACACCGTCTTATACACCATGCTACTCGTGAACCCACACATCATCTCACACACACATTTTTCAAGAGAACCTTCAATTTTGTAACAAACCTTCCAACGGCTTTTGAGATCCTTGATTACCTGTTAGTAATACTCCGTTATTTTCTACGTAGGTTTACAGGTCCTTCCCTTATACAAAATAACCACTAAATAATTGCTTAATCTGCTACGTCTATTGTTTGGTAGTTCACTGCACAGCTTTCATTTTTCTTTGATTTTGTCACCTTTCTTAAGCATCAATATTTTATTTTTACATGAATAAAATTCCAGTTTCAGTCAACACAGTGTTTTGCGACCCGATTTATCGTTTTCTGTAAATTACTGACAGTAAACAATGCTATCTTTAGATCATCGGCAAATAATAGTCCCGGGACTGTCATTCTTCCAATGACAAGTGCATGTAAAGTTTCTTGAATAGTATACTGCAAAAAGTCTGGTATAGAAACATTAAACAAGTAAGGGATTAAATCAAGCCCTTACCATGCTCCTTTATATTGATCAACAAAAAATATATCGCTTTATTTACGTCACGTTTCAACCAGAACAGGCTCCTGCATACGTACATTTTACTACACTTCACTAGGGGTGCACAAATACCCCCAAAATCTAGAATTGCACATTAAAATTCCAGGCATCAGAAGGGTGACATGAAGCAATTTCATTCTGAGGACTCACAAACATTAGTCGTCACCGTACAAAATTTAGTCGCCACGGTGACTTGGCGCCCGAGATATGTGCACCCTTGAACTTCACCATATTATCACTTATTCCATTTGTCTCACTTCGTAAACTAGGCTTTCCTGTTAACTGTGTCGAAAGCTTTTCTTTCAGAATATACAACATACCTGCATAATCGTCCCCTCTTTGCCCTCAATTATTTGTCTGGCGTGGATTTTATCACAAAAATGTTATCTGTAGTCCATTTTCTCTCTACAACGCCTGACTAAAACGTTCATAGTATTGCTTAACCAGGTGCTTACTTCAGCAGACAAGGCAGAAAGGAAATTCCTCTTTAATTGCCAACTTCCTCTGTTACCGAACCGCGAGTCGATGGGTCTATATGAGTGAGGACTTTGTGCTTTGTTTCCTTAATACTTCTATGTAAATATTGGGACAGTACATTACAAGAAACTATGTTATTGTAACAAGTACGATTCAATCACTATCATTACCTACGCAGCTGCAAAAGCTAGGACGCCAGGGCTGTGCTCCTACGTACCACCATGCAGTGTGGAGGCATATGCGACATGACGGCACCTGCTTCGGAGCAGACGCAGAGTACAGTATCACTGCTCATTACGAAGACCTGAAGTCATACAACCTGCACTATGCACATTGTATAGTGCTTGGGCTATGGACTGGACGTTCAGTAGTTCGAAACTTTGCAGCGGACAGAGAGGTTTCCCATCTCTTAAACTTCCAGACTGGCTTTGAGGTCTACCCGGTCTGCTATTTCATTGGTACGGAGGTTCTTTCCTGCGGGTAAGGAGGTCGGGACGTGGTACTGACCTGCTTATAGTGCCGAAATTAAATAAACATATCACAATGGCATGGCCTGGTGAAATTTTTCCCCTTAATTTTACTTCCATAAATGCACACATACTCGTGACATCTACTGGGCTTTCGCTCTTGGGACTCAAAATTAATTCCGATTCTATAAATGTTGAACTTTTGACACATTTTCAAAAAAACTTATTAACTACTGCCTTCTTGTGACAAGACATGAATATATTCTGCAGTTTTCTCCGTGCAAATGCAGTCCACTTGTAAGCGGAATTCCCTAACACATCCCGAAAGTGCAGCATTCATTGCAGCGTGCTTTCGTCTCAGATATCTCGTTATCCGCACATTCGACTGTACTCGCGATTCCAATGACGCGTGTAATGAATGATCAGCCCATCGCAAGGCGCCTACCATACGCAGGTAATTCCTTGACTAGCCAGACGCCTATCAGCTTACCAAGAACAACTCTTAATCCACGTAGTTAGCAAAGTAATGTGCGGTGCATTCCGAAGGCTGTGCACACATTGGAGATGACAGGAACGCAGGTTTCAACTTTCTAGTACTCTGGACTAAAACAATCCGAAATTTAAAGAAGACAGTCCTTTTTCCAGAAATTTATAATCTCTCAAATGGTCAAGACATTCCCCGACGTTTTTGGAAAACAAAGTTTCAGTACGATGGTCACGAGGTCCCGCCGCTGGAGAGGCTGTTCCCCATGTATCGAGTCCTCGTCGTATCTGTCACTTACACTGGACCTTTTGCGACATTTGATAAGACGCTAGTTTCTTTACGGTAGGGTACGAGGCTGTTAGTTCCATGCACAAATCCCAAGTGAGAGCAATTTTGCTTTTCGGCTGACCGCTGCTACTTATAAGCACTTATACTCATATTCACAGCTACCCCCCACACTCAGAGGTCAAATCTTCCAACCGTAGAAACGTTTACGTGTCCTGCCGTGACGACAATAATCCTGGGACTTCTTAACTACTTCTGGATCTTCCACTGTCACTGTTCAACATACGGAGTTCCTGATTTATAGAAGTACGTTTTTTCTACTGTCTGTCAAAGAATCTCTAGACTTGAAATCGTCCCTTCCCTGCAGCTGAAGGTAAATTCCAATGAAAGGTGTATAATTTTTATGTGATCTACGAAGACAATTTTATATACTTTGCAGTACTAATAAAGAAAACCGGAAGCCGGGAGAGCGTAGTCGGTATAGTGACTAGGCTGCGGGCTGAACGGACGGCGGTTCCATTCCCCGTAGGGGAATGAGATTTTTATCCTTTCCTAAATGTCCAGGACGACTTTGGGGCACACGCAACTTCCTGTTCAACGGGTACTGTGGTTGTTTGCCGGAGGTGAAGTGGCTGGGGCGTGAAGTTAACCACTCGCCGCCACCTACAGCAGAGCTAATAATGAGTGGAGCTATATCTTCACGACACTGACACCGAACACCGTTAAAAAGAAAAAGTGGCTCTAGGATAGGAAACTTCATTATCGGTTGACATTTTGACGTGTACATAAAATGTGCCAACAGCAAAAAAAAAAAAGTCTTTTGATGCAGACAGAGTAAAATATACGATACACCTGCCACGGCATATCAGATACACAGATTACAGAAATCATGCCAGTGATTTTAAACTACCACTGAACCATATGGCGCCACTAAATCCTGCTCCTTCTAAACTGGATATCTAAAAATCTGTGCTACAAGAATTTCTCATAGCGACATCGACATCTCTCCGAGTGGTGTTGCTACAGACATAAGCAGAACTATGGGGCATCTTCGTAACAAGGTTTGAACACTTCACTCTACCATGGCATCGGGTTAATATTTCGGGTGCAGGCAACACAACGAACGGTTTCGGTGTTACAGCGCCCTGGATTGCAGAAAACCTCGATTAAGACTGG
>Ga0123353_10006581_pt1 | contig 15502 bp, 8 predicted proteins | sample TergutLab28metaG_3_FD_92763 | JGI IMG/M metagenome (GOLD analysis project Ga0123353, IMG submission 92763) | Labiotermes labralis P3 segment gut microbial communities from Petit-Saut dam, French Guiana - Lab288 P3 | ecosystem: Host-associated > Arthropoda: Insects > Digestive system > Gut ... | reverse complement strand
CGTCATCGTGTTCAATACCCAGCAGAAAGGTAAAAATTCGTCGCCTTAAATCCATTTTCAGAACTTTTAGGGCGCAGCTGCACAGTGGGTAACCTATGTTGTTTTCCTGGCGCTAAATGCCGTGGGTGAAAAGAGCTGACTTCAGTTTATGATTAAGTGATGCACTCGAAAATGCACGGAGTCTTACATACACGACCCCAGCGAATCTTCACGGCCTAGGGATTGTCCATTGTCTCGCCTGGCTTCCTGGTACAGACTGTTATAATGCCACACACATTAAGTGTAATTAAATAGAAGTAAGGTTTATTTAAGTTTTGACACTTGGTGACTAGAAGTAGTCACACCGTCATACTGCACTTTCACGTAGGTTTGTCTGCTACCTGTACAACACACACGCGCGCGCGCACGCACACACACGCATGCACGGGCACACAAACACACACACACACACACACACACACACACACACACACACTACAGCGTGACGAAAACTTACACAAAATAAAGCAAATAAATGTCGAAGCGCAGTTCGCAACGTAACAATTATCGGAAAATGTAAATATTGAAATGTATAGAATGGTACTCTGTTGTTTTTGTGAGAGTGAGACTGGTTTTTGTACGAAAATAAGATATCTTCATGAATGTGTTTGAGAAAACGATGCTGGGGGAAGCACTGAAAGTGACAGCAGTTATGGGAGAATTACGTAATGAGTAGCTTCATAACTTGTATTATGCACCAAGTAATCACATCAAGAAGGGTAAGATAGAGGACAGACTTATTAGAGAAGAGAAATGAATTATTCTTGAATTTTGTTACTTCATCATTCATAGTAGTCCTAAGTGGTTCTTTTTCTGTGTAGGTTCATATCTTCTGGAATTTGAAGCCGTGTCTTTGAACGAGTAACTCCCGGCTTCCCGAAGGGCCTTCATCTTCTGGGCCAAGCAGTCCAAGAAGATAAACTCGAAGGTGAAGGCATTACGATCCTTCGAAACGTCGGGAAATACTTTCCTAAGCACACTGCGTCACATTCCAGTAGACTCGAAACTCTACAACACCTCTGTGAGAACCTCAAATCTTGCATTCTTATTTTTTGCTTTACGAAGCAAGGCGTCGGCACGTTGCACCATGGGACACAGCCACGGTGATGATGAATAATAGGTTCAGAAATACGACGTAAATTTACTGGCTAATTGACAAAGGCCATTCGTCCATATCTTGCACCGCAAAGAGATCTTCATACTCGCCACCGGATTCTAGTGAGAGCATGAAGTTGGCTACCAACAGCAGTCGACTCACACCGCTCGTAATTTCTAAATCCACTCTAAGATTCAATTTAGATTTTTCTGGAGTCTATAGTTAGGCAGATGAACGAGGTAATTTGCAAAGAATCAGGTAAATTTCGTCCCCCAGTTCAAGACGCTTCCGATGTCCCTGAGACAGACGCGGTGTCTGGAGCATCGCACGTGCGTTCGGTGCAGGTCACTCCACTGAGAAGTGTACCATAATCGTGACACACGGAAGGAGCTAAACTGGCGGCCTATTGAATGACGTCTTTTCGCCAACTACTTCGCGCTATCTGCGGTAAGATGACTGGCAAGGCGTTTAGCTGAAGAGAATGAGGAAAATCAGGAACTAACCTCTGATTTTGATATGAAAAGAATACCAGGGATACGATTTAAGATTTTGGGGACAGCAGTTCTCTTTCATTATCCAATTTATATTTAATTTCTGCTCTGGTACATGGCTCATTTTTTGTTCTTAGCTTTTCACACTGCATAAAGATGTCGGTTGTATACCGCTGCTCGTGGCACGTAGTAAAATTGGTAATCACTCACATACGTTATACAGAGGTTACAGATGTATGTTGAGAATGAAAAGCCAACATCTGAACACATTCACAGCGTGTGCCACCATCTGAAACTGTGGATATGGCGCAAGTCTCGCCAGACAAAATTGGTTCCTGTGCGACGTCTGCCCACCAAAGACGAGCAGCTTGGGTGGTGGTTTAAATCCACTCCAGACAATTGCCACATTACATGGTAAACTAAATTTACTCGCCAGAAATCGCTAACCACGAGGTGTTCCCGGCCCTTTCATAACAAACATCGGGCTACCATATATATCCCAACAAATGCAATAATATTAGTTACAACAATATACAAACATGTGCTAATCCTCCTACATGTTTCGGCCTTTTTTAGCCATCCTCAGGGTGGTATTCGACGAAGGAAAATAGAATAATGGGTTTGATATGTTGAGCGATTTAGACATATTTTAATTACGCTTTGATTCTTGTTCTCACCACCCTGAAGGTGGCCACATGAGTGCCCGAAACATGCTGGTGACCACTATGCAATAAAATGACACTCATAAATCCAAAGTGAATTGTTGGGCTTTTAATATATTTTATGCATAATAATGGGCATTTATGTATTATAATCCTGTCACTGAACATCTATGATATACGTAGCCCATACTGTATTTTTTTATCGAACACCTCCCTGAGGAAGGTCCAGAAAGGCAGAAACATGTGGGAGGATTACCACATGTTTGTATCTTATTGTATCTAATTATAGTGCTGTTTTTTTGGAATATATATAATGATTTGTCTTACTGCACGGAACCTGAATAATCCAAAATACCAGGCTATTTCTTGGAACCAGTCTATGGTCAGTTGCCGCCATATGTCTCCCGAATTATCCGAGGCGCTATAACATTACAGTTCGCTGACAAGTTGTAAAATAATAAGAAATAATGTATATGTTTACAGTGCTCATATTGGCATTCATTACGCCCGGACAAAATGCCAAGGAAAACAAGTGTGGAAGGAAAATGAAGACCTAAGGAACGAATTGTGTTGATAACTTACAAAGGCAACGACCTTCGAATTCGTCGTTCATACCCAGTGTCATTTGACACTATATAAACCGTAACTTTACAAATCCTTACTATATATATATATATGTGTGTGTGTTGGAACAGCGATCGATATTGGATATAATTATCAGGAGAGTCACTTACCATAACACTGCCCATGTATTGGTTTTCCGCGGAACCAGCCCAGTTTCTTTTGCTTGCCTTCCAGAACATTCAGCAGTTCAAACACAACAACCAGCTATCACAATAAAATCTCACACGAAACATTCATCCGTCATTCCAATTTCGCAGACAGGGTGATTAACACAACAATCAAGCAATAACTTCCGAAAAATGATCAATGTGTATTTCCCGCTTCGTGACCAGAAATGTAATCGATTTCCATAATTAATACATCGATTTCGTCAAAGGTGATTCATTCATTCCACGCATAAATTAGGATTGCTGTAATCGGTGGAATTATCATGCTTATGGTCGAAAGTGGTAGGAATGGGAACTGTGTGCAGAACTGAAAACGATTAACTTGTCACACAATTAATCGTCATAGTTGCAACTGACGGGAAAGATTAGAAAATGGTGGTCTCGTAGGTTATACGCCTTTGAATTTGAGGTTAGTTTTTGTATACGCCAAAACACTGGTTCTAACCTCACACTACCTTTGCGTGCACTCTGTAACCCCTTCCACTACCTTGCACCTACACCTTTGAACAAGGACCGTTAAATAGTCGATGGTACGAAGACAAAAAAGTGGAAACATGAAAGGCATTACATTGACTTCTATGTCCAGAGATGACAGTCAACCTTGAGAAGCTGGTTAGCTGATGAAGGGATATTACAACTTTACAACACACCACTGATTCCCATCCCGTAAGATTAACGAATGCTTCCCACACCCTCTTGTCTAATTTATTTAGATCATTGTTAATACCAACTTCCAATATATGCATATGCTATAACGTGAGGTGTCTGCCCCTCAGTCCTCGACTGAACTTTGCACTCATCCTGTTTTCATCATCCTTGATACAAAGAATACTGGCACCTGGGAAATGTGATTGAATGAAAAAGGATTCAAGTGTTTTTGAATGTGATGCTGTATTCACATACTCTTACATTTTGAACAAATGCCTGGAAGCAATAGCCCAACAATGCGGTGTCACATCCCAGAAGAACTGAATCCTTAATGCTGCTGTGGAAACCACATATCTCACATGAGACAATATAGTCTGGCAGAAATCTGCAAATGTGGAGAGACATAGTACCTTGCTTTCAGGATGGAAGAGGAACACAGTGGAGTTATCCATCTACTGAACATGGAGACAGTAGGTACCTAGGAAATACTGGTACATTTGCACTGGGCTACACATTGCCATATCCTGGGGCAGTATTTGTCCTAGTCATTGCCATGAGGACTTTAACCCTTACCCTGCTAACGTGGAGAATATGGCTAGGTCGAAATAATGCCAGCAAATGGCAGATGGGCTTTAATTTGATGTTTAAAGGGTTAAATCTCATGTTAGTGATTCAACACCCAAATACTTGCCAAAATAATCAAAATGCTCCGTATACAGTTTTCTCATCTATGTCAGTTCCTTCCTCAGGGGTTGCATTACTGTTTTCAGAACACTGTTCTGCAATTTCCTTATCTGTATTCTTCCGCCAGCATGAGAGACCTTTACAAAACACAAGGTGCAATCATGGTTTTGTATATTTTAATACTGATGTTTCTTGAAAGTAAAAGAGCTGAACATGTCAACTGTAGGAAACACTTCCCAAAATCTGCCTGCTTAGAACATATTCATGAATGTCACTTTGATTTGTTGCTATTGCAACAAATATTGAAACAACTATTTACTTGGTTGCTACAAGTTTGACTTCACTGTGTGTGCAGTGTTTTTGCAATGACAAGGGTCTGTGAACAATGATAGAGGTAGGATGATTATGTTTCAAAATATGGGAGAGTATACCACTGGGTAGGGTAGGGGGTGGGAAAATTGAAAGCATGTTTGATCATCTGGATATTCCATGCTGCTAACACCAAAGCTCATTACTGGGCATGATCCTGAGCCACTTCAGTCAGTCTTAGTGTATGACAGCCTGTTGTATTAAATATGCTTACAATTCAACGCAAAGTACATGTGCTGCAGCCAACACAGTTTCCTTTATTTCATAACAAGATGTTCCATGTTTTCAGTTTATAAACTCAGACTTGAACATGGATCAAGACACACACATCAGTGTAAAATTATAAAGGTGCTACACAGCTAGTATCTGAAATCCATGATTGATGTGTATGGGCCTACCTGTAATAATTATCTTACATGTGCCCATGCAAGAAAGTTTAACTACGTGTAACTTCAGTGATGGCACACCTGTTCAACAGTAACAGTAGGATACAAAAAGGAATTCCTCACATATATTCTCACTTTGAAGATTAGTCCAGTCTACATAATGAGGAGCTTATTGATCTGTACTCCTCACCCTATATTGTTTGGGTAATCAAATCAAGAATGAGATGAGTGGGGCATGTAGCACATATAGGGGAAAGGTGAAGTGTATACATGGTTTTGGTGGGGAAACCTGAAGGAAAGAGACCACTTGGAAGACCCAGGTGTAGATGGGAGTATAATATTATAACGGATCTTCAGGAAGTGGGGGCATGGACTGGATCGATCTGGCTCAGGACAGTGACAGGTGGCGGGCACTTATGAATGTGTAATGAACCTTCGGGTTCCTTAAAATTTGGGGAATTTCTTGACCAGCTGAGAACAGGTTAGGCTCTCAAGACGGACTCTGCTCCATGGAGTAAGAAAGTAAGATTAGTCCAGTTTTGTAGGAAACAACTTGATGTAATATAATACAATAAAGAGTAAAAAAAGGAATGTGAGATCTCAGTTTACTTTGGTGTATAGTCAATGATATGTATATATTTTAATTTTTCTGTAGTTCTTATGTATATAGACTTGAAGATGACCTTACATGAAAAGTATGCAATATGTCTTAACAGAAAGGAAGTTATGGTGACTGCTAACAACATGTTTTTTATTGTACCATAATCGGAACTTCAATCACATTCATATCCTCATGATCTCCATATTAATATTGTATATTGCTACATTCCTGAAGGCCTGTTGCATCTGGACACTAGCAATTTTTAAAACGGCAACTGTAAACTTCCATCTCACCCATTTAATGACTTCACAAAAAAAAAAAAAAACTTCATAACTGTGCAGTCAGGAAAACTCTGTTGCTTCAGAAACTTTTTAACTTCATTTCTGTTCAGAAGCCATGTGTTTTAACCTTACTCTAACCAAGTATTACATTTAAAGACCCCTTTTATTTTCATCAGATGATTATCAGCTTTGAGGAGGTATCTCCGGATGCAATGGTTCTTAAACTTTTCTGCAGATCGCACCCCTTTGGTTTTCAAACCCATTTAAAAGTTTTTACTGTTGACAATTTTCTGAGCCTGAGGTACAGCACAATTATAAAATGAGGCAGAATTAAGTATTTATTTTAATGTTGCAGCAAAATTTAAAAAATGTGGCATGTCCTGCACCCCCCCTCCCCCAGGTGCTGTGTGCAGCCCAGTTTGAGAACCACTGGGCTAATGCAAATATTTGGACAAAAGACAAACAATTTACAAGTTATGGGTTATGTGCTTGTTTGTATTTTTAAAGGCACTATGCCAGCAAGGTTATGATCACCTGAGGAAGCAGCTGAAACATATAAAAGGTAAAGCTGTCCCTCTCCACACCATGAAAGCATAAAGAGGAAGCAGAGGTATAACTCCACTCACTCTTAACTTAACTGACCACTTAACCCCCAGGAAAGAACCCCAGTACCCACTGACTAGATGGCCGAGTGGGCCCAGAGCTGGTCTAACTGTTATAGACAAAAGAAGAACCTCTAGTCCTTGGTGGGATTCAAACCGCAGACCATCCAACATGTAACACGGTCACTGTGCCAACTATCCAGACTCCGAAGGCAAGATACAAGAAATACAAAAATTATTACCAATTCTTGTGGCAGATTTTTGTTTTGAAATGGAGCCAAAATTAAAAAGGATGTTGAAGCATGCAGTTTCAGTGTTGTGGATCGACACATCAGAGCCACAGCAGTTTCTGGTGTCCACTGCAAGTACAGGAAGAAGATTACTCTACAACAATGAATGTTAACTTTATTTCTGCATACATTGTGTGCCATCTGAATTCCATTAGAATCTTTGTGAAATTATCTCATTTCTAACTGAAATTAAAGAACACATGAGCAATGTCCAGACTGTGGGCCACCTGGGTGGTTAGTCAGTTCTTGTACATAACTTCATGAACTTTTGAGGTTATTAGTTTTGTGTCCCCTGTTATATGTCATTATAAAGAAGATTTCCAAATGATCTATGTCAATTTCCCTAGAACATCAACAGAGAGATTATGTTGTCTAAACACCTCATCAAATACCACAAGAACCTTGAACATGAAGATATTTTGTCCATGAAGGTTGAAAAGTCAAATTCTTCATGGCCCTCTTTTACGTAAGACAGAAGCTGAAGTTGCTTGTGAATCAATCACAACAACACAGAAAAATAATGGGAGGAAGAGGTAATGACAAAAATAAGAAAAAAAAAGTGATTTGAACAAATAAGATAAAATTCTGATGCCTCCAGTACGCGATTTCTTTAAGCCTTATATTAAAAAATGCTGACAGTTAAGCTACTTGTGTTGTCAATTGCTGAAAGCAGTTGTAGTGCCTTCTGTGTATTCTGAATAATAATCTGCACTCACCCTTGCTACCGCTACTGGGCCCATGTCTCAACATGCAGGACAGGGGCCAATGTGTACACTACCTACTATGCTAAAAAGATCTGCTCCTAAAATAATGCAACTCAATATGAAGTGTGGAAATCAAAAATATGGTGAAACATAGTACACACATAAAAAAAGTGGGCTACCAGAATCATGCCACACTGGACACAAGGTAACAGCTATTCCCACACATTCATTCATTCATAGTACAGCCTGTTTGCCGAATCACAAACGAAAACTGACCATCTACAGTACAGTGTCTCAGTAAGAATGCGCAGTTAACACACAGCACTCAGTGTTTTCCTTCAACCATCACAATTCAGTGGCAGGCTCCTTCCCCACTTGTTGCTGGCTAAGCCAACTCACAGATTGACCAGTGTACTCCCCACCTAAGGTGGAAGCTAGGTTTATTTGGAGAGGGAGAGACTTGAAGAAACATGTGATGATGGATATCTGATGGCACTGTCATCCGATATAAGCTGGCATTATAATGTGCTTAGAGGGACCATCATGTCCTTTCTTTCCAAACATCCAAGTCAGAAATTCAGAACTGCTTCACATTTTGACAAAAATATATACGAATGCAATGCCACTAGAAATCATCAGAAATTCACAACCTTTTATTTCCTAAAAGTGCCAGTGGTAACATGACAGCCACTCAACTTTTACAGGTTGGACCAACACTAGTAGCATAACTGAAAGGTAGTAAACTTGGCAGCCACAGAAACCACATTAACGTCAACAACATATTCTTCACCTTCATCAAGATGCACAGACACATCTGTGGTGTGTGTAATAAATCATTCAGGATATCCTTGCAACGCAATGACTTATTACACACATCACAGGTGCATGGTCACTTTACACACCACATGCGTTGATGTCCTTGTATCATTCTAATACACACAGCCCTCACTATATAGGCATTACTTAATTGATTTTTCACCCTAATGCACAGTAATTTGACCTGTTTTTTGCCTCAGGACTAATTTTTCAATTTGACAAATGCTTTGTAGGTAGGGCAGATGAGCACAAGGGTCAGTGTACAAGGGTAATTCAATAAGTAAGTTACAAATCCAAGTTGCGACCTACGTTTTTGAATTAAGTGCGGGAAACTGTCGCTGCTAGATAGCAGCATTATCTAGTTTTATTGTGACGCACAATGATCGGTATGTGCATGACTGTACAGACGTAGCAGCTGTTACAAGATGGCGGCGCCCCTGAATACATGTACCACGATAGAACAGCGTGGCATTGTGCGTTTTTTGTGGGCAAAAAATATGGAAGCAAAGGATATCCACAAAGAAATGCTGCCCATGTACGGTGAATATTGCCTGTCACATGAGGCAGTCCATAATTGGGTGCAGAAGTTCTCAGAAGGGCGGGCAAGTATGAAAGACGAACATCGAGCCGGTCGGCCAGTGGAGATCGCCACGCCGGAAATGTTGCAGCACGCTGAAGACATCATTCGAGCAGAGAGGAGGGTCACCGTCGACGCTGTAGCAACAGCTATTGGTTGTTCACGTGGCCAGGCTTACAACATGATGCATGAGGGGCTAGGCTTCCACAAAATGTGCTCCCGCTGGGTGCCACGCCAGCTTACACCACAAAACACAAAAGCCAGAGAATGGGCTTGTCATTGCAGCATCTCCAGCGCTACCAGGATGAAGGGGACGACATGCTTTCTCGGATCGTCACTGATGATGAGTCTTGGGTGCACCATTATGAGCCCGAGACGATGTGCCTCCATGCGGTGGAAACATCCCTCATCCCCAGCGCACAAGAAGTTTAAGGTGACACCCTCGGCCGGGAAAGTCATGTTGACGGTGTTCTGGGATTGCCAAGGTGTACTGCTCACCGAATTCCAGCAACGTGGCCACACCGTTACATCTGCCTCGTACTGCATGATTCTGACGAAACTTCGTGCGGCCATTCGCCGGAAGTGACCAGGCCTCCTCACTAAAGGGGTGTTGCTGCTGCATGACAATGCCCGTCCTCATTGTGCCAATCAGACCACAGCGACGCTGAGGTCATTCAATGGGAAGTCCTCCAACATCCACCTCACAGCCCGGACCTCGCCCCGAGCAATTTCCACTTGTTTAGCCCTTTGAAACATCATCTTTCGGGAGAACGCTTTCCTGACGACGATGCAGTTGAGAGAGCGGTGCGCGCGTGGTTCCGACAGCAACCAAAAGAATTTTACGCCGCAGGTTTCCAGGGACTTGTGAAACAGCGGGACAAGTGTTTAAATTTGTATGGAGATTATGTTGAAAAATAAATGTTGTTTGTATGTCATTATCTCCATTCAATTCTTTTCAATCACGATTTGTAACTTACTTATTGAATTGCTCTCGTACTTACATTTGTGCTGCTGCACATTTTGCTGTATGAATTTTCACAAAAAATACTGGTACAAATTTAATCACTGCCTCTGTCCTCCTATAGAGTAATGTTGGGAGGAAATTGCTTAAATCAGTACCACTGGAGCTTTTCCTTTGCTAGTGGAGGAATGAGCAATAAACAAGTTCACTTTCCTCTGTTATGCCAGAAACACTGCAGTGCTCCAGGCTCCACACTCAACACCCAACACCATACCAGAACTGCTGTTGGGCATCTCCATTTTCATCATCATCCAGGTACACTGTACATGTTCAGGAGATATCCCAAGCTGCCCATAAGCATTCCAGCCACAGCCCCAAACTGTGTTGTCATCTGCCAGCAAAACACCAAACATTAAGGTCAGCTATGAAGAGATGTGTCAGCAGATCAGCATTCAGACAGTACATACATCTTCCAAAGAATTTTTAAAAACATCTTAAGAAATTAAATCTGAGATACAGTCTAGTACAGACTTTCCAGTAACTTAATAATCCTTCTACCAAACTCCTAATTTAAAACGAACATCCATTTGTCACAGCCATGTTTTAAATGCTGGATATCCAGTTTGCAGCCCAAGCATGTATTATTCAGTGGAACAAAATATGACACTTGTAAGCTCCAGCTTCCTCTCTGGAAAGAAGTACCATGCCTTCAAGCAATGACTTACCCAGCAGTACAATGGTGTGTCTGCTGCCACAGCCAACATCCACCACATTTACTTCCTGTTCCAATGGCCAAACAACAGGCAAAGGGACATTCAGAATGGTGACCTCATCTGTGTTCTCAGTTTTCAGCTTCTTGGGGCTTGTTGCTTGATCCAGATTAGCTTGGACTCTGTTCTGTAACAAAGCAAGGAAAACACTGCACTATCAAAGTTAATTTCAGCATGTGTTCTGTTAATAACTAATCAAAATATCACCTCTCCTGTGCAGAAGCCAAGTTGGCCTGACTGGTTCCAGCCCCAAGTGTATAGGTCACCACAATCTGTGACAGCTGCTGAGTGCCAGTTCCCTGCTGCCACCAATGTCACACGGAGGCCTGCCAGGGAATCCACCTGTCGCGCGAACTCCTGTACACTCTCAAGATCACCATGACCCAGCTGACCCCGACTGAAACACAGAGCACAGACCTGGCAACTGCACAAGTCACCAAAAGCCTAATAAACCCAAATAAAAAATACAGCAGAGGCCTACCAACTACAAGCAAGACTGTGGTTGCCTTGGATTGGATCAAGCAACATACATGACACATCTTCATACCTGCCTGTTCCCCATGAGAAAACCTGTCCTGTCTCAGTCAGCAGAAGACAGTGTTCACTGCCACAAGCAACCTGTGTCACTCTCATTCCAGGGTAGTATATTGGAGAGGGCAGCACAAATGCACATCCTGCAACGGGAATTATCTATCTCAGAAAATAGTGCAGAAGCATAATTCACTGAGATATAGTCAGCTCCTTATACCGCATACCTGCACCATCAGTCCGTATTCCAACCCACTGCTTGAAGCCATTTTTCAGGGAGATGACACTAGTTTTTGTTCTGAGAGGAAACATCAAAAAAATATTTTCGCCCAGAACTTAAGAGTTTATGTGAGATTTGACATTCTTATTACAGTGAATTTTATGGTGACTTCTGGGGACTGATGCCAAGTAGTTGGTACTGTACATTCTTCCAAAATGTTGGTGCCTTCTAACCACCTACATGTCATCACATCCCACAGACAATAATCTTAATACAATTCATAATTATCTGCAAATGTTTCACATGTTTCTTAAGCCATACCTTACAATCAATATCAGACGTGTTTGTCCTTTGACACAGTCTCACCTGATGTAGACACAGCCACATCAAAAGTGACACCACAGCAAACTCTCACAATGGAGTCTATCCCAGTGCTCTTGTGTGTAAGTTCCCTCTCTACCCTCGTGAAGTGGTCAATTCTCCTCCATGAATCACTCTTGATGTAGTACCTCCAGCATTCACCAGACGCAAGCAACACCAGCACATGTCCCCGGGAACATGATACCTTTGAGAAGCAGACACCAACATTTCTGATCAGATTGAAGTCCTCCAGCACAGATGCAGTAGTCACTGTCTGAGTCCTTACACAAAACGTTTCTTGATCCCTCAGTCTATACCAAAGATATTAAATTACTGCACAAAAACCTAAACACAGAAAACAAAAGCAAAGCTCTACTAGACACTAGTAAGGAAGATGGTTTAGAACCGAAATCAGAGCAAACTAAGTACAATGACACTGATCACTGAAGTGCAGGACAAAACATTTGGACTCTCATGTTAAGGAAGAACAGAGACTGAAGTTGTTTCAGGACAGGGGGATGAGGTGAATACATAGAACCAACATGAAGGAAATACCAGGAGGCCGCAGACTGCATAATTAGGAAGCCAAATGCCAAAGAATTCAACCCTGAGCCCCTACAGGCAATTCCAGTTACCTGCAGGGAAAAGTAGGATAGCACTACTATGATATGGTAAAAGCCTACAAACAATTTCTATCACATTAAATTGTACCAACAAAGTAATGACATAATATACAGGCATCCCTCCATTAGTGTTCTTAATTGTTTCCAGAAAAACATAATGCTCAGTGAAACCATGCTAAGATAGGACGCTTTACCCTGCAGAATTAAGGTTAATACACCTAATGTGTATTCTAAGCTTGTGCTTCAATGATTTAATTCCCTATGTGGGGCATATTTCAGTAATGAAATCAGATTAATGGTTAGAAATAGTGAGATCCATTTAATTTTAAAGCCCTCATAGTTGACGTTATCTTTTCACATTCCTTGATGTATGCATTTCCAAAGCAGACTGGACTGTCTATCTTACTAAGTCTAACACTCTGAAGACATTTGGCTGTATTCTCCAGCTTCAGTATGAGTAACAACATTCAACTTCAGGGCCTATGACAAGCTTCTCATACACATTTTTACATAAGCTTTTTTTCATGCAAATTTTCACACAGTCACTCATCACACATAACTACTGCTACGACAATACATAAAAAAATAACAACTCACCAAACATGCAAGATGAGAAGCAAATTATACCACAACATACCACTTAAAACACAACAATAAACTGTTATGCGCTTCTGTGATTTCTACTGGCTTTCCCTTTCAGAAGCGTGGACATCTGCCCACTCAACCTGACCCAACGCTAATGCCTACCAGCTATGCCAAGCTGTCAGTTACAGCATGTTGGTGATGGTAAACACAAACACAAGCACTTAGAAACTAGTTCAACCCATAAGATTCCTGCCCCACATCATTCCCCCCACCTAGTGGTGTGTGGGTGGGTGGGTGTGTGTGTGTCTGTGTGTATGTATGCATGCACACACACATAGGAAGAGCTCTATATTGAAACAGTGCTAAGTGGAGCACACTATAGTGGTGGGGAATGCCTACATTTCCATTTCTGTTTCAAGGTAACACAGGTGTGTATTCAAGTAGTTGTTACTGGGTACAAATTTAGACACATATATGAAATTTCAACTAGCCATTTTAATGTGAGAACACATGTTTTTGTACAAGGTGTGCACATTTTCCTTATTTCTGCACTACTTGCATTCAACATAATTGTTATGTGCACTTGATAACCAACAAGTGCCAATACTGGGAGGAGTGGGTGATTAATGATTTAAAAAAAATAGCTACAGCCATGACTTAGTGTCAAATGCATTGACCTACTGAGCTCACTGTGAGAGTCAAGTGCCAGGTAATGTGAGGTGCTTCAGTTGCTACCATCTCCACTACAAAAAATACCTCACTCACCTGCAGAGCATGCTGTGAGTTTGGTATTGACAGCTGCTTCAGTTGGCGAGGCAGGCCACCAACAAACCCACACACATGGACCCCAGAACCTGTAACCATGTGACTACATTAATGTTGCATTGGCAAGAAATTTCTTACTTTCTGCTAGGCATCAAGATCAGTCTGAGTACCCACCCAGCTTCTGTACAGTGGGTACAAGGAACTCTTTACCCAGGAGTTGCAACAGGCTGACCACTGAGAACTACCTAAGGCTAAGGTTAATATGGATTGAGCTTAGCCCCCATTCCCTTACACACATTCATCACACAGTGCTTAAGAACAGGGACGAATTTAGTATTTGAATGATTGGTTAACTTGTTATAGTTGCTCAAATTATGGTCTTCTGGGTTTTTACACTGTGTCGAAAGACATGTGCATTCCATGTTTCAGAGGAATGTGCTCCCTCCATCTGTATGTACCCCCCACATGGTGTAATCATCCAAAACACCAACATCTGAATAACATCCACCACAATGGCCAAAAAAATGTCATGCTTGGTCAGAATATAACAACTAGACTGAACATGCAGATTAGGTGATGGAAAAGCCTACCTGCAAGACCAGGAAGGTGATGGGATGAAATATCACAATGGACTGTAGGCAAAACAGTTGTCACTATGTAAAATGCATTGAAGCATCTCAAGATTCTGTCAAATGGTAGTGAATGTTCCAGGTGTATTAGCAGTTTGTTTACCAGTCCGCACAGCTATGCAACTCCATGACAGAGCTGCCCCTTCCACATCAATGAGTGGGAACTCGATGAGATGAGACACAGTATTACCACTAGCTGATGGACACTGCCCAAATCCATTGAAGCCACAGTAAAACAGCTTCATATCTTGTCAGTTACACCACCCTGTATGACGACATGGCCATCTAAAACCAATTAAATTAAGTAAAAAATACTATGTCAAGCAGCAGCAATGGGGATGTGCATTCAAACATTTTGATGGAAACCTATCTATATATATTAAATATCAACACTATGAAAACCACAGTCCATCCAGATATTTAAAGATGCAAAACCTGCTTCATAGAAAACACAAATCTATATCAGAAAGGTCAAAATGTTCACAGCAGCTAGTACATACAATGTTTCATCATGAAAAGATCATCAAAAGATTGATGCTGTGAAACCAATGACAATAAGTTAGCTGGATGAAGTAGGCCCGTCATGCCTGAGTACACTCATTCCAGTGGCTATTCCACTGCTCGAAGCAATTCTCATACTCCATTTTGGTGATCTCTAAAAAGTTGTTGAATCATATAAATAAGTTTTATCATTAAACTTGTATGTTCCATATCCATGCAGTAAGGAATATTTACACTTACATAGCAAACAACAGGGCACACTTATATAATATGCTTTATCATATATTAATGGCTACCTATAAGTTTTGCTAATTACCCAAAATACTTACTTACTTACTCCATGGTGCAGAGTCCTTCTTGAGAAGCTAACTTGGTTTGCAGCTAGTCAAGAAATTCCCCGCATTTCATGGAACCCGAAGATTCATTACCGTACTCACAAGCGTCCGCCACCTGTCCCTATCCTGGGCCAACCCAATCCAGTCCACATACCCACATCCCACCTCCTGGAGATCCATCCTAATAT